>Ga0326727_10015997_pt1 | contig 15954 bp, 11 predicted proteins | sample MB2enrmetagenome_FD_207643 | JGI IMG/M metagenome (GOLD analysis project Ga0326727, IMG submission 207643) | Lab enriched peat soil microbial communities from McLean, Ithaca, NY, United States - MB29MY | ecosystem: Environmental > Terrestrial > Soil > Wetlands > Peat | place: USA: New York...
CTTGTTTCCGAGAGGCAGTTTCGGCGTGATCTTTACTACCGGCTCAACGTGTTTCCGATTCGCGTGCCTCCTCTGCGCGATCGTCGGGAGGACATTCCGATGCTCGTAGCCCACTTCGCGAACATCTACGGGCAGCGGATGAACAAGCGGATCGAGAAGATTCCCTCGGATGCCATGGAGGCCATGCTGCGCCATGACTGGCCGGGGAACATCAGGGAGTTGCAGAACTTCGTTGAACGCTCGGTCATTCTCACCACTGGCCACGTTCTGAATCCGCCGGTGTCGGAACTCCACACCAGGAGGAACTGCGCGAGGCCGGCTACGATGGAGGATTGCGAGCGGGAACATATTCTGAAAGCAGTTCAGGAGACGAACTGGGTGATCGGTGGACCGCATGGCGCGGCCGCGCGCCTTGGACTTGCGCGCTCGACTCTCATGTACAGGATGCGTAAGCTCGCTATCGCGAGCGATCGGCCGCTGCCCGCCACTGTCGACTGGAGGCGGGTAAACGGAACACCGGCGGCCTGATGTCAGCATCGGTCTGACATGCAAGAAGCCGGCTCAGCCATCAAAAGCGTTGCCGTGCCGGCGGGGAACTTTCCATGGCCCGGGCACAGAACCCCATCGTGAGCATGACTCAGACAGGTCTCATGCAGGTGCCTTAACAAAGGGACTGGATCAGTTACAAGCTGGACGGAGGGAGCCACCGCAGCCAGACTGGGCTATTTCACGCATTGACAGCTTTGGCAAGTCCGACTACGTCCGTAACGGAAAGCAAACAAAGCAGCGGCGTATGGCATGCGCCGTGCCTCCGCAGGCGACGGCACACGCGCGAATCCCCGCACCCCGTCCACGGGAGCGCGAACCGCCACCGGGGGAAAGCCCGACGCTCTCCGCATCGGCAGACACGCGGCCACGCAATGGCGGTCCGGGTGCCGTCGGATCGATGCAGCGACGATTTTTGGGGGCCGGATTCTAATGAAGAAGCGACGCCTTACACACAACTTATCCTGGTGGTCCGCCATTGTGGTGCTCTGCTTCGGCCTGGCCTCATGCGGAACCAGACAGGAGCCGCAGGCCCCGGTCGACCGAGTGATCCCCGTGCGCGTGCGGAAAGTGGCGCGACTGGAGCGGGTGGCACAGGTATCCGCGAGTGGCGCGGTGGAGGCCGCGGCGACCGCAACCGTGGATTTCCAGACTTCCGGCACTGTCCAGCGCGTGATGGCGGATGAAGGCACGCGAGTCTCCATTGGGACGCTGCTTGCCGTGGTGGATCCCGCCGATTATCAGTACGGCCTCGAAGCCGCGCAGGGGCAACTGGAAGCGGCCCAGGCTACCAGCCGGCGTGCGATCAACGGCACCCGCGTGCAGGACGTAGAGCGTGCCCGGGCCGCCTTCGAGCAGGCTGCGGACGAGTATCGCCGCATGAAGCAGCTCTACGATCACGCCGCTCTGACGCCGAACGACTTCAGGAAGGTTGAGGCGAAGTACCTGGCGGCAAAGGCGGAATACGACGAGGCTGTGGAAGGAGCGCGGAGCGAAGATAAGGAGGCCGCGCAGGGGACCGCCAACGCCGCGGCCGCCCAGGCAAGGGAAGCTGGGAAGCGGCTCGCCGAGACTCGCGTGACCTCTCCGCTGAACGGCGTGGTGGCGCGCAAGCTGGTCTCACCGGGCGACCTCGCCGGTCCGGGCCGCCCCGCCTTCGTGGTGATGGACCTGAATCCGGCCAAGGTCCGCGTTGGCGTGCCGGAGGTGGAGATCGGCAAAGTATGCGTGGGCCAGAGCGCCACCGTGCACCTGCCGGCGCTGGCCAACCGGGACTTTGCGGGCCGCGTTGAGATTGTGGGCGTGTCGGCCGACCCCAGCACGCGCACCTTCACCGTCAGGATCGCGGTCCCCAATCGCGACCTGCTGTTGCGGGACGGCATGGTGGCCGAGGCGCTGATTCGCACCGACCAGAAGGTCCAGGCGATCACCGTTCCTGGCGACGCCATCGTACGCGATCCACAGGGCGCGCGTCTGGTGTACGTTTACTTCCCGGAGCAGAAGAAAGTTTATGCCCGGCGCGTGGAAGTTGGCACGGTTTACGGAACGGAGGTGGAGATCAGCCGCGGGCTGGACGGCAGCGAACTCGTTGTTACGTCCGGCCAGCATCAGGTGATGGAAGGGTCGCGGGTGCAGGCGGAGGTGGAACAGCCTTGAACCCGGTTCGCTGGTCGTTGCGCTATTCCGTGGTCACCGTGGTGGTCACGGCGATGCTGTTCGCCACCGGTCTGCATTCGCTGTTTACCATGCCCCGCCGCGAGGATCCGAAGATCACCATTCGCATGGGCATCGTGGCCGCGCTGTATCCGGGCGCAACCTCGGAGCAGGTGGAGCAACAGGTCACCAAGCCGATCGAGGAACACATTTTCCGCTTCAGCGAAGTGCGCAAGTCCAAAACTTACTCCACGTCGCGGCCCGGCGTGATGATCGTCAACGTTCAGCTCGAGGACTGGGTGAAGGACACGGACACGTTCTGGTCGAAGCTGCGCGGCGATCTGCTGGAGGTGAAGGCGCGGTCCCTGCCCAGCGGCGTTATGGGCCCCACCATCAACTCCGATTTCGGCGATACGGTGGCGGTGCTGATCGCGGTGCACGGCCGGCGCTACGGATATCGCGAGCTGAAGGACTATGTGGAGCGCATCGAAGACGAGGTCCGCACGTTGCGCTCGGCCACCAAGCTCAAGCGCTATGGCGAGCAGAAGGAGCAGATCTATGTCACCAGCACGCTGGAGCGCCTGTCGCAATACGGCGTCAACCTGCGGCAGGTGATCGGCGCGTTGCAGGGGCGCAACATTGTCGAATACGGTGGAAATCTCCAAACTCCGGAGAATGACGTTCCTCTCGACGCCACCGGCTTGTTCGAAAGCGAGAATCAGATCCGCCGTGTCATGGTGGACACCTCGCGAACCAGCGGCCAGCCGGTGTATATCGGCGATGTGGCGCGGGTAGAACGACGGTATCAGGATCCGGACGTGCTGACCCGCTTCAATGGACAGCCCTGCCTGATCTTCTCCGTGGAGATGCTGGAAGGCAACAACATCGTGGACTTCGGCGAGGCGCTCTCCGCAAAGCTCGCCAACGTGCGCCGGCTGCTTCCGCCGGATCTGCAAATGGACCTGGTGGCTAACCAGCCGCGGGTGGTGAAGCAGCGCATTAACAGCTTCATGCGGGAATTCGGCATCGCCATCGCGGCGGTGATTCTGGTGACCGTTTTGCTGCTGCCGTTGCGCGTGGCCACCATCGCGGCAGTGGCCATTCCAGTGACTGTCTCGGTAACCTTCGCCGCGCTCAATGCCCTGCATATCGAGCTGCATCAGGTGTCCATCGCCTCGCTGATTGTAGTGCTCGGCATGGTGGTGGACGACGCCATCGTGATCGCGGATAACTACGTGGATCTGCTGGACCGTGGCGTGCCGCGCGAGGAGGCCGCCTGGCGCAGCGCCACTGAGCTCGCCGTACCCGTGTTGACGGCCACGCTGACCATCGTCGCCTCGTTTCTGCCGCTGGTGCTCATCAGCGGCTCGGTGGGCGAATTCATCTTTGCGTTGCCCATTACGGTTGTAGTCGCGCTGCTGGTTTCGTTCCTGGTGGCTATGCTGGTGACGCCGGTATTGTGCCGCTTCTTCATCCATCATGGGTTGCACAGTGGCGAAGAAAGGGAACGGCCGAGGCGCCGGGGCCCGCTGGATGTCATGCAGGCGGCCTATCATCGCACCATCCAGTTCGCCATGCCGCACAGGGCGCTGACGCTGGTCTTCGGCCTCGTCATGTTCCTTGCCGGTCTTTTCCTGCTTCGTTTGATTCCCGAGCGCTTCTTCCCCTCGGCCGAACGCGACCAGTTCATCATCGACGTGTGGCTGCCGGAAGGCTCGCGCCTGACGGCCACCGACGGCGTAACGCGGCAAATCGAAGCGATGCTCAGCCGGACGCCGGACGTGCGCAGCTACACGACGTTCGTGGGACAGAGCGCGCCGCGCTTCTACTACAACGTGGATCCGCAGCCCGAAGCCGCCAATTACGCGCAGGTACTGGTGAACACCGCGTCGGCGGAAGCGACCGTGGCTCTGGTGCCGCGGCTGCGCGCGCGGACACGCGAGCGCATTCCGGGCGCGCTCGTCATGGTGAAGGAGCTGGAGCAGGGGAACGTGGTCTCCGCTCCGGTGGAAGTGCGCATCGTCGGCGACGATTTCGAGGATCTGAAGTCGCTGGGGCGGCGGGCGGAGAGCGTCTTCCGTTCGATTCCCGGAGCGGCGTACGTGCACGACGATTATCGCGAGGATTCCTGGTATCTGGACGTGGACGTCAATCAGGAAGTGGCCAATCGAATGGGCCTGACCAACGACGGGATTGCGCGGCAGCTTGCCGGGAGCTTTCAGGGCGCGCCGGTCTCGACATTCTGGGAAGGCAATCGCGCGGTGGACATCGTTCTGCGGCTCGACGAGGCCAGACGCCAGAGCTTCGACGATCTGCGGAACACGTATATCACGTCGTACCTCACGGGTGCGCGGGTGCCTCTGGCGGAAGTGGCCATGCTGCACCCGGAGTGGCAGACCAGCCGCATCGTGCGCCGCAACGGGGTGCGCACTCTGACCGTGCGCAGCTTTTCCGAGCGGGGCGTGCTGGCCTCCACGGTGCTGAAACAGGCCGTGCCACGGATTCAGGAAATCGCGCTGCCGGCGGGTTTTCGCATCGACTATGGAGGCGATTACCAGAACCAGAATGACACCTTCGGCGAGATGAAGAGCGCACTGGCCGTAAGCATCGTGGCCATTTTCGCGATTTTGCTGTTCCAGTTCCACACGCTCACCGATCCCCTGGTGGTGATGGCTTCCATTCCGCTGGCCATCGTTGGCGCGGCGCTGGGATTGATGATCACGCACAATCCGTTCGGGTTCACCGCGTTTCTGGGGCTGGTGAGTCTGTCGGGAGTGGTGGTGCGGAATTCCATCATCCTCGTGGATTACATCAAAGAGCGTCTGGCGGCGGGAGCGACGCTGGAGCAGGCGGCGATGGAGGCCGGAGAGCGGCGGCTGCGGCCCATCTTTCTGACCAGCGCCGCGGCGGCCGTGGGAGTGACGCCCATGATTATTTCCGGTTCGAGCTTGTGGTCGCCACTGGCCAGCGTGATCGCGGTGGGCCTGATGTGCTCCATGGTGTTCACTCTGGTGGTGGTGCCGGTGCTGTTCGTGGTGATCGGCAAGCTTAAGACGAGAGGGGCCCGCTCATGAGCAAGCACATTCATTTCTTCGCTTTTGTGCTCGGGGGCTCGCTGGCGTGGACCCAGACGGCGTCCCGCCATCTCACGCTGGACGAAGCCATCGCCCTGGCTCTGAAGAACAACTCGGGCCTGAAGATCCAGCAACACAAGGTGGAGGCGAGCGGGCACAAGGCGGACCAGGTGCGGGCGGAGTTCTTCCCGCAACTCTCCAACGAGAGCAACCTGCTGGGAACGGTGGAGCGGCAAAGGCTGCAGTTTCCGGCTGGCGCATTCGGCGTATACCCGCAATTGGGGCCCCTGCCGGCGCAGCCGCTGACTGTGTTGCAGGGCGGCTATGGACTCTTTCTGAGCACCACCACGCTTGCGCAGCCGCTCACCCAGTTGATTAAGCTGCATCACGCCTGGGGCGCCGCTCAGGCCGACACGCGCATTGCCGAACAGGATCTGACGCGCGCAAGAAACGATGTGGCGGTGGGCGTTCAGCGGTTGTACTGCGGGATTCTCATCGCCCGGCTGCAAAGCGATTCCGCGGCGCTGCGCGTGAAGGCTGCGGAGGAAGATCTGGGGGACACGCAAAAGGCGGTGGAATCCGGCTCGGCGCTTGAAGTGGCGGCGATGGGCAAGCAGGCGGCGAAGCTTGAAGATGAGCAGGCGGTGCTGGCCACGGAGAACCAGATCTCGGACCTCGCCGTGGAGTTGAACAATGTGCTGGGTCTGCCGCTCGACACCGAGCTCGATCTGGCGCCGCCCGCGGTAGACACCACGTTCGCGCTCACCGTCGCCGAGAGCACGCAGGCAGCAGTGGTGGAGAGTCCGGAGGTCCTTTCCGCCGCAGCTCTGGTCGAAAAAGCCGAGAGGGGACTTCGCGCCGCGCGTGCCGGGTACGTACCCGACGTCAGCGCCTTCGTGCAGCATATTTACCAGGACGGCGTTCCGCTGCTGTCCAACAACAACGGCGTCGCCGGCCTGAAGATGGAGTGGAAGATCTTCGACTTCGGCAAGCGCCGCGATGAGGTTGCCGAGCGCGAAGCGGAGTTGGCCAGTGCGCGCGAAAACCTGAAACGGACGAAGGAGGCGGTCGCCGTGGACGTCGAAAAGGCGTGGCGCAAGGTGAAGCGCGCGGAACAGATGATGCAGGTGGCCGATGAAGCGCTGAAGCTGCGGCGGGAAATGGACCGTCTGGCGGCTGAGCAACTGAGCGCCGGCGTGGCCCTTTCAGCCGCGCGAACCGAAGCGAAGGCGAACCTGGCAAAGGCCGAAGCGGATGCGCTGGCCGCGGGTCTTGGTTACCGTCTCGCGCGGGCCGAATTGGATCAGGCGATGGGGCGGGCGGCGCGGTAACGTGGTCCAGCGTTGCCGGGGGCTCGCCAGAGCTCCGCGAGAACCGTGGACATCAACTTGACATCGTTATTCAATAGAATACCGTTACTATGGACAACGCTGAACTTGATCGTCGCAGGCAGGCTTACAAGGACGCTGTCGAAAAATGGACCGCGGCCATTCGTGCAGAAGAAGAGCTCGCTACACCGGATCACTCTATCCATGCATGGGATCTCTGGGAGAAAGCAGGTTTCGCCGAGGAGGACGCCAGGGGCGCGGCCCGGCAATCCAAACAGAGGTACGAGGCCGGGCTGCGGGAGGCAGACTACGGAATCCTGGAAGCCGATAAGTAGTGGTCTTTAGGCGAGAAGGCGTTCCGTAAATCGACCACCAGATCGCTCATACAACTGACCGTGACGGCAAGGGGCAGCCAGACGTTTGCGCATGGCTGCCCCACAATTCCATAAAGTGCGCGCTAAGGGCGATCAACGCCGACCGCCGCCGCCTCGGCCACCGCCTCCGAAACCCGGCGAATAGGTTCGCGGCATACCGCCGCCGATGTGCGACCCGAAACCGTGAAACTCATTCGAGCGGGATTGGCCGAGCGAGCGTGATCGGCGCTGATTCTCGAGCCCGGACTCCGGCTTTGACCGCGACCACGTGCCATCGTTGCCCTGCTTATACCACCCGTCCGGGCGATGTTCCCACACCTGCCCGTCGTGGCCGGCGTACAGATCGCGCGACTGTCCCGGCCGTGTGAGCTGGGAGGCGCCCGCCGGGCCGGCCTCTCGCCTTACGACGGTATTGCCCTGCCAGCGGTTATAGATGTTGGTGTTGTAGTGAAATCGTTCGGCGTCGCCGGGGCGCCACTGCGGATTCCAATGCTCGCTGTAGACGCGATGCATGTACCAGGGATTGTGATACCACCAGTAATTACCCACCGGTCGCCAGAACCATCCGCCGCCCCAGTAGCCGAAGTCGAATCCGAACCCCCAGGTCCAGGGCCAGCCGAACCAGTAAACGCCAATCCAGGGTGGATAGAACCAGCCAGTGCCGAATACGACGACGCCGTCATAAACGTACGCGCCCAGATACCCGGGCGTGTAACCGAAATAAACCACATCGGGCGTCGCGCCGTAGACGTAGACATAGCGGTCGTGGAACAGCGGACAGCTCGGCGGAATCTGATAAATCTCCGCCGGGATCGTGTCGGCCACCGCCCATGGACCCGCCGGCGTCTCGCTCACGAACCACACGCCGTTGTGGCAGGCATAGTAGCGCGCTCCGGCGTGAATCACGTCGCTGGCGGTGTTGACGGCGTACTCCAAAGATGTCCCTTCGATGGCCCGGAATTGCGGCTCACCGTCATAACGGACGTCGAGGGTGGCTTCGGCTCGCCGCACCGCCGCGGTTTGCGGAATCTGATTCGCGACCACGGCTTCCCTGGCCTGTTCCGTCCCAGGAACGGATGCCAGCACGTTCGCCTTCGGACTGTCGGGAGGAATCTTCGCGAAATCGCGCGGGATCTGGCTCCCGGATACCCACGTCCAGGGCCCGCTCAACGACTTGCTCTGGTACCACCGCCCGGACAGCAGCACATAGTAATTCTGCGTGGGCACATCCAGGAAGATGTTGTTCTCGGTGTTGGCGACATAGAGCAGTTTGGTTTTCGAAATGGGCGAGAACTGCGGCGCGCCCCGGGTTACGAGTAATTCCGCCGGAGTGGTGCTGACGAATATCGCTGGAAGCGATCCGCTGACGGGCGGCGGACCCGCGTCCCTGGAGTGATCGTGAGGGTCTTTCTCTTCGGTTTGCTCGACCTCTGCTTTGGCCTGATCGAGGCCGGCGGGCGGATTCGTCGCAGCCGTCCAGGGGCCGTCCAGAGTTGATGCCGTCATCCAAACGCCGCCGCCGTCGAGATAGTAGCGTGACGCGGAAGTATCGTAGAACAGAGCCGCCGGCGTGTTGATGACGTGTTGGAACGGCGTGCCCTGAACGCTTCGCAGAACGGGCTGCCCGTCAACCACAATCAGCACGGCCGGGGTCGTGCTGTAAAAGATCTTCGGCGGATCGTTCTTCACGGTGACCGATTCGGTCTCCCCTTCGGCCTGAGTCATCGCGAGGTCCGCAAGCAGACGATCCAGTGCGACTGTGCGCGGCCATTGCGGCAGAGTGTCGCGGATGGCGCGCTCCAGTTCGGATTCCTCGGATTTCGCCGCCGGGAAAGTCACCGAGGTTACCTTGACGTCTTCCAGCCTGACCATGCGACTCTCTTTGTCCACATCGGTGCGGGCGGTCAGAGAGACGATGCCGTACTGGGGTGCCGAGCTACCCTCCCGCGTTACGGTCACCGCCGCCCGCCCCTGGAGATGATCCTTCTTCCATTGATCGACCTGGGGTTGGTAGATCACCAGATGGAAGCCTCGCGCATCCACTTCCCGGGGCCAGCCCGGGTCGGTATTAGCGGGCGTCTGAGCCATCGCGAGCCCCAGGATCATAGCCGGAAAACAGCAAAGCATCGGAAATATCCAAGGGGATTGACTCCGGGCGCGCGGATCGGCATCCGGTGCCAGGTGTTTCGAAACGGACAATGACAAGTAATTGCACATGTTAGTCTTCCTCTTCACACAAAGGCCTTGTTCAGGTCCTGGCCACATGGAACTGCCAGCGCTGGACAGGGGCTGAGTTGGATCACCCGCCAAGTGGTGGAACCAAACACTGCACGATCCAGCGTGTGGCGTCCCCTCATTCCAGCGACGATCAAGTCAAACGGCGTCTCGGAGGCAAGCTGGAGGATTTCCTGATACGGCTTGCCGAGGCGCACCGCCAAATGAACCCTGCTTGAATCGCCCACGCCGGGCGGAAGGAGTTTCTCGAGCTTTGCGAGGGTCGACGCCGTTTCATCAGCGATATCCGATGAGCCCGAGGTGTCTTCCAGTACGTGCAGGAGAGTGACCTCAGCGTCGTAGGCCTGCGCGAGCGACAGCGCATATTCCGCCGCCTCCTTTGAAGACGCTGAGAAATCAATGCAACAGAGGATTCGGCGGATCTCAACAGCATCATCGTTCGCGTCTCGCTTGCCAGAGTCCGGGGCGGATGGGCGAATGGCCAACACAGGACATGAAGCATATCGCAAAACTCGTTCTGTGACCGACCCTAACAGCATGCGATCAATGCCGCGCCGGCCGTGCGTTCCTAATACAATCAGGCTGATCGTTCGCTCGCGAGCCAGGGACAGAATTACATCCGCTACAGAGCCGAAGGCATCCTGCACGATGCATTCGGGCTGAATGCCGTCGGCTGTGGTCACGAAATGTTGCAGATCCTTCTTCCCATTTGATACGAGTGTTTTGCGAAACTCTTCGATCTCTGGGGACACAGTATAGAACAGCGTTGGATGCTGATCCAGCTCAATGACATACTGTACGATGAGCGTTGCGCGAAAGCGGTCGGCGATTGATTGCGCGTGGCGGTAAGCGATGGCCGAGCACTCCGAGAGATCAACCGGACACAGGATGCGTTCAACCCGCACCGCCGTTCCAGCGGCGACGGATGATTCAGTGTTTAGCATTGGATCCATTGGGAACCCTCCTTGCGAGCTCCTTTGACGAGGGAATCTGAGAGGCATCCCATCCGCCGCCCAGAGCTTTGATCAACTGAACGCTGGCCACCATTCGTTGCATTCGGAAGCTCACCGCCGCTTGCTGGTCGGTCAGCAAAGCGGTCTGAGCGGTGATGACATTCAGGTATGGATCGAGACCGGCGGTGTAGCGGACATCGGCTTCCTGAAGATTTCGCGCGGCCGATTCGATCGCCGAATCCTGCTGATCGACGACCTGCGTGAGAATTCTGAGGGCGGCCATATTGTCTTCTACCTCCTGAAAGGCTGTCAATACCGTTTGCCGATAATTCGCGACGGTTTGATCGTAGGATGCCTGCGACTGTTGGACAGCAGCCCTGCGCAATCCGGAATCGAAGATCGTCTGCCCCAGACTCGGCCCCACGGACCAAATCCGGCTCGGCCAGACGAGCCACTTTGCAACCGAGAGGCTCTGAAACCCGGCGGAGGCGCTTAATGTGATCGACGGAAAGAAGGCCGTCTTAGCGATGCCGATCTGAGCGTTTGCCTGGGCCACCCCGCGCTCGGCAGCGGCGATATCGGGGCGGCGTTCCAGAAGCTCGGAAGGAATCCCCACCGGGATTGGCGGCGGAGTCGCCTCCGAGACCTCCACCGAGAGCGAAAACGTCGCTGGAGGCTGGCCAATGAGAACCGCGATGGCATGTTCATACTGGGCGCGGAGAACGCCGAGATTTGTATCCTGCGCCTGCGTGGCTTTGAGTTGGGCCTCTGCCTGCGCAACTGCTTCATCGGAATCCACGCCGGCGGTATAGAGGTTGTTGGTTAACTCAAGCGCCTCCCCGTAGGCCTTCACCGTGGAGTCAAGTAGTCGCTTCAGCGTGTCCTGCGCCCGAAGGTCGTAATAGTCGCCAGCGAGTTCGGCCTGCGCGGACAGCCGGACATTCTCCAGATCGGCTACGTTCGCCTGTGCCGCAAAGGCATTTGCTTCCACGGTCTTTCGAACGCGGCCCCATAGATCGGACTCCCAGGAAGCGTCGAACGGAAACGAATAGGTTGTGAAAGTGAAGCCGACCGTTTGCCCGAATGCCGTCGACAAACGGGAGTTTGTGATGCCCGGATTGGTTGAGACTGTCGGGAAATACTGTGCCCGGGCTTCCCGGATCATGGCCCGGGCAGCTTGGACATTTGCTGCCGCCGCGGCAATGTTCTGATTTGAAATGTCGAGCTTCTCCTCAAGCTGGTTCAACTGAGGATCGTTGAACTTCTCCCACCACTTGCCGCGGGCAACATCATCATGTGGTTGTGCCGGCTTCCAGACTTCCTCGGTGGTTGGCGCCGCCGCAAGCTCCTTGTAAGCTGGCGGAACTGGCGCCGAAGGCCTCATATATTTCGGGCCGACGTTGCAAGCCGCCAACAGTGCCACCACGGCCGCAACAGTGATCCCTCGCGCGCGTGCAGCGATCTCATTGGTCTCTCTGGCCATGGTTCACTCACCGATATAAACGTCGACCAGTTGCCCGGGATAGAGGTTCAGGTTGCTGGGCTTTTCCAGCCGGAAAATGACCGGCAAAACCCGGAGATCCACCTGTTCCAGCCTCTCATCGGAAAGCTCGATTTTCGGAGAAACGAACGGCTGCATTCTGACATACTGGAGTGAAAGCTTGACGTTACTTCCCCGCACGGACATCTGAGCCTTCATGCGGGCTGGGCTGGGCAGCCTCGGCACCAGGATTTCATCGACGTAGCACCGCACGTTAAGGCGGGCATGTGGGCTTCCCAACACCAGTACTGGAGTCATGCCCTGCGTGTACGTGTCATAGGTGCCCTGCCCCGAGACGAAACTGCCTGCCGTGGAGTTGATCGCCAGTACGATTCCATCGCTGGGCGCTCGAAGCGTGTATTTGGAAAGCAGTGCGCTGGCCGACAAATGAGAATTGACGAGGGCATTGTACTGCTTTTCCTGATTACGGATGTCGTAAATCCAGGCGCCGGCCCTCGTCAGATCACGCTGCTTCCGGGCGACTTCCAGATTAGCCTGCGCGGTCGCGACGGTGTTCACGGCATTGTCCAGGGCGTCCTTACTCACTGTTTTCGGATTCAGGTCGAAAGCGACGCGTTGCTTGTCCAGCTCATCCTGGGCTGTCTTGAGCGCGGTCTGTGCCGATGCGACCTGGGCCTCCGTTACGTCCAGAGTTTCTTTTCTGGGCTGCGCTTTCAACTCTTCCAGAAGAGCGAAGGCGGCCTGCGCTTGCGATTGCAATTGCTCTACGGTGGCCCTTTGTATCGAGTCGTCGATTACCAGCAGAACCATCCCTTTCCTGACTTCCTGACCTTCGGCGACCAGGATCTGTTTTACGGTGCCGGACACCTCCGGATAAACGTTGATGTTCTCGCCGCTTCTTTGATCGCTCTCGACGATCCCGTTGGCATAAATGCCGTTCGAATATGGATTCGCAGGCGGGTTGAATAGCGGCGGCTGAGCGGCCTCGGTAATACCGGAAAGGTAAGCAAGCACGCAGCCGGCAACAACGCCACCGAGGGCTATTGCCATCAGCAGTTTTCTCAAGTGGAGCCTCCCTTCGCAGTGCCAGTTATCCGGCCATCCTGCATTTTCAAAATCCGCGTGGCGAATTCAGAGATTCTGTCGTCGTGGGTGACGATCAGGATGCACCGTTTTTCATTGAGAATGTTCTTTTTCACAAAGCCGACGATGGCGACGCCGGTGTCCCCATCCAGCGAAGCTGTGGGCTCGTCCATGATCAGAATGTCCGGCTGACCGACCATCGCCCGGGCGATGGCGACGCGCTGCTGTTCCCCGCCGCTCAGCTTTACAGGTGGAAGGTCAGCTCGACCTTTCAAGCCGACTATCTCCAGGTATTTGGCGGCCTCGCGGACCGCCGCAGCCCAGGGCGTTCGCCTGAGGATTAGGGGAATGGCTACGTTTTCCGCCGTGGTCAGCCGAGGGAACAAGTGATAGTCCTGAAAGACGAACCCAATCTTGTTGAGGCGAAAGTCAGCGAGCTTGTCGCTGCCCAGATTCCAGATGTCCGTCCCTTCCACGGAGACGCCACCGGAATCCGGCTTGAGAATGCCCGAGAGCACGCTCAGCAGGGTTGTCTTCCCACTTCCGGACGGCCCGACGACGTACAGTATTTCGCCAAAATATGCGTCGAGGCTCACATCTCTCAGGGCCTGGGTCCTGGCCTCGCCCTCTCCAAACCACTTGACTACGCCCGTTGCTTTGATCGCCGGATTTGGCATGTCAGCCTCGAAAAATGTCGAATGGCTCGATCCGCAATACCTTTCGGACGCCGAAATAGCTCGAAATCGCCGCGATGAGCACTACCATGACGAACGCAAGCCCAAGGTTCCCATAAGTAATCAGGGCAGCATAGTCTGGAAGCCTTCGCTTGGCGAGCGTAATCAGAAATGCACACAAGCCTATTCCCAAACCATAACCCAGGAGGGCCGTAAAACTCGTTTGAAACAGGATCATAAAAACCAGTTCGTGGCTTTTTGCCCCGATTGCTTTGAGAGCTCCAAATTTCTCAAGGTTTTCCAAAACGAACGTATAGAAGGTCTGGCCCGAAATGGAGAGCCCGACAATAAAGCTCATGACGGTCATGATCAGCATGTTCGTCCCGAAACCGGTCTGGTATATGTAGAAGTCGGTGATCCGATTGATGAACTCAGTGTTTGTCACTGCCAGGTAACCGAGGGCCCGAGTCTGCTCCTTAATACGGTTCACATCCGCCGGACTCTTGGGCTGGACGAGAACGTAGGAGATTGTGAACCGCGGATTGGGCAGGTATTGGAGGGCTCTCTCGTATGTTGTGTAGAGGGTCGGAACACCAAAGAGGCCGCTGCTGGCTACCCTGGCGATTCCCACAATGACTCCACGGTGATCGTTTACCTGAAACTCCGTTCCGACGCGAGGATTGCCCAATTTGGGAAACTCGGGGTCCTTGACAACGATGAAAGCGTTCTCGGCGTAAATGTCTTCGATCCTGCCTTGGATGAGCTCCGGTCTGCCGAAGAGGCTTGTATCGTCGAGTCCGACTATGGTCACGGACTGGTACGTGCCGTCAGCCAGCTTGACCAGAGCTCCTCCGGTATAGACCGGGACTGCATAGCTGACACCTTGCATGCTGCGAGCTGCGTCCAACACGTAATCCGGTATGCCGATCGTGTTGGCGACCGTTTGGACGGCTGGATCCATGATCCACATGGATGCGCCGAGGTTGATGACCGTCGCGGACGCGCGTTTCATGCTGCCGGCAAACATCGCATCCATCTGGACTATCAGAAAGACCGCGAAGGTGATGCCTACAAGTAGCGCCGTGAACTTTGCCTTGTCGTTGACTAATAACTTGTAGGCGATCTTGAGAATTCCTGTCATGACCTTTTCTCTTGATCCTCCCTTTTGTCCTGCACGACGATCTCCGTGTTTATGGATTGAGTTTCCGGTAGCAGTTGGACGCGAAATTCACGAACGAGCGCCGCCAGAACGGAGACTATGACAGGTCCCACCAGGATGCCCATCGCTCCAAACGCATTGGTGGCCCCCAGGACGGAGAGCGCGATGAGAAGAGGCGGCTGCCGGAGACGTGAGCCAACGACTTTCGGACGCAGCAATTCCGCCACTGCAGTCTGCCCAGCGAGGCACCCCAGGGCGACCAGCAGCGCTCTGGCCCAGGCTCGGTGAACCGCCAGGGTGACGGCCATGGGCAGCCAGACAACCATGCCGCCTACAACGGGCACCATGGACGCCAGTCCCGCGAGGGCGCCCCACAGAATGGGCGAGCCAGTGCCAGCAACCCAGAAGATGATTCCGAACAGAACCGCCTCGGCAGCGCTGACAGCGACAATGCCGTTAACGTTCGCCACAATCGCGTCGCGCATGGTGGCGAGAATTCTATTCGTGACGGCGGCATCGAGTGGAAGCAGCGCCGTCGACTGGACCAGCCAGCTTTGTCCGTGGACGAGCAGCACATAGAGGAAAAGCACTGCCATTGCGACAGTGAAGAGATCTCCTGCAACCTGGCTCAATTGTGCCGCTGCCTGTTGAATCGCGTGAGCATCGATCGGGGCGCTCGCAGTCAGCCGTTGGCCTGCGCGTAAGATGCCAGAAAAAGCGCCAGCTTTGATTTCGCGCTCGATGACGACGCCGGCGAAGAAGACGAGAGCCAGGATCGGCCCGACCGCCACGACGGTGGTGATCAGGGCCGCCACAGACGACCGCGATATGAAGCGTCCCACCCTCTTCTGGAGGGGATCGAGAACCACGGCCAGAATTGCCGCGAGCACCATCGCGGTTAGGAACGGTCTGACCATCCGGTACGCAGCAGGCAACAAGGCTGCGATGGAAAGAGCGATGACCAGGACCCCGGCTTTTTGACCACGGCTCCAGCTCGCGGGTTCCGGCGCGTTCGGAACATTCGTCGATGGCGGAGGAGTCGTCGCAGACATGGTTGTTCATTGAAGAAATGGCGCGGCGGCCTGTATCGTGAAGCCGCCGCCGTCAGTGCTCCTGCGAGGTCCCACGAACCGCACGAGCCGTTACAACCGCTCACTACAACTCAATACCCGCCAAGCTCGACTTTGACCCGAGAAACGTCCTGTCGGATGTTTCGCAAGCCGAATGCGAACACCGTCCAGGTGATACCGCGGAATACCAGGTCGATTCCGACGAACATTCCGATCGCCCATAACCCGGAAACCGGCCATTGTGCGAGCACCAGAATCCCGAGAAGTATCGCAATGATGCCGTTGAGCACGTGCCAGCCCGAAT
>Ga0326727_10015998_pt1 | contig 15952 bp, 13 predicted proteins | sample MB2enrmetagenome_FD_207643 | JGI IMG/M metagenome (GOLD analysis project Ga0326727, IMG submission 207643) | Lab enriched peat soil microbial communities from McLean, Ithaca, NY, United States - MB29MY | ecosystem: Environmental > Terrestrial > Soil > Wetlands > Peat | place: USA: New York...
TGGTCATTAAATTCTTTCGTGGCCGCTGGTGCCCTTACTGCGTTACCGAGCTTGAAACCTGGCGCGACCTCTACGGCACTCTTCGCGAGCGCGAAGCCCTCATGGTTGCCATCGGTCCGCAGATCGAGCGCCAGAGCGACTTCATGGCCGGCCAGCACGGCCTGCCATTTCCCGTTCTCTCCGACCCAGGCTGCGCAGTCGCCGAAAAATTCGGCCTCGTCTACACCGTTCCCGACTACCACCGCGCCTACTATCTCTCCATCCTCGTCAACATCCCCTTCGTCAACGGCGAGCCAAGCTGGCGCCTGCCTATCCCGGCCACCTATGTCATAAGCCGCGACCGCCGCGTCCTATTCGCCGAAGCCCACGCCGACTTCCGCGTTCGCCCCGAGCCTGAAGAAGCTCTCGCCGCAGCCTTCGCTCACCATAGCCGCTAGCACGTTATTTCCGCGCATACTGCAGATTCAATATCCCCACCTGATAGCAGCTGGTATCGGGGTATGGGAGCGAGGCGAGATCTGCGGGAAGCTTCTTGGGTTCGAGGAGGCGCCAGGCCTGAGGCGCCTGCCAGGGATCGAAGCCGGCATCGTGCATCAGGGCGAGGGCGATGCGCAGCCGCTCCTCCTCCATGGTGGCCTCTTCTTTGCCGGCGATGCCGGAGCTAAACACCGCAAAGTTAATTCCCGGCACAAACGCAAGGCCGACATCGACCGCCAGATCGATCCCCAATTCCTTGCGCCTTGCCGCAACCATGCGCGCAGCCTGTCTCTGCAAACTGCATGCGATTCCGTCCGCAATTACCGCCGCCAGCTGATCGTCGCTTTTCAACCGCTCCACCACCTGCGTGGGAATAAGCACCGCGCCATCGAGCAGGCAAATCGAGCCACGCCACTTGTTGTTGTCGACAGCGAAAAAGCGGAAGTGGATCTTGGATGGGTTGTCGTCGGCCATAGCGCGCTGGTAGGCGGGCACCAGGGCCATGCCGATGCGATGAACGCGCTGTTGCAGCGGCTGGTCGGCAGGCAGCGTCTGCCAGCGGCCGAGACCGATCTTGACTTGTTCGTCCTGTTGCAGCGCTGCGCCGTCGTCTGAGAGAGCGGGCGTACCCGTGGCTTCGCTGGTCATGGCATTGTCTTTGGCGCCCGCGGGACGGGTCTTGACCGTGACGATCTCAATATTCTTGGCGGCCTTGAACTTCGTGGGTTTCGCGGGAATGAACTGCGCCCTGGTAGCTTGCAGGATTCCGTCTTCGCCGCGCTTGCCGCTGAAATGGATCCAGGTGTTCGCTGTAACGTCGCCGAGGGAGCTGAGGTCGCCCAGGAAGTCGAGCTGAGTTGACGGCGTAATGCGTATCAGATAGCCATCGGCCTCGTAGACCGCGGTAGTCGGCGCGGGGGCGAGCACCACCCGGGTAATGACACCGATGCCGGAAAGCTTTTGGTCCAAGTCGTCGCGGACCAGGACGGTTGTGGCCTTGATGGGCATGGTTAGGCCCGGGTCTCTGCCCGCCACCTCGACATATACGCCGACGCGCAGGGCATCGCGCAGAGGGCTTGCGATGGAGGTGGAATTCGAGCCCATCAGTCCGAAGGAAGTCTCGGAGGTGAGATAGAACTGGCGGCCGCCGGCCTCAAAACCCATTGGCGGGTGGATGTTGCTAATGTAGCCCTCGATCGGATAAATGGTCTGGGCGAGCAGGGGGCCGGCGAGAACTGCGAAGGCCAGAGCAGCGAGGGGCCGGAAGGACAATCTGGTACCGAACACGGACAACTCCATGCGAGTGATCGCGGCTAGTATAGCCGACACTACCGCGTGCGGCGTGTGATGAGTCACGAAGTGTGAAGGTAGGGCGCGAAAACACGCTCGGCCTGGGCGCGGGTGACGCCACGAACAAGAAGTACCTTCGACCGCGAGAGTTCGCCGGCATGGAGTTCGACGCCATTGCGTGGGAGGCCGAAAAGCTCGGCGAGAAAGTCGATGAGTGCAGCGTTGGCTCTGCCTTCAATCGGCGGCGCTTGCACCGCAATCTTCAGTTGTGCCGCCGCGCCTTCGCCATAAACGCCAACAATGGCCGTCTTCTTCGCTCCCGGCTGTGCGCGCACCGCCAGCGTCACCCCGCCCTCGGCCGCCCGGATCATGCCACTATTCATTCCGGTCCTGTCCACGGCTGCCGCTTCCCGAACAGCGCCGTCCCCACCCGAATCCGCGTCGCGCCCTCGGCAATGGCAAGCGCAAAATCCCCGCTCATCCCCATCGACAATACATCGAATCTCAACCTCGGATGTTCAACCGCCCACCTGTCCCGCCACAAGCGCAAGCTGCGAAAGCACGCCCGCGTCACATCCTCCGCCACGCCCCACGGCGCAATCGTCATCAGTCCGCGCATTTCCAAATTCTCGAACTCCGGCAGGCGCTCCAATAACTCGCCCGTCTCCAATGACTCCGGCTCCAATCCAGCCTTGGTCTCCTCCGCGCTCAGCTTCACCTCGATCAAAACCGGCAGCCGCTTAACCAACTTCCCCGCTGCTTCATTCAGCTTTTCCGCCAGCCGCAGCGAATCCAATGAATCCACCGCATCGAACAACTCCGCAGCCCGCGCCGTCTTGTTCGTCTGCAGATGGCCAATCAGATGCACGCGAATGCTATGGGAAGCCCCAGCCCGCCGTAGCCCATCCAGCTCCGCAGCTTTAGCCGCAAACTCCTGCACCCTGCTCTCGCCAAACAGCGAAAGCCCCAACCCCGCAGCCTCCACAATCGTCGCCGAAGGATACGTCTTCGACACAGCCATCAGCTCGATCTCGCCGCGCCCGCGCCCCGCCACACGGCAAGCGGCTGCAATCGACTCTTCCAGCCGTTCCAGATTCTCTTTCAACAAACTCATCGCGCACTCGTTAAAGCCCGGCCCGCATCCAACATAGTTATGTGGACAGTAATCCTTCTCATCTTCTCCAACATCTTCATGACCTTCGCCTGGTACGGCCACCTGAAATACCGCCAGGAGGCCCTGTGGAAGGTCATCCTTGTCAGCTGGGGCATCGCCTTCTTCGAATACCTGCTGCAGGTCCCTGCCAACCGCATCGGCGCCGCCCGCTTCTCGCCCGTGCAACTCAAGGTGATCCAGGAAATCATCACGCTGTCGGTCTTCGCCGTTTTCGCATTCTTCTACTTCGGCGAGCACTTGCGCTGGAACCACGCCGCTGCCGGCGTTTGCCTGGTCGCCGCGGCGTTCTTCATATTTCACACATGGTAACTGCCGAGAGAGCTCGACTCAGTGCCCCAGCGCCTCGAGATACTTCTCCGCCTCCAGCGCCGCCATGCACCCAGACCCGGCCGCCGTAATTGCCTGCCGGTATCGCCGGTCCTGCACGTCTCCGCAGGCGAACACGCCCGGCACCACCACACCGTTGTGCGTGGTCAGCACATTGCCCACCGTCTTGATGTATCCGTCCTCATCGAGATCCATCTGCCCCGCAAACATCTTTGCATTCGGCTCGTGCCCGATGCCCAGAAACATCGCGCTCACCGCCAATTCGCACCGCTCACCGCTGGTCACATCGCGCAGCTTGAGCGCCTTCACTTCCTTCTCATCCACGCCCAGCACCTCTTCCACCACCGTGTTGGTCCGCAGCTCAATATTGGGATGCGCAATGGCCCGCTCCAGCATGATCTTTGAAGCCCTGAAGCTCTCCCGCCGGTGCAGCAGCGTGACCTTGCTGGCAAAGCGGGTCAGAAACAGCGCCTCTTCCATCGCCGAATCGCCCCCGCCCACTACCGCAATCTCCTTGCCGCGGAAGAAGAACCCGTCGCAGGTGGCGCAGCTTGAAACCCCATGCCCAATCAGAGCCTGCTCGCTCGGCAGCCCCAGCCACCGCGCGCTTGCGCCCGACGCCACAATCAGCGTCCTCGTGTGAACTTCGCCCGCCGACGCATGCAGCTTGATGGGATGCCCGCTCAACTCCACGTGGCTCAAATGCGCCAACTGGAACGTCGCCCCGAACCGCTCCGCCTGCTTCTTCATGTTTTCGATCAGCTCCGGCCCTTGAATTCCATCCGGCCAGCCAGGGAAGTTCTCCACCAGCGTGGTCATCGAGAGCTGTCCTCCAGGCTCGTGTCCCTCAAGAACCAGCGGTTTCAGTCCAGCGCGGCCCGTATAAATGGCCGCCGTCAGCCCGGCGCAGCCGGAGCCCAGAATAACGGTATCGCGAATCTCAGTCATATGGTTTCCCCTGTCGATTTTAGCTTCTCTCCCCAAAATGGACAGTCGCTGAGCGGACCCTGAGCAAAGCGAAGGGGGAGTCGAAGGACCGCGGTTGAGTTTTTCGCCTCGGCCGAACTGTTCTCGCGCGGCTTTATTATGATGAACCTCATGGCGAATCTGACTCTAATCTACGGTCTGCGGCTTCTCCCCGAAGGCGAGGTCACTGAAATCCACGACGCCACGCTCAAGCTGGCCACTGGCCACCAAGCTCACGTCACCATGCACATGATCGAAGGCTCGCGCGAAGAGATCGAGAAACAGCTTAAGCGCAGCCTCGACGCCTTCTTCGACTTCTATCCCGAGATCTGAGGGCGCCTTACGAGCGACCGCGAGACTCCAATGCGTCCTCCTTCGGGACGACTTGCGGCCCTGCCTGCAAGCGCCAACAAAGAGCTGTATCTTTGCCTCCGATGCTTTTCCCCCTAGCCCCGTTTACCTAGCGCCGTCCAATCTCTTAGAAAACACAAATTAATCTCTTTGGCTTCTCCGCTCATGAGTGGAATCTCATTAAGTTTCACTAATGACCAAACCCCGATTTTACCCGCCATGCACCCTATCCCTATAAACCCGCTTCACTTAGATCGATCATGCCGGAAGGCTGCTGAATTGCTATTCATCTAATGTGCAAAAGCCAATCTATGGCGGATGGCCGCCTCGCAACAAACGCAGAAATGTCCTCGTGAAGCACTTCGGGACGGCGCATAACCATCGCACTGGAGAACCTAACGTGTGCCATCTTCACCGCTCTATCTCGCGCCGTTTGGCCATCGCTCTACTTACAACGCTTCTCGTCCTCATCCCCGCCGCCTACGCCGGAGGACCAAAATACGTCGCCGGAACCAGCTTCTTTAATCCCGCCGTCATCGGTCTGCCCATTCACTGGTCCGCCGGCCAAATGAATTACTACGTCGACCAAGGTCCGCTCAGCAGTTCCGTCTCGAACCAGCAAGCTACAGCCATGGTCGATGCAGCCGCCGCTCTCTGGTCCGCCGTTCCCACCGCCGGCGTCACTCTAACTGACAAGGGTTCGCTGAACGAAGACGTCAGCGGCGCCAACATCGCCGCCACCAACGCACAGATCACCCAGCCCGCCGACGTCACTTCCTCCGCTACCGGCTATCCGGTCGGCGTTATTTATGACTTCGACGGCTCGGTCATCGACGCCATCTTCGGCACGGGCGCCAGCCAGCCCATCAGTTGCCAGAACAACGGCGTTTGGGTCTGGATGGATAACGTCAACCCCGACGCCACCATTGCCCACGCCATCATCCTGCTCAACGGCCTCTGCACAACCAATTCCGACCTTATCGCCATGATGAGTTATGAGTTGGAGCGCGCTTTCGGCCGCGTTCTCAATCTCGACTACTCCCAGGTCAACCCCACCGCCCTCACCGCGCAGCTTCCCGGCGGCGTTCAAGGTTGGCCGGTCATGCAGCCCCTCAGCGGAGTCTGCACTCAGTTCGGCGGCGAGTGCATTCCCGATCCCAACGTCCTTCGATACGACGACATCGCCGCCCTCAGCCGCATCTATCCCATCACCGCACAGAATCTCGCCAACTTTCCCGGCAAGCAGCTAACCGCCGCTAACACCGTCTCTATTCAAGGCACGGTCACCTTTCGCACCGGATACGGCATGCAAGGCGTCAACGTTGTTGCCCGCCCGCTCGACGCCAACGGAAACCCGCTCTACCAATACACGGTCAGCTTCGTCTCTGGCGGATACTTCAACGGCAATCACGGCAGTCCCATCATTGGATTTACCGACTCCAATGGCAATCTACTAACTATGTGGGGTTCCAATGACTCCACTCTTCAGGGTTACTTCGATCTCAGCGCAATTCCGCTGCCTCCCGGTGTAACTACCGCTAACTATGAAGTAACATTTGAAGCTATTAATCCGCTCTACATACTTACTGACTCGGTCGGCCCCTATCTCGACGGCCAACCAACTCCCTCCGGCACACTTGCCGCCCTATCTGTCCCGTCTCTCGCCGCCGGAAGCTCGCAGACTCTCACCGTCAATGTCGCCGACTCCGCCGTCGGCGGCTATCAGGATGCCATCGGCGCCCAGGCCTCGCCTGTTCCCATGCCCTCGAGCGGCCTCTGGTGCGGCCGCCTCAGCCAGGTCGGCCAAAGCGATTGGTTCAGCTTTCCCGTCCGTGCCAACCGGACATTCACGATCGTCACGCAGGCCCTCGACGAAACCGGCGCGCCCACTGAAAGCAAGGCCATGCCCGCCATCGGCGTGTGGGATGCTTTCGATCCCGTCGGCGCGCCCGCCATCGGCGCAGGTCCCGGCATGAACGGCTATGCCGCCGGCGAAACCTGGCTCCGCGTCAGCTCCATTGGCGACGATGTGGTCCGCATCGGCATCGCCGATCAGCGCGGCGACGGCCGTCCCGACTATCCCTACAACGGCTGGGTTCTCTATGCGGATACCGTTCAGCCCCAGCATCTGCCTGCCTCCGGTGGCCCCATCGTCATTCACGGCATGGGCTTCCGCCTGGCTGACGCCGTTCTCGTCGGCGGCCTGCCGGCTCTCGTCACCAGCATCTCCCCCAACGAGATCACGGCCATCGCCCCACCGGCTGCATCCGGCGTCACCGGTTCTGTCGATGTGGAAGTGGATGACCTGCCACTCTTTTATGCCGCAGCCATCGTCTCCAGCGGCGTCAGCTACGATTCGGGCTCAGGCGACGCGCTCTCCCTCAACACCGCCCCCATGAACACCGTGCCCATCGGCGTTCCCATCCCCTTCACCGTGACCGCCTATGCTCCACCAACCAGCACCGTCAACGGAATCGTCCTCACCCCTGCCGGCGGAGTCACCGTTATTTACACCGTCACCAGCGGCACCGCGACCCTGGCCTGCGGACTGCCCGTATGTTCCGTAACCGCAACCGGCGACGGCCGCGCCACCATGAACGTCACCGCAGTCGACGGAGTCTGGTCCATCATCACCGCTTCGCTCACCGATGGCTCCAGCGTTCAGGCTCAGTTTGGCGGCGGAACGCCTCCTGTGCTCGCCTCGATCACCCCCCAGCTTTCGCTTGCTGCCGGCGCAACCTTCATTTGGACGGTCCAGGCCATCGTTCTCAACAATGGCCGGCCCATGGGCGGGCAGGCCGTCGCATGGCAGACCGCCGCCACTGGATTCACCGGCCTCGGCAGCACTGCCGCCATCACCACCGCAAGCGGCATCGCCACCCGCCAGTTAACAGTTGGCCCGCTCGCCGAGGGCCAGACCGCCACCATCAGTGCTTGCCTCAACGGCACCAGCCAGTGTGTCGCCTACACCGCATTCGGCTCGCGCCCTGAGTACGCCGCTCTCGAAGCCGTCTCCGGCGCCAACCAGAGCCTGGCTATTTCCGGAACCCCCAGCCAAATCGATCTCCGCCTTCTTGATATGGACGGCAACCCCATGGCCGGCGGTACCGTCGCCCTCTATCAAGCCCTCTACGCCTGGGCCCCGCCCTGCGCAGCGCACGCGGTCTGCCCGCCCTCCAATCTGCTCGCTACCCAGGCCGCCACCGCAACCTCCGCCATCGACGGCACTGTAGTTTTCACCCCAGCCACGCTCCCCGGCGTGGCTACCAGCCTCCTTGGCCTGGCCGCCTCCGGCAACACCGCCACCATCAATATCGCCGTCGAGCAGCATCCGTAGAGCGCGCCCAATATCCCCGTCTTGTATCAGGGCACGACTTCACAGGCTGCGGAAAAACGGGGAACAGGAGGCGAATTCGCCGAAAAACTCCCCTCAGGGGCTAAAGCCCGCGTTGATTCTACGCCACTTACGGCACGGCTAAAGCCGTGCCCTTTCAAAGCAATGAGTTTTTCCGCAGCCTGTTCAGTCGTGCCGAATGCGGCCGAAAAGCCCTGGGCTTTAGCCCCTGGGGATTCTCGGCGAGTGGCCTCTGAGTCATTCTTGAAACATGCTTTTAGTTGGTTAGGAATCCACCGGCTTCACCGGCCCACAGTGGGATGAAACCAAGTCAGGCGATTCCGCCGCGAACTTGCTAACTCGCCATCCCCGCCTCGGCGGGGGCTAACTCGCCGTATTTGTCTATCACACCTTTGCGTTTGGATTGTTTAACCTGCAAGCGGGTCCAAATCTTGTTTCTTCCCAGGCGCCTCTAGCTTTTGGCCTTCTGCATAGTGAGCGACCTTGCCAAGAGCACATTCGACTGGTCTCGCTCTCTGAAACCTGGGTGACGACAAGCTCCATCTTCACGCCACCAATCGCACCTCTAAAGCATCAAGAACACAGAGGTGCAACCGTGGCCGACCTTCCCCAGCCAACCTCCCGTCCCCGCGTCGTCATCGTCGGCGCAGGCTTTGCCGGCCTTAACGCAGCCAAGGGCCTGGCCCGTCTTCCCGTCGATGTAACCGTTGTCGACCGCCGCAACCACCACACCTTCCAGCCGCTGCTTTACCAGGTTGCACTCGCCGTCCTCTCGCCCGCCGACATCGCCCAGCCCATCCGCTCCATCCTGTGCAGGCAGAAAAACACGCAGGTCCTCATGGATGAGGTCGTTGCCATCGATGTAAATGCTCGCCAGGTCTCGCTCTTGAGCGGCGCAACGCTCGACTACGATTACCTCGTCCTCGCCACCGGAGCAACCCACTCCTACTTCGGCAAGGACGAATGGGCGCCGCTGGCTCCCGGCCTCAAGACCATCGAAGACGCCACCGAAATCCGCCGCCGCGTGCTTCTGGCCTTTGAACTCGCCGAGCGCCAGATGGTCGAGCACGGCTGGCACCCGCCGCTGAACTTCGTCGTCATCGGAGGCGGCCCAACCGGCGTCGAGCTCGCCGGAGCCATCAGCGACATCGCCCAGCTTTACATGCGCCACGACTTCCGCCACATCGACCCCGCCAAGGCCCGCGTCCTGCTGCTCGAAGGTTCCCCGCGCGTCCTCGCCGCATATCCTGAAGACCTCTCCGCCAAGGCCGAAGCCGCGCTCACCCACCTTGGCGTCGAGGTCCACACCAATACTCAAGTCACCGGAATCGGCCCCGGCTGGGTCGAAGCCAACTCCGCCAACCAGACCAGGCGTATTGAGGCCGTAGTCACCCTCTGGGCCGCCGGTGTGCAGGCCTCGCCCCTTGGAAAACTGCTCGGCGCGCTAACGTCATCTGTCCAACTCGACCGCCGCGGCTCCGTCCTCGTCGACGCAACCCTCAATCCGTCAGGGTTAGCGAACGTCTTTGTCCTCGGCGACCTGGCCCACTTCGAGCAGGACGGCCATCAGGTTCCCGGCGTAGCTCAGCCCGCCATGCAAATGGGCGACCACGTGGCCAAAATGATCGCGGCCGACTTGGCCGGCAAGCCGCGTCCGCCCTTTCGCTACTTCGACAAGGGCGACATGGCCACCATCGGCCGCATGGACGCGGTAGCCAAAGTTGAATGGCCATTCAAGGCCCACGTCAGCGGCTTTTTCGCCTGGATCACCTGGCTCACCGTCCACATCTTCTTTCTTATCGGCTTCCGCAACCGCCTCTCCGTCTTCGCCGCCTGGGTCTGGAATTACATCACATTCACCCGCGGCGCGCGCCTAATCACCGGCGACCAGCGCCTCCCCGGCTGGCAAGACCAGCTCTCCGCCGGACCCGCAAACTCACATCAACCATCTGATCTGTCATCCGAGCATCAATAAAGAAGCGGTCATCCTGAGCGAAGCGCTCTTCAGCGGAGCCGAAGGACCTGCATTTCGCCCTCGACCAACCACAAAAACTGGGTGCCCCACCCTCGCTACGTCTTTGTGGCTAGGGTGGGAGTCCACAACTCTCCAATTCATTCGAGTAAACTGGTAGTGCGATGCTCGATCTGGCCTTTGTCCGCGCCAACCTTGAATTAGTGGAAGAGAAACTCCGCGCCCGCGGCGCCGACCCCGTTGCGCTGCTCGGCGATTTCCGCGCCCTCGATCAGGCTCGCCGCGAAGCCATCACCCTCGCCGAACAATCCAAGGCCCGCCGCAACGAGCTGAGCCAGCAGGTCGGTGCTCTGAAGAAGTCCGGACAGGACGCGACTGCGGTCATGGAAGAGACCCGAGTCCTCAAAGAAAAACTCGATCAGCTCGACCAGACCGCCGCATCCCTCGACGAGCAGCTCCGCTTCTCTCTCGCCCGCATTCCCAACCTCACCCGCGCCGAAGTCCCCGCCGGCACATCCGAAGCCGATAACGTCACCGTGAAGACCTGGGGCCAAATCCCCAACCTCAGCTTCGCACCAAAGCCCCATTGGGAATTGGGCGAGTCCCTCGGCATCCTCGACCTCGAACGCGCAGCCAAGCTCTCCGGCGCACGCTTCGCCGTGTACATGGGCGCGGGCGCGCGGCTCGAACGCGCCCTCATCGGCTTCATGCTCGACCTGCATACACAGAAACACGGCTACAAAGAAGTCCTGCCGCCCTTCATGGTCAACTCAAAGTCGCTTTACGGCACCGGCAACTTGCCCAAGTTTGGTGAAGATCTGTTCCGCTGCTCCGATGCCGACCTCGAGGCCGTCGCTCGCGGCGAGTTCAAAGACAGCGACCACTGGCTCATCCCCACCGCCGAGGTCCCGGTCACCAACCTCTATCGCGACGAGATCCTCGACGAAGCCCGCCTCCCCATCCGCTTCACCGCCTACACCCCGTGCTTCCGCGCCGAGGCCGGAGCCGCCGGCAAAGACACCCGCGGCATCATCCGCCAGCATCAATTCCAAAAAGTCGAGCTGGTCAAGTTCACTCGCCCTGAAGAATCCGACCTCGAGCACGAGCGCCTCACCCGCGATGCCGAAGAGATCCTCGAAGCCCTCGAACTTCCCTATCGCCGCGTCCTGCTCTGCGCCGGCGACACCGGCTTCTCCTCCGCCAAGACTTACGACCTCGAAGTCTGGCTTCCCGGCCAGCAGCTCTACCGCGAAATCTCCTCCTGCTCCAACTTCGAAGCCTTCCAGGCGCGGCGCGCTAACATCCGCTACCGGCCCGCCCCGGATAAGCTTGACAAGGGTGCAAGAGCCAAGCCCGAGTTCGTCCACACCATCAACGGCAGCGGACTGGCCGTCGGCCGAACTTGGCTGGCGATCCTCGAAAACTACCAGCAGCCCGACGGCTCCGTCCTGATCCCCGAGGCTCTCCGGCCTTACATGGGCGGCTTGGATAGAATTGTGAAGGAATGCTAATGGAACCTCTAACCCAGGCCGCGCCCGTCGCTCAACCCCGCCGCACCGTCAAGCAGATACTGCTGAGTTACTTCTACTGGACTTATTCGCGCGGCAGCTTCCACTACGACATCATGGTCACCGTCATTCTTCTCTTCATTTTTGTTACGCCCTTATTCTGGAACTACGGCGACAAGCCCTCGCCGGCCGGCGGACCTCCGCATCCCATCCAAGTCATCGGCAACGATGGGCAGGGAGTCATCGTTACCGTCCCCGCATCCGATGTTAATCTCGATCTGCACACAACCGCTCCGGACGCAGTCGTGAAGAAGGTCCTTCGCAAAGCCATCGAACCGGTTACCGGCGACGATGTCTTCATCGTGCATTGGGAAACCGCCGCCGACGCCCAGGGTAACTCCGTCTGGAAGGTCTGGGCCCACCGGTAACATAGTTGTTAGTTGCGCCTTCTTTTAAGCTCATGCATCTAACTCAAGGAATCTTATGCATCCTGGAATCAAGCTTGTCATCGCGTCTTCGCTTACGCTCCTCCTCTTACCAGGTCTTGCCGCTTCTGCCGCGCCCCCCGATCAGAAGGAACTGAAGGATGTTCTGCACCAGCTCGACGTTGCCGCGGCAGGCTTCCATTCCACCTCGGCAAACGTCGAATTCGACTCTATTCAAACCGACCCGGTCTACGATAAGACCGTGCAAACCGGCACCGTCAAGTACAAGCGCAATGACAAAGCATTCCAGATGGCCGTGCACTTCCTTACCGAGAACGGAAAGTCGAATCCCAAGGACCTCACCTACTCCGGCGGCAAAGGCATGCTCTATGAAAAGCTCACAGACCACCTGTACGTGAGAGACCTGACCAAATACGAAAGCTACCTGTTGCTGGGCTTCGGCGCCAGCGGCACGCAGTTGGCCGACAAATGGGAGATCACCTATTTGGGCACGGAACCGATGATGGACGGCAAGACCAGCGTCAAGACCGTGAAGCTGGAGCTGGTGGCCAAGGACCCCGACGTGCGCAAGCTGTTTCCCAAAGTCACCATCTGGGTCGACCCCGCGCGCGCCGTTAGCCTCAAGCAGATCTTCGACGAGGGTCAGGGTCAAAGCCGCATTTCCAACTATTCCAATATCAAACTCAATCCAAGCCTGTCCGAAAGCGACTTCACCATCAAAACGGATTCCAAGACCCAAATCATGCGCTAGCGGCCGATGCCTGCGTTACATTTGCATCAATCGCTCGCCGCACATTACTTTCCTCACTCCGCGACGGAAGAAACACATAAAAACAAGCACCGCAACGACCCTTTTACGTTGTTCTGTTTCAACACAATGTGGAAAAGTCGCCTCAAATTACGCGCGGCAGTCGGCTTCAGATCAAGTGAATCCTCAAAATCACGATTACCAATTCCCATCCGCTGGTTACCTATCCGCCTTCGCAGTGCTCTTTTCCAGTTTTCATGCCCCCAGTTTCCTCTAAATTACTGTCTTCTTTCTCTCTTCGGACCATCCCGGCCCTAAGCGTTTCTGATTTGGAATGTTGCTCCAGCGCAAAGTCCCCGTTTCAGGATGCAAATACCAAAGAGTGAGCGAGATACACTCAAACTGTTTTGTTTACTAGTTAGTAAGATAGTAACCACTTTTTCCTGTTACTACAAACCCGGCAATGTGCCAAACATGCCACCCCCCCTTGCCCATCCCGTGGTGCATAATCAGCCTGTAAGCAGGCAAGAATAGCCTCAAAAGGTAAGGAGAATCCCGCTGGGGGCCTGCCCCGCATTTCATTCTCCCAAATTGTCAATCGCGCAGATCCCCGACGGCCACGGCCGGCTATTGCCCATCGTCGTGTGAGGTTGGCAATCAAACGGCAATTAGGTTAACCGGGTGGCGCAAGGAGCTGCATTTGAATCGGTTTGAAGCTTCCCATTCTCGCTTGTCGGGCTCCAGAATTCCTGTTGCCCCGCCATCTTCTGTGACGGCGGCCAAAGTCCCCAGGGAGAGGCCCTTCCTTGTTCAATCTGCTGAGCCTGCCGCCGCCCGCGCCGACACTCAGCCGGTCCTTTCCTTTGCAGGTTTCCGGCTTGAAGCCGATGGTACGCTTCTCTGCGGGGAAGCCCCGGTTCATCTGCCTCCCAAAGAGCTGGCGGCGCTCCGCTTTCTCCTCGCCCATCCCGGTCAAATTGTTACGCCCGTTCAGCTGCGCCAGGCAATTTGGGGAGATGTCCATGTCACCGCAGACAGCGTGCCCAAGTGCTTGTCGTCGTTGCGAGCCCGTCTGGGCAAGCAGGATTGCGTCCAGACCGTATACAAGCGCGGATACCGCCTGACGGCCGAGGTTCTTGCTCATGGCTCCGCGCCGGCCGGCGCGCCTCCCAAGCTCGCCATTCTGCCATTCGCCACCGAGTACGGCATCTCCGACTATCTCGGTTCAGCCATTGCCGAGGAGACCATTACTCGCCTCAGCAATGCAGTCAATCCTGCCGTGATTGTTCTGGCCCGCGATTCCGTTTTCACGTTGACGCGCCAGCTTCTTTCCGCCCAGCAGATCGGCGTCACATTGAACGCAGATCTGGTTCTAACCGGAACCATCCGCGCCGTGCCTGGGCAATTTCGCCTGCGCGCCGAAATGATCCGTGTCGAAGATGGCATTCAGATTTGGGCCGAAGACCTGCTTGTGGATCGGAACCGCGTGGCTGGACTCGAATCTGAGCTGATCGAGCGGCTCACCTTCCGCCTGCGAAGCAACCCTGCCGCTGCGCTGGGCCGCCAGGAACCCCCCATCCCTTCCCCGAATGGCAGCAAGAACTCGCCACAGGAACGGAATGCGGAAGGCCTGTCCATCGCCGCCGTTGCCGACCCCGTCGCCGATCCTCAAGACAACCCATCCACCCGCGAGGCCTACGAGAACTTCCATCAAGGTCGTCATGAATGGCAGAGCCTCCAGCGTCATCGCATGCAGGACGGCCTCCAACATCTTCGCCGGGCCACCGAACTGGACCCCTCCCTGACTGCCGCCAAGGTCGAACTGGTCCACCTCTGCATCACTCAGTCTTTCTACGGATTCATGGCTCCAGCCGTCGCCGCGGATATCGTGCGCCGCACCGCCGACACCGTCTTTCCAGCGACCAATATTCATGCTTCAGGCAATCATCCCGAATCCATCCTTCCCCACGGCGCCGAGGCCATCATGCCCGCGCTTGCATGGGTCAATTTCCATGTCGAACGCGATTTGCCCGCCGCCCTTTGGGGATTCTCCCACTCTGCGCATCTTCCCCACGACCCTTGGACAACCCGCGCGCGCTCCATGTTCTCGCTTAGCCGCTGCCGCTACGGCGAGGCCATCGCCCTGCTCCGCGCCGCGCTTCTACAGGACCCCTTCGCGCCTTGGCTGCACTCCCGCCTCGCATGGACTTTCCACCTCTCCGGCCAGGCCGAAGAGAGCGTCCGCCTCGTCAATCATGCCCTCGAGCTCTTTCCCGAACATGAAGGCGCCATCCTCTATGGCTCAATTATTCTTGCTTTCAACGGAGAGGCCGAACGTGCCGCCGAGCTTGCGCTCGCCGTAGTCAAGCTCTCGCCATACTTCGATCTCCCCTCCGCCGTCCACGCCTACGCGTTGGCCTGCGCTGGCCGCACCACCGAGGCCCGCGCCATTCTCGATCGCCTGCAATGGCTCAGCCGCGAACGATTTGTCCTCAACTCCTTCAACGTCGCTGTCCATGCTGCACTCGGCGATTTCGATGCTGCTATTTCCGAACTCAAGGTCGCCAACCAGCTTCGCTGCCCATGGTTCTTCCAGTTGCTCGCCGATCCGCGCCTCAAACCCCTCCGCAGCCGGCCGGAGTTCATCGAGATGCAATCCATTCTTCCCCGCATGGAAGCCGCTGCGGAAAGCCTCGAGCTCGAAGCCTGATCGGGCCGTTCCGCGGCTGTCGCGCCGATCTTCGATGTGCTCTCGCCTAGTCCTTCGGCTGCTCCGCTCGCTGTTCCTTCGGCTTGTCACGCCGGAACTGCCCCACGATCGACCATAGAAGCGCCCAGATCAGCAGCAGAACTCCGAGTGCAATCAGCGCCAGCCCGCCCGGCGCACCCGCTCCGTTGGAGGTGATAGAGACGTTCAGCGACGACGCCGAAAGCGGCGTTCCTAGGCTTATCCCCGCGGTCCCTTTGCAATATCCAAGGATCAGCCAAAGGCCCCAGGACAGAAAAAGCACTGAGGCAATAACAAAACGGTCAGGTTTCAAGTTCGTCACCTCGCTTGTTCCTTTTGCGCCAAATTCTATCTTGTATCGCACCAATCCTCAACGCCGCATTGGTACCTGTCGCCGCCAGCGCGCCCAACTGTGATTGCCGGAATGTAGCGCCGGTCTCCAGATCGGCTGTCGCGCCGGCGTCCACGCCCGCGCTCGTCCACGAGCAATCACCAGATCAAGAAGCCTACGCACTAAAACTCCGCCGGTGACCATCATCACAAGGCTAACGTTGCCAATTCCTCAATAATCGTTAAGGATGGCGCTGACTCTAGTGTCCTGTCGCTAAAG
>Ga0326727_10015999_pt1 | contig 15952 bp, 14 predicted proteins | sample MB2enrmetagenome_FD_207643 | JGI IMG/M metagenome (GOLD analysis project Ga0326727, IMG submission 207643) | Lab enriched peat soil microbial communities from McLean, Ithaca, NY, United States - MB29MY | ecosystem: Environmental > Terrestrial > Soil > Wetlands > Peat | place: USA: New York...
GCAGGCGACGGGAGGGAGGGAGGGAAGGCGGGCGCCCATCGGAGCGGGCGCCCCAAGGGGGCTCTCATACCAAGAGGCGCTGATCGGAACCGATCAGCGCCTCTCAGGCGCCGGGCGGGTTTCTTCGAAACCGGTGCTCGCTTCGCTCGGCCTTCGGCCCGCCTGCGGCGTCGTTTGCCCTTCGGGCTGCACGGCTGCGCTCGCAGAAGCCGAGCGGGCCCGGGGTGGGCCACCCAACCTGCGATGAGTCAAACTCATCGCAGGTTGGTATCAGTCCAGGTTGGCGATGGCCAACGGGGGCAGGAGATCGGCGGGCCGGAACCCGAAGATGCGGCCATAGAAGGTCAATTCGGCCTCTTGCGCCCGAATGATGTTTTCCGCCTGGCGGAAGCCGTGCTGCTCTCCGGCAAATTCCAGATAGGCGACCGGGACACCGCGGCCTTCCAGGGCGGCGACGATGCGCCGGGACTGGTCGGGCAGGACCACCTTGTCCTCGGCGCCTTGCAAGGTGATGAGGGGAGCGGTGAACCCCTCCAGATGATCGATGGGACTGCGGGCCCGGTATATCGCCAGTCCCTCCGGCAACGGGGCCACCAGGCTGTCCATGTAGCGACTTTCGAACTTGTGGGTTTCCCGGGCCAACGCCAGCAGATCGCAGACGCCGAAATAGTTGGCGCCGGCGCGGAAGGTTGTGGTGAAGGCCAGGGCGGCCAGGGTGGTATAGCCGCCGGCGCTGCCGCCGCGGATGGCAACGCGGGTCGGATCGACCATGCCGGTGGCAACCAGGTGAGCAACCACGGCGGTAACGTCCTCGACGTCCACCACTCCCCAGTTGCCGCGCAGCCGCTGGCGATAGGCCCGGCCAAAGCCGGTGCTGCCGCCATAGTTGACGTCGGCGACGGCAAAACCGCGGCTGGTCCAATACTGGATCGACAAGTCCAGGGCGGGGCTGCAGGCGCCGGTGGGGCCGCCGTGCACCTTGACAAGCAGCGGCGGGCGCTCGCCGGCGGGGGGCTGGAAGCCTGGATTGCTTGGCGGGTAATAGAAGGCGTGGGCTGTCAGGCCGCCGGCGGTTGGGAACTCGATGGGTTGGGCGCGGGAAATCAGCGTGGGGGGCAGGTCCAGTGGCGCCGGCCGCCGTAGGATGGTGACGGCCGCATCGGCCAGTCGGACCCGGACAACCGCAGGTGCCTGGTCGGCAAAATGGGCGATGACGATGGCCGCGGCATCCGTCCCTGTCCCGGCGACCGTCACACAGGGGATGGTGACAAACGGCAGCGGCAGGTTGCGGTGACTGCCCGTCGTCAGGTCGATGACCGCAAGGCTTTCGAAACCGCGCTCCGAATAACGGGCAACGGCCCGACCATCGCCGATGAGGGCAAAGCTGCTTTGCCCCAGGATCCACTGGGGGGAGCCGAATTCGGCCGCCATGGGCAGGATGGCGTGCACGTCCTTGTCGCCGCTCCGCCAGGCGTAAAGATTCCACCAGCCGCAGCGATCGGAGAGGAAATACAAGGTGCCATCCTTGTCCCAGGACGGTTCCATCACCGATTCGTCCCGCCCGCCAGCCACGGCAACGAGGTTGGTTATGGTGTCCCCCTCAAGGGCGGCGACGTATAAGGTGGTGGTGTCCCAGGGCATGTTGGGATGGTCCCAGGCGACGAAGGCCAGGTGGCAGCCGTCGGGGCTGGGGCGGGGCGAGGACACGAAGTCGGACCTCTCGAACAGTACGGCGCCGGCCTGTGGTCCCTTGGCGGTGGTGTCAAGGTGCACGATGGTATTGCGTACCGCATCCCCGGAATGGTCCTCGCGAACTGCGAACAGGGCCCCGGCAGCGCGTGGATCGGCGGCAAAGTCGGCATAGCGATAATCGGCGGGGGTGAGCGGTCCGCGCAACGCCGAGGCACCGCCAAGATCCGCGCCATACAGGCGTTGGTCTTTGAAGTTGCTGGCGATGAGAGTGGCGCCTGCGACAATGAAGGGGCCGCCGCCATATTCATGGACACGGGTGCGCACATTGAGGTCGGGACCGGTGATATCGACTGGCACGCCATCGTCACCCAGGGTCATGACGACGTAGCGTCCCTGCTCGGCCGGCCGGCCTTCCAGCCAGAAAGGTTGGCCACCATTCATCTGGAGATCCGACAGGGGGATGGCGGCGGCGGCGCGGCGCTCTGCGGTGATCGGAGAGGCCCAGGTTCCGAAGGGAGCTTCGGTCGGGAAAACGGGCGTTGTCATGAGGTGTCCTTTCGTCACAAGCGGGCGGTTCATCTTTGACGAAGGGCCGACAGGATGGAATGGAAAATCGGATCTGAAATGTTCTTTATATGTTCTATCTGCGTGTCTGCACAGTGGGAGGGGCGTCCCCGCCAGTCTTGCCCAGAAGTGGCGGAATTGGGCCACTTCGGCTTTGCCGAATGATACCGGCAGGCCAATGAATTGACCTGCCGTAAGTCCCTCGTCGGGCGCGGGCATCCGCCCGCTTGGCCGCCGCCTCATTGGCGGCCAAGGACCGGCGAACGAGTCAAATCAAAGGTTCGCCGGTATGACAGGCACGGCGGCCTGTCCCACCATTTTTTCTAGAACCTCGGATACCCGCTCGATCACTGCGGGAGCGCCGGCCTCCGGTCGAGGGTGCCGGCCCTGACCGGACGTGAAAAAATGCGGACCAAGGTGCCCTCCTCTTGATCGCGAGGGGGGCGGGGCAGACTGGAACCGTCGATCAGGCCTTCACCGCGGGGCGTGACACATGGGAGAATTCCTTTGCGTAAAGACGGCTGTCGGGGAAGGTGGCGCCGGCCAGTACCCGTCCAACCAGGATCAGGGCGGTTCGCTTGAAGCCGGCCTCTTTCACCTTGTCGCGGATATCGGCCAGGGTGCCGGTGACGAAGGCCTGGTCGGGCCAACTGACCCGGTAGGCGACTGCCACCGGGCAGTCGGCACCGTAGAGAGGGGTCAATTCCTTCACCACATGGGCCAGGTTGGCGATGGACAGGTGGATGGCGAGGGTGGCGCGGGTGGTGCCGATGGTGGCCAGGTCCTCGTGCACCGGCATTGGCGAGGACCGCACCGTCGTGCGGGTCAGGATCACCGTCTGGCTGACTTCCGGCAGGGTCAGTTCGGTGGAGAAGGCGGCTGCGGCGGCTGCGTAAGCCGACACGCCCGGGGTGACGTCGTAGGGAATGGAGAGGGCGTCCAGGCGGCGCATCTGCTCGGCGATGGCGCCGTAAAGAGACGGATCGCCGGTATGGACGCGCGCGACGTCCAGGCCGTCCGCATGCGCCTCTTCCATCAGGGCGATGATCTCGTCCAGATTGAGCGGCGCCGTATCGACCACCTTGGCGCCCTCGGGGGCATCAGCCACCACTTCGCGGGGAACCAAAGAGCCGGCATAGAGGACGACCGGACATTTGCGGATCAGGTTCAGGCCGCGCACGGTGATCAGGTCGGGTGCCCCCGGCCCGGCACCGATGAAATGGACGGTCATGGCAGCTCCTTGGAGTCGTGAGGGAGGGAAGAGGTCACTGTGTCCGGCACGTCCTGCCACTTTTGGGCATAGCCGCGCGGCGTGTAGGCCCAGACCTTGCCGGCCTGTGTCATGGTGCGGCTTTCGCTGTTGCCGACCAGGACCACCGTCAGCATGTCGACCTGGTCCGGGTCGAGCTGGGCCAGGGTGGTCACGACGATCCGTTCGCCTGGTCGGCCGACATTGCGGGCCAGGACCACGGGCGTGGTCGCCGGGCGGTGGGCCAGCAGGATATCGCGCGCCGACGGCAACTGTTCGCGGCGCCGGTGCGACACCGGGTTATAAAAGGCGACGACGAAATCGCCTTGTGCAGCGGCCTGGATGCGTCGTTCGATATGCGGCCAGGGGGTCAGCAGGTCGGACAGGGAAATGGCGCAGAAGTCATGGTTGATGATGGCCCCGGCGCGGGCGGCGGCGGCCTGCAGGGCGGAAATACCCGGGACCACCGTGACGTCGATACGGTTCCAGTCAGGCCGGTTTTCCTTATCGATCAGTTCAAAGACCAGGGTGGCCATGGCGTAGATGCCGGCATCGCCGGAGCAGACCAGGGATACCACCTTGCCTTCGGCGGCCAGATCCAGCGATTGGCGGACGCGGACCTCCTCGGCTTTCATGGCGCCGGCATGGCGGATCTTGCCGGCGGAAATGTCTTCGATCAGATCCAGATACAACTTGTAGCCGACCAGATCGGTGGATTGGGCAATGGCGGCCGAGGCATCGAACGTTCGTTCGGCAGCCCCGCCGGGGCCGATGCCGACGACGAACAGCTTGCCACGGGGACGTCCGACCCGATTGGGACGGATTCCCAGCGGCGAGCGGGCGACGGCACAGGTGGCGACCGGCGATTTGGCCTTTGGGACGACCAATTGGCCCTGATCTCCGGCCGCGGCAAGGGCGGCCCCTTCCGCGACGCCGTGGCATCCGGTCTCGGCAAAGACCACGTCGGAGGGGGTGGCCAGGCGCGGAGCCCGTTCTTCCAGTTCGGCCGGTGTGAAGAAGCGGACCGGCACCTGCAAGTCGGCGGCCAGGGCATGGATCGCCGGCTCGTCGGCCTTCAGATCCAGCGAGGCGATGACCGCAACGGATTGGCGTGACAGACCGGCGTCGGCCAGGGTTGCCTCGACCAGGGCCTTGACGTCTTCGGCCGTCGCGCCGCGGGCGCAGCCGACACCAAGGGCCAGCACCGGTGGATGCAAAACCAGGGTGTCGTCGCTGTCGACCGATTGGTCGGTGACGCGGATCCCGTAGGCACCGCTATCGCCAAGGCCGGGAGCCTTCAGCCAGCCGGCCGGACCGGCTTCGACGGTCAGGCGGACCGGTTCTCCGGCCAACAGGGCGGCCGCCACCGGCTTGGCGACGGCCGGATTGCCAACTTTCCAGCCCCGCGGCGGGTCGTCCAGCGCCAGCCCCAAGGCGACGTCGCCGGCGGTGGTGATGGCCGGATGGCCGCCCAGGGCGGCGGCAACCCGCTTGGCCAGACGATTGGCGCCGTGATGGCCACCCAGCAGGGGCACGACCGAGGCGCCGTCGGGCGAAACGGCCAGCACCGGCGGCTCGGCCCGCTTGTTGACCAGCAAGGGGGCGACCGCGCGGATCAAGATGCCGGCGGCGCAAACGCCGATGACCGCGATACCCTGTTCGAACAAGGTGCGGACATGGGCGGTGGTTTCGTCGAACGGCACGTCGCAGGCGTCGACTCGGCCGATCCGGCCGTGCAATTGCGCCCCCTCAAGCGATGCCACGATGCTTCGCGCGGTCTCAAGCCCGGCGGCGTTGACGGCGATGACGGCGATGGCCCCGATGCTCAGTTCCACGCTTTTCCCCTTTTGTGCAACAGGATCATGGAGAAGTAAGGCGCCCCCTCGGCCAGGGCGGTGTCCAGCGAACAGATGCGTTGTCCGGGCTGGCCGGCGCGCTCGATGTAAACCGCTCGGTCGGCCAGGCCCATGCGCTTCAAGACCGCAACCACCTTGGGAAGATGGCGACCGATTTTCATGATGGCGGCGGCCTCGGCCCTTTCCAGCAGCCCGGCAATCTCGTCCTCCGGGCGGGGCGCGGGAATCACCACCAGGGCGTCGTCGCGGGCTGTCAGCGGGTGGGCAAGGGCGGCCGAGCAGGCCATGACCGAAGCGACACCCGGGACCACTTCGACCGGAAAGCGATCGGCGAGACGCGCGAACAGATAGGCGAACGAGCCGTAGAAGAAGGGATCTCCTTCGCACAAGAGGGCCACGTCGCGGCCGGCCTCCAGATGGGCGGCAACCTGGAGCGCACCGGAATCGTAGCCGTCGTCGTCACGCCGGGCCGGGTCGCAGGAGATGCGCAAGACCAGTTCCTGGGTGCCCGGTGCCAGATGGGGGGCGGCAATGCGTCGGGCCAGACTGTCGCCGGTCATCGGCGCCGGATAGGCGACGACGGCGACTTGTCCCAGCAGACGGGCGGCCTTCAAGGTCAAAAGGTCCGGATCGCCGGGGCCGACGCCCAGGCCGTAAAGGGTGCCACTCATGACTTCGTTCCGATGTATTGGGTGATCGGCATCAGGGGATGCCAGCATTGAAATCGGCCGGTGGGTGCCAGGCGCGAGACGGCAAGGCGGACCATCTCGCCGCCGTGCTCGTGGTGCCAGTCGATCAGGGCCGCTTCGCCCTCGGCGGTGACCGCATTGGCAACCAGGCGTCCGTCCGACCTCAGGGCGGCCCAACAGGCGGCAAGGATGCGCCGGTCGGTGGCGCCGCCGCCGATGAAGACGGCGTCGGGTGCCGCAGGCAGACCCACCAGGGCGGCTGGCGCTTCACCGGCAACGATGCGCAGGCCGGGAACACCGAGGGCCAACGCGTTGCGGGCGATACGCTCCAGCCGGGCCTCGTCGCGCTCGACCGCCACGGCTTCGCCGCCCTGGCGCATCCATTCGATGGCCACCGAACCCGAACCGGCGCCGATGTCCCATAGCAAGGCGCCGGGCCAGGGGCCCAGGGCCGACAGGGTGGCGGCCCGCACCTCCCGTTTGGTCAATTGCCCGTCATGCAGGAAGGCGTCGTCGGGAAGGCCGGGACAGGTCGACAGGGTGTGATGGCGGCCATCGGCGACGACCTCGATGGCCAGGGTGTTGAGATCGGCCCCGGGGGGATGGCGGTAATCGCCGGCCGTCCCCTCCAGGCGCCGTTGACGCGGACCGCCAAGATGCTCCAGAACGGTGATACGGCTGGCGGAAAAGCCGAGGCTGCTCAACAGTTGGGCGACCTGGGCGGGCGAGGCGGCGTCTTCGGACAGGACCAGCAGGCGCGCCGAGGGATAGGCGTGTAACGCCAAAGCGGCCAGGGGGCGGCCGTGGATGGTCAGGCAACGGCATCCCTGCAGGGCCCAGCCCATGGCGGCGGCAGCCAGACTGAAGGCGCCGGGATGGGGCGCGACCGTCACCTCGTCCGGCGAGAACCAGCCGATCAGCACCGAGCCGATGCCAAACCACAAGGGGTCGCCGCTGGCCAGGACGCAGACGCGCTGGCCCCGGCAGGCGGCCAGACCGTCGCGATTGGACGACAGCGGCATGCGCCACGGGCGACGGTCCTGGGAGCCGGGGGGCAGCAGTTCCAGGTGCCTCTCGCCGCCGAACACCACCTGGGCCTGGTCAACCAGCAGGCGTGCCGATGGCGTCAGACCGGCAAGGCCGTCTTCGCCGATGCCCACGACGGAGAGCCAGGCGGCGCCGTCAGTGGTCATGCCCATGCCCATGCCCATGCCGGTGTCCATGCTCATGGGCATCGTCGTGATGGTCGTCGCCCTCGGGGTGATGGTGCGCCACCTGGGGCGCTCCGACGTCGGCCTCGTAGCCGACCATCTGGTAGCGATATTTGCACAGCTGGCAATTCATCGACGGAGAGCCCTCGTCCGTGTCCGCGACATTGGCCACGAAGGACTGCACCACCTGGGGGTGGAGCCCCAGGTACGCGGCCTGCAGGAATTCGATGCCCGGATGGCGGGTTCCGGCATCCTCGGTCCAATGCGCGATCCGTTTCACCAGGACGCCGGTCAGCAGGAAATAGGGAAACACCACGATCCGCTTGAATCCCTGGCGGGCCGCCAGATCGATGGCCGCCGGCACCGTGGGGGTGGTGACGCCGGAATAGGCGATTTCGGCCTTGGCGAAACCCATCGCCTCCCACAGCAGGCGGGCGACCTTGGCGACATTGCCGTTGGCGTCGGGGTCGGTGGAGCCACGGCCGACCACCAGCAACAGGGTTTCGGACCGCGCCACCGCGGCGGGCGACGACGACAGGGTGGCTTCGATCCGGTCGACGGCGGCGGCCAACAGGCGCGCGTCAATGCCCAGTTCGCGACCGAAACGGATGTCGATGGACGGATTGGCGGCGGCGAACCGGTTGACTTCCCAGGGCAGGTCGTTCTTGACATGTCCTGCTGCGAACAGGATGCCGGGAATGGCCAGGATACGGTCCACACCACGGTCCTTCAGGGCGATCAGCCCTTCTTCGATGGTGGGATGGGCGAACTCCAGAAAGCCGCTTTGCACCTCAAGCGTCGGCAGGCTTTGGCGGATCTGTTCGGCCAGATCGACAAATTCGTCAATCGCCTCCTGGTCCGGACTGCCATGTCCGCAAATCATCACACCGGTCGTCATGCATCCCTCTTCCCTGTGGCGGACCCTGCCGGGGTCCTTGCCGGTCGGCGCCCCATCCCGGGGCACGCGCCGGATTGACGTCATTGGGCCAATGCCATGATGGCATCGACGGTTCCCCAAAAGTCACCTGATGTCCGGGAAAACGGGGGAGACAGCGCTCCCGCGGCCGCTGGGCGTCCTGTGACACCGCCACCGCCGCGTCTTACCGCTCCGCCTGGACCCCCGTCCATCGGTTGGGTGACGACACCGGCAGGTCTCCTGGCTGGCGGGTCATAGCCTGACATCGCGTTGACCTTCCCGGTTTTCCCAGTGGTCTTGTCCAAACGCGAGGCTCGCCGCTCACAGTTGCGGGGGCAGCCACCTTCCAGCCGACGTCGGCTGGTGTGTTCCCTCTTTCCTCCCCGGAAGCGACGCCGGGGAACCGATGTGTCTTTGATTAGTTTCAAAAGTCGTTGTATCGGTCAAGGCAAAACCAGGATAAGGATGCGGGAATTATGCCGTCGGGCCATGCGGGCGGTAAGGGGAGGCGGAACTGACGGACCGGCCGATGATCGTCATCGAAGGGTTGCGCAAGACCTACGGGGACCTGGTGGCGTTGGACAGCGTCAGCCTGACAGTTCCGGCCGGCCAGTTGTTTGCCTATCTGGGGCCGAACGGCGCGGGCAAGTCGACCACCATCCGCATCCTGACCGGATTGACCCGGATCGGCTCCGGCCAGATCTCGCTGGACGGCTACGACATCGTTCGTCAATCCCGTGATGCCAAACGCCAATGCGGCCTGGTGCCGCAGCAGGCCAATCTCGACAACGAGTTGTCGATTTTCGAAAATCTCGATGTCCATGGCCGCCTGTTCCGCATGTCCGGGACTTTGCGGGTTCGCCGGATCGATGAATTGCTGTCTTTCGTCGACCTGGCCGAACGGCGCGACGATCTGGTCAAAACCCTGTCGGGGGGTATGAAGCGGCGGGTGATGATTGCCCGGGCGCTTCTCCATGGGCCGAAAATTCTGTTCCTGGACGAACCGACGGCAGGCCTGGATGCGGCCATCCGTCGGCGCATCTGGACCCTGATCAAACGGGTCCGCCAGGACGGAACGACTGTCTTCCTGACCACCCACCACATCGAGGAGGCCGAATTTCTGGCCGAACGGGTGGCCTTCCTCGATCGTGGCCGGATCGTCGCCATCGACAGTCCCAGCCGACTGATCGATCGTGTCGGGGCCTGGGCCGTGGACTTTTTGGCCGACGACGAACTGCATAGCGAATACTTTCCGACCCGCGATGGGGCCGAGCGGCGCCTGGTGACACTTGCCGGACCGGTGACGATCCGACGTGTCAATCTCGAGGATGCGTTCCTCGCCATGACCGGGCGCAAGGTGTGACCGTGGGCGGACTGTTGGCCATCTATCGCCGCGAAATGCTGCTGCTGCGCCGGAGGTTCCTGCGCATCTGCCTGGGCATGTCGGTGTCGCCGGTGCTTTATGTCATCGCCTTCGGTTACGGCTTGGGCGGTGCTGACGGAGGACAGCGCTATCTGCAGTTCCTGATCCCGGGGCTGGTCGCCATGAACAGCATGACCCAAGCGTTCGGCATCGCCACCGAGATCAATCTGTCGCGCTTCTACCTGCATATTTTCGAAGAGTTTCAGGCCGCGCCGATCGCCACGGCCGCCTATGTCGGCGGTGAGGTTCTGGCCGGAATGACCAGGGCAGGACTGGCCGTCGTCATCATCATCGTCATCGGCGGCCTGTTCGGGATCAGTCTGCATTGCGGGCCCTTGTTCTGGCTGGCGGTTGCCCTGAACAGCTTCGTTTTTGCCGGTCTTGCCGTGTGGACGGCGATGATCGTCAAGACCCACGCGGACCATTCCATGCTATCGAACTTCGTGATTACGCCGATGGCCTTTCTGGGCGGTACCCTTTTTCCCCTTGACCGGCTTCCCGACTGGGCGCAGCAGATTCTGATGGTGAGCCCCCTGGCCCATGCGTCGCGGGCCATTCGGGCAACGGCGTCGGCGGCGCCTTGCGACTGGCGCGACTTCGCCATCCTGGCGGTTCTCGGGGTGGGGATTTTTTGTGCGGCGTTCCGGTCGGTCGACCGGGCCAGGGATTGATTGTTTTTGGTGAGGGAACGGTTTCCGATGCATGACTACATTCGCGATCCGGCCGAGATCTACCGGCGCTCGTTCGAGATTATCCGGGCGGAAGCCGACCTGACCGGCATGCCGGCCGAACTGGCGGAGATCGCCATCCGGGTCATTCATGCCGCCGGAAGCCCGGACATTGTACCGGACCTGGCCTGGACCGAGGACTTCGTCGCCGCGGCACGTGCCGCCTTGCGCCGTGGGGCGCCCATCCTGGCCGACACCCGGATGGTCTCGGAAGGGATCATCCGCCGCCGCTTGCCCAAGGACAATGCGGTGATCTGTACCCTCTACGACGATGGGGTGGCGGCCGAGGCGAAGCGACTGGGAACCACCCGCTCGGCGGTCGCCGTGGACTTCTGGGGCCAGCGCCTGGATGGCGCCCTGGCGGTAATCGGGAACGCGCCCACCGCGCTGTTCCGTTTGATCGAGAGGATCCTTGACGGTGGGCCGAAACCGGCGGCAATCCTTGGCTTTCCCATCGGTTTCGTGGGCGCTGCGGAATCCAAGGACGAGCTGATTGCCCAAAAGCTGGGCGTGCCCTATCTGACTTTGCGCGGACGCCGCGGTGGCAGTGCCCTGGCGGCGGCGGCCATCAATGCGCTTGGCAACGATGTTGCGTAAGCCGCGACCGGTTGGCGGTTGCGATCGGGTGGAATCGGGTATAGCAGAGGTTCTTGCATCCCGGTATCGCCAGTGCGCGACAACAATGACGACAGGGCGGACAGCGCCCGCTATCAGGGGACGTGATGCGATGGATGCGGCAGCATGAGAGACTGGCCTTTCGAACTTCCTGAATTCGAGCCGGGATGGGTCTGGTTGGCCGGTGCCGGCCCCGGTGATCCCGCCTTGATGACCGTGGCGACGTGGCATGCCTTGCGCTTTGCCGACGTGGTGCTTTACGACGCGTTGGTCGATCCGCGGGTTCTCGATCTGGCGTCCCGTGGGGCCGAATGCATTTTCGCCGGGAAGCGCGGTGGCCGGCCGTCCTGCCGTCAAGGCGATATCACCGACGACCTGGTCCGCCTGGCTCGCGAGAACCGCCGGGTGTTGCGATTGAAAGGGGGAGACCCCTTTGTCTTCGGCCGCGGTGCCGAGGAAGCGCAAGGCTTGGTCGCGGCCGGCATTCCGTTCCGGCTGATCCCGGGAGTCTCGGCCGGCGTCGGCGGATTGGCCTATGCCGGCATTCCCTTGACCCATCGGGCGATCAACCAGGCGGTCACTTTCGTGACCGGCCATGATCTGAAGGGGCAGGTGCCCAGTCGGGTCGACTGGGGGGCCATTGCCAGGGGCTCGCCGGTCATCGTGCTTTACATGGCGTTGAGCCACCTGGGGGAGATTTCCCGGCGCCTGATCGCCGAGGGGCGTTCGCCGGAGGAACCGCTGGCCATCGTTGCCAAGGCCACCTCGGCCCAGCAACGGGTGATTGAAAGCACCCTTGCCGATTGCGAGCAGGCGGTGGTGCGCCACGGAATCGAGCCGCCGGCGCTGGTGGTGATTGGCGAGGTCGTCCGCCTGCGCCGCCAGTTGGATTGGATCGCCACGCTGGCCGGACAGGACAAGGAGCCCGGTCCGGATGTTCAATATGCGACGTTGTGATGGATGGTTTCTTTCAAATGCGGAGGGTGGACAGGTGACCGGAAAGGCAGGTTCGTGGATGAAAGGCGTCGGCTTGGCGGCCGCGCTGGTGATCGCTTGCGCCGGGTCGGGAACCCAGGCCGCGGAGAAGATCCGTTTCGGAGTGATGGGCGGCGCCGAGGAAGAGATCGCTCAGGTGGCGCAGAAGGTCGCCGCCGCCAAGGGCCTTGATGTCCAGCTGGTGACCTTCTCGGACTACGTCCTGCCCAACGAAGCCCTGGAAAATCGGGAACTGGACGCCAACGCGTTCCAGCACAAGCCCTACCTGGACAGCCAGATCAAGGCGCACGGCTACCACATTGTGCCGCTGGGTTATACCATCGTTGAACCCATGGCCCTCTATTCCCAGAAAATCAAGGCGTTGGACGGGTTGAAAGAGGGATCCCGGGTGGGGATTCCCAACGATCCCAGTAACGGCGGACGCGCCCTCAATCTGCTGGCCGCCAATGGTCTGTTGAGTCTGGGGGCGGACAAGGGGCTGGTGCCCAGTCTGGCCGACGTGACCGGCAACCCTCGCAAACTGAAGCTGGTGGAACTGGACGCGGCGCTGCTGCCGCGCGCCCTGGCCGATCTGGACGCGGCGGTGATTACCACCGATCACGCGCTGAACGGCGGCCTGGATCCACGCAAGGATGCGCTGATCCAGGAACCGCGCCAGAACAACCCCTACGGCAATTTCATCGCGGTGCGCGAGGCCGACAAGGACAAGCCGGGCTTGAAGGCGTTGGTTGCCGCCTACCAGTCGCCGGAAGTGGCGGCGTTCCTGGAGCAGCGCTTCAAAGGGGCGATTCTGCCGGCCTGGTGACGGCAGCGATCTTGGGGCGCGCCGCCGGGGCGTCCCACTGCGGCGACGGCATCTCCTCGCCCGCCGCCAGCCGATCGAGGGCGGCCAGATCGCGGATGATGAGCTGGCGCCGGCTGATGCGGTCAAGATGACCGCTCTTGATCAGTTCGTTCAGGATTTGCGAGGTCGACTGGCGACTGGCCCCGATCAGGGTGGCCAAATCCTCGGTATTGTCATCGATGGACACCAGGATGCCGTTGTCGACCCGCCGACCGCGGTCGCGCGCCAGGTCGATCAGCAGGCGTGCCAGCCGCTGTTTGACGTCGCGAAACACCAGCCCTTCGATGATGCCGATGGTGTTGGCCAGTCCTTGGCCCATGCTGGCAACGATGGAGAGCGACAAGCCGGGGATGGCGGTCAAGGCCGCGGAGAAGCTTTTCAAACTGGTGACCAGGATCTCCGACGGTTTCTTGGCGACCACGGTCATCTTGGAATGGGTGGTGAAAACCGCTTCCGGTTCCAGGGTGAAGACCGTGAATTCCCGTCCCTCGTAGGATAGATAGACGCGCAGTTCCCCCGAGAGGACGATGAAGACATCGTTTCGCACCGTGTTGGCATCACAGACGATGCCCCGCTCTTCGATGCGGCGCTGGGTGAAGCCCCGGAAATAGCTGTCATTGGCCGGGTCTTCGAGGATCTCGAAAATGCTGAAGCAGCGCGACATCGACCCTCGCAGACCGGAGGTGTTGGTTGAATGTTGTGATTAGAGCGCCGGGGTGCCTGGCAAGTCAAGGCAAGTCCCGCAGGGGGCGAAGCCGCCGCATCGGAGGCGTTATATAGTCTATATATATGCCTTATGTAAAAATGTTCGCCGCGGACGGCCCGAATAATTGTTAATGACCGGGGAAAGACATGGTCATCAATATTCACTGCGATGTCCGGTCCATTCCGGACCAATTGCAATCGGTGCCAGGTTGTCTTGCCGGGTGTTTGACGTCAGACCGTCCATGGTACCGGCAAGTTCTTCGGGCATCCGGTCACCTTCGTCGTCGAATCCGGGTGCAAACCCTGGCTTTGGCTGGCTGCGCGGACCATATGACAGCAGGGTGAAGGAAAGGGACGGGGCATGGTGCAGGCAATGTCGTTGGAGTTGGAAGGGCCGAGACCCGGTCTGGTGATCGTCACCGGCGGAGGGCGAGGAATCGGCGCTGCGGTCGCGTCGGGACTCGCCAGCCTGGGAGGCCACGTTCTGATCAATTACGCCAACAATCACCGGGCGGCCGATCAGGTTGCACAGCACATCCGCGGGTCCGGCGGGGAAGTCTTCAGCTGCCAGGCCGACATCGGTGCCGAGTCGGGGGTCGGCGCGCTCTATGCAGCCGCCGACGCCACCGGCCTGCCGCTCATCGGGCTGGTCAACAATGCGGGAGTGTCAGGCGGCTTCTCGCGGCTCGACGCGCTATCGGACCAGACACTGCGCCGCGTGCTTGCCGTCAACGTGGCCGGAGCCATGCTGTGCGCGCGTGAAGCCGTCCTCAGGATGTCCACGAAACATGGGGGGTGCGGAGGAAATATCGTCAATGTGTCGTCCATCGCCGCGAAGCTGGGAAGCCCTGGGGAGTGGATTCACTATGCCGCCAGCAAAGGCGCCATCGATACCATGACGGTCGGCCTGGCCCGCGAAGTGGCAGCGGAAGGCATCCGGGTCAATGCGGTGGCTCCAGGCTTGATCGATACCCAGTTCCATGCGGCTGCCGGGGCGCCCGAACGGGTGGCACGGATGGCGCCGGGCATCCCGATGGGCCGGGCCGGCACACCGGAAGAGGTGGCGGATGCCGTCATTTGGCTGATGTCACGGAACGCCAGTTACGTCACCGGTGTGACCGTGCCCGTGGGTGGTGGACGCTGACCACCGGCCTTCGGCCGAGAACGATCCTGCATCATGCCGCTGGCTGGTCGGTCTCGAAGTCCTGGCAGCAGGACCGGGCACTTAGGTAGCGGTCGTGCCGTTGGCAAATGCCGTCGTCGGCGCGCACCGAAGCGTAGGCCGAACTGAAGCTGGTCAGTCCGGCCATGGTGCGCTCCAGAAAGGCGGGATCATTGCGGAAATGGACGCAATTCCGGCAGTGATCGCGGGGCGGAATCGCCATGGACGCTTCCTTTTCGCTACCGCGTCAGGTTCTGCCAATGCTGCGCGAACACGACGGCGGAGAGGACAAAGCCCAGCACCACGTTGACGGCGACGCCGGCGCTGAAGGCGGCGAACGGCTTTGCCCCGGCCCGGGCCAGGTCCCGGAACCGCGTCGTCAGGCCAATGCTGAGGAAGCAGAAGCTGAAGGCCCAGGTCCGCAGGTCCTTGATTGGGGCGACCAGCGTGGGATTCACCACCTTGTTGAAGTCGGCGATGCCGGCGCCGCTGCTCACCCAGGTGACGAACAGCGAGGCGACCACGAAGCCGATGACGAATTTGGGGAAGCGCCACCAAATCTGGGCGACGTCGGGGCGGCGGCCGCTGTCGTCCGCCTCCCATCGTGTGATCGAGACAAAGGCCAGCACGAAGGCCCAGATCCCGATCCAGACATCGCGGCCGACCACTTTCATCAAGGTGAAGGCCCAGACGGCCTGATCACCCGTTCCGGTAATGCCGTCGGTTCCGGCATAGCCGGCATAGGTCTGTGCCGCCGCAAACCCGGCGGCATCGGCAAATTCGGACGTGCCGATCCAGGCGCCCGCCACGCCCGCGGGCAGGCCAAGCAGGTGGGACACCGCGGGCAGGGCAAAGATCATGACGATAGCCCACAGGATGACCACGGTAATGGCGATCGGGGCGTATTCCTTCTTGGCGCCCACCGCTCCGGCGATGGCGATGGCGGCGGAGACGCCGCACACCGCGCCCCCCGCACCAAGTGTCGCCGCCAGTTGCCGGTCCAGCCCCAGCCGTCGGCTGGCCCAGAAGATAACGACAAAGGTCGCAATCGAGACGATCGAAGCCTGCAGAATGGCGACCGGTCCGGCCCAGATGATCAATGTGAAGGGCAGAGTCGCCCCCAGCAGGACGATTCCAGTTTTGATGTAGAATTCGACGCGGAAACCGGCATCAAGCCAACGGGGCAGAGGCGTGACATTGGAAATGAAAAGGCCCAACGCCAGCGCCACCAGCGGCGGCTCGAGATTATAGCGGTTGGCCTGGTCCCACTGGCCCAGGGCAAAGATGACAACCGAAAGCAGG
>Ga0326727_10016001_pt1 | contig 15951 bp, 6 predicted proteins | sample MB2enrmetagenome_FD_207643 | JGI IMG/M metagenome (GOLD analysis project Ga0326727, IMG submission 207643) | Lab enriched peat soil microbial communities from McLean, Ithaca, NY, United States - MB29MY | ecosystem: Environmental > Terrestrial > Soil > Wetlands > Peat | place: USA: New York...
ACCTACTGAAACTCTTCCGCTCCGAATGGAGGCCCCAAAGGGCCTGAAAGCGCTGGCCTAACCGTCCGCGTTCCTCTCTTGCACGGTCGCGCCAGCGGCAAACCCCCAACACCCGGTTCGCGCAGATCGAGAGTCGGCAAAAAGTAAGATTGTGGGGCCTTATCTCCGACGGGCTCCTAGGACGGGTTCCTAGACACCTATGGTCCTGGAACCATGAACGAGAATGCCACCTGCGATTTTTTGGAGAGGGATGAGGAAAAACAGAGCCGCGATTTGAAACGATCTGCAGGAAAATAAAGGGGTTATCAGTGGAGAGCCAAGTTTTTAAGAAATTCTATCTTATTGAAATTAAAAGTGGTTAGATTGTCAGCGGGCAGGGCTGCGAAAAAAATGTATATATAAACCAAGGGTAGTTAAGGGATGTTATTGAAAACAAATATAGAAAAAATGTCAGTTTTAGGACTTGAAATGATGTTGCTGAAAACAAAAGAGTTATGCTGATTTGAAACGATGTTGCTGAAAAGAAAGGGAGTTAACAGGGATAGAAGCAACGAATGGAGACGATCAATGGCCGGAAGCCGGCGGATTCCGAATTTGAAACGATGTTACTGAAAAAAAGGAAGTTAATAAGGATAGAAGCGACGAGTGGAGAACGATCAATGACCGGAAACCGACGAATTCCGAAAATGAGGGGATCGTCAATGGCAAGTCTCCCCGCGTGCCATGCTTCCCTGTCTCGGCTTTCGGCAGTTTCCCGTAACAAGATGAATAGAATTTCTGCGTCAGAAGCTTCTCAAAGGCTCGACGACCCGATATGCCGATGGTCCAATCGCCTGGCCACCGACGAACCGATGGTATCTCATGACTCTGTGCTTGACACTGCGCTTCCAACCCGACTAGCATGAAGGGACAACCATGATCGACAATTCTATTCTGCAAGATATGAAGCTTGAGGACGCCACTATCACGGTCCTGGGATTAGGGCACATCGGGCTTCCCACTGCCCTGGGTCTAGCCGAATTGGGGCGGCGAGTTATCGGCGCCGATGACGATAAAAGCAAGGTCAGGCTCATCCGAGCTGGGCAGCCGAGTTTTTACGAACCTGGCCTCACCGACTTGTTGTCGAAGCACCTCCAAAGCGGCAGATTTCAGCCCGTGGAAGATGTGGAAGCCGCGGTTCGATCCGGGTCCATCATCTTCATCTGTGTCGGCACACCCCAAAAAGCGAGCGGCCAAGCCGATCTCGGCCAAGTAGAAGCTGTGGCGCGGGTGGTGGCGCGCAATTTAAACGGATACAAACTCATCGTCGGAAAAAGTACGGTTCCGGCCATCACGGCACAGTGGTTGAAACGATCGATTGTGCGCTATACCCCGGGGAAGTCTTCCGGGGCGGAGGGTGAGTCCACCTCGGGCCAAGCTTCGCCGGCCCCGCCGGATTTTGATGTCGCCTCCAATCCCGAATTCCTCCGCGAGGGCAAGGCACTCGAGGATTTCTTCCATCCCGACCGCATCGTGTGCGGGGTGGAATCCGCGCGGGCGCGGGAGATCTTGACAAGCCTTTATAGCCCATTACAACGGCCTATTGTGGTCACAGACACCAGCACCGCAGAACTCATCAAGCACGCCGCCAACGCCTTTCTGTCCATGAAGATATCGTTTATCAACATGGTGTCAGACCTGTGCGAGAAGGTGGGTGCAGACGTCACTGCGGTGGCGCGCGGCATCGGTTTGGATTCCCGCATTGGACCGCAGTTTCTCGACGCCGGGATCGGCTACGGAGGTTACTGCTTCCCCAAAGACCTCCGCGCCTTCATTCACCTGGCGGAGGAGCACGGGGCGGATTTCTCCCTGCTCCAGGAAGTAGAGCGCATCAACCAACGCCGCGTGGAGGTCTTTGTGCGCAAGGTCCGGCATGCACTCTGGACCCTGCCGGGGAAAACCCTGGGCATTCTCGGACTGGCTTTCAAGCCCGGCACCGATGACATGCGGGAAGCGGTCAGCCTGAAGATTATCCAAGCCTTGGTCGAGGAGGGAAGCTTCCTGCGCCTCTACGATCCGCAGGCCATGCCAAACACCCAGCGGGTGTTTCCCGCCACGACGGAGCACATCACCTACTGCTCCTCTGCCTATGAGGCGGCGCGCGGAGCGGAAGCCCTGCTTCTGCTTACGGAGTGGGAAGAATTCCGCCAGCTTGACCTCACACGCGTGCGGGACGCCATGGAAGTACCCATTTTCGTGGATGGTAGAAATTTTCTTGATCCTGAGACCGTTCGCAAAGCAGGCTTCGAGTATGTTTCCATGGGCCGCGATGGGGCGGGACACGCCGGTCTTCGCGCCATTTCGGGAAAAGCCACAGCCTGACGCGGACCAGGCAGGAGCCGTATACTCAAGGTGCCCTTGATGTCGAATCCCTTGCCCAGCGCGAATCTCCGGCCGCTGACCCTGGTCACCGGCGGGGCGGGCTTTTTAGGGTCGCATCTCTGCGACCACCTCCTGGCGGAGGGCCACGAGGTCATCTGCCTCGACAATCTCATTACCGGGCGCAAGGAGAATATCCAGCACCTTCTCGTCCACCCGCATTTCCACTTCCGGCTTCACGACGTGACCCGGCCGATTGACTTGCCCGCCCTGCTCGCCGAAGGCCCCGGGCCAGCCCCCTTCCCTCCCCGCCCGCTCAGTTACCTCCTGCACTTTGCCTCGCCAGCTAGTCCAAAGGACTACGCTCGACACCCGATTCACACCCTCAAGGTGGGAGCGCTGGGGACTTACCATGCCCTGGGGCTGGCGAAAGCCCAAGGGAGCGTCTTCCTGCTGGCTTCCACCTCGGAAATTTACGGCGACCCGGAGATCAGCCCGCAGCCGGAGAGGTATTGGGGACACGTTAACCCCATCGGTCCACGCAGCGTTTATGACGAAGCCAAGCGGTTCGCAGAGGCTATCAGCATGGCCTACTATCGCGAGCACGGGGTCCAGGTGCGCATCGTGCGGATCTTCAACACCTATGGCGAACGCATGCGCCTCGAGGATGGGCGCGCCCTGCCCAATTTCATGGTCCAGGCGCTGCTCGGCAAACCCTTGACCGTTTATGGAAAGGGCAGCCAGACCCGCAGCCTGTGTTATGTCAGCGATCTGGTCGAGGGGCTCTACCGGCTGCTGTTGTCTGGGCAGACCGGACCCATCAACTTGGGAAACCCCGAAGAGGTTTCCATCCTGCAACTCGCAGAGGCGATCCTCCGGATCACCGAGAGTAAGAGTTCGATCATCTTCGAACCCCTCCCCGAGGATGACCCGCAGCGCCGCCAACCGGATATCACCGCCGCCCGGGAAAAACTGGGATGGGAGCCACGCGTCAGTTTGGAAAACGGCTTGGCCAAGACGCTCCCCTATTTCCTGTCCGCATTGCGCAATCCCCCGCGGCCCGCTGACCCCATCGCTGGTAAGAAGTAAGCAGTCGGCAGTAAGCAGAAGGCAGAGTCGTTGCGCCTTTGCGTCTTTGCGTGAGATTGTTAATTGTTTCACACCTTCTCCCGCCCGTGAATGGGCACGGCCAAGAGAACCTGTGAAAGAATCACCTTTGGCATCGAGAGATTGAGTTTCGACGATGGGTTTCGAAGGTTTCGAGCGTCAACGACGAAAGATGACTAGGGTGATTTGATTCGGTGCCCTTCCTTTCCGCCCCGCCTTTCGCTCCCCGGCTCGGGCCTTTGGCCGCCGCGACCCCCAGGATGCAAGGTTCCTCAGGCGGCAACCGCGTTCGGGCGCACTTTCCAGCGCAGGCGAAACCATTGCTGAATATTGTAGGTGAGGCACGCCCACAGGATCTCACAGCGGGCTTTCTGCAAGCCCCGCACGCAGAACTGCCGGAGTCCGAGCTTGGCCTTCAGCCACAGGTTGCTAAATTCCGCCACCGGGGCCCGCCGGCGATAGGCGGCGCGCGCCGCCGCGGTTTGCATCTTGGCCACATACGCCGCCACCGTGGGCACATTCGCACTGCGCACGATCATGCGTCCCTGCTGGCCGGGCTTACACGCCGAGCGCAAGGCACAATTCCGGCAGTCCGCCGCGCGCGCTTGGTAAACCTGATGCTCCACCCCCACGCGCCTGCGTCGGGTGGCTCGATGCGAAAGCCTTTTACCCTGTGGACAGGTATAGGCGTTGGTCTCCGGGTCGTAGCGGAAGTTCTGGGGGTAAAAGGCCGGGTCGAGGCCGCGCTTCTCCAGGCCCTTGCGCACCGCCTCGGCATCCTTTTCCATCGTGCTGCCGATCAGGTCCAGGCCGCGCTCGTCCGCCGCCAGGATGTTCTCTCGCGTGGTGTAGCCCTCATCCACAATCATCTGCCCGGGCGCTCGCCCGTTCTGCTTCTTCACTTCCTCCACCGCCGGCACCAGTTGTTGCTGGTCGGTGGCCTCCTGGGTGACGCCCGCCCCCACGATGATGGCGTGCGCGGTGTCGGTCGAGATCTGCACGTTGTGGCTGGGAGCGTAACCCCCGTCGCCTTGTTTCATGACGCGGGCTTCCGGATCGGTCTCGCTGACCCGCCGCTGGGAGGGCTCCGCCCGCCCCTCGGGAGCGGCTTGCACCTTCTTCAGTTCCTCCAGGGCTTGTTGCAATCTTGCCACCTTCTCGCGCGCCGCCCGCTGCTGGGCGCGCTCTGAGCGCCCGGCCGCGGCCTCGTCCCGCGGATCCCCCATCGCCTGCACCCGCTGCTGCGCCGCCGCCAGATGCGCGCGCAAGGTCGGCTCGCGATGAAACGACTTGCCGCTCGCCGCCGCTTTCACCTTCGTCCCGTCGTGCACCACCTGCTCCAACGTGATCAGTCCCTCGCTGCTCAAGATCCCCAACAGTTGGGCGAACAGCCCGTCCAGCGCCTGCTGATGGTCCACGCGAAAGTCCGACAGGGTGTGATGATTGACCACCTCGCACCCGGTCAACCACTGATAGGCGGGATGGTAGCTGCAGCGCCGCTCGATTTCGCGCGCCGAACTCACCTTTTCGCTGTAGGCGTAAACCCACAGAGCGATCAGCAGGCGCGGATCGATGGGCGGACGCCCCACCCCCCCTTCCACCGCCCGCACCTCGTCGGTGTACGACGTCAGGTCCAGGCGCCCGGTCATTTCCCAGATCGCCCGCGCCAGGTGGTCGGCCTCCAGCAAGCGCTCCACGTCCACCGCCCGCCAGACCATCTGCTGGCGGTTCACCGGCTGGAAACGCGCCGGGGGCTTGGGCGCCGGCTCCGACTCCGGCGCCTCCGGGGCGGGGGTGGGCCACTCGCTCTCCGCCCACATCGCTTGCTGCCTCTGCTCCCTGCCCTCACTCATGCGCTCGCCTCCGCCGGGGAGAGGAATCTGCCGGTCGGGGAGTGCGCTTCAAGACCAGGGTGTGCTTGTCCTCCACCACCCATTGGATCACTTCGCCCTTCTCGATTTCCAAGGCTTGCGCCAAGGGCGCGGGACAAATCAGATACCATTGGCGGTTCTTACCGCCGCGCTGAATCACCTGCACAGTGGACTCGTAGCCCATACTGGACCTCCCTCCGGCAACGGAGGAGGAAGTATAGCATAGTCATAAAGCTAGTCAAGATTTTTTTGATTTTTTCACACCTTCAGATGGCCGCGGCACATCAAAGTGAGTCACTACCCGGATTTCTCACTATGGGATGGGAAGGGCGGGGCTGAATAAGTTGTGGAAGAACTCGTTAGGCTGCCATTCTGCCTTCTGCCTTCTGCCTTCTGCCTTCTGCTTACTGCCTACTGCTTTTCCGCACTGCCCGTAATCTTCGAATCCACGCGGAACTTGCGGTAGTCACTATACGTGGAAATGACATTGATCGACTTGTGAATGAAGAGCACGTGGCCATCCAGATGAACTTCGACCAAGGAGGGCATCCAGACCTCATTATTCACGAACCGTTGCTCCAGGACACCGTTGCTTCCTTTCTGCACCGAGGCAAGCAGGCCGCCTCCCACCTTCACCCCGTCGAGGAAACGGGCTTCCAGGCGCACGCCCTGCTTGGCGTGCTCGTCAATCCAGAGGGTTCCCCCCAGAGCTTTAACGATTTTGTCGCCCAGGGAATGGGGCTGAAAATCCGGGCGCGGCGCAAAGTCCATGGTGTAAACCTCGCGTCCCTGGTAAGTATCGCGATGCAGATTATAGAAACGGTCGGCTGCTAAGAATTTCGCCAGGGTGATGGTGTTTTTTCCGGGGTCCTCGCCCGACTCCCGCTTGGCAATCCTCTCGCGCGCCCTGGCTTCCCGTTTACGGACCTCTTGATCCTGCTTCTTGCGCTCCTCCTCGGTTAAGGGCTTGCCATTTTTGCTCAGCAGCCGGTCAATTTCCCAGGGACCTATGAAATAGACCTCGTATTCCTTGGTCTGAGTTGATTTCAGATGGCCTTGGGAGTCAAATTCCGGTTCTTCATCTTTACGATGAAAAATGTAATCCTTGCGTGCCGCCTCAATTTGTTTCTGGTTTTCCGCGACCGTTTTGATGAGCGCCGCGGGATCGGGCGGAGGTGCCATCTGCGCCGCAGGCTCCGGCCCGAGAGGCTTGCCCTGCGGGTAAACTGTCGATGCGCCCGCCCCAGCGAGCAGCACAAGGCAGACCAATGCAGAGATCGCTGTGCAGGCTCGTCGCCAATTCATAAATACTCGGAACTCGGCATTCGGGGTTGGGGATTCGGGAGTCGGGGTTCGGGCGAGGGAAGCGCGGGTATCGCCGAATCCATTGCCTGTCGGGGGATCATCAGCTTTGGCTCCTCGGCCAGGACTCGAACCTGGAATCCGTCAGCCGACGGATTAACAGCCGACTTCCAAGTGTTGCCGAATCCATTGCCGACCTCGTCTGCTCTTCAGTTCTCGCTCACGGCGCATCGCCTCCGCCCGGGTCTGAAACGGCTCATGATGCGCCAACTTCCAAGGACCCGGGTGACGCTTCGTATGGAGTGTCCCACGATACTCCGGATCATTATGCTGAGCGAGGCGGACGGCCAACTGGCTCGTTTGCCCAATGTAAATTCGTCCTTGCGGGTTCAGCAGAACATACACCGAGAAGCTCATCGGGGGATCATCAGATTTGGCTCCTCGGCCAGGACTCGAACCTGGAATCCGTCAGCCGACGGATTAACAGCCGACTTCCAAGTGTTGCCGAATCCATTGCCGACCCCGTCTGCTCTTCAGTTCTCGCTCACGGCGCATCGCCTCCGCCCGGGTCTGAAACGGCTCGTGATGCGCCAACTTCCAAGGACCCGGGTGACGCTTCGTATGGAGTGTCCCACGATACTCCGGATCATTATGCTGAGCGAGGCGGACGGCCAACTGGCTCGTTTGCCCAATGTAAATTCGTCCTTGCGGGTTCAGCAGAACATACACCGAGAAGCTCATCGGGGGATCATCAGATTTGGCTCCTCGGCCAGGACTCGAACCTGGAATCCGTCAGCCGACGGATTAACAGCCGACTTCCAAGTGTTGCCGAATCCATTGCCGACCCCGTCTGCTCTTCAGTTCTCGCTCACGGCGCATCGCCTCCGCCCGGGTCTGAAACGGCTCGTGATGCGCCAACTTCCAAGGACCCGGGTGACGCTTCGTATGGAGTGTCCCACGATACTCCGGATCATTATGCTGAGCGAGGCGGACGGCCAACTGGCTCGTTTGCCCAATGTAAATTTGTCCTTGCGGGTTCAGCAGAACATACACCGAGAAGCTCATCGGGGATCATCAGCTTTGGCTCCTCGGCCAGGACTCGAACCTGGAACCCTTCGGTTAACAGCCGAATGCTCTACCATTGAGCTACCGAGGAGTAGGCCTGCACACATGACATCGGCTGAATCGACCTTTAGGTTTATAGCATGAGGGAAAAAGCTCGTCAACTGACGCGGCGCGGCAAAGTCCCGCGTTGCCGGATAAGCCGCAGCGCGGTCACGAAAGGCGGCTGACTTGGGTTGCAAATTTTCCAAGACAGCGGCAACACCCGGGAGATTGCTCGCCGTCGCGCAGGGTCGTATCAAAGATGAAAACTTTTTCCGGCATTTTACCTCCTGAGGGCACGGAGGGTGGTAAGGCCATTGTGGATAAACCACAAATGCCCAGCAATAACCAAACATCTCCAACCATCCGGGGCCTTCCACTTGCCCCTGATTGTCCGACCGGTCGGATGGCCGCGCCAAGTTTATAATTTTTCCGACATCATAAGATGACGTTATAGGAGTTGGTAGATGGGCCACCCGGCGTGCCAACTCGTTGCTGGCGCGCCGGGTGAAGGAATCAAATGCAGCCAAGCTATGGTGCGATCGTCAAGCTGACTGTCTTCTGTACGACCACGTTATTCACAGGCAATGTTTGGTCGGTTACCTGTATAGAAAAGGTATAGGGACCGGCTGCTCCAGTTACGTTGGAACTGCTGACTTCTCCGTCGGCGGGGTTAAGGGTAAGCCCGAGGGAACTCAGGGTCGTCCCGCTTGTCACGTCCGAAAACGTGTAGTACCGATTGGGGCCAGCCGCCACGATAGAAGACTTATAGGCTGCTCCATGTTTGGCCGCCGGCAGCGCTGTCGTTGTAATGTGCAGCACCGGGTTCGGAAGGTGGTCAATTCCCCAAGGCGCTGTGAGGCCCGTGGTGTCTACCTCGGTGCCCGCGGTGGTTGTGAAGGGGAGAATGGCGGGCGTGGTCACATCGGAGAGTGTTGCCAGCCCGAACGCTTCATCCGGCCGGAAAGCGAGGCCTATAGGAGCTTCGTTGACGGTGGCGTAGTTGGGCGTGACGAAATGGTACGCCAAGCCAAATTGTGCTGTGCCCACCTTGGCGGTTTCGAACGCCAGGAGTCCGCTGTAGTCCTCGCCTGCCACCCAGACCGTCTGGCCGTCGGGCGAGACCCGAACTCCCGCGGGGTTAGTACTGATGACAACGCTGCGGAACTGAATGGGGGTCGTGTTTGCCGGCGCAACAGTAAAAGTGACCGAGACCGCCCCGGTCGTATAATTCACCGAGCCGGCGGTAATGCCCGTGCCGGTTATTGTACCACTGCTGTTGCTGAAACCGGTCACTGACCCTGCCACGACCTCCAGCACGTCGCCTGGGGTAATAGGATTTGGTGTAAAGGTCCCTCCTGTGAAGGCCGTTGTACTGCCGTCGCCCGTATAGATCGTCTCATAGGCACTCGTCGGTGCTGGTGACAGGTTGACCTCGGCGATGACCGTTTCAAACGTGCTGGTATCGTTCGGATTCGTATCGATGACCTCCAGATAACCAGTGTCAGTGCTGTTTCCCTCGGTGACGAAGGCATAGAGGCCATCGGGGGAAACATCGATGAATCTGGGAGTAAGCGTCGTCTCGACCAGCGAAATGCAACCGTCACCGTTCGCGCCATTGGCGGCATTGATCGCATTCAGGAATGTGCCGGCGCTTTCGTCGCTGGGCTCCGCGTCGAACACGCAGACCTCATCGCCTGTCAGCAAGGGCGCTGGCGTTCCCGGCCTGAGCACGTAGCCGTGGGTTAGTCGCCCGTAAGGGTTGGCTGAGGAGGTGGCTACGCTGAAAGTGGGCGCCACCTTGAGGTCGCTGGCGTCGGGGCTGTAAGGACCACCGTTGAATGAGATGGCGGTGTACACGACCCCATAGCCACCGTGTGCCGAGTTAGCGTCAATCACCTGGACACCACCGTCGATGTTGCTAGCGTTGGCGACGTAAACATACAGGTTGTCAGGATTGCTGGGCGATACGGTGGCGAGGCCTTGCGGGCCCACCGCGACGGCCGCTGTGTCCCCGGCAGTCTTGTAGAGCCCTTGCGGGAAATTGGCCAGAGTCTTAACCGTCGAAGGTGGTGTAATAATATAGACTTGGTGTTTGCCTGGGTCCGCAACATACATATAGGTTCCGTTGCTGGAGGCAGCCACATAGTTCGGCGTCACCCCTGACTCGGTCGTGAGATCAAGCGTTGACACGAAGCTTGGGGTGCCGGTCGAGGTATCAAAGATATCGACATACGGGTTGCCGGTCGAGTTCGAGCCCACATAAGCTAGGGACGGCAAAATGTTGGCGTTAAAACTTGTGTTCGTGGGGCAAGTCCCTGCCGCCGAGCAAGACGGTGTCGCGGCATTCCCGTCGTCTGTGATGCTGATGGTGACTGTCTCACCCGAACCGGTAGCAGTCGGTGTGCCGGAGAAAATTGCGGCGTAGGTCGCCTGGAGGGGCGGCGTAGGGGTTGGAGGGGCAACGGGGAAAGAGGAACCGACCCCCGTAATGTTATTGCTGCTGGCCGTCCAAGTGTACACCGCCGCCGCGTTGTTCGGGATGCCGGTTCCGCCGCAGGTTCCTGTACCCAGCGGCGCCTGGCAAGTAAACAGCACGCTATAGGGTTGATTGATCTGCCCGTTCGGCAACTGGGTCGCGTTTTGGACCACAATCTCGGGGTCAATGGTAATTTTCGTCGCAGTGGTCGATGACGTGGTCGAAGAAACGCTGTCCGGCACGGCCGCATTGCCGGCGTCGTCTAACTGTGCCGTAATGCCCGTGTACGTGTTCGCCAAACCTGCCGCCGTGCTCGCCGTCAGCGCAAAGCTGTCTTCTTTCGTTGACTGGCTCGCCCCAACCCCACAGGTGCTGCTCGGCGCTCCCGAGAAGCCGCTCGGCAGCGTTCCCGTCAGGCACCAGTAATAGTTCCCTGATCCCATGCCGCCAGCGGCGGTGTAGGTGGGTGGGTCACCGATGGTCCCGTATGTCCGGTCCGCAACTCCATCGAGGAGCACGGTGGGATTAGTGGAAGCGCCCTGGGTCAGGGTCGCCGCGAGCGCGGAGCTTACCGGGAACTGCGTGGTGCCCGAGGAGGGTACCAAGCCAGCACCGGAAGGAGCCTGGAATGTATTGGGCACAGCACCATTGCCCCCATCATCGGCCTGCACACTAAAGTCATAGGTGGTAGCCGACCCGCCAATGGGGCTGCCCGCGGTGGCGGTGAGTGTCACCGAGGTCGCCGAAGTGGAAGTGGTAAGGCCGCAGTTTGTGCTGATCCCGGTCAAATTGGGCGGCAGAGTGCTGCTGCCCGTCGGCACGCACCATAGGTACGCTCCGGAATTGGCCAAACCTCCCGTCGCCGTATAGGTGGGTGGACTACCTTTGATCCCGTAAGACCGACCCACCACCCCCAACAAAAGGCTGGTGGGCACGTTGGTGTTCCCGGTCTGGGCGAGCGTGGCGGTCAAGGCCGGCCAGACATTCACACTGGTCGCGGCGGTGGAAGGTGTGTTGCTGAAGAAAGCAGCGCTGCTAGGCGTCGAGCCGTTCCCCGTGTCGTCCAATTCCACAGTGTAGGGGTATCCGATCGGGGAGGTAGTGGTATTCGCTGACGAATTAATGGGATTCCCCGTTAGCTCCAGCGGAGTACCCGAGGCGAAGTAGATGGCAGGTTTAGCCGTCGCGCAATTGCTTGGCGGTGTTGTTCCCACGTCGAGGCCCGCCGGCGGGAGGGCGCTGGAGGCCTGGATGCACCACTGGTAGGCTGTTGGTCCCGCCATCCCCGCTCCCAGGCCACCGGTCGCGGCGTAATTGGGATAGGCGCAGGCGGTGGAGCCGCCCGAACCGCAATTGCTCCCCTCACCATAATTGCGCGCCGCCACCCCGTCATCGAGCGCGCTGTAAGCCCCACTCTGCCCAGTCTGCGTATCGGTTAGGGAATTGCCCGTCTGGGTCAGCGTGACCAGCAGCGGCGCATCCACCGTGATCGTGTCCGTGCGTGTGCTGCTGGGGTCGGTACAAGTGGTCGCATTTTGCGTGCACCCGGGCGTTGCAGTCGCCGCCGGTGTCGTGGGGTTGGCCGTATCCGTCACCGTCACGCTGGGGCCGGGATTAGCGCCCGAACCCGTGTAGGTGATCGAAGTCCCCCCCACGGCGCTAGGAGCGGCGCTTATACTCGTCGCGTTGCACGTGTAAGTAGGGTTCGTCGACGACGTGCAGCTCATCCCCAGGCCGGAAAGACTGGCCGGAGTGCTTGGCCACACGTACGGCGCCAAGCCCTGCCCTGCCGTCACCGAATAAACCGCCGCGGCGCAGTTTCCTCCCGTGCACCCCGTCACCGGCGAAGCCGGAGGTGAGCCGAAGGCACGCCCATGGACCGCATCCTGCCAAGTCGTCCCCAAGCTCTGCCCGAGCGTGATCTGGGGGTTGACAGGGAGGCTTTGAAAAATCGACGGCGGTGACCCTATGCCGGAGGGCGTAGCAGGGTTGGCGGTGTCTATCGCTATCACCGAAGGAGTGTAGGTCCCCGTGGTATCGCCCGCGATGACCGGCTGCGCCGTGCAGGTGAGCAAGGTATTCGTGGAGTTGTTGCTGCACCCGAACCCGTCAGGGAAATAAGCGCCTACCGGAGCGCTGGTGCTGGTGGCGATGCCCGTAGGCGACAGCGAGGCGTAAGCACTTAAGCTGTTAAGAAGGCCCCCGCTGGCCATGTAGGTCAAGGGCGAGCAAAGTCCGAACGTGCCGCAATTATCAGTGCCGGTCGGGTTGCCGTAGTCGCGATTCACCACGGCGGGGGGAAGGGTCAGGATGCCGGTCGGACTGACCACCGAAACCGCCAACACCGGTTCCACTGTCAGGCTTGTCGGCGAGGTGGAAGAGGCCCCGGAAACACTCGAACTGCCTGGTGTAGCAGTGTTTCCTGTGTCGTCCAATTCCACGGTGAACGGATAGGCGTTCGCCGCGTCGGTGATGGGCTGCCCCGACAACACCAGCGGCGTGACGCCCGCAACGGGGTAGGTGGGGCAATAGGCCGTGAAGGCCGTTGGTCCTGGCGCGTCGAGGCTCGCCGGCGGAAGCCCGATGCCGGTGCCGGACTGGATGCACCATTCGTAAGCTCCAACTCCCAGGCCGCCATTCCCCGTTGGGTTGGCCCCCAGCCCACCCGTCGCAGCATAGCTGGGCGGGGTACAGGGAGTGGTCCCGCCTCCCGAGCAGGTGTTGGTCCCGTCACCGTAATCACGCCCCGTCACCGCCAAGTACAGGGCGGTGCCCGGCGTGCCATTGCCGCTTTGGGTCAACGTTGACAACAGGGGTGCATCCACCGTCAGTTGGTCCGTGCGCGTGCTCTCCGGATCGGTACAGGTCGCTCCTGCCGTGGTCGGACCGGGGCACGACGTTGCGGTCGCCGCCGGCGTCGCGGCATTGGCCATATCGGTCAGCGTCATCATGGGCCCGCCCGTGCCAGAGCCGTAGGTCACCGAGGCCGCCCCGGCGCCAGAGTTCCCCGCGCTGATCGTGGCTGCATTGCAAGTATTCGTATCGTTGGTGTCCGTCACCGTGGATTGGGCGCAAGTGCTGAACCCGAAGCTCTGAAGATTGTCACCGCTGGAGCCCAGCGCCGTCCAGCTATAGCCTCCCACCGCGCCCAGACCGTCGCTGGCCGTGTAAACTGCCGCTGCGCAGTTTCCTCCCGTGCACCCCGTCACCGGCGAACCTGACGAAGGTGAGCCGTAGGGTCGCCCGTAGACAGCATCCGGCCAAGTCCCGCTCACTCCGGCGGAATAATTCGTGCTGCCAATCGCCAGCGCGAGGCTAATCTGCGGATTGATGGTCAGGCTGAGGGTGCCGATGATACTGTCGCCGGCCCCCGCGGCAAACGTGCTGGGCACGGCGCTATTTCCCCCGTCATCGGCCTGCACACTAAATGTGTATGTGTTCGCTGCGCCCACAGGATTGCTGCCCACGGTGCTGAGTTGCACGGTGTACGACTGAGTCGATGTTGCTGAACCACACGTGGTGCTGATTTCGGGAAACGCCGAGGCGCTGGCGGCCTCGTTGAGCGGTAAGCTGCCGGAATTAACACACCACAGGTACTTGCCGCCGGCCGACAGCAAACCTCCTACCGCCGAGAAAATAGGTGGAGCTGCCTGCGCCAGGGTGGTTGCCACCTGACCGTAACTCCGATTCGTGACTCCAGGTAATAGCGTGGCGCTAGTTCCCGAGCCAATCGTGAGCGTAGATAACGCGGTCGGATTGCCCGACTGCATCATCTGGGCGGTCAATGGCGCATTGATCAACAGACTTGTCGAGGTCGTGGCCGAGGTGTTGCTGGCGCTGGGGATGCTGCTCGGCGTGCTGAGGTTGCCGGTGTCGTCCAATTCCACCGTAATCGGCGTGAAGTTTTGCGAGTCCAGCGTGCACGTCCCGTTGCTGCAAGTAATGTTGCTGTCCGTAATGTTGCTGGCGCCCGAGGTGAGACTCTCCGTCCCCGCCCCCGTCGTGGGCGTGCCACAACTCGTGCTTATCCCTCCCAGGTTCCCCGGCAGCGAGCCGGCTCCCGTGTTCACGCACCATTCATACGCCGCCACCCCCAACGTCGAACCCGTCCCTCCCAATCCCCCCGCCGCCGTGTACGTGGGCGCCGCACAGCTCGCCCCCGGACAGTTGATCGACCCGTACGTGCGTCCCACCACCCCCGGCAGCAACGCGGTGTTCGGCGTGGCATTATTGAACTGCGCCAACGTCACCCCCAAGATGGGGTCAACGATGAGCTTATCCGTCTGCGCGCTCCCCGGATCGCTACAGGTCGATACGTTGTACGCGCACCCTGGCGTTGCCGTTGCCGCCGGCGCCGCCGCGTTCGCCACGTCCTCCGCCGTCACCGTCGGATTCGTCGTCCCCGCCGCCTGCGTGATGGTCGTGCTCGTCGGCGTCGCACACGTCAGCGTGGGGGTGCTGGTGCTGCAAGCAATGGGCGTCGGGAATCCACTGCTGGTCGGAAACGTATACCCTCCTACCGCCCCCAGCCCGCCCGAGGCCGTATAGATCATGGCGGCGCAATTCCCCCCCGTGCAACCGGTCACCGCCGGCCCGCCCGCCGGTGTCCCGTAGGCTCGTCCGTTGACGGCATCCGGCCAATTCGGCCCATTATTGGTCGCCAGGGTGATCTGCGGATTGACCAGCAAATTCGCCGTCCATGTGGCGTTCCCCGCTGGCACCGCCGCATTGGCCGCGTCATTGACGGTTAAGCTTAACGCATAAGGAGTTCCCGAGCTGGCCGCCGTCACCTGACTGGCCGCGCAGGTATAAGGATTGGTAGTCGCCAACGAGCAACTGAACCCCGCCACCCCTGCAAATGGCCCCGGCGATGCCGGGAAGGTGTACCCGCCCACCGCCCCCAAACCGTAACTCGCCGTGTAGGTCGGAGGCGTACAGGTGGTGCTGGGGCCTGCCGACACGCAATTGTTCCCCGTGCCGTAGCTGCGCTCCGTAACCGCCGGCAGCAGATTCCCGCCGTTGGCAATCGTGCTGCCGTTCTCCGTCAGCGGCACCATCAGCGGCGCATTGATCAACAAACTCGTCGCGTTCGTTTGCGACCCGAGCGGCGTGCTGAGGTTGCCGGTGTCCGCCAATTCCACCGTAAAGGGAAAGGTGTCCGTGGCCGTGCTGCACGTCCCGTTGCTACAAGTACTGGTTATGGTGCTGTCCGTAATGTTGGTGCTAGAGCCAGTCGTCAGACTCTCCGTCGCCGACCCCGTGGTCCCAAACGGCGAGCAATTCGTGCTGATTCCACTGAGGCCCGTCGGTAAAGGCCCCCCGCTTACGCACCATTCATACGCGGCTACACCCGCCGTCCCCGCTCCCAAACCCCCCGCCGCCGTGTACGTGGGCGTGCCGCCAACCCACCCGTACGTGCGACCCACCACCCCCGGCAGCAAGGCGGTATTCGGCGTGCCATTCGTGGTCTGGCTCAACGTCACCCCCAAGGCGGCGTCGACCATCAAGTTATCGGTCTGCGTACTCCCCGCATCGGTGCCGGTGGTGGCGGCAGGCGTGGACGCGTTGGCGACGTCGACCGCCGCCACCATCGGATTCGTCGTGCCGCTGGACGCAGTGATCGCGCTGGTCGCCGAACACGTCAGCGTGGGACTGCTCGTGCTGCAAGAGATCGGACTCGGGAAGTTAGCTTGGGTCGGGAACGTATACCCGCCCACCCCCCCCCCGGCC
>Ga0326727_10016003_pt1 | contig 15951 bp, 10 predicted proteins | sample MB2enrmetagenome_FD_207643 | JGI IMG/M metagenome (GOLD analysis project Ga0326727, IMG submission 207643) | Lab enriched peat soil microbial communities from McLean, Ithaca, NY, United States - MB29MY | ecosystem: Environmental > Terrestrial > Soil > Wetlands > Peat | place: USA: New York...
CGGCGGATGTGAAGAAGTATCTCACGCACATCGATCTGTGGCTCAGCGATCAGAGTTATCCCGTCCAGGAGAAGCTCTGGGAACCGTCCGGCGACACGGTGACGGTGTACTACACGGATGTGCGAATCAACCGGGCAATCCCGGCCGGCGGTTTCAGGCTGCCGGTCAAACCGACGACAAAGACCGAGTACCCGCAAAAGTGAGCGCCGCAAACCAAACCGCGAATGGACGGTACGGCCCGGGCAGGCTGGGTTTCCTCGACTGGGCCCGCGGACTTGCCGTCCTCACCATGCTCAACGGGCACGTCTTCCACTCGTTCACCCGCAACGATCTGCGCAATGACGGGCCGTATGTGCTCACCCAGTTCATCGGCGGGATCGGCCCCGCGATTTTCCTGTTCCTGACCGGCATCACGCTGGCGTTCCTGATCGACCGGCGGGCGCGCACCGGCATGGGGCCCATGGGCAGATGGCGCGCCGCACTCGAACGTTCCCTTTACCTGTGGATGCTGGCGTTTCTGTTCCGTGCGCAGCTCTGGTTGTTCGGTTACCCGTGGAGCGACTGGCATTATCTGTTCAAGGTCGACGTTCTGAACCTGATGGGCTTCGCCATCGCCATTTTCTCGTTCTCGGCCCTTTTCTCGACGGCCGATCGCGTGAAGATCGGCGCCATTCTGGGGGTGGGTATCGCCGCCCTCAGCCCCATCGTTTCCCTGATCGACTGGAGCTGGCTCCCGCAGCCCATCAGCGCGTACATCGTTCCCAGCTACGATTATTTCGCCTTCTTCCCGTGGGCCGCCTTCATCGCCTTCGGCCTCGGCATGGGCAGCATCCTGCGGCTGGTGAGCAGCGATCAGTTGAACCGGATCATGCAGTGGGGCACCCTCATCGGCATCGCTCTGATGCTCGCCGGCCAGTACTTCGCGCAGGTGCCGTGGACGCTCTATCCGAAGCCCTCGGAGTTCTGGCTGAACGGTCCGAGCATGGTGGCCACCAAGCTGGGCGTGCTGCTGGTGATCGTGGCCATGGCTTTCCTGTGGCACGAATATGGCCTGCGCGGCAAATGGAGCATCGCGCGGCAGATGGGAACCACCTCGCTGGTTGTTTACTGGGTGCACATCGAGCTGGTTTACGGGCGCAGCGCGGCGTTGCTGAAGGAGTCTCTCAACACCGCGCAGTGCGTGCTGTGCGCGGCCATTGTGATCGCGCTGATGCTGGGCTTGTCACTGCTGCGCACGCACTGGGGCGAAGCGATACGGCTGCTGCGCATGCGCTTCCCGCGGCTCGCCCCATCCTGGACGTCGGTACTCGAACCCCAGCGCGCCTCCGGCGACTAAGCCTGGCAGTCCCCGCCCGCCCTCGTGGCTGCTACTTCCTCGGCTCGAACTTCACCGCCACCTCGGTTTTCACCTCGGCTGGTTTGCCGCCCTTGAGTGTCGGCTTATAGCTGAACTGCGACCAGTCCACGCTCTCGCACAGTTGCATGCCCGTGTCCATCTCGGCGATCTTTCCTTTCTCGTCGATTTCGACTTTGCAACTGACCGTGCCACCGTCCCGCGCCCACAGCGGCGCGGGTAGCGACGTGGGGCCGCTGATCAGCATTGCGCTCTGCTTGTCCGCCGGCACCGACACTTCCGGAGGCTCTTTCCCGGACGCGCCGGCCTTCTTCTCTTCCGATGCGACTTCGCTGAGCTTCGTTACCAGGAACACGGCCCGGGCGGGAAAGCGTTTCACTTTCGCGCACAACGCCGTGGTGTCGGCATCCGTCACATCGAAGGCCATTCCCGGCCATGTCGTGCGGATCACTTGATCGCAGCTCGACTGCAGCGGATAGCCGTTCTTTCCCTGATCGGGATCGCCAATCGCGTCGATGGCCTTCTGTGCGTAGACTCCCTCGGCGATGTACTCTTTCCCGGCCTCAACCGGAGTCGCTTTGTTAAAGAACAGCCGGTAGCGGCGCAGTCCGTCGATCAGGTAAACGGAAGGCCCGTCGGCGTTGAGCGCGGTATCGGTTGCGGTTGTCTCGGTCAGAACCACCTGCGATTTTCCCTGGATTCTGTCCGGCGCGGCCTTCGCGGGGCCTTTGCTGGTGCTGGCTGGCCCATTCGAACAACCGGTCAGAACGGCAAGAATCAACAGGATGAAGCAAAAAACGTATGCATTGCGGGTCATGCTTCGTGCCCTCGCTTTCTATAGGTTTGTCCTGAACGTATCACGTGGCGCGTCCGCTGACAACCGGGCCGGAATCGTCGTGGGCCGGATTTGTCGCATCATCCGCCGTGGGGTGTTCGCGAATCCCTCTGATAGAATGCCCCTGGTCATGCGTATGCTCCTGCTGTGGGCGCTTACTGTCTCCGCCTGGGGCGCCACTTACTATGTCAGCGGGGCGGGGAGCGATGCCAACAGCGGCCTGAGCGAAAGCGCCGCTTTCCAAACCCTTCAGACGGCCGCGAACAAAACGCTGCCTGGCGACGTCGTCCTGGTAATGAACGGCGTCTACACCACCTGCACCGGATGCGTCGTTCTGGACATCACGCGCTCGGGGACCGCGAATGCCTGGATCACCTACGAGGCGTACCCCGGACACCGGCCGCAAATCTCCGCGGGCGCCGCCTGGAACGCCATTTTGGTTCATGGAGGAGCGTCCTATATTCAGATATCGGGCTTCCACCTTCAGGGCAACCTTCCGAACGTGACGCTGGCCCAGTGCACGGCCGAGGCGCTCAAGGCGCTGGCGAACCCGGACCCGGCCTGCAACGGAAACGGCATCACTATCGACGGGAGCCAGGATGGCGCGAACAAGCCGCATCACATTCTGATTGCCGGCAACGAGGTTTACGATTTCCCTGGCGGCGGCATTGGCACCGCGCAGGCCGATTACGTGATCGTCGAGGACAACTTCGTCCACGAAAATGCCTGGTATTCGCAATACGGCAATAGCGGCATTTCGCTCTGGGAATCGTGGAACTACGATAGGGGGCCGGCGCCGCATACCGTCGTCCGGCGCAACCGCGTGTTCGACAACCGCTCGCTGGTCCCGTACGGAAACACCGGCCAGCCGACCGACGGTGACGGCATCATCATCGACACTTCGCGCAATAATCAATCCAGCTCTGACAATATCGGCGCATATCAGGGAGGATTTCTGGTTGAGAACAACCTGTCCGTGAACAACGGCGGAGGTGGACTGCTTGCCTACCAGAGCGACAACGTCACTTTCCTGAATAACACCGTGTACGGGAACGGGTTGGTTGTTAAATACGCGGACATTTTCGTAAACCAGTCCGGTTCGGTGAATGTCTGGAACAATGTGGTGGAATCGGCCGCGACTGGAACCGCTGTCAATGTTTACGGCAGCGCAAACGTGCAGTTCGATTACAACGTGTATTGGAACGGGCCGGTGAATGGCACGGCGGGCCCGCACGATCTCACGGCCGATCCGCAGTTCAACGCGCTGGGCGCCGATCCGTCCAGCTCCGATTTCCACACGCTCGAAAGCAGCCCCGCGGCGCGCAGCGGGAACCTGGCAGTGGCGCCGCCGGACGACCTGGAAGGACTCACGCGCCCGCAGCAGCCGGGAACCGTGAACCGCGGCGCTTACGAATCGGCGATCAGCGGCAGCGTCGCATTTTCCGCCTCGGGAGTGGTGAACGCGGCCAGCTTATTGGGCGGTGGCGTGTCGCCGGGTGAGGCGGTCACCATCTCCGGTGCGGGCTTCGGAGGCGGCGGCGTCAGAGCCCGCGACGTGAGCCGCGGATACCTGCCGGTGGAAGTGGGGGCCACGCGTGTTTACTTTGACAATATCGCCGCACCGATGATCTCCTCGATCCCCCAGCGGGTAAGCGCCGTTGCGCCGTACGAGATATCCGGACCGACTACCCAGGTGCAGGTGGAATACGCGGGCCTGAGGAGCCAGCCGGTGGCCGTTCCAGTAACCACGTCCGCGCCGGGCATTTACTGTGTCGCAGGCGGATCCGGGCGCGCGGCGTTGACCAATATTCACGCGGATCGGCCATTTGCTCACGACAACATCGAGCGTCCCACGCCGCCCGGAGGCTACATCACCTTGTTCATCACCGGTGACGGGGCGACGGCGGCGCCGTGGGCTGACGGTCTGGTGCCGGGTGCGCCTTCGTTCCCCACGCCGGCCGCGGCAGTTCTCGTGCAGATAGGCGGAATTTCCAGCAATTGTCCGGGAAATTGGGCGGGACTTGTTTATCCGGGGGTGACGCAGGTGAACGCCTGTGTTCCGGCGGACGCGCCAGCGGGCAATGCCGTCCCGCTTGCGGTGAACGTCGGCGGCGTCTCCGCTCAAACCGGCGTAACGGTGTACATTGGGCCTTCGGGACCACCGAGAGCAAGGGCCACGCCTGCCGGCAACCGATAGCACGACGTGAACCGCGTGGGCGTGGATCGAGAGCTCAGCCCATCTCGGCGATCACTTGGTTTTCGTCCGCTAGTTTGTCGGCGGGGAGGAGATTGCCTTCGAGCGATTCGCCGTTCAGGGTCAGGGACTGGATGCCTTTCTCGATATGACGCGGGTTGCGCATCTCCACGTCGATCTTCTTCCCACGGAAGATGCGAGTGGCGTTGAAGCCTTCCCACGATGAAGGGATGCACGGGTCGATGCGCAGGCCTTCGTATTCGGGGCGCAGGCCGAGGATGTGCTGGGTGGCGGTGAAGTACGACCAGGCCGCGGAGCCGCTGAGCCAGGGGACACGGGACGCGCCAAAGCGCGGGCTGTATCGGCTGTGGGTGAACTGGCAGTAGACGTAGGGCTCGATCTGGCGGATTTCGGCGCGGGTGTTCCACGCGGCGGGCATGGTGGCGCGGAAATATTGCCAGGCGAGGTCGCCGTGGCCGAGCAGAGTTTCCGCGATCACGGCCCAGCCCTGGGTGTGCGTAAAGATGCTGCCGTTCTCCTTCATGCCGGGATTGAAGAGCGCGGCGCGCATCACGTTGTAGTCGGTCTCAACGTAGGGCGGCGCGCAGATCATGAGGCCGTATTCGGTGGCGAGGCGCTCGCGAACCGAGTGCATGGCGCGGGCGGCTCGCTCGGTATCGGCGTGGCCGCTGAGCACGGCCCATGATTGCGGGTTGAGGAAGATGGTGCCCTCGTTGTTTTCGCGCGAGCCGAATTTGAAGCCATCGGCGCGGAAGGCGCGGACGTACCATTCGCCGTCCCAGGCGTGGTCGCGGAGGTGCTGGTCGAGGCGGTCGAGGTTGCGTTGCGCCCAGTCGGTTTCTTCCTTCACGTTCAGGAGGCGGCTGACTTCGCGATAGACGGCGAGCGCATAGCGGAGCTGGAAGGCGACGAAGACGGATTCGCCCTGCTCGCCGAGGCGGATGCAATCGTTCCAGTCGGCGAAGAGGCCGCAGGGAAGGCCGTGCGCGCCAGTGCGTTTCAGGTTGAAGAGAATGGCGCGTTTCATGTGGCCGAGGACGGTGTCTTCGCCGGAGTCGGCGTACGGCAGGACCTTCTTGTAGTAGAAGGCGATGTCGCCGGTTTCCTTCACGTAGGCGGGGATGGCGTTGAACAGCCACAGGCAATCGTCGGAGCGATATTCTTCCTCGCGCGGCGGTGTCTCCGAGCTGGGGCGATGCGCGAACTGCTTCACCACCGGCATCGCGCCGCCGCTGGAAACCTGGCCGGTGATCATGAGCTCGAGACGCTGGATGGCTTCCCGCGGGATGGCGTGCATCACGCCGAGCATGTCCTGGACGGTGTCGCGGAAGCCGAGGCCGTCGCGTTCACCGGCGTAGATCAGGCTGGCGGCGCGCGACCACGCGTAAGTCATGGCACAGTTGAACGGCCCCCACATGTTCAGCATGGAGTTGAACTCGGGGTCGGGCGTCTCGGCGGCGAGTCCGGCGATGCGTCCGTGCCAGTGGGCTTTGAGGCGGGTGAGTTCTTCGGTGACCTTCGAGAGATCGGCGAATTCGGCGGCTGCGCGGCGGCCTTCGTCGGATGCGCGGCCGACCCCCATCAGGACCAGGAATTCGCGGGTCTCACCGGGTTCAAGGCGGATGCGGGTTTCGAGGACGCCGCAGCCGTTATCGCCCGCGGCGAGCGAGTTGGTGCACTGGCCTTGCTCGACGACGACGGGGTTGGAGTAACCCCGATAAGTTCCGAGAAACGCCGCACGGTCGGTGTCGTAGCCGGCGACGTCGGCGCCCACCAGCGCGAGGAAGGTGTGCCGGCCCTGGTCCTTCTCCTGGAAGTTATCGGGCATGTAGGGGATGCTGACGTTGGTGCCCTGATCGATGATGTTGCCTTCGACGCTCATCTTCACGATGTGCTGGGAGTACTGGAGGTTGATGAGATCGTCGAGGGAGCTCCAGTTGCCGGCATATTCGACATAGGTGAAGGCGCTGAGGCGGCGCGGGCGGTCCCCGGCGTTAGTCAGCCTTACGCGCCAGCATTCGAAATCGCGGCCTAACGGGACGAAGTAAGTGGTCTCGGCGCGGATTCCTGAATACTCTGAGGAAATGATAGTGTATGCGCTGCCGTGGCGGCACTCCGACTTATACGCATCGAGCGGCTTTCCCACGGGCTGCCAGGACGTGGACCAGTAATCGCCGGTTTCGTGGTCGTGGAGATAGATGTAACGGCCGGGCTGGTCGATGGGAACGGAGTTGAAGCGCAGCCGTGTGAACCGGCCGATCGCGGCCGACTTATAAAAGCTGTAGCCTCCCGCGTTGTTGGTGATGATGGCTCCGTATTCGGTGCTGCCGAGGTAGTTACTCCAGGACCTGGGCGTGTCCGGACGGGTGATTACGTATTCTTTGCCGGCGTCGTCGAAGTAGCCGAATTGCATTGGAACTCTCCATCGGAAGATCACGGTCTCGCCAGGAGTGGCGAGACGGCACGCACGAGTGCGTGCGCTACTTAGCTCTTATTAGTGCGAGTTCGGACTGGATTTGTTTCACCTTGGCGTCGGTGAGGTGATAGAAGAACATGCCCAGGCCGGCGAGAGTCGCAAAAACCGCCGGGGCGATCGCCATCAGGATGCGGATTCCATGCTGGCCGCTGGCGGTTTGGGCCACGTTGGCCTGATAGCCGAACAGAGAAAGCAACAGAGCGACCAGCGCGCCACCAATCACCCAGCCGAACTTGTTCGACATGCCCGAAGCGGAGAATACGAGGCCGGTGGCGCGACGCCCGGTCTTCCACTCGGAGTAGTCCGCGGTATCGGCGAACATGGCCCAGAGCAGCGCGGAGGTCGGGCCAGTGAGCAGGCAATAAACGATGTTGTAGAAATACAGAAGGGCGAGCTGATCGGGCCGCACCCAGTAGGACAGCACCAGAGCCGCGGCGGACAACAGCATGCAGCCGATGAACGCGGGCCTCCGTCCGGTGAGCGGAGTCACGTACTGGATGAGAAAAGTACCGGCGAGGGACATCAGAGATCCCACGACCATGAAGCTGGCAGCGGCGGTTTCGTTGCTCATGTAGTACTTGAAATAGTAGACGATGGCGGCGCCCCGGATGGCCACAAAGCAGACCTGAGTGATGCCGAGCGCGCACAGGACCAGCCACGGGACGTTGGTGGCGAGGTCGCGCAGATCGCGGGAGCGCGAGGGGTTCTGTTCCTGGACCGGCTGGACGCGCTCGCGAGTGAAGGCGAACGTGGCGAAAAAAAGAACGACCGCGGCAATCGCGTACACGCCCAGCGTCATTTCGTAACCGAGGGCCTGGTTTCCGTGCCCGAAGAAATTGACGAGACGCAACGTGGAGAACTGCACCACCAGACCGCCGATGAACGCGAAGGTGAATCGCCAGGAGGAGAGGCTGGTTCGCTGTTGTGAATCGGGCGAGATGACGCCCATGAGCGCGGAGTAAGGAATGTTGATGGTGGAGTAGACCACCATCATCAGCGAGAGCGTCACGTAGGCGTAGATCAGCTTCCCGGTTGGATCGAGCGACGGCGTGGTGAAAGTCAGGACACTCATTACCCCGAACGGAATCGCCATCCAGAGCAGGTACGGACGAAACTTGCCCCAGCGGGTATGAGTACGGTCGGCAATGGTACCGATGAAGACGTCGAAGAACATGTCCCAGGTGCGCGTGATCATGAGCATCAGCGCAAGCGGTTTGGGATCGATGCCGAATACGTCGGTGTAGAAGTAGGACTGGAAGTAGATGAAAGTCATCCAGACCAGGTTGGAAGCGCCATCGCCGAAGGCGTACCCGATCTTCTCGACAACGGAGAGTCTTTGACTGGACGGAGTCATGTTGGGCAGGGGAAGCGATACGAGGCGATGCTATCACAAGCCTGATGTTAAAGCGCGTTAACGCACCGGACGTAGCGGTGGGGCGGCTCGTCCCATCTAATAGAGAAAGGGATGGGAACTTCCTTCGTTTTCTACGATCCGACGGGGCGGCGCTGGAGCCGATTCCGCAGGGTGTTCGGCGTGGCTGGCATGGTGATGGCGGTGTTGCTGGTGGTGCTGGGGCTGAGCATCTTCAGCAACACGCAATTGCCACCGCTGGGACTGCCTCAGGTGCAGCACCTGGCCAGCTTCGCCGAAGTGCCGGCGATCATCCGGGGGGAGAAGGCCGCGCGCAACGTTCCCTGGCGTGACCCGGCGCATCCCGCGATCAAGTACGTCCGCAACGGCGGAAACCCGGTCATGCACCTGCATACCGTGGCGCCGCCGCACGCCGGCCAGCCGCTGGTGTTCGGCTTCTACGTGAACTGGGACGAAGCGAGCCTCGCGTCGCTGCGGTTGCACCTCACGCAACTGACGCATCTGATTCCGGAGTGGCTGGTTCTGGAGAACGGCAGGGGCGATGTCACGGACACCACCGACGACACCGTAGCGAAGATCGCGGCCGACGCGCATCTGCCGGTGCTCGCCGAGATCAACAATTATCACGACGACGGATGGCAGGCCGCCGATCTGCACGGCGCGCTGACCAACGCGGATGCGCGGGACAACCTCATCGACAACATCTACAGCAATCTCCAAGAGCACAGGTTCGCAGGTGTCTGCGTGGATTTCGAGGAGCTGCGGCAGGGGGACCGCGCCGCGCTGGTGCGCTTCATGGAGGAACTTCGGGCGAAGCTGAAGCCGGCAGGTTTGCTGCTCACGCAGGCCGTCCCCGTGGACGACGACAACTACGATCTGCGGCGGTTGGCGGATATCGACGACTATCTCATTCCGATGGTTTACGACGAGCACTATCAATCGAGCCCCCCGGGGCCAGTGGCGTCGGAGGATTGGTTCTACGGTCAGCTCGGCACGCTGCAGAAGACGGTACCGCGAAACAAGACGGTGATCGGAATCGGCGCGTATGGGTACGACTGGGTGATTGGCGGCGAGGGCGGCGTGGAGAAGAAGTTCAGCGAGACGATTTCGGCGGCGGAGGACAACAAGGCGCGGATCGCGTGGGACGAGGACGAGGAGAATCCGGTCCTCCGCTACAGCGACGCCGAGGGGCAGCACGAGGTGTGGTTTCTGGACGCGGCGACGGCGCTGAATCAGATTGCCGACGCAGGCGAGGCCGGGTTCGCAGGCGTGGCCGTGTGGCGGCTGGGCGCGGAAGACCCCGGTCTGTGGACGATTCTGCAGGAGAAGAAGTGGCCTGACGACACATTCAATCCGTGGCCGCTGTTCCGGCTGACGTCGGCCGCGTCGCCCAATCGGTTCGGCGATGGCGAGGTGCTGCGGGTGACCGATACGCCGCACGATGGCGCGCGAAATGTCTGGCTGGACAAACCGACGGACAATTTCGTGGAGCAGTACCAACGGTACCCGTCGTATTACGTGATCGAGCGCAGCGGTGCGGTGAATCCGAAGTGGATCAGCCTCACCTTCGACGATGGGCCGGACCCGCGCTACACGCCGCGGATTCTCGACATTCTGGGGGAGAAGCATGTGCCGGCGACGTTTTTCGTCGTTGGGGTGAACGCCGAGGAAAACGTGCCGCTGATCCAGCGCGAGTACCGCGAAGGGCACACCATCGGCAACCACAGCTACGATCATCCGAACATCGCCAGGCTGTCGCCCGAGCGTGTGCGGCTGGAGCTGAGCACGACGCTGCGAATCATCGAGCGCGAGCTGGGGCACGGCACGATTCTGTTCCGGCCGCCTTACAACGCGGACAGCGAGCCGACGACGCCGGATGAGATCGTGCCCATCGTGGAAGCGCAGCAGCAGGGCTATGTGACCATCGCCGAGAGCATCGATCCGCGCGACTGGGAGCGCGGAAGCACGGTGGACGGGATCGTCGACGAAGTGGTGAACGAACTGGCGGAGAGCGCGGCGGAGGACGAGAGCAATCACCTCATCCTGCTGCACGACGCCGGGGGCGACCGTACGGCGACGGTGGCGGCGCTGCCCCGGCTGATCGACACGCTGCGGGACAAGGGATATCGGTTCGTGGCGCTGGAAGACATCATGGGGCGGACGCGCGCGCAGGTGATGCCGGTCCCGTCGGCGGAAGAGATGCGCATGGCGCGGATCGAAGGCAGCGCGCTCATCACCAAAGGCAATTTCAAAAAGGCGGTTGGCCTGTTGTTTCTGATCGCGATTTATCTGACGGCGCTGCGATCGCTGGTGTATGGCGCGCTGGCGGTGGCGCAGAAGTTCCGGACGCGGCGGCGCAGGTTCGATGGAGCTTTTCATCCGCCGGTGTCGGTGATCGTCGCGGCGTACAACGAGGACAAGGTGATCGAGAGAACCGTGCGGTCGGTGCTGGAGGACGGCTACGACGATCTGGAAGTCGTGGTGGTGGACGACGGCTCGAATGACCGCACGCTCTCGGTGCTGCATGAGAAGTTCGGCAACGACGAGCGGGTGACGATTCTGACCCAGGCAAACGCCGGAAAGTCGGCGGCGCTGAATCGCGCGATCGCGCAGGCGCGGAACAACATTCTGATTGCGCTCGACGCGGATACGATCTTCCGGCAGGGCACGATTGGGAAGCTGGCGCGGCATTTTGTGGACCCGAAGGTGGGGGCGGTTTCGGGGAATGCGCGGGTGGGCAACCGGCATACGCTGATCACGCGGTTTCAGGCGATGGAATACATTATGGGGTTCAATCTCGACCGCCGCGCGCTCGATCTGCTGAACGCCATTACGGTGGTTCCGGGGGCGGCGGGGGCGTGGCGAAAAGATCTGATCGTGGCGCTGGGTGGATTCGGCCATGACACGCTGGCGGAGGATACGGATCTGACGCTGTCGATCCGGCGGCTGGGCTGCGAGATTCGCTACGAGGAAGCGGCAGTCGCGTGGACGGAGGCGCCGGAGACGACGCGCGGGCTGGCTCGGCAGCGATTCCGCTGGGCGTTCGGCACGCTTCAGGCGGTGTGGAAGCATCGCGACGCGACGTTCAATCCGGGGTACGGATATCTGGGGATGGTAGCGCTGCCGAGCATCTGGATTTTTCAGGTATTGTTAGCCGCACTCTCGCCGTTCGCGGAGATCGCCATGCTGATCGCGTTGTACGCCGGCAACTGGAGGATTGTCCTGCTGTATTATCTCGGGCTGTTTCTGCTGGAGCTGGCCACAGCGCTGCTGGCGTACGCCCTGGAGGGGACGGCGGCGTGGGATGTGGTGCTGCTTTTCATCCAGCGGGTCTATTATCGGCAGTTAATGTACTACGTTCTGGGAAAATCGATTCTTTACGCGATGCGCGGCCGGCTGGTGGGCTGGGGCAAGCTGGAGCGGACGGCGACGGTGCGGCCGTGAGATCCTGACGGAATGGCGTTTGAACTTCAGCCGACCTTACGGGGAGAGCTTCTGGAGTTACGGCCGCTGCGGGCCGAGGATTTCGAGGAACTGTACGCGGTGGCGAGCGATCCACGGATCTGGGAGCAGCACCCGATCCGCGACCGGTACAAGGAAGAGGTGTTCCGCGAATATTTTCGTACGGGGCTGGAATCGGGCGGCGCATTCGTGGTGGTGGATCGGAGAACCGGGCGGATGATCGGCTCCTCGCGGTTCTACGGCTACGACGAAGCGGCGAGCGAAATCGAGATCGGCTGGACGTTTCTGGCGCGATCGCACTGGGGCGGCGAGTACAACCGCGAGATGAAGTCGCTGATGCTGGGGCACGCGTTCCGGTTCGTGGAAAACGTGGTTTTTCTGGTGGGGCCGCACAATACGCGTTCGCAGAAGGCGATGGAGAAGATCGGCGGCGTGCGGGTGGAAGGAAGGACGGACGCACGCAGCCGGGAGAATCTGGTCTTCCGAATCGCGAAACCGCGGAACTAATTCGCCCCATCGCACGTACTGCTGAGCATGAGATCTCTGCGCAACCTTTTTGTCTTCGCGGCGCTGGCTTTCGGCGCCGTTGCTCTGGTCGCTGACACCAAACCTGACCTCACGGGGACCTGGAAGCTCAACGTCGACAAATCCGATCTGGGGGGCGCGCCGATCAGCGAGCTTGTCGTAACGGTGGAACACAAAGATCCTTCTTTTAAGTTCACGGCGAAGGGCGTTGCCGGCGGACAGGACTTCGAGGAGACCGAGTCGTTCACCACCGACGGCAAGCCGAACGAGGATTCGCGAGGCGGATCAGTGAAGTGTCATTGGGATGGCGCGGCCCTGGTGATTGAAGGCACCGCTCCCGACGGAAGCGGGGGCGATTCTTCGCGCCTTGTGCTCTCCGCCGATGGGAAGACGCTTACGCGCGACGCGGTGCAGAAAAGCGACGAAGGCGAGCAGAAGCGCCACGAGATCTACGAGAAGCAATAGCGGGCGCGAGTGGTAAAATTTCCTCGGCATGAATACCGGGGAAATCTCACGACGAACGATTCTGCTTGCCGGCGCGGGTCTCGCGGCCACGACAACGCGAGGGGAGACCACGCTCACTGGCGCGGAGATCATCGAGCGGATTAAGAAGAACGTGGGCGTGCCGTGGCGGGCGGAGACGGTGGACAGGGTGATCGCGGGCGATCCGCGGACGCCGGTGAAGGGCATCGCCACCACCATGATGTCCACGCTCGACGTCATCCAGCGCTGTGCGGCGGCGGGAAAGAATTTCATCGTCACGCACGAGCCGACGTTCTGGCTGCATCAGGACACCGTGGATACCGTCCGCGACAATGCGGTGTACAGGCGCAAGGCCGAGTTCATCCGAGAAAACAATCTGGTGATCTTCCGCTTCCACGATCACTGGCACGCTCACCGGCCGGACGGCATCGCGACCGGGATGATGCAGGCGCTGGGCTGGGAGAAGAACGGCGACCCGCAGGACCCGCGCGTATTCGTGTTTCCCTCGATTCCACTGGCGCAGTTCGCGAAAGGCGTCGCGTCGCGGCTGAAGATCCGCACCATGCGCGTAGTGGGAGATCCGGCGCTGCCGGTGCGGCGAGTGGCCGCAAACTGGGGCTACCTCAGCCAGGGGCCGGGAATTCAGCTGCTCGCCCAGCCCGACATCGACGTGGTGATCTGCGGGGAAGCGCGGGAGTGGGAAGTGGTGGAGTACGCGCAGGACGCCATCGCGGCGGGCCAGGCGAAGGCTCTCATTTTGATGGGCCATGTCGTGTCGGAACAGTCGGGCATGAAGTACTGCGCAGAGTGGCTGAAGGGGTTCGTGACTGAGGCGCCCGTCGAATTTGTGCCGGCACCCGAGCCGTTTGAACGAGTAGCCTGAAGGAATGGGCAGGATTCGCGTTCTTTCCGACGCGGTGGCGAACAAGATCGCGGCCGGCGAGGTGGTGGAGCGGCCTGCTTCCGTCGTGAAGGAGTTGCTGGAGAACTCGCTCGACGCCGGCGCGACGGACCTGCGCATCGACATCGAGTCCGGCGGCCGGCAGCTCATTCGCGTAGCCGACAACGGCAGTGGGATGCTGCGGGACGACGCGCTGCTGGCCTTCGAACGCCACGCCACCAGCAAGCTGAGCGACGTGCAGGATCTGCTGGCCATCGCCACGCTGGGGTTTCGCGGCGAGGCGCTGCCGTCCATCGCGGCGGTTTCGCGGCTGGTGCTGGAGACGCGCGCCGATGGCGAGACGGCGGGGACGCGCGTGGAGATTGCCGGCGGCAAGCTGCTCAAGGTTGACGAGTTCACCACTCCGCGCGGCGCCACCATCACGATACGCGACCTTTTCTTCAACGTTCCGGCGCGGAAGAAGTTCCTGCGCTCGGAACAGACCGAGCTGGCGCACATCGCGTCGCTGGTTACGCACTACAGCCTGGCGCATCCCGACAAGGCTTTCGAGCTGCGCAATGGCCCCAATGCGCTGCTGGAGGTTGCGCCGGTGGAGACGCTGCGCGAGCGCGTGTATCAGGTGTTCGGCGGGCAGGTGCTGGACGATTTGATCGACCTCGGCGCGGTGGAGAAAGAGCTGAGCGTGATGGAAGGCGAAGAACCCGCGTCGCGCGTTTTCCTGCTGCGCGGATTCGTTTCGGGTCCGCAGGTGCAGAAGCTGAACCGGAATTCGATCTTCCTGTTCGTGAACGGCCGGCTGATTCGCGACAAGCTGCTGTTGCACGCGCTGTCGTCGGCGTATCACAACCTGATGCCGCCGGCGTGTTATCCGTTCGCGCTCCTCTTTCTCGATTGCGATTGCGAAGAGGTGGACGTGAATGTGCATCCTTCGAAGACGGAGGTGCGATTCCGCCACGGAACGTTCGCGCACGATTTCGTCCGCGACTCGATTCGCGAGCGGCTGGTAACGGTGCGGCCGGCGGCCAGTTTAACGCCGGCGCGCGCGCCGCAGCCGGGGGCGGATCTGCCGTTCTCCGATTTCACGCAGCGCATCGAGAATCAGCAGTTCGAACGGGTACCCGATCCGCTGGCGCCGATGGAGCGCGTGGAGGATCTGCCGGTGTTTACGCTGGAGCCTGCCGCGCGGCCGGAGGAGCGCTTCGATTTTCACGAAGAAGAAGCGCCGGCTTCAGGCCGGCTGCCCGTGCCGGAGACGCATGGGGGCCTGCCGGCTGGCGTGGAATACAGCGAGGTTCCGCAGAGTCTGGCGACGCTGCCCGAGTTGCGTCCGCTCGGCCAGATTCACGACAGCTTCATCGTGGCTGCGGGCCGGGACGGATTGTGGATCATCGATCAGCACGTGGCGCACGAGCGCATCCTGTTTGAGAAAGTGCTGGCGCAGCAGGCGCGCGGCCGCGTGGAGACACAGCAGTTGCTGATGCCGATTCTGATTGAGCTGACTGCGGCGCAGCAGATCGAGTACGCGCGCATCGCCGACGAACTGGCGCGCACGGGCTTCGAGACCGAGCCGTTTGGGACGCGGACCATTGCCGTGAAAGCGGCGCCGGCCGACGTCGGCGTGGGCGACGTGGAGAAGATCATTCAGGAGATCCTGGAAATTGCGGAGACCGAGCTGCGGAAGGCGTCGGTGAGCGATTTGCGCCGCGGGATGGCGGCGTCAATTGCGTGCCGGGCGGCGATCAAGGTGAACATGCGGCTCGATCAGACGAAGATGCAGTGGCTGCTGAAGGCGCTCTCGGAGACGCAGTGTCCGATGAGCTGTCCGCACGGCCGGCCGATCGCGCTGCGCTACTCGACGCGGGAAATTCTGCGGAGCTTCCACCGAATCTGAAGAGTGCGCCGGGCGGGGCGGAGCATTCCCAACCGAGGAGAGGGGTATGGACCACGAGGCTGGCGAAAGTGTAATCTTGAGTTTGAGGCGGGTGAAGAACCGGCCCTTGTGAAGGGGCCGGTCGGGCTTAGCTTCAGAACCAGTGGATCCGAAGCCTCGCTTCTGACGTGCCGAGAAATCTCAGCACGAGCTTGAGTACAGCGGTGAGGAACATTGTTCTCACCTCCTTCTGTTCCGTGATGTATGGAAGCCCGGGCCGAAACCCCGGGCTTTCCCTTTGGAACCCGCGGATCGTTCCTCCAGGAACCCACTTTCCACACGCCCGTGAACGGAAACTGCACTCGCGCAGTCAGTGCTGGTAACGCGGGGAATTCTCAGTCTTTCGGGCCGAGAGCTTGACAGCGTTTGCCGGCCGGGCGCATACTCAATCCATCGAC
>Ga0326727_10016004_pt1 | contig 15950 bp, 14 predicted proteins | sample MB2enrmetagenome_FD_207643 | JGI IMG/M metagenome (GOLD analysis project Ga0326727, IMG submission 207643) | Lab enriched peat soil microbial communities from McLean, Ithaca, NY, United States - MB29MY | ecosystem: Environmental > Terrestrial > Soil > Wetlands > Peat | place: USA: New York...
GGACATTTCAGGCTGCATTCCGGGATGCATACCCTGCATCCCAGGCATTCCTTGCATTCCGGACATTTCAGGCTGCATTCCGGGATGCATACCCTGCATCCCAGGCATTCCTTGCATTCCGGACATTTCAGGCTGCATTCCGGGATGCATACCCTGCATCCCAGGCATTCCTTGCATTCCGGACATTCCTTGCATCATTCCGCTCATACCAGGCGCGGGAGTAGGATTATAAGCAACGGAACGTAATTCCATGTGAATTCCTCCTTAAATCACCATCAAAGAATTGATGTTGTCTGGTTTTGGTTAACGTTTTTTACTCTTTACTTAATAACAATATATGGTAAGTCAGGATTAATGTGTTTGTACCCTCTAAATTATAACTATAACCAATTCATGCAATTAGGGACGGTTCTTTTATAACATGAAATTACTCTCACTACAAATACCTGCCAACCAATAGGTACCGTAGCGACAATTCATGAATTGCCCCTACAAACTTATACTTTTTGATGAAATAAAAAAAGCTGGCCCTTTACATTTGGGCCAGCTCGTCTAATTATATTACGTTAAATTTAAACTACCGCTATTACTTTGTTCAATTGTTTAATGAGCTCATCCGCATTTCGCCCATGAGTTAAAGCAGCACCTTCAATACTTTCCATTGTAGAAGAAGGGCATCCTAAGCAATGCATTCCAAGTTCCATAAAAACTCGAACAGTTTGAGGATATGATTTCAGCACTTGGCCCACAGTCATCTCTTTAGTTATCATATAAATGTTCCTCCTTTGAATTCCTTAGTAAAACGCTAGGCTTTATTATAAAACAATCTTACCCGATAATCAATCACTCACCTAGTATGTCCGATTTCATATAAAAGCTGATAGACATGTTCTGCCAACTCTTCTTCAAGCGCTCCTGTTCCACAGCTCGGTGTTATCATACTTTGTTGGCGAAGCAGAGATTCATCGACACCACGTCTTAGCAATTCCGCAATTTTTTCTTCGAGGTTAAGTCTAAGACTTTGCGCATTTTCTTCCCAAGCTATTGGATTAGTTGGAACTATCCCCCAAGAAAGAATCCCTCCACGTTCTAAATATCTATTTAAGGGTTCTGCCGAAGCCATCATACTCTGCATATAATCATAGGCATCAAAATTCACAACCTGAACCTTCGAGTCAAAAAGAAGAGTCCAATCCATCCCTGCACAGACGTGCACACCGGGAATTCCACCTTGGCGGAGAATCCCCTCAACCATCACGTTAAGCTCCTCAATAAGTTGCTCTCTGGTTATTGTAACATGGGTTGCGGCTCCAAAATTATAGAGCCCCGGATCATCAATCGTCATCAGAACCGGTAAGCCAAAGCGTCGAAGTCGTTTAGTCTGCCACTCGGCATGCAACGCCAGAGTTTTAACTAACATATCTCGCAGGGAATCATCATAATAAATTGACCGTCGGTCATAATCCGTGATCGCCATTCCCACCGTCAACGGACCACTGAGCTGCCCCTTCAAAAGCACGGCTTCTCGAGTTCCGTAGCGCTCAAGATCACGACAGAATACCTCAAACCCCTCCCCGCCCTGTGAACTGAAGCCAAAGCGCTCCAAGGCCTGTTCATCTCCCTCAATCGCCTCAAAATAAAGCGAATAAAAGGCCGTCATCCGTTCTGCCCAATCCGACGCATTGACTTGAAACTTCGGCGTTTTGACATTTGCAATGACACCAGTCTCAATTAAAACGTTGAGATATTGTACAATGAAAGCACTTTCTGCCCCAAGACGCGGAAGCTGAGGCCAATGTGGGGCAAGCGGAACGCTTTTCCAAATCAAAGCCAAAGCAGCTTCACTATTCGTATGGGGCAAACTTCCCACTCCCGTAGTCAGAAAGTGCGGTTTAAATTTTTCTTCCGCCATATCAACCACATCCCCTTCCAAAAAATTAGTTCAATACAATCATAGGTCAAGTCAAAAACTCATTCAATAATAATATTGTAATATTGTTCATATTATAGCAAATATTCAAAAAATTCAATCGGCATCCGTGCCCACTTGCATACCGCGTTTTTACGTCCTAAACGCAAACAGCCTCCTCAAAGCACACCCGCTCCCAACCCCAATCATACCAATCCCCGTCGACCCCAAACCCAAGGAAGTTTCTTAGCTAAGCGAAGCACTTTAGCGGAATTGCGTCAATGAGCGCAGACGCTAAGGCGTTAAGAAACGCAACGGTTCACTTGCAGTAATACCCTTAGTTTTGCGTTTTAGCCGCAGAGTCCAGCGAATAGCAATGCAGCGTGTGCGAGTGGGCTAAGAAACTTCCTCCCCTAAGGTCTTAGCAAATGCCAAAGATAGACCCAATCAGCGAAGTGAAAAGAGACCCAACCCAATAGAACGCACGTCACAATTCCAGGCACCAACAAAAATAGTCGGTAATGCCCGCCAACGCGGTGGATATCGCGAATCCGAATGGGCAGGAAAAGGAACACGAGGAAAATATAGCCTAAGGTTGGGACATAGAACGGAACACCCCAAGGGAATAAAGCCCATCCGATAGCAATGAATACAGCCCATCGATAGCGCCGTTCCAACCAATAAAGCAGCCCTAGCGCAGGGGGAGCATCCGGCAAATGTGGAGCAACCAGACCAACAAGAAATAAACGAACAAGCATGAACAACACACTCAACATTGCCCAGATCCGCCAGGGGGACTGCCCTTGTAACAATTCAATCCCTGGCCATAAATGGGCGAACCATGGGCTAAAATGGATCGGAATACGAAATAATCCGGAAGTGACTAACCCGGCTAGCAGCCCTTGGCGGGCAAACAGAAACAATCCATCCCAGCGCCAGGCACAGCGCAAACGGCGTCTTGGTCTTTTTTCTCCAATTTCTTTATAGCGCCAAGTTACGGACCAAATATTCATCCAAGCCAGAAAAATCATCAGTATCGCCCAAATTCCGGCAACAATTGCTTCCTGAGCCCAGCGAGCACCGACAGTTGGAGGAGTTTCGACCGTCACTTGCCCCCATGTTCCCTGAATCTTGTTTCCCTGAGCATAAAGCGACTGATCCGCCGAGAGTCCCGTGAGAACGGCAGAAGTATTCTTAAAGGTGAAGGCAAACGCCAAATCAGGTTGAACTACCTTCGCTGACTGCTGAAGATAGGTTTGGGCCAAGGCGTCTTCAGCCAACCCTTTTCCCACTGTCCAGGCCCAAAGAGACGGATGAAGCATTTTCTGGGCAACAATTTTCCGGAAAAGGTCAGGCTGAGGAAGACGGTCAGAAGGAATCATCTCCACGGGTAATTCCGCCCATAAACCCATACCTGCTCGATCCGCCGCTTGCAGCCAAAGCTCATCGGGGATCTGGCCGATAAAATAGACAAGGGTTGTCCCTTTTTGCCGTTCAGATGTTAACCAAGGCCCTAACTGTCCGGCATGTCTTAGCTGATATTCCTCTTGCAGAGTTAAGGCAACCCCTTTAATCGGCACAGCTTGATTATTTAAAAGCCATTTTCCCGCTGAAAGAGCAAGCGTTCGCAAGCCTAAAGGCAAAGTCAAATCATCAAGGTCTCCCCTGCTGTTCGTGACCGTAAGATGAAGCTGATAGAGAAAAGGATCTTGCATCGTCCAGCGCCGAGCATTCGGTACCGTAAAGGTCAGTGTCACCGGTTGAAGATCTGCATTTTTCTGAGCTGATACAGTCTGCGTCTGTTCTGCCACACCAGCTGAGCCGTCTGAAAATACGCCGTAGACTGTCCAAGATCCGTCCTGCGAAAAATCGTGGTGCTGTAAGCTTGTCTTCACCGTTACCTGCGCAGTCGTTTCATTCCATGAGACATCAACTTGGGGCGGCAAGAAGATCGTCTCCACCACCGCTTCTAAACGAATCTCACCCGTGATAAGTCCTGAATTCGGCCAAGCGGAACCAAATAACGTGGTGCGTTGCTCGGCGCTTCCGGAAAATTCAATCACTAAGATATTATCCTCGCCATAGCGAAACACCTTAGCGGGAATCTCCAGTCCATCCGCACCACCGCTTCCTTCAAATTCACCGACTTTCTGGTCACTGGCAACCCCATTCAAGTAAACATCGGCATGCCCCTGTACTCCGTTAAATGTTAGCAGCATGGTCCGCGAACTCCATTCTCCCGGTACTCGGAAGCGTTTAGCACCGACCATAAATCGCTTACTTGAAGGCAACGTTAAAGGCCGTCCTCCAGTCAAAAAAGACTGATTGTTTTTCCCTTGGGCACGGTCAGATTCCGTGGTCCAAGCCTGTCGTAATGAAGAAAACTGATCCCAGCTCCCGTTTAAAGCCTGGATATAACGGGTTGAGCTTATGACGCCTTGCCCTGTTTGCAGCGATTCTCCTTCGGGACCTTGCCAATTCCACCAGAGTACCCCAAAAGTAAATACTAACAGAACAACAAAGAACATTAACCGACGATTGAACATTTCGAATGGCCCCTCAATAGTTAAACTTACTATTTACACATATTCGAGCAAGATTCTGAAAACCCTCTACTTTCATAAAAAAACTCATTGGCAACTGACTCCTAAAGCCAAGTTTAACCCAATGAGTTTGCTAAAAGCATCAACATATTTGGATAATATGTGCCCAAAGCTACAAGATTCAGGAAAGATTCATCGACACTTAGTTCAACCGCTCACTCTTGAGACACTCCGGACAAATCCCATAAAACTCCACACGATGTCCTAAGATCTGAAATCCCGACTTTTCCGTTACTTCTTGTTCCATATCGATTAGGGGACGGTGAAAATCAACCACTCTGCCACACTGTGAACAAACAATATGGTAATGGTTTTTTGGATTGCCATCAAAACGGCTAGACATATCGCCATAAGACAACTCCAGGAGATGACCATGCTCTTTTAGCATATTGAGTGTATTATAAATCGTCCCCAGACTCACCCCTGGAAATTTTGCCTTTACATGATGATATATCTCATCTGCGGTGGGATGAGACTCCGTTTCCAGCAAAAATTCCAAGATCGCCTGTCTCTGAGGCGTAAAACGGACACCTTTATCTTTTAACTGTTTAAGAATTCCAATCGCGTCCATTGTCCGCATCTCCTTTCATTATCTTTAACTTTGAAATTATTGTAATTTAGATCTTATATTAATCTGCGCTTTTTGTCAATAAAAAAAACTGAGGATGCTTCCTCAGGTGCTTATTAAGAAAATATCTCGCAAAAATAAGAAACCATTTCATAAAAAAAGAAGAGTTAATACTCTCCTTTTCATGACCATATAGATCTTGATTAATTGCTGATTAAGCTTGGCTTGGCGCCTCTACCGGACAAACACCAGCACATGATCCACAATCAGTACAAAGTTCTGCATTGATAACGTATTGACCGTCACCTTCGCTGATTGCAGAAACCGGGCATTCCCCTTCGCAAGCACCGCAACTAATACATTCTGAGCTAATAACGTATGCCATGAACACAACATCCCCTTTTCTCCATACTCCAAAATTAATATACCAAAACCACAGAAAAAAGGCAAGCATAAACGTTATTTTTTACCATACAGCAACTATAAATTTTAAGAGGTATGATACCCTAAATTCTATAATTTATACACACATTATAGATCCCGATCGGGCCGATATGGAACTTGATAAAGCCGTCGCAGACAATGCGAGCAATAAGGCAAAACGCGATTACTCACATGATTCCGACGAAAAAGGATGTGATCTAAGTCTTCATGTTCAAAGCCACAAGCACGACATTTTTCCAACATTGATGTTTACCCCCCACACTTTGTGCGTTTCTGTACAATTAATCTACACTAATAGTATGCTCTCATTGCCCGAGAAATAAACACCTGTTCATTTAGAATTGCTTGCTTAGAATCCGGGTTAAATGACCAAGTGTGTAGCATTCATACATTTGGCAAAAAGGGAGAAACGCTTTGATATAGGAAGTCTCCTGCCAACGACGCTCAGGGAGAGTGTTCAACCATAGTACTTGGCGAACACGACGTTGGATCCCACCCAGTAAAGCGGCCGCCTTTTCTCCTTCCAGAGTTTGAGCATCACTAACGATAAGTAGTAGGGTTTGTGGGGAAAGGGTATCCGGATACTTCTTTTCCAGCGTATCTAAGGCAACAGCCAAATTGGTCCCTCCCCCCCATTCATTCCCCGTCAGGATGAGGGCTTCTTTGACCATCGCTTCGATTGTTTGCCCTTTTCGAAACTTCCCTGTCAAAGGAATCAGCGTTTCCCCAAAGGCAAAGGTTTTTATTCCATTAACAACGTTGGAGAGTCCATAGACGAATTGCCAGATAAATTCCGAATATTTAAGCATGGACCCCGAAATATCACAAAGCAAAACAATTCGGGGCCGTCCCTTGCGGCGGCTGCGATAGCGTCGCTCCACAAGCACCCCGCCGTAACGTATATTGTTGCGCAAAGTCGAGCGCATATCCAAGCCACCCCGCCTGCGGGCTGCCCGGTAGCGACGTGTTACCTGACTGGCCAGGCGCTGACTGAGGCGCCGAATCAGGCGAATGACTTCCGGCCATTCTTCCGGGGAAATCTTCTTTAAATCCCGACTCAAAACCTCGACTTCCCGATCACGAAGCGCGCGCTCCACCTCAGAGTAGACGCCATCCGTAGAACCCGGAGCAAGAATCGGCTCATCCTCTTCATTTAGTTTCTTGCGCCAATACTCCAGCGATCCACGCAGAGCCCGTTCCAGCATGGGCTGATAGGTATGATCCACAGGTGCTCCGTTTCTCGTTCCGTTCGACGATTTCTCCAAAAAATCGCGTAGCCGCTGCTTGTCCCGCTCCGGAAGACTGGCATAAACAGCCCGTTGTTCTTCGGAAACATCCAATTCATTTCCCTGAAAACGCAGTTCATCATGGGTATTCGCCATCTTTTCATTCCATTGAGTTGTTTTTTGTTCTACTTCCTTTTGCCAGGCCTCTTTTTGTTCCAAGGACGCAAAGTAGGCTCGAAAGGCTTCTTTAAACGGAAAAATATGTTTTTCATTTTTGACGAGGGTTGCTTGCAGCACGGCCTCAACCTTGTCCCGATCGACCATGCCAATAAGGGTTAACCCCTCTGTCGCATCTGAAATTTCCGAAGGACTGACTTTAAGGCCCACGGACCTTAACAATTGGGCAAACTCCACGAGATGCAGATCTAACTCACTAACTCTGTTGATGTTGTCCATGGCAATGCCTTTCTCCCTGCGCCCCCTTGCTAGACTCAAACAGGAGACGTTCTGCTCCCATTTCTCGATAAAAAAGTTCCACATCGTCCTGACTCTTAAGCAACAAAGTCAATGTGGCATCCACCCAAGCGGGTTCAAGACCGGTCTTACCCATGACAAGCAAGGCTTTGGCCCAGTCCATCGTTTCCGAAACGGAAGGAATTTTATTTAAGGCTAAGCGTTCCCTAAGCACATTAACAGCCCGGGCCACTTCTAAAGCCAATCGTTCCGGCAAATCCGGTATTTTAGCCCGCAGAATACGGACTTCTTTCTTAACCGAGGGTGGCTCCACATGCAGAAAAATACACCGCCGTTTTAACCCATCCGAAAGCTCACGTTCGCCATTGGACGTTAAAACAACAATTGGGCGTTTTTTGGCTTTGATTGTCCCCATCTCGGGAATCGTAACTTGAAATTCCCCCAAAAGCTCAAATAGAAAGGCCTCGAATTCCGAATCCGTCTTATCAATTTCATCAATCAGCAACACTGTCCGCTCCTCGCTCAAAAGGGCTTGGAGCAAAGGACGGGGGAGTAAATACTCTGTGGAAAAAAGGTCTTCTTCATGCAAATGTTCTCGACCCATCTGAATCTTTAAGAGCTGCCGCTGATAATTCCATTCATAGAGTGCTTTCGTTTCATCCAGCCCTTCATAACACTGCAAACGAATCAAGGGAGCGCCAAAGACCAAACTTAACACTTTAGCGATCTCCGTCTTGCCTACTCCTGCCGGTCCGGAGACCAAAAGCGGCTTATCTAACTCAGTCGCCAAATAGGTCGTCAGGGCAATCCGATCATCCCGTTCTGTAATATAGCCGATTTCTTCTAAAGCGTTTTCAAACTGATCAAGCGTCATCCGACTAGACATTTAATCCCCCCTATTCGATATTCGTGGTTCGATATTCGTGATTCGAAAAATTAACTCGAATCACTTGCTATGAACCCGATCTGCTAACTTCAAACTTCAAACTACGAACTACGAACTGCGGACCACACTCTCGTACACTTTTTCATAACCTTGCAAGGCCCGTTCCACCGGAAAGGTTTCCCGAGCCCAGATCACAGCTTGTTCGGAAAAGGCCTTGTAACGCGAGTCATCCGTCAACAGTTTAAGCACACCCTCGCTCATTCCTTGGATGTCTCCGACTTCCGCAAGATAACCTGTTTCACCATGCTGAACAACTTCAGGTAACCCACCGACCCGACTGCAAATCACCGGAACGCCGCAAGCCATCGCCTCAAGGGCCACTAAGCCGAAACTTTCCTGTTCCGATGGCAAAAGAAAGACATCAACCGTCTGCAAAATTTCCTGAACACTTTCCTGGTTCCCCAGAAATTGCACTTTTCCCTCCAGTCCAAGTCTTACAACCTCTCGTTCAACCCTGCTCATCTCCGGTCCATCTCCGACGAGTAAAAGTTTGCTGGGAACGACCTTCTCAACCAAGGCAAAAATATTGACGACATCCACAACTCTTTTCACTTCTCGAAAATTTGAGATGTGAGCCAGTATTTTTTCTCCATGCGGAGCAAAATGTCCTCGACAGCGCTGCATCAATTTTTCCATCGGTCTGTAAACTTTAGGATCAATAAAATTCGGAACGACCTCAATACCCTGCTCCATTGTTCCGAAGGTCGCTTCGGTTTCCCTGGCCAAAGCATTGGAAACAGCCGTAATCCGATTGCTGGCCCGCAAGGCCAGACGAGTTAACTGAAAAAACTCCTCATACGCGCCCACCAAAGTAACATCTGTACCGTGCAGCGTCGTCACCAAGGGCAACGGTCTCGTCATCATTTGTTGGGCCAAATACGCACTGATACTATGAGGAATCGCGTAATGAGCATGGATCACATCCAACCCCACAAAGTTCGCGACTTCGACGATTTTGTTGGCAAGTAACAAAGTATAGGGTGGATATTTAAACAACGGATAGCTCACGTCGGTGACCTCATGAAAAAACAGCCGCTCATGAAATCTATGTAAGCGAAAAGGCCGAGCCGAGGAAATAAAATGGACCTCATGTCCTCGCTCACCCAGAGCATACCCCAGCTCAGTCGCCACAACGCCGCTCCCCCCATAGCTTGGGTAACAGACTATGCCGATTTTCATTATTTACACCCTCTTTTAGTCCAGCGTATTCCAAAGCCATAAAAAGCTAAAGCTGCTAACAACCCTCACAAGACTGTTCTTCAAAACCTATCGGCAGTGCGTCTTGAATCGCTTCCCCAATGATTCTCTGAATATCATTGACCATGCAGGATACTTCAAATTCCGCTTCCAAATACTCCCTTGCCACAGGATTTAAACTAACTAAGCTATATAAACGTTCCAGTTCTTGCTGCTTCTCCTCACTGATTTCTTGATCCGACATCTGAGCTTCACGAATCTCCCATTGTTTCAATTGAAACTCGCGAACCATCTTATGATTACCCTCATCGCTCTTAACCTTTTCTTTGGATTTGAGAAACTGCTTGAATTCTTCCGATTCCTTCAGCGTACGAGCCAATTCATAGGCCAAATCATTAGCCGCCATATCTTTTCCCTCTCCTCTATCCCCCATCTAGCTCAGTAGCCTCATTATATAAAATTTTAAGACATGAAACAAATAAATCCCCAACCCGAAAAGCCTCTCACCGGAATTTATAAAATAACGCTTAGCTCTCCTGATGAGTAACAACAAGGTTCTCCAACAAGTCAAAGGCCTGAAGTCGACTGATCGACAGCAAATCCTTCCATTGCTCTTGACTAATCACCCACGGGCAATGAACAGCCACCCGACTGGAAAATCCCAATGGACTTCCGCCATACATTTTTTCCAACCGACGTTGGGCAAGACTCGCCGGCCCAGGCGCCCGCGTTTTACAAGTGATTGGTTCCAAACAAAGTACCGGCTCGTCCTCATAGGTCACAAGTAAACTGAATTTGGCGAGCTGTTTTATGGCCACGTTCCCTCGACAAATTGATTTTTTCAAAGGAACAGGATCCGGTTTGACAACCCCACCCAATGTTTTCCAAAATCCGTCTTCGACTGAACTGGCACTAGAGACACAAAAGGCAACTGCCCCCATATGACGGGCAAAACGTACTGCAAAGCGCGCAAAATCACATTCTACATTCCCCAATAATGATAACCCGTCTAAAATGACAAGCCGCTCTGAACTACTCAAAGTAAGTTCTCCGCTTCCCTCTCCTAATTGAAGCACATTATATCCCGGCAACATATGAATTTGCGGTTCCAGCCCAACTCCTTTTTCAGCCAGAAAGGACCCCAGGGCCTGTGCCCAATCCTCGAGACCATCCTCATTCCATTCTGTTTGAGGGGAAAGCTCTATTTCAATCCAAGGCATTGACCGATCTCCTTCACAAACCAACTTACTCACTGTTTAGTGTTTCACAGGAGAGTAAAGTCTATGCTTCTTCAATGGCCGCTTTTAGCAAGCAAATCCGCCAACACAGTAACCCCCTAAGCCAATGAGTAGATTACTTTGTCTAGTCTTGAAAATCCAACGATCGATCGGACCCCGATCTGGCGCAACAACTGAATCCCTTCATCAATATCCCGCCCGACAACTTCAGCGCAATGCGCGTCTGACCCTAAAGTATAATCAATCCCCCGGCGGGCAATTTCTTCTCTAAGACGTTGTTCCGGGTAAAATTCTTGAACAGGCTTATACCTGCCATTCGTATTCACTTCCAAGGCCAGACCATGTTCGGCAACCACTGTTAAGGCTTGATCGGCAAGGGTTAGGATATCCGCCCGTGGCCGCACCCCAAAGATTTTAATGAGATCAAAGTGACCAATCGTTGTAAATAACCCGCTGCTTGCGGCCTGCGTCACAATTTCAAAATACTTTTGGTAAAGCTCGTCGGCATCCTGCTGCCGATGCTTCGCTTCCTCTTCAGGAATATCAAAAGCCCAACCGTTAATCTCGTGGACGGACCCTATTACAAAATCGAAGGGAAACTGTTCCAACAAGTGTTTAATTCTTGCTTCTTCATGCGGACGATATTCCGCCTCAAGTCCGATTCGAACGTTTAAATGCGGGTAATCTTTGGCCACCTCCCGGATCAAAGGCAAGTTCATTTGATCCCAGTAATAGTCATGATCAGCAAATCCGATTTCCTTTAATCCTCGTTGAGACGCTACGTCTAAAAATGCCCGAATGTTTTTTCGGTTTGCCTCCCGATCATTATGCCCGACAAGATGAACATGCAAATCCAACATCTCTAACTGGTTCCTCCCCTGCCTCTATAGATTTTGTACCCCGGTTGTTACCAATAGATATGGATGCGTACTAAGATCCGAATGTGCCGTCTTCGTCGTTGAAGCGAGCAAATCCGCCAAGAAATTGCCCGTTAATTTCACATCCGTCCGCCCGACAATCCGGCCCTTTAAGATACGCAAACTGTGGGGCGCACTGAGAGAATACGCTCCGGAAACCGCTTCTTGGGTATGTAAGCCAAGCACGGATAGCACAAGCACTCCATCCTCCACACCTTGCAAGGCCTCAGACCAAGGAACCTCCGCCTGATGCTTAAGGAAAAGACCTGCCGTTCCTTGCGGCAGAGCAGTCGGCTTTGCTCCCCAGCGCACGGCATCTTTAACTCGCAGAAAAGGGGTCTGAAGCTGTCCGTCATTTACCAACACGGTGCGCTCCGCAGGTACTCCCTCAGACGTAACCAGATAAGACCCTAATTCCAGCGGGCAGAGTGGATCAACGCTTAAGGAGAATTGCGGATGAAATACCAATCTCTGCTCCCTGAAATTCTCTTTGGAAAAAGCAGCTTGCCCCTCAATTACGCGCTCTCCTGAAAAATTAGGGAGTATAAACTGCCCCAGCAGCTCCTCGGTCATTGAGGGAGCAAAGATTACTTGAGTCTGAGGCCCGACCGGTTGGGCTTCCTTTTGCATCTCCTCATACCGTTTCACCGTCAGCGACCATAGATCCTCCTGTTCTTGAGGACGTATAAGTCGACGCTTCGCAAACCCGCCGCCAACCAAACTGTCAAAGGAAAACCAGGACATAAACTGAGATTGTTGATAGGTCACGGCAAGCCCTGTCGAAGTACGTAGATGCCGATAACCCCAGGCTGCTTGGATACTTCCTTGCATCTTGGCCTGCGCCGGCTTATCAGTCAGCCAACGCTTAATTTGATCAAATATTATCTCGTCATCCCCACCAATAACCTTTTGGATTGCCGGATCTTCAACAGCTACCAGCGGCAAAGGTTCCGGAGCAGGGATATGGGCCGCATCCGGATCTTCATAAGCAGCCTGCCTCCATTGTTCCAATTCCTTATGCCAATACTCCGGATCGCAGTGCGAGGGCAGCTGAACTAAAGCCTGACTGCAGGTTCCATCCGCCCAAATCAAAAAGACCTCACCGCTTTCACCTTGGCGATAACTTGGTGGGGTATAAACATCTCCCGGAGAATTATCTTTGATACCCAAAGAAACCGCTTCCGATTCGTGAATCAGAATGCGCCAAGCCGACAGCCTTAAGTCTTCTTTTTTCGGGGCCTGCTGAGACTGATAGAGAAGGTCTTCTAATTGAGTGACAAGCTTCATCCGTGTTCTCCTCCCAAACTGACATGTTGATCCGCATCCATGAGCAAATAACGATGACTTCCGCCGCTTGATGGAACGGATTGCCCACCCTTTCCGCAGGTGCCAATCGCATCGTAATGCCCTTCGCCGAGCCCCGCTCGAATTGCTTCCAAGGCAGAAAGAATTTTGCCGCTAAAGATCGAGGGCTGATAAATCGGAAGATCCGGATCGGCAACATCGATAATTCCGTCACATTGGAAGACGAAATCCCCGGTTTTAGGATTGACTTGACCACCACGATAACCCAAAAGAAGCAGATTTTTCACACCCTCAACTAATTCGCCGTGCTGCAAAAGCGTATCCCGCACAACTTTCACTTCATCCAGCAAATGCTCTGCCGGCGTTAGCGGGATCAGGCGTTCAACAAGCAAGCGAATATTGCTCATCCGAGGTAAGGGAATATGCCTGTAGCTCTCTGCCCGTCCTGCTCCGACCACAGGCATGCCCGCTTCTTCGGCTGAAAAGATATCCCCCAGCCCGGCTTCCAAAATCCCATCCCGTACGATCGTAACGGTTTGCCTAAGCAGCCCATTGGCGGAATACGGTTGATACGCCCAGTCGCCGACGAGTGGCCCATCAACAATGCTAATACCTGACCTAGCGACTCGTAGGCCCTTACGTAGTTTTCCCTCTTCACCCAGGACAGACTCCTTCATATGATCCGACTCCACAGCATGCCCAAAGGCCTCGTGGGCCAGTCCCTTTGCTAAACCATAATCTATAATAAGTGGATAATGACCGCTTGGCAAGTGAGGTGCCGCGCATACAGCTCGCGCAAATTCAGCCCGGTCCATAGCCTTTCTCTCCAAGCTATGATCCCCTGATTCTTCCAGAAGTACAGTTGCATCCATCCCACTACGGTGAATCAAAGCGCTCTGAGCCCTGCCTTGATCCCGCACCGTCCCTTGGTGCATCAGCACCGCTCTGGGAACAACAAAAGACACCAACGTCCCATCCGTTCGCCCGATACACCACTCTTCTTCGACCTGTCGGTAACTCGTTTGCCAGACCCCCTCAGGAAACCTCTCCCGCAGACGAGAGTGCAAGGACATCACCCGCTCTTCAAGCTCAACCAAAGGAATTTCTCCGAAAAACTTTTGGGCAGGATTCACTCCCTCAGCCTGAACCTGAGGAACCTCCCAAATCTGTCGATTGGGTTTCGTCCCGAGCGCCTCATTTCTTCGTGCTAACCGGATAGCCTTTTCGACCAGTCTCTGCCCAACCCCACCAACTAAAACATCCGATGTGGCCAATCCCGATGCCCCACTCGGTGTAAAAGCCTGAACGCCAAGGCCACTATCCCAACCTGTTGACACTCGCTCAAACCGACCGTTGCTTAAGCGCATGCTCCATTCCCTGCGGGATTGGGCCCTGACAATGATATAGCCATCAAAGCCCCGAGCCTCCGCCAACACTGAGCGAACCAACGTTTGAATCTCCTTTTGTTCCACAATGACCCTCCTTGTAATCCAACATCACATACCTTTAAGTAAGCCAATAGGGATATTATACCACGGGGAAAAAAATCTCGCGCGTTCAGGCATACAAGCAGGTACGGTTCTTCTTGAGTGCTAATCTTAGCTTTCCCGCTCTTTCCCAATGAACATAACCTACTCTATGACTAACTTAGCCAAGACCTTATTCTTGCTGCTTTTTGAGACAAACGAATAATTTCTTTCGCAATATTTCATTCGGAAATCAGCAGCTTACCCGATCACTTTATATTCCATACCAAACCCGATTATCTGCTAATTATCTCAAATCACATTGGTTGCCACTCATACGCCCCAATAATTACTCCACCTGAGCTAATGTCGGCTCACAGAATACTTTCTCTGACCAGTGGAAAAATATATCCCGAGGCTTGTATAAATAAGAAAGCCTCAGGACAGAATTTAAATAGTCTCACGTTTCTTTTTAATCCCCACTCCTCTCTTTTACTTCACTTGCGACGAAAACAACTCGTCGCAAGCTTTTTTATCGCAATCTACTCTAATAATTTAACCATTAGCTTGCGTTCCTCGGCAAATCCAGACTTTTCATAGAGCTGAAGTGCTCTCACATTATGACTGGTAACAGCGAGACCCAGATAGGAAACCCGTTGCTCACGACAATAGTCCTCCGCAGCTTTAAGCAACAAGCGAGCCGCTCCTTTGCCCCTCCACTCCGGAAGAACTCCCACATCCATGATCCATCCCTGGTTAACACCGGTAATCTCTTCCCGCGAGGAAGCATGCAAAACCAAATATCCGATTGGCTGGGCTTTTCCCGTCTCCGAAGGGGATTTTCCTACCGTTCCTGGAACCTCCACAATAAAGACAATAGATCCGGACTGTTGAATCCAAGTCCAAAACCCTTTGAGAATGCTTTCTCTGTATTTCTGGGTTTCTCCTATCGACTGTTTGCGCCAAGGAGAAATGCTATCCAGAATACCTATTTTCGCTAGGGCATACATAAAAGGCCAATCGTTTATATCCCCTTGACGAACTCGCATAAAATCACCTCTTTGGCTAATTTATGCAACCGCCAAGCCGATGTCACTCTCCGGTCCACCCTTAATCATTTATCCTTGATTCCCGTGAAAAATTACACCTACAAATTGAATTGCGAATCATTATTTTTGTGACTATTCAGGTACTCAGTTAATCAACCACAGATTAACACAGAATAAATACATTTTGGCTCTAAACTACAAATCGCTTGTAACTCAATTGATGATCGCCAAAGTTGATTAATAAGGTCTGTTGAATCCCGCTCCACATTCTCCATCCCCTTTATCCTTTGTCTGTGTGTTTCTATCTAATCGTTCTTAATCTGTGTAATCTGTGGTTCCCCGTTCAGAATTCCCCAAGGCGTATTTACAGGGTTTCTCCTTGTAGGTATAAAAAAATGCGGGATTTTAAGATTTATCTGCCTACTTTTCTAAAAAGCAGACCGCGGCAGACTCAGTTATTCAATTTTATTTATAACTGCGATGTAAGCGATTAATAAACGGGTGCATAGACGAATAAAACCCCTGCACAACTTCATCATGCAGGGGTTTACATCATCCTATTGTCTATGTTATGGCAGTAGTCTGGTATCTTTTGAGACCATGGCATA
>Ga0326727_10016005_pt1 | contig 15950 bp, 14 predicted proteins | sample MB2enrmetagenome_FD_207643 | JGI IMG/M metagenome (GOLD analysis project Ga0326727, IMG submission 207643) | Lab enriched peat soil microbial communities from McLean, Ithaca, NY, United States - MB29MY | ecosystem: Environmental > Terrestrial > Soil > Wetlands > Peat | place: USA: New York...
TTGACGTTGTCTTCCTTCATGGCTGTAACTAACATCGTCCCAGTCACGGCGCGGCCGATGGGCGTGGTGTTGAAGTAAGTAGAGCCAGCCGTCGTGATGTGAAACGCACCGGCCTGTAGCGCGGCGATCCCCTCGCGCACCAGCGGACCGCGGCAGTCGATCAGGCGTGCCTTTTCCGCGCCGTACTCAAGCGCCTTCCGCGGAATCTCGTCATAGTCCGCTTCATCGGGCTGGCCGAGGTTCGCCGTGTAGGCGTACGGCAGCGCACCCTTCTGCTTCATCCAATGCAGCGCGGCGCTGGTGTCCAGCCCACCGGAGAAGGCGATGCCCACCTTCTGGCCGACCGGCAGTGTTTCGAGAATTACCGACATGGCAATGCAAACCTCAATCTCTTCCCTCTGGAGCGGTTAGCTTCGCTTCTTCGCCGCCTGCAATCCACGGTCACGCGCACTGGAAATGCGTTTCGCCCCGCCCAGCAACATCAGCAGAAGCGCCTTCTGCGCGTGCATCCGGTTCTCCGCCTGGTCGAAGACGATCGACTGCGGCCCGTCCAGCACCGCATCGGTCACCTCCGCGTTGCGGTGCGCAGGCAGGCAGTGCATGAACACCGCGTCCTGCTGCGCGCGCGCCATCAGCGCCTCGTTCACCTGGTAGGGCTTGAAGATCGGCGCCCGCTTGGTTGCCTCGTGCTCAAATCCCATGCTGGTGCACACGTCCGTGTACACCGCGTCCGCTCCGGTCACTGCCTTCACCGGGTCATGCATCAGCGTGATGCTGCCGCCGGTCTGTTCGCTGATCTCGATCGCCTTGTGGATGATCTCCAGCTTGGGCGCGAACGCCTTGGGACTGGCAACCGTGCAATGCACGCCAAGCTGCGCCGCCGTCAGCATCAGCGAGTGGCACACGTTGTTGCCGTCGCCCACGTAGGTAAAGTGCAGGCCCTCCGCCGATCCGAAGCGCTCCTCAAGCGTGAAAAAGTCCGCAATCGCCTGGCACGGATGCTCCAGGTCGGACAGCGCATTGATCACCGGAATGCGCGAGCATGCAGCCATCTCCGTGATCGTGTCGTGCGAGTAGGTGCGCAGCACAATCACGCTCATCCAGCGTTCGATGTTGTGCGCCATGTCGGGCAGCGACTCGCGCTCGCCCAGCGGCGACTGCGTCTGGTCGACGAAGATCGCGTTGCCGCCCAGCGTGTTGATGGCCGCCTCAAACGTCAGCCGCGTGCGTAGCGACGCCTTCTCGAAGAACAGCACCATCTGCCGCCCGTCCAGCGAGTGGCGAAAGTCCTCCGGGTTGCTCTTCACCGCGTGCGAAAGCTCCATGATCGCAGCCATCTCATCCACCGACAAGTCGGCGACGGAGCACAGGTCGCGTCCGCATAGACGCTTAGATGCCTCGGAAAATGCGTTGTCGGACTGGATGCCGAGCTGCTTGGAGGATCGCGTCGCCTCAGTATTGGCTTCGGGCTTCGGGTTCATCACGACAGTTTTACTACTCATGGGAATCTTCTCCTGCCGGCGCTGGGCCGGCCAATGCTGCACTGTTCAAGGTAAGTGTGGTCAGTATTTCATCCAGCGCCGCGATGGCACGGTCTACGTGCGCGCGCTCAAGGATGAATGGCGGCAAAAATCGCAGCACCGTCTCGCTGGTGCGATTCACAATAATGCGCTGGTCCAGCATCGCGGAGGCCGCCCGCTTGGCCAGTTCCTCCGAATCAAGCTCCATGCCCAGCATCAAGCCCATGCCGCGCACCGCGGTAATGCAATCGTGCCTCTTGCTCAACCACTCCAGCCGTTCCTTAAAGTGGCCGCCCACGTCGCGTACATGGCCCAGCAGGTTCGTCTGCTTCATGGTGTCGATCACCGCGATGGCAACCGCGCATACCAGCGGCCCGCCGCCGAACGTCGTCCCATGCATGCCTGGCGTAAAGGCGCGCGCAGCCTCATCCGTGCACAACATCGCGCCAATCGGCAATCCGCTCGCCATCGGTTTGGCCACCGTCGTAATGTCCGGCAGTATGCCGTAGTGCTGGTAGGCAAACCACTCGCCCGTCCGCCCCATGCCGGACTGTATCTCGTCGGCCAGAAGCAGCGCTCCGGTCGAATCGCACAGCTCGCGCGCCGCCGTTATAAACTCCCGGCTTACTGGCCGTACCCCGCCCTCGCCCTGCACCGCCTCGATGCATATCCCGCACACCGGTTCGTTCTGCGCATCGTGGAACTTCGCGCGCAGGTCCGCCACATCGTTGAAGCGGACGAACTCCACGCCCCCCATCACCGGCTCAAACGGAGCGCGATACTTCTCCTTGTGCGTCGTCGCCACCGCGCCCATCGTCCGCCCGTGGAAGCTCTGCTCCACTGCCAGAAAGCGCGTCCCAACGCTTTTGCCCTCGCTACGCAGCAGCCCCGCGTGCGCCCGTGCCAGCTTCAGCGCAGCCTCCCACGCCTCGGTGCCGGAGTTGCAGAAGAACACCCGGTCCAGTCCGCTCATCTCGGTCAACCGCAGCGCCAGTTCCGCCGTGTGCTCGTGATAGAACAGGTTCGACGTATGCAGCAACCGCTTGCTCTGCGCAGCAATCGCCGCCTCCACCGCGGGATGCGCGTAACCCAGCGCCATCACGCCAATCCCGCTCAGCAGGTCCAGGTACTCATCGCCCTGCTCGTCGCGCAGAGTTACGCCGTTGCCGCCCACAAACAGCACCGGGGTGCGCTGGTATGTCTGCAGCATCAGCTTCTGTTCTGCCGCCTGGATCGATGCCAGCTTCAGTTGACCATCCTGTATAACTTCGCTCATGCCACCATGACCTCCGTTCCATCGTTGACCTTGGTCGAACACAGGTCCGGTAATAAATACGCCGCCTCCGCAGGCAGTATTCTCACCCGCTTCACGCCGTGGGTCAGCGCGTCGCGGCATGCGTTCAGCTTGGGCAGCATTCCTCCCGTCACAACCCCCCGCCGTTCCAACTCCGGAACGTCCTTCAACGACAGCCAGCGCATCACCTCGCCATCCGCTCCCTTCACGCCGGGAACGTCGGTCAGGAAGACAAGCGCGTCGGCCTTGGTGCATATCGCGCACGCAGCGGCCATCTCGTCGGCATTGATGTTGTAGTACTCGCCGTCGAAGCCCAGCGCAATCGACGAGATCACAGGCACCGCGTCCATCTTCCAGATGGCCTCCAGCCACAGTGGATCGGTCGCGGCAATCTCTCCCACAAATCCCAGGTCGGGTACTGTCTTCTTCTTGCGCGCACGAAAGACGTTGCCGTCGCCCCCGGCAAGCCCCATCGCCGATTGACCATGCGTGCGCAGCGCGGCCACCAGCGACTTGTTCACCCGTCCGGCCAGCACCATCAGCGCAGCGTCGCGCGTCTCCGCGTCCGTCACCCGCAGCCCGCTCACAAACTCGCTCTTCTTGCCCATCTGCGCCAGAGTCGCGGTCAGTTGCTTGCCGCCGCCATGCACCAGGGCCACCTGGTTGCCGTCGCGCACCAGCTCGAAGATCGCCTTGCCGCACTCGTGCAGCAACTTCTTGTCTTCAATAGAAGCGCCGCCAAGTTTGACTACGTATTTCACAGCAGGCCCTCCGCATCGTTCCATCCGCACATCACATTCATATTCTGCACCGCCTGGCCCGCCGCGCCCTTCAGCAGGTTGTCCAGGCACGACACCACCACCAGCCGCCGCCCGTCCTTCGCCAGCTCGAATCCCAGGTCAATGTAATTGGTGCGCACCACATGCTGGATCTGCGGCAACTCCGGCGTAACGTGGACGCGAACCATAGGGCTCGCCGCGTAGAACGTCCGCAGGTACGCCTCAATCTGCTCCGCCTCCATGCGCTGGGCCAACCGCACATAGATCGTCGAAAGAATCCCCCGTGGAATCGGCAGCAGGTGCGGCGTGAACTGGAGCTGTTCCGCCGTCAGCCCAAGCTGCTCCAGCATCTCGCCCGTATGGCGATGCCCAAAGACCGCGTACGCCGACAGATTGTCCGCCGCGTACATGAAGTGCGTCTTCGCCGTCGCAGCCTTGCCCGCCCCGCTCACGCCGCTCTTCGCGTCGCACACAATTCCATGGTCGAGATCGACCAGCCCAGCGCGCAGCAGCGGCGCCAGCGCCAGGATGATCGACGTAGCGTAGCACCCAGGGTTCGCCACCAGCCGCGCCCCTGCAATCGCCTCGCGATGCAGCTCCGGCGCGCCAAACACTGCCTCCGCCTGCAACTTCTCCGCCAACTCCGCATCCGCATCGTGAAGTTTGTATACCGCGCGGTTCGCCGCATCGTTGAGCCGCCACGCGCCGCTCAGGTCGATCACGCGAACTCCATGCTCCAGCCACTCCGGCGCCCACTCGCGCGATGTCTCATGGGGCAGAGCCAGAAACACAATCTCCGTGCCAGCCTCGCGAATCAACTCCCAACTGAACGCGCACACCTCCGGCTGCCGCTTGCCCTCGCCCAGCGCAAGCTGCGGATGAATCTGCTCCAGCGGCACCCGCCCATCCGCTACATCGTCGGCCACGCGCCCCAGAAACAGCGGCTTGGTCTCGGCCAGCCGTGGATGCGCCAGCAGCAGCCGCGCCAGCTCTCCCCCTGCATATCCGCCCACTCCGGCCACGGCCGTACGCACCGTCGCTGCCGGCTGCTTGCCGCGCGTCTGCGATGCTGCTTCGAGTTCCGTGCTCACATCCTGCATAACAACCAGCCAATTCCTAAAGTCAATCCATCCCTACAATCGTCATTCCGGCGCAGCCGGAATCTCCGTCGTTGTCTTGCTCTTCAAATCTCAGCCAATATAGCTTTCAATGCGTGACTTCAACGTGCGCGCCTGCCGCTCGTCCGGGCAAACAATAAAGACCGTATCGTCGCCGGCAATGGTGCCCACCACCTCCGGCCAGTCCTCGTAGTCGATCCCCGCCGCCACCGGCTGCGCGGCGCTGGTGGTCGTGATCAGCACCAGCTGGTTCATCGCCTGGCGCACCTCAATGCCAAAGCTGCTCAGCACCTCGCGAATCCCCGGCAGAGCGTCCTCGTCCTCTTCCGTCCCATTGCCCGGCAGCGCATAGCCCGCCGGCCCCTTCGATAGCCGCAGCTCGTGAATGTCCCGCGACAGCGTCGCCTGCGTTACATGGAACCCCCGCTGCGCAAGCCTGCGCCGCAGCTCGTCCTGGCTCGGCACCGGCGATTGGTTGATCACCTCGCGTATCGCGGCATGGCGTTGTTGTTTCATTATGGCCCGTCCGTGCTGCTCGTCGATGCATGGCAACCTCACTGCACCGATTGATGCATAAACATGCACTTAATATGTATAATTATACATGAACCCGTTGTCAAGACCGGTTTTCACATCCTGCTATCCGCGTACAAGGCCGAATCTGTTCTATCTTCAGAGCTTGTAAGCCTTGCGTACCAGGTTGACGGCCAGGTCCTGCACCACCTCGAACGCCTCGGCCTCGTCCAGCCGGTGTTCCGCCACCAGCCTTGCCAGAAACGCGCAATCCACGCGACGGGCCACGTCGTGCCGCGCCGGAATCGACAGAAATGCCCGCGTGTCGTCGTTGAAGCCGACCGTATTGTACAGGCCTCCGGTCTCGGTTGCGGCCTCGCGAAAGCGCATCATCCCCTCCGGCGAGTCCAGGAACCACCACGGCGGGCCCAGCTTCACCGACGGAAAGTGTCCGGCAATCGGCGCCAGTTCCCGCGAGAATGTCGTCTCGTCCAGGGTAAACAGAATCAGGGTAAAGTTCACCTCATTGCCGTACTTGGACAGCAGCGGCCGCAACGCCCTCACATACTCCGTTGGCGAGGGAATGTCCGCTCCCTTGTCGCGCCCGAACTTCTCGTACACCGCCGTGTTGTAGTTGCGGATGGCGCCCGGATGAAGCTGCATCGTCAGTCCGTCCTCCACGCTCATCCCGGCCATCTCCGTCAGCATCTGCGCCTGGAACAGCTCCACATCCCCTGCCTGCAGCTTACCCGTAAAGATGCGCTGGTAGAGCCGCTCGGCCTCTGCCAGTGGCAGGTCCGCGGTCTGCGCCGTCAGGTGTCCGTGGTCGGTCGCCGTTGCTCCGTGTTTCTTGAAATAGGCCCGCCGCGAACGCAGCGCCGCCAGGTAGCCCTTCCAGTTCGACACGTCCTCGCCGGAGACTTCGCCCAGCTTCTTCAGGTTCTCCTGAAAGCCTGTGTACTCCGCGTCCACCACCGCATCGGGACGGAAGGTTGGCACCACGCGTCCCTTCCAGCCCGAGGCCTTGATCGCCTGGTGGAACTCCAGCGAATCCACCGCCGCGTCCGTGGTTGCCAGCACCTCGATATTAAATCGCTCGAACAGCGCGCGCGGCAGAAACTCCGGCGTCTGTAGTTTCTTCTCGATCGCCTCATAAAACTCATCGGCGTTGGCCGCGGACAGGCGCTCCGTCAGGCCAAAGACATTCTCCAGCGCATAATCCATCCACAGCCGCGTCGGTGTGCCCCGGAACAGGTAGTAGTTCCTCGCAAAGATCCGCCATACCTCCCGCGGATCGGCGCTCTGCTTGCCGTCCTCCTGCGGGATTCCCAGCGATTCCAGCGGGATTCCCTGCGAATAAAGCATGCGAAAGATGTAGTGGTCGGGCTGGATGAACAGCGCCGCCGGATTGGGAAACGGCTTGTTCTCGGCAAACCAGCGCGGATCGGTGTGGCCGTGCGGAGAGATGATTGGCAGGCTGCGAACGGTCTCGTACAATTTCACGGCAACGGCGCGGGCGGTGGCTTCGGCAGGAAATAGCCGCTTTGCATCCAACATGGGTCCCAACTCCTCTAACTTTGTTTCTGTGGTGGTTGTTCGTTGTGTGGTCCAGGCAACTCCTGGATCTGGTGTTCATCGCGGTCTGCAACGCGGCAAAAACCCGTTCTCCAGTCTCTGGAGTACGCACAGACGAATCAAATCACTATCGAAAATAGTATAGTCCCGCCTGTTGACCAGCTCCGTCGTCACGCGGACCAACACCGCAAAGTCCAAATAATTCCGCCGCAATGACTGCGTAAGTGTGAAGTATTAACGAGCCGCACCGGTCGACGCCGGCGGCGCGAAGTTCACCGTGATCGTGGCCTGTACTTCCACAGCCGTGCCGTCCACCTCATACGGACGGTATCGCCATTGTTTCACCGCAGCCGTGGCAGCGTCCCGAAATCGATACGGGCCGGACACAGCCTGCACGTCGCCCACCTCGCCCGTCTTCGTAATGGTCGCAAGCAGAATCACATCCCCCCGCGCGTCCACCGCAATCGCATCCGCCGGATACACCGGGTCCACCTTCTTCTCCAACTGGCCCGCCATCACCCGGCCAGATACCCTCGTCACTCCCGCTGGCGGCGCAGGCAACGGCGCGGGAGCGGCTATTTCCACTCCATCCGCGCCGGTCTGTGTCTGCGTCACATCGAAGAGAGTTTGTTTCAGAGTAACTCCCATGGAAAAATTCAACGAGATCGTCGTGTCAGCCGCACTCGCAACGCCCTCAACCCGGGCCGGTTCGTATCGCCACTGAGATACCGCATCCACAGCAGCATTCCTCAGCATCGGGTCTCCGCTGGCGATTTTAATGTTCTTCACCGTTCCATCCGTAGCGATCATCGCCTTCAACACCACCGCCCCTTGTACGACTCTCTGACGCGCTTCCAGGGGATAGATCGGATCAATCCGTTTGATCAGGTGTGCTGGCACAACGAACTGTTTGCTAGTACTTGATGCGGAGGAATTGGGCTGCGAATCCTGGCCCTGGGCAAACGGCCATGCCCCGGCCACACCCAGTACGCATACGGCAACCCACATCGAACAAATTGTTTTCATGGTCTCTTCTCGCGGCACTTTATGTCCGCCGGAATCATTCCACGCCTCACAACGTCCGTCAATGTGTCTTTGCGTTGCGAGAAATTAGGGCTTAATCACGATCTTCATCGACCCTGCCTGCGGGTGCGATGCCAGGTCGATTGCCGCAACCGCATCCTCCAGCGGGAACCGGTGCGAGATCAGCCGTGTCAAATCGAAGCTGCCGTCGCAATAACCCTCGAACACCAGCCGCGACACCTCGTCGTTCATCTCCACTGACGAGGAGTACGACCCCATCAGCGTCTTCTCGTCCATGCACACTGCCGCCGGGTCGAAGGGCGCCTCGCCATGCTGCGTCGACGCAAACAGCATCACCCGTCCGCCCGGCCGGATCGTCTCCATCGCGGTGCGGATCAGCGCGTCCACGCCCACCGCCACCAGCGCCACATCCGCTCCCCGTCCCTCGGTCGCCTTCTTCGCCTCAGCCACCACATCGCCCTGCGCATCCAGCGGCCGGTCCAGCCCGAACTTCGCCGCAATCGCGTGCCGTTCTGCGTACAGATCGCTGGTCAGCACGGTCGCTCCCGTGCGCCGCGCCAGCGCCGCCAGCAGTATCCCAATCGGCCCCTGCCCCATCACCAGCACCGTCTCATCCGCCTGCAATCCCAGCAGCCGAACCGCCTTGTAACAAGTATTCACCGGCTCGATAAACGAAGCCTGCTCGAAGGGAATATCGTCGGGAATCCGTATGAGGCCCGCCGTCGTCCCCGGCCCGCCGACGATCCACTCCGCCACGCGAATGTACTCGGCAAAGCCTCCGCCCGCCGGCGCAAAACCCGCCGTGCATCCCACCTTCTTGTAGGTCTCGCACTGCGCGAAGGTCCGTTTGCGGCAGTAATAGCACTGACCGCACGGGATATGGTGGTACGCCATCACGCGGTCGCCGATGGCAAAACCCGTCACGCCCTCGCCCACCATCGCAATCGTCCCCGCCATCTCATGCCCGAAGATTCGCGGTGCCGAGTGCGATCCCGAATGGATCTTCTTCAGGTCCGTCCCGCAGATCCCGCAGGTATCGATGCGCATCAGCACCTCGCCCGCACCAATCGTCCCATCCGCGTCCAGCGGCACAGGCACCGTCTCCACCCGCACCTCGTTCACCCCGCGATACACCGCCGCACGCATCGTCGCCGGAATATTGTTATTGGTTTCGCTCATCAATCTGGAATCGCACCCGTTCGAATCATTTCATATAAATTGCGTGGTTTGTCGTGAATGAGAAAGTGAAGGACTGCATAGGCTAAATAATTCGCCCCGTTCGCACTTGCCCTGCCCAACCGAATTAACCCAGGCCAATAGCCGGGACGCAAAAGCACGTACCCAATCAATTTCGCCATCTGCATCTGTCCCATCGCACTGATAAATGGATTCAGATTGGGCAGCCTCGCGCTCACATCGTCTGTAATGATCTTCATGCAGCAAATAGGAATACCGCGCATCTGCGCCAGCCGCGCAATCGTCGCGGATTCCATATCCACCAGCATGCCGCCGTAGGTCTCCGCCAGCCGCCGCTTCTCCGTTTCATTCGCCACCTGTGACGTGGTCACCAGCACATCCGGCTTCTCGCGCTCGGCTAGCGTAAATCTCTCTCCAGTCTGCGCATTCACCACAATATTCGGAATGTGGAACTCGCCCGGATGTCCCTCATCGCGCAACGCACCGGCCCAGCCGATCGACAGCACCATATCCAACGGGCCATCCGCCTCTGCCTGCGCATAGGCTCGTGATGCGGCCTCAGCACCCATCCCCGCACATGCTGCAATCCAAGTGTCGCAACCAGCACCCATCGTCCACTTGTTTACAAATTGTTTCCGCGCCAGCGCGCGCTTCCAGCCTTTCACCAGAGGCTTCAACTCCCCCGGCAGCGCGGCAATTATTCCGATCCTCATTGCACACCACTTGGCGTCATGCCCGCCGGCGGCGGCGCGTAGCCATTCGCCACAAACCACTCAATCGCGGCGCGCAGAGCGTTGTACACCGGCAACACGCGAAATCCCAGATCGCGCTCCGCCTTCGCTGACAGCGCGAACATCTGCTTGCGCGCCATGCGCACCTCTTCCACGGTCGCGCGCGGCTCCTTGCCCAGCAGCCTGCCCGTAATCGTCTCGTCGAAGAACGCAAACGCCAGCGCCACCGCGTGCGGCACCTTCATCGTCGGCGACGGCAGCCCTGTAATCGCAGACATGCGGTCCAGTATCTGCTTCAGCGAAAGGTTCTCCCCGCCCAGAATATATCGCTCGCCCGGCGTTCCCCGCTCCAGCGCGACCATATGCATCCGTGCCACCTCTGCAACGTCCACCAGGTTCAGCCCCGTATCCACATACGCCGGAAACTTGCGATTCAGAAAGTCCACCACAATCCGTCCCGTCGGTGTTGGCTTTGCATCTCCCGCTCCAATCGGTGTCGTCGGGTTCAGCAGCATCACATGCTGCCCCGCGCGCGCCGCCTGGATCGCCTCCTGCTCGGCCATGAACTTCGACCGCTTGTATGGCCCAATCATCTCATCCAGCGTGACCGGCGTATCCTCATCCACAATCGTGCCATCCATTTTGAAGCCCATCGTCGCCACGCTCGACGTATACACCACCTTCGCCACGCCCTCTTCGCGCGCCAGCCGCAGCAGCTCCCGCGTGCCGTCCACGTTGGCCGAGTACATCTCCTTCGGATCGCGCACCCACAGCCTGTAGTCCGCCGCCACATGCACCAGCGCATCGCATCCGCTCACGGCAGTTCGCAGCGACTCCGGCTGCCGCAGGTCGCCCACCACAACCTCCGCCGCAATCCCTTCAATTGCCGCCAGCCGGCTGCTCTTGCGCGCCAGCAGGCGCAGCTCCGCGCCCTCCGCGGCGTAAGCCCGCGCCACATGACTGCCAACAAACCCCGTTGATCCCGTAAGAAAGACCTTCATGCCGATGAAGCCTATCTTACGTGAATCTCTGAATGATTTATTTTTTGAAAGGGAGGGACTTCAGTCCCGCCGGTTGCGTCGTAATCGCGCCGCGGCTATAGCCGCCGAGGGAAATCTGACGCTTGTTCAGACCTTACTTAGTCCAGCCTCTCCGGCTCGATCTGAATGTTCTTTTCCCCCGCCGCCTTCTTCTCCCAATACTTCTTCACCCACGCATCGAAGCTCTTGCCCGCTGCATTGTCGCGCCCGGTAAAGGCCAGCGCCGCAATCTCCGAGTAGGCAATGTTCACCCTTGTCTTCTCGTTCACCGGAATAATGCGAACAAAAGAATCCGCCAGCGTAGCGCCCGTCCGCCGGTCGAACAGATATCCCTGCACCTGGCTGCCATCCTTGCGCGTCACCGTAATATCGCCGCGATAGTCGAAGGCCTTCTCCAGCGCCGCGCGCACCTCTTCCTCGCCGGCCAGCTCGGGAACCCATCCCTCAAGCTGCTCGCGCTCGCGTCCCGCCGCAATCTCCATCTCGTCCGCATTCACCTGCGCCGACTTCGCTGCCTCCTGTGTCATGCTACTCACGCGATACCCCCTGCAACTCCGCCGCCGGTTCCGTCGCAGCCGGATCCGCAATCTGCACCAGCGGCCCGTGCTGCGTCTTCGGCCACTCGTTCAACAGCTTCTTCGCATCCTCGTCCTCATACAGCGGCGGGAAGATGTACTTCATCGCCGTAACAAAAAAACCCTTCAGCGAACTGAAGTTATAGTCCACCGCCGAGGCCTCGTGCCCTGAGTGCACCATGCAGTTCGCGCACTTCGGGTTCCCGCTCTTGGCGCCGTACTTCTCCCACTCCACCGAATCCAGCAGCTCCTGAAAGGTGTCCGCGTAGCCATCCTGCAGCAGGTAGCAAGGCTTCTGCCATCCAAAGATCGAGAACGTCGGCATCCCCCACGGTGTGCACTCAAAGTTCCGCTTCCCCATCAGATACTCTGAGAACAACGGATGCGTATTGAACTGCCACGTCTTCTTGCGGTTCGACAGGATCGCGCGAAACAATCTGCGCGACCGTGCCTTGCCCAGAAAGTGGTTCTGGTCCGGCGCCTTGTCATACGTATAGCCCGGCGACACCATCATGCTCTCCACGCCCGCCGCCATCATCTCGTCGAAGTGCGCGCGCACGCTCGCTGGGTCGGCCCCGTCGAACAGCGTGGTATTCGTCGTCACCCGGAACCCCGCCGCCACCGCGGCCCGCACACCCTCCATCGCAATGTCGTATCCGCCCTCGCGGCACACCGAAAAATCGTGGTGATCGCGCTGCCCATCCACATGCACGCTGAACGAGAGGTACTTGCTCGGCTTGAACAGGTGTAGCTTTTCTTTCAGCAGCAGCGCGTTGGTACACATGTACACGTACTTCTTGCGTGCAACTAAACCAGCAACGATTTCAGGCATCCTGGGATGCAGCAACGGTTCGCCGCCGGGGATGGAGACCATCGGCGTGCCGCACTCCTCCACTGCCTTGAAGCACTCCTCCGGCGTCAGCTCCGCCTTCAGGATGTGCGCAGGATACTGTATCTTGCCGCATCCAGCGCAGGCCAGGTTGCAGCGGAACAGAGGCTCCAGCATCAAAACCAGCGGGTACCGCTTGCGCCCCCTCAGCTTCTGCTTCAGTACATAGGTCGCGACGGTCCATGCTTGTGAGATCGGTACGGCCATTCAGTGTTCTCCTTTACCCATCCTCCGCCGCAACACTCCCGGCGAAGTAGGTTGTTTCCTCATCTGCGAGGGTCCCATCGAACAAAAGATGACCTCAATACCGGTAAAACGATCGTCACCCTCAACCAGCAACTCACAACTATTTCTATGCAGCCCCAGCCTCCCGCTCCATCACCCGCTTATAGGTCGTCAGCGCCAGCAGCGGGAAGTAGTCGCGATACAGGTGGTACGCCAGGTAGAAGACGCGTGGAAAACCCGTCCCCGTATAGATCGCCTCGCCCTTGCGTCCCTCGGCCGACTCGTCCCACGTCCCGTTCGGCAACTGCTTCGACACCAGCCAGCGAATCCCCTTGGCCACCGAGTCCGAGCGCGTATCGCCCGCCGCCAGCAGTCCCAAAACAGCCCATGCCGTCTGCGATGGTGTGCTTGGCCCAATGCCGCGTTGCCCTGGATCGTCGTAGCTTTCGCAGGTCTCGCCCCAGCCCCCGTCCGCGTTCTGCACCATGCGAATCCACTCCGCCGCCTGCACAATCGGCGGCTCATGGTTCCACATGCCCATCGCCTCCAGTCCGCGCAGCACCAGAAACGTCCCATATAGATAATTGACGCCCCAGCGCCCGAACCAGCTTCCGTCGGACTCCTGCTGTTCCAGCACAAACTGCACCGCCCGTTCCACGCGCTTATCGCGCCGGGTGTAGCCATAGCTCGCCAGCATCTCCAGAATCCGTCCTGTAATATCCACCGTCGGCGGGTCAAGCATCGCATTGTGGTCGGCAAACGGTATGTACTGGAAGATCATCTTGGTGTTGTCGCGGTCGAAGCTCGCCCATCCGCCGTTCTTGCACTGCATGGCGAAGATCCAGTCCAGCGCGCGTTCGCATACCGCATGCTGATAGCGCTCCCGCGGATTGCGTACATGGTTCAGGGCGAGCAACACCTGCGCGGAGTCGTCCACGTCCGGATAAAACTCATTGTTGAACTCGAAGTACCATCCGCCGGGCGCCACATCCTTGATGCTCTTCGCCCAGTCGCCCTTGTGGCGCACCTCTTTGCTCAGCAACCAGTCCGCCGCCTTCAGCAGCCGGGGATCGTTCTTCCCCACTCCAGTTTCGCCCAGCGCGAAGACGGCATACGCCGTGTCCCACACTGGAGACATGCAAGGCTGCATGCGGAACGTCGGGGTCGGGTAGCCCAACTCACCATCCGGGTTGTCGATGCCCAGCTTCTCGAACTCATCCATCGCGCGGATGAACTGCGGATCGTCCTGGGTGTATCCCAGGCATGCCAGCGCGATGATCGCATTCACCATCGCGGGATAGATCGCCCCCAGACCGTCCGACATCTCGAAGCGCTCCAGCAGCCACTTCTCCGCCCGCTTCAGCGCCATCTTGCGCAGTGGCCGGATGTGGATGCGCTCGAACCAGTGGGTGGTGCGATCCATCGCCAGGAAAATGTTGCGCCAGCCGATCAGGTGCTTGCGGTCCCACTTCAGGTGCAGGTTCGCCTTCTCGCGACCGCCCACAAACAGTTCGCTGATCCCCTGCTCCGGCGGTATCTTCTTGAACGGCTTCTTCGCGTACGCCACCGAAAGCGGCACCAGGATCGCGCGCGACCACGACGAGATCTCATAGATATTGAAATAGAACCAGTTGGGAAAGAGGATGATCTCCGGTGGCACGGCAGGCACTGCGTTGTAGTCATACTGCCCCAGAGTGCACAGGTAGATCTTGGTGAACGTATTGACCTCGGTCACTCCGCCGTGCGCCAAAATCCACTCCCGCGCCTTTACCAGGACTGGATGGTCTGCCGGCCAGCCCATCAGCTTCAGCGCCAGGTATGCCTTCACGCCAAGCGAGATGTTCGACGGCCCGTTGGGATAGATGCTCCATCCTCCGTCCGCGTTCTGGTGGCGCAGTATCTCGTTCACCGCGCGCTCCATCTTGCCCCGGTCGCCCGTCCCCAGCATGGTGTGCAGAAAGATGTAGTCCGATTCCAGCATGGAGTCGGCTTCCAGCTCGCCGCACCAGTAACCATCCGTGTGCTGCTGCCCAAGCAGCCATGCCGCTGCTCGCGCTATGCCCTCGGTGACACGATCCAGCCCAAGGTCCATCCGGCCATAGCGAGGCCGCGCGGGCATTGCAGGCACCGCCTTCGGATTCCCTGAAAATGAACTCATCGATCTCAATCTCTCTGGATCGCCAGACTCCCGATCGTTCCCTGACTGGCTCTCTGGTATTGCAACTCGCAGGCTTCTCTCAAAAACGTCCTGCGTAGGATTGCATGCTATTGCTGGATCGGCGGGGCCGACGCAATCGCCTGCACAATCTCCGGTGGTAGTCCGAAGCGCACATTCTCTGGCATCACCTCAACCTCGTCAACCGACCCGTACCCCATCTCTTGCAGATAATCAACCACATGCTGCACCACAACCTCGGGAGCAGATGCGCCTGCAGTCACAGCAACCGTATTCACCCCCGCCAGCCACTCCGTCTGGATCGCATCCGCCGAATCGATCAGGTAGGAGTTGGTGTGCAGGTTCTTCGATACCTCCACCAGCCGGTTCGAGTTCGAGCTGTTCTTCGACCCCACTACCAGCACCAGGTCCGCGCCGTGGGCCACGTTCTTCACCGCAACCTGGCGGTTCTCCGTCGCATAGCATATGTCCTGCGCATGCGGCCCGGCGATATTGGGAAACTTCCGCTTCAGCGCGTCAATCATATACCGCGCCTCATCCAGAGACAGCGTCGTCTGCGTCAGATACGCAACTTTGTTGGGGTCCGGCACCACCAGTTCATCCACCTCTTCCACGGTCGACACTACCTGAGTCACCTCCGGCGCCTCGCCCTGTGTCCCCTCCACCTCTTCGTGGTCGCGATGCCCCACCAGAACCAGCGAGTAGCCCTGTTTGGAGAACTTCACCGCCTCCAGATGGACCTTCGTCACCAGCGGGCAGGTCGCGTCAATCACCTTCAGCTTCCGCTCCCGCGCATGCTCCCGCACCGCCGGCGATACCCCGTGCGCCGAGTAGATCACCCGCGCTCCCTCCGGAACCTCGTCCAGCTCGTTGACAAAGATCGCGCCCTTCTTCGCCAAGTCCGTCACAACATAGCTGTTATGCACAATCTCCTTGCGCACGTATATCGGCGCGCCAAACGTCTCCAGCGCGATCTGCACAATGTCGATGGCGCGCACCACGCCCGCGCAGAAGCCGCGCGGCTTCAACAGTAGGACCCGCTTGGTGGGGACCGCTGTGCCGCTCTGCTCCAGGTCGCGTGAGTCCAGTGTGGTTGTAGTCACAAAATTGAGTATACCGTGTCTCGCCCTTGGTTTGTCATTCCCGGAGGCCGGGGGCCCCAACGAGTGCGTTTGCTCGTTGGGGTGAATCGGGAATCTGATGTTGCCGTGGCCCCATCCCCTCCGCGACAAGCCTCGCCTCTGGCGCGCCATGCGTCAGATATAAGACGACGG
>Ga0326727_10016006_pt1 | contig 15949 bp, 15 predicted proteins | sample MB2enrmetagenome_FD_207643 | JGI IMG/M metagenome (GOLD analysis project Ga0326727, IMG submission 207643) | Lab enriched peat soil microbial communities from McLean, Ithaca, NY, United States - MB29MY | ecosystem: Environmental > Terrestrial > Soil > Wetlands > Peat | place: USA: New York...
CAGCATTCAACACCTGTCTCATAAATCCGGCAAGTTCTGAGACGAGTTCTCAGCACCCAGCCTTCAGCCAAACCGGCTCCTAATGACAGGCGGTGGTTAGAGAAAAGCAACAGCAGGCCCTTCGTTGCGCGCTGCAATTGGTCAATAGCTTTCAGGAGCCGTGGTTAGCACTTGCTCAGGATGACGCCGGTGAGTGGGGCTCTGGATAACGGGCAACGCCGGGCAACGGGAAACGGGGGACGGGAAACGGGTGTTTACTGCTGAGCTGGGCTCTGCGGGGGCGGATGCATTTGTCTCAATTGTTGAAGATACTGATCCGGGGTCTTGGGCTTGGCGGAGTCCTCGGTTTGACTGGGCGGCCCTTGGGTGGTTGCGTCCGAGGGCGATGCGCCCGCGTTGGCGTTCGCATCCACGGCTGCATTAGGCTGAGCTGGTACCCCCGGCTGGCCCGGTTGACCAGGCCGAGCCAGAGGCGGAGGAACACCTCGCGCCGGCGGGGGAATCTGGGGCTCGTCGGCCACCGGGTCCGGCTGATCTTCGTCGACCGGCTCCGGAGCCGGCGGCTTGGCCTGCGCTGAGCTGGGCGGGGGCGTTCCTGCATCTTTGGGCAATAAGCTCAGGATCACCTTGCGCACTTGGCTGGGATTGTCGGCGGAACCCAGTATGATGTATCCCACACTGGAGCCGTCTAGCAACGAGGTAAGCACATCCCGTGGCGGACCGGAAAAGTGCGCCGCTACGCGCTCACTGCCAATGCCGGGCGGCAGTTCAAGTTCCGCTCCGGTCTGACGGCGGATGGCGGTCAGAATATCGCCCAGGGTCGAGTTCTGCGAATCTACGGTAAGCAGGCCGTTCTGATAGGTCACCCGTGGCGCTTGGGCGGGCAATTGCTCGGGCCACATCTGCGGGATGGGCCGCGGAGAATTAGTCCGTACAGCGTCGGCCGATTTGGCAACGGCGGGCTGGCGGATCGCGGATTTTGCGGCAGGCGTTTGGCCCATGGTCAGCAGCGTCGCCGAAACCACGAAAATCCCGATTTTGCCGACGAGGCGCAGCATGGGTGAGCCTTGCCAGATTGTAGCACTCAAGCCAGCACTCAGCACTCAGCAATCAGCTAAACCCCAGTCAGATATACTGTTTTGGCTGATTGCGGAGTGCTGAGTGCTGAGGGTTGGTTTACAAAACATCTAGGGTGGCCGCAAATGGCATCTATCGAAGTGAGTACCGGCAGGGTTAACGCTATGAATCTCATAAGGAAGATCGGCCTGTGGTTGAGCGCAACGGCAGCGGGGATTATGCTGCTGGGAGCCGTCCCTCTCCCAGCCCAGACTTGTTATTCGCGCAGTGACATCGAGCCCGCGACGCTTTCGTCATTGCAGAACCTGGCCGCCAGCTATTTGCAGTCGGCGCGAGCGGGCAATGCGGCGGCCTTGCAATCGGCTGCGGAATTCAATCTGGGCGATGTTCTGGCCGCCAACAAGGACCTTTGGGGCGTACAGGACAACCTGCGCGCCATCTACCTGCTGGATAATGCCCAAGGGCAGGCCAAAGGCGGCGAATTCTATTGCGGTATTTACAATTCGCCCAATCGGATCGGTTTCATATTTGGCGGGCTCCCTGCAGGCCGTTATGCCGTCGTGATCCAGGATGTCAGCGGGGGCAAAGCGCCCGCTATGATCAGCTGGATCCTGCATCAGAATGGGGCCCAGTGGCGCATCGCAGGTTTGTACGTGAAACCGACGCAGCTTGGTGGACACGACGGCGCCTGGTATCTCGCCCAGGCGCGAGCCTACCGGGGCAAAGGCCAAAACCACAATGCATTTTTTTATTATTTGACGGTCAACAACTTGGTTCGGCCTTTTCCGGCGATGACTACCCCGCAACTGGACAAGCTCTACGATGAAATGCAGGCGGTCCGGCCCGCCGACCTGCCCTCCGGCAAGAACCCCGTCGAGCTGACGGCCGGTGGACGCGTTTTCAAAATGACAGAGCTCTTTCCCCTTCCGGTGGGCAACGATCTGGATCTAGTGGTTAAGTATGAAGAACCCGACATCTCCGATACCGGCAAAACCTTTCAAGACAACATGGCCGTTATCAAAGCCCTGGTGGCAAAGTACCCGGAGCTGCGCGGGGCTTTTGCCGGGGTGGTGGCGCGTGCGGTAGCGTCCAACGGCCAAGACTACGGTTCGCTGCTGGCCATGAAAGACGTCAAATAATTTCCAATTTGCAATTTGTAAATTGCAAAGCAAGGCACTTCAGGTTCTTACTTTGCAAATTACAAATTGCCAATTACAAATTTGCTGTTTCGCCAAAGACTTCCGCGCTGAACGCTTCCAGGGTGGCGCCGCGCTTCCAGGCATCGGTAGGGAGGCCGGCCTTGCGGCAGGTCTGAGCCAGGAAGGTGAGCAGGTCCCAGCCATGTTCGACGGGCACTTGCGGCAACAGCAATCCCCGGCGGCCCTCGGCGCTAATCACCAGGCCATGTTTGCCGATCTGTATCTCCTCCGGCTTTATGGGGAACAAGGGTGAAAGCACGCTGATCTCAATCGTCAGGCGGGACGCTTCCTCGGCCTGCACCGGGCTAAACCGGGTGTCGTGGAAGGCGGCGGAAACCGCCGTCTCCATCACTGCCCGATACAGCGGATAGATTGCGGCCACATAGCCGACACAGCCGCGCAAACGTCCCTCGAGATGCAGAGTGGTAAAAGCGCCCCGCGCTTCTGCCAGATGCGGGCCCGGCAACGTAGTCTCGATGTTCTTGCTTTCCAGGATCGACTCGATCGAGCGGTGGGCGAGCTGCAGCAGGAACGCGCGTTCTTCCACAGAGTATTCGGCGGCCGGGCCGCACGGCTTGCAATCGGGCGAAGCCATACTATTCCTCCCGCCGCGGCTCCATCGAGGCCGGCGCCACCCCGAACTTCTTGGGCCGGCTGAGGATGGAGATTCGTCTCCTCCTCCGGTTTGTTGCTTCGCGGTCGATCTTGGACCAGAAGGCCGCAAAGTAGTCGATGGCCGATACCAGCGAGATCACCACCATAAACCAGATCGCCATGCGCGCAATCAGGTGAATATCGAGCACGAACCATCCCAGATACCGCACCGGCCAGCGATGGTCGAGAATGGCTGCCACCACCGAAACAATCTGCACCACCATCTTTAACTTGCCCAGGTCGCTGGCGTCGATGGTGAAGCCCTCGGAAACCGCGATGGTGCGCAAACCACTGACCAGAAACTCCCGCCCGATCACTAAAACCGCGATCCAGGCCGGCACCATGCGGGGATTAAATTGGACCAGGGTGATGAAGGCCGCAGTTACCATCAGCTTGTCGGCCAGCGGGTCCAGCAGCATCCCGAGCGTAGTGATTTGGCCCCGCTTCCTCGCCAGATAACCATCGATTGCATCGGTAATGGAGGCGGCGATGAATATTCCGGAGGCGAGAAGCTCGCGGCCGCCGTGCGTGCCCTCAAACAGCCGGCTGGACAGGATCCAGATAAGCAGCGGGATGCTGAAAATCCTCGTGAGCGTGATGTAATTCGGCAAATTCACGAGTAGATAGAGACACGTCGTGGGCCGGAAGGCCCCGAGGGCAATTCATTATCCCGCAGCAGGCAGGGGAAAGCAATTATACGTTAGCACTCAGCAATCAGCATTCAGCACTCAGCCAAACGGCTGGGGTGGCGGCAACTTGCGGTAGCAATCGTCCACGATTTGCATGGCGCGCAGCCCATCTTCGGCGCTGGCCAGGGTGCCGCCGGTTGAGGCGCCGCCGGCGACGGCGATGAATTCGTCGGTCTCGTTCGGGAACGAGGTATCTTCGATTCCGTAGTCGTATTCCGTCTCGCGCGCTTCCTGGGGCCGTAGCCACGGCCATTTCGGGGCAATGGTCAGCTGCTGCGGTCCATAGAATTTTCCCCGTCCGCGCACCAGGATCTGGGCGCCTTCGGTCTCAATGGTCAGTTCCATGCGGGAACGCCAACTGGAAAGCGACAAAAAAACGCTCGCTACCGCGCCACTGGGAAGCCTGAGAATCAGACTCGCGTGGTCCTCCACCGGGATTGGCCAAAAGAGCCGGCTCAACCATCCGCCCACCAGTTCGGCGGGGCCGAAAAACCAGTTCAGCAAGTCGAACAGGTGTACGCCGGGGTCGATACAAACCCCGCCACCGCACCGCGCCGGGTCGGTTTTCCAACTCTTTTCGTATCCGGGCTGGGCCCCGTGGCTGAGGACCGCGTCCACGGCCAGCACCTTGCCCAACTCGCCGGTGGCGAGCAGGCTTCGCACCGGGCGAATATTGCGGAGGAAACGATAGTTGAATCCCACGAACAACCGGCTCTTCGCCTCCTCCGCCTCCGCCACCAGGCGGCTGGCTTCGGCAGCACAGCGGCCTAACGGCTTTTCCGTGAGCACCGCAGGAGCGAGTTTAAGAACCCGCGGTAATAGCTCGACCGCCGTGTCGTGCGGGGTGGCGACTACTGCCGCCTGGTAGGCGCGACTGAAGGCCGCTTCCGCCTCAACCACTTTGGCTTTAGCGGAAACTTCCGTTCCGGCCGCGATCTTCGGCTCGCAGACCGTGATGGAAGAAACCGCAGGGTTGCGGGTGAGCGCCTGAACGCGCTGCCCGCCAACCAGGCCGTAGCCGACTACCAGAATATTCATAGATCCAAGCGCCTCAGCTTGAGCGCATCTTTGGCCAAATCCGCGGCCGCAATAGTTGGGTAAGGATCGTTCACGTGCAGGAAGCGGCCGCTGACGCCATGGGCAGCCGGAGCCAGCAGCCAGCGGACCAGGGCGATGGGCTTGGAGAAGGGAACGACCGTGCGCACCTCCCCGCCAGCGGCTCGGACGGCGGCCAGCATGGCGGTATCGTTCGCGCCTGGCGCGATGACATTCACGTCAATGGGTATATGCGCCGCGTCCAGTTCCATGGCCATGGTTTCACACATACGCACGACGGCCGCTTTGGAGGTTCCGTAGGGAAGGAATCCAGGATATCCGTAAGCGGCGCCCCCGCCGGCAAACAGCACAATCTGGCCCCGGCTCCCGCCCTCGCTCGCCGGTTCTGGGTGTGCGATCCAAGATTGGATAAATGCCCTGGCGACAAGGAACGCACCCACGGTGTTGACTTGTAAGGTGGCGGAAAATCTCCCGGGATCCAATTCCCAGAACCGGCCCGTCTCGCCCAGTTCAGCCGCGGCGTGAACCACGCCGTCCAGCCGGCCCCAGGTCTGGCCGATCTGCGCAAAGACGGAGGCCACAGACTGCGGGTCGGCTGCATCCATGCGCGAGGCTTGTACCGCGGTTCCCAATTGTTGAGCGGCCGCGAAAACCTTCTCCGTTTTCCCGCATAGCCAAAGCTGATGTCCGGAGGCAGCCAAATCGCGGGCGATCTCGTAGCCAATACCCCGGCTCCCGCCGGTGATCAAGATCCTCATCTTTGTCGTCATCGGGTTGTTCCGGTGAGTCTCCCTGTTGCGTCAGCTTGCGGCGTTCGCACTGGAGCGCCGGGCGCGCAGAACTGTACCGAGGCTTTGCCCAGTATAATCAAGTCGGGTAGTGCGGAAATGCAGGTTCTATTGATACCAGCAATGGTAATGTCTTGTCCCCTTGTCAAGGGAACGTTGCTCTGCTAGTGCGGCGAAGCAGGGTGGCAAAGCCCGCGAAAGCGGGCGGCAAATGCTTTTCCCACGGCTTGCGCCGCACATCTCACGCCCGCGTTGCGGGCTATCCGATGTTAAGTGCGAGCTGAGGTGAAGAAAGTTTTGTCGATCACAACCATCCAACCGCCGTGCTTGTCCTCGGCTAAAACCGGCAGCCAGAAAGGGTTGTACGCGGCCGTAGTCCTGCTCCTGCTGATAGTGTATCTGGGCTCCGCTTTTTCTCCCGGATTGATGGATGACGCGGATGCTACCCACGCGGAAGCGGCCCGGGAGATGCTGGTGCGCCACGACTTCGTCACGCTGCATGTGAATGGCATTCGTTACCTGGAGAAGGCTCCGCTGATGTACTGGCTGGTGGCATTCTCCTATCGCTTTTTTGGGGTGAGCGATATTGCTACCCGGCTGCCGATCGTACTGGCGATGCTCCTGTTGGCGGTGCTGGCGATGCGCTGGGGCCAGCTTGCCTTTGGGGAGCGGGCCGGCGTGTACAGCGGCCTGTTCGTGAGCACGGCGGTTGGCTTCTTTCTGTTCACGCGAATCCTGATTCCCGATGTCATTCTCAGCCTGCTGATCGCGACTTCCTTTTATTTCTTTCTTACGGCGCTGAACGACAAGGCTGCCTGGCGCTGGTACCTGGCCTACGCTTGCGTAGCGCTCGGGGTTTTGACCAAAGGGCTGGTGATGCTGGTCTTCGTGGGAGGCACTGCCGCCGGCTACTTGTTGCTGAGCGGGGAGTGGCGGCGATGGCGGGAATTCCGGCTGCTCGGCGGCACCGTTTTGTTCCTGGCGATTGCCGCGCCCTGGCACCTGCTGGCCGGCTTTCGCAATCACGGGTTCTTCTGGTTCTACTTCGTCAATGAGCACTTCCTGCGCTTTCTGGGCAAGCGCTATCCGCGGGATTACAACAAGCTGCCCGCCAGCTTGTACTGGAGTCTGCACCTGGTCTGGCTGTTTCCCTGGAGTATGTATTTGCCGTCTGCGATTGCAGACTTGCGACGCAATCTCCGGGGGCAGGGGACGCGCGCCGAATCGCTTACCTTCGCCTTCCGGACTCGCCTGCTATGCCTGATCTGGGCGGGCATTATCCTGGTATTTTTTGCTATCTCCACCAACCAGGAGTATTACACCCTGCCGGCCTACTTTCCGATCCTGTTGCTGATAGCGGGAACGATAGCGGAGGCCGAGGAAGGGGCCGGGAGCAAGTGGTTGTCCTGGAGCGCGGGCGCCGTGGCGGCGCTTGCCATGGCGGCGGGCGCCATGCTGATTGCCGGATTGTGGAGCTCGCGGCAACTCCCCTATGTTGCCGACATCAGCACGGTGCTGGCGAAGCACGACATGGCGAAAGATACCCTATCCATGTCGCACATGCTGGACTTAACGGGCGAATCCTTTGCCGCCTTGCGGCTACCCGCGATCCTGGCTGCCTTGGCTCTGGTTGTCGGCCCGGCCTGCGCGCTTTATCTCCGGCTTAAACGCCGCCATCTCCTGGCTACCTGGATGACAGCCGGCACCATGGTCGTGCTTCTGGTGGCGGCCCATCTGGCCTTGGAACGCTTTGCCCCGTATATGTCCTCCAAACCATTGGCCCAGATCATTGCACGCCAGGCGCGCCCGGAGGACAAGATCTTCATCTATGGCGAGCAGTCGCACGGTTCGTCGCTGCTGATCTACCTGCAAAGGCCTATCTACCTGGTGAATGGCGCAACTACCTCCATGTGGTTCGGCTCCACGTTTCCCGATGCGCCCAAGATATTTCTGCATGATCTGGACCTGGTGGGGGAATGGGGCTCCAGTACCCGGATATTTCTGTTCGTAACCTCCTGCGACCAGGCGCATGTGGAAGCCCTCATTCCCGGCCCCAAGTACGTCATCGCCGAAAGATCGGGGAAGACGGTGTATAGCAATCGTCCGGGAAGTTGAGGGGCGCGTTTCCAGTTTCCGGTTTCCAGTTTCCAGACCGTGCGACTCACTTCTAGCGGCGGCCCGCTGGAAACTGGAAACCGGAAACTGGGAACTCGGCGATTGTAAAGATCCAGCTACACCGCTAAATACTTTATCGACTGTGTCTTCCGGTTCGACTATGATTCGGTTATCACCACTGCTGGTCTTCCTGCCGGGAAAGGGACTATGGGATCGGGGCGTTTTTTCATTGTTGGCGGTGCAGGCTTCATTGGCAGCCACTTCACCGACATACTGCTGCGGGATAAAGAAACCGGAGCGGTTACTATCTACGACAATCTTACCTCCGGGCGGGAGTGGCACTACCGGCACCATCTAGGCGATAGCCGATTCAAATTCATTCGTGGGGATGTGCGGGACGGAGAGGCGCTTCGCCGCGCCATGGAGGGGAGCGAGGTGGTGATCCACCTGGCCTCCAATCCGGACATCGCGCGGGCGGCCACCGAGCCGGATATTGATTTTCAGCAGGGTACGTATCTGACCTCCCAGGTGGTCGAGGCCATGCGGGTGACCTCGGCGAAACGGATTCTCTACGCCTCTGGGTCCGGCATATACGGGGATCTGGGCCTGCTGGAGGCACACGAGGACTACGGCCCGCTGATCCCAATTTCTACTTACGGCGCCAGTAAATTGGCCGGGGAGGCGCTGGTCGCGGCTTACTGCCACATGTTCGACCTGCGCGGGTGCGTATTCCGCTTTGGCAACGTGGTGGGCCCGCGCCAGACGCATGGCGTAGGGTTCGACTTCATACGGTCGCTGCTGCGCCAGCCGGATCGTTTGCGCATTCTCGGCGATGGTTCGCAGAGCAAGAGTTACATTCACGTAGAAGATGTCGTGGCGGCCGTTCTTTTGGCCCATGTCAAGACTAAGGAGCGCTTCCAGGCCTATAACGTGGCCACCGGCGACTACACTACGGTGAAGGAAATCGCAGTTTTGGCCTGCGAGTGCGCCGGCCTGGACCCGGCCCGGGTGGCGCTGGAATTTACCGGCGGCGATCGCGGTTGGAAGGGAGATGTGCCGGTAGTGCGGCTGGACACGGAACGGATCCGCAGCCTGGGATGGAGGAACCGCCGCTCGTCGCGGGAAGCATTGCGCGAAGCCATGCGCGCCCTGCTCCAGGATGCGGCCCAGCTCTACGCGGAGGCTTTGGCATGATCATCACCCGCAGTCCCATGCGGATTTCGTTGGGTGGTGGCGGTACCGATCTCCCCTCCTATTACCGGGAACATACCGGATTTGTAATTTCGGCGGCCATTAACCGCTACGTCTACATCACCATCAACGAAGCGTTCTGGCCCAAGATTTCCCTTAAGTACTCGAAGCTGGAAGAAGTGGAGCATGTCGACCAGATCCAGCACCCGATTATCCGTGAAGCGCTGAAGCTGACCGGGGTGACCGGCCCTTATCTGGAGATCGTTTCCGTTTCCGATGTGCCCGCCGGGACCGGCCTCGGCTCGTCAGGCAGTTTTACCACGGCCCTGCTGCGCGCCCTGCACACCTTCAAGCGGAACTTTGTTCCCCGGCAGGAACTGGCCGAGCAGGCTTGCCACATCGAGATCGACCTGCTGAAAGAGCCAATAGGGAAGCAGGATCAATATATTGCCGCCTTTGGCGGAATCACCTGTTTCCGCTTTCAGACCGATGATCGCGTGCTGGCCGAACCCTTGCAACTGCCGGCGGAAACCCTGGCGAATCTGGAAGATAACTTGCTCCTGTTTTTCACCGGCACCGCCCGCTCCGCCTCCCAGATCCTGCGCGACCAGGACACGCGCACCCGGCAGAACAGCCGCGAAATGCTGGAGATGCTGCACTTTACCAAACAACTGGGGATGGAGAGCCGGGACGCACTGCTGGCCGGCGATTTGCGCCACTTTGCAGAGTTGATGCACGCCCATTGGGAACATAAAAAGAAGCGCTCCCCCGGGATGAGCAGTTGTCATATCGATGAGCTGTATGAACTGGGGAGAGCCCATGGCGCCCTGGGTGGCAAAGTGATCGGCGCCGGGGGCGGCGGCTTTCTGATGTTTTATACCGAAGATAAAACCCGTCTTCGCCAAGTTATGAGGACGGCGGGACTGCGGGAGCTCCGGATACAGTTCGACTTTGCCGGCAATACCGTAATCGCGCACTCTTGAGAGTTCTCAGTTCCCGGTTCTCAGTTCTCAGTTGAGGAACCGGCTACTGAGAACCGAGAACTGAGAACTAAAGAATGCTGCCTGTAGCCATACTTGCCGGGGGACTTGCGACGCGTTTGCGTCCTATTACGGCGAGTATTCCCAAATCGCTGATCGATGTTCAGGGAGAACCATTTGTCGTTCACCAGTTGCGTTTGTTGCGAGCTCGTGATATCAAGCGGGTCGTCCTCTGCATTGGCCACTTGGGTCACCTGATCCAGGAAAGGGTAGGAGACGGCCGGGCGTTCGGCCTTGAGGTCGAGTACGCCGTGGATGGCGGCCAGCTTTTGGGAACGGCCGGGGCGGTGAAGAATGCGCTGCCCAAATTGGGCGACAGCTTCTTTGTCACCTATGGCGATTCGTATCTGGATTGCGACTATGCGGCGGTTGCCCGGGAATTCCGCTCCGCCGGCGTCCTGGCGTTAATGACAGTGTTTCATAACCAAAACCGGTGGGACCAGAGCAACGTGGAGTTTGCCGGCGGCCGGATCGTGGCGTACAGCAAGCAAGACCGCACCCCGCGCATGGAGCATATCGACTACGGGTTGGGAGTTTTTCGGGCTGAAGCCTTTGCCGAAGTGGCAGCCGGACAGGCCTGCGATCTGGCAGAGGTTTATCAGCGCCTGCTGCGGTCCGGACAACTGGCGGGAATGGAGATGCCCCAGCGCTTTTACGAGATCGGCTCGCCGACCGGATTAGAAGAGACGGCCAGGTACTTGGCGTCACAGGGAGTGGCGCAGCGATGAGCGGAGAAAACGGATTTGCGCGGCAGTTCCTGGCGGAAGCGGCGGAAATCGTCGCCCAGCTGGATACCGCGCGCCTCGAACGGGCCGCCTCCTTGCTGGCGGCTACCCGCAGTGCCGGCGGCAGGCTTTTCATCCTGGGCGTAGGCGGAAGCTCCGCCAATGCCTCGCATGCGGTGAACGATTTCCGCAAAATTGCCGGCCTGGAGGCCTATGCGCCCACCGACAACGTTTCGGAGCTGACGGCGCGGGTGAACGATGAGGGCTGGGCGACGGTCTTCGACTCGTGGCTTCGAGGCAGCCGCCTCCGCGCGCAGGATCTGGTGATGGTCTTTTCCGTCGGCGGCGGAAATCTGGAAAAGAATATAAGCCCCAATCTGGTCGCGGCGCTGCAATACGCCAAATCCGTGGGTGCGAAAATCATCGGCGTGGTTGGCCGGGACGGCGGCTACACCGCTAAAGTGGCCGATGTTTGCATTCTCGTCCCCACCGTCAATCCCGCCCACATAACTCCACATACCGAAGCCTTTCAGGCGGTGGTGTGGCACCTGCTGGTTTCCCATCCGGCGGTGAAGATGGAAGCTACCAAGTGGGAGTCGGCGATGTCGGCCGCCGGGCAAGGCCGCCGGGCAGTGTTTCTGGACCGCGACGGGGTCATCAACCGCGCGGTGGTCCGCGACGGCAAACCCTTTCCGCCCTCCAGCGCCGATGAGCTGGAAATGTTGCCGGACGTTTCCGCCGCGCTGGGCGAGCTGAAACGCCACGGATTCGAGCTTCTGGTGGTGACGAACCAGCCGGACGTGGCTCGAGGCACCCAGTCGCTGGAGACCGTGGAACGCATTCATCAAAGACTAGCCTCCGCGCTGCCCCTGGACGGTATTTTCGTTTGTTATCACCGCGACGAAGACAATTGCGCCTGCCGCAAGCCCAAGCCCGGACTGCTGCTGGAGGCGGCCCGGAAACACGGCATCGATATCTCCCGCAGTTTTATGGTGGGGGATCGCTGGCGGGATGTGGAAGCCGGTCATAATGCCGGCTGCAAAACTATTCTCATCGATTCGGGTTACCGTGAAAGACCGTCACATACGCCTCCGGACATGCGCGTCAAGTCCTTGCAGGAGGCCGCGGATTGGATTCTCAATTGCACTTTTCAAGGAGCCTCCTGGTGAAATCTGTTTCCGACCTCAAGGTTAAAATCTTTGCCGATGGTGCGGATAAAGCCAGCATCCTGAAACTTTATCGGCAACCTTATATCCAAGGTTTCACTACCAACCCGACCCTGATGCGCAAGGCCGGAGTCACCAATTACCAGGAGTTCGCGGCGGAGATCCTGCGGCACATTCCCGATCGTCCGATTTCCTTCGAGGTGCTCGCCGATGACGAGGGGGAAATGGACCGGCAGGCGCGGCAGATTGCGGTCTGGGCGGATAACGTGTACGTCAAGATTCCCGTCGCCAATACGCGCGGGAAGTCCATGCATCGCCTGATTCACCGCTTGAGCAACGATGGTATTCAGGTGAACGTGACCGCGCTGCTCTCCCTGGAACAGGTACGGGAGGTCTGCCAGGCCTTGCGCGGCGGCGCTCCGTCCTATGTTTCCGTCTTTGCCGGCCGCGTGGCGGACACGGGACGCGATCCTGTCCCCCTGATGAAGGCCGCGGTGGAGTTGGTGGGGGAGCAACCGGGAAGGGAACTGATTTGGGCCAGTCCGCGGGAACTGCTGAACATCTTTCAGGCGGACGAAATCGGCTGCCACGTCATTACGGTAACCAGCGATATTTTGAAGAAGTTGAAGCTAATCGGGAAAGACCTGCAACAGTATTCGCTGGAGACTGTGCTCATGTTCTACGAGGACGCCGTGGAGTCAGGGTATACGCTCGATCCCGAACCACTCTTGCAGGCAAACGGAGTGTTAGTGCGGGCGTGATCTCAATACAACGTTTCCAGTTTCCGGTTTCCAGTTTCCAGCGGGTCGCGCTGGATGTGAGTGCCCTACCGGCTGGAAACCGGAAACTGGAAGCTGGAAACTGGATCGGGACGAAAGGAGCTCGACTTAATTGGTGATTCTTTGCCTGATATTGATCTTGGCTTTGGTGGGCACCTGCAGTTCTACGGTTTTTCTTGGCCTCACGGCGCTGGGAGTTATCCGGTTCCGCACGGAGGCGAGAAGAGCGCTAAATTCCGCGCCGGGCGATGCGCAGTTGCCGCCGGTCTCCGTGCTGAAGCCGGTCCACGGCCTGGAGGCTCAGCTAAGGCAAAATATCGAGAGCTTTTTCCGCCAGGACTATCCCGACTACGAGATCCTGTTTGGCATCGACGAACCCGATGACGCCGCGTTGCCGCTAGTGCGCGAGATCTGCGCGCTTTATCCGCACGTCCGCAGCCGCATTCTAGTTACCGGAAAACCGGCGTGGCCCAACCCCCAGACGTATTCGCTGCACTGCCTGGCGGAAGCGGCCCAGCATGGTTTCCTGGTCGCCAGCGACAGTGATGTCGAGGTTTCTCCCAGCTACCTGCGCGAGGTGGTAGCGCCCTTGCTGGACCCGAAGGTGGGCATGGTGACCTGCCTGTACCGGGGTAAGAATGCCGCGGGTTTCTGGTCCGGACTCAGCGCTCTGGGCATGTCGGTCGAGGAGCCGGCTGGAGTGCTGGTGGCCAACCTGCTGGAAGGCATGAAGTTCGGCCTGGGACCGACCATTGCGGTCCGCCAGGACGCGCTCGCCGCGATCGGCGGCTACGAAGCCTTCCACGATTATTTTGCCAATGATTTCATGCTGGGCAATTTGATCCACAAGGCGGGCTACCAGGTAGTGCTCTCGAATCACGTGATCGACCATATCGTGAATCAGCCGACCTTCAGCCACATGTGGCAGAACCAGCAACGCTGGGCCTGGTCGAACCGCTATACGCGTCCCAAAGGCCACCTCGGCGTCGGCCTTACCTTTGCCGTTCCTTTCGGCATTTTAGGTCTACTGGCTGCCGCATTCCTGGGCAGGCCGGTTCTTGGAACTGTGCTTTTGGGCGCGGCAATCTTGAACCGGATACTCCTGGGCTGGCTGGTTGGCTGGTGCGTAGTGCGCGATCCACAGATCCACCGCGCGCCCTGGATCTATCCGCTGCGCGATCTTCTCGGCTTCATCGTCTGGTTCGGCAGCTTCTTGGGCACGGGAATCGTATGGCGAGGCAGCCGCTACCACGGGACAGGAGCACGGATAGCTTCCCGGCAAGCATCGGGAATGTGAAAATACGTTACCCGTTCCCCGTCACCCGTTTCCCGTGGCCGGCTAATTTCCTGTCGGGAAACGGGTAACGGAAAACGGGTAACGTCCTTTAGGGCTTCCGCCTTGCGGGATCGACTCTCGGCAGGAAGAGCAGCTCTGGCCTTGATTTGTCATCCCGAGCACAGCAAGAGATCTGCAGTTTCCTTTCGTGTTTTGTTTTCCGTTGCGCGATAGAGATTACTAGGCTACGGGAAACGGGAAACGGTCGTCATGAAGCTGGAACACATCTTCTTGCTGCACGGCAAGGGCGGCAGCCCGGAGGGCAGCGTGCTTTCGCTGGAGCAGTGCTTGCGTCCGCGGTCTCCGCAGACGGTATTCCACCGGCCGCTGCTGCTGCATGCCGATGGCGCGGTGCTGGCCGAAGACTCTCTGGCGGACCTGCGCCGCCGGGAGATTCCACCGCAGTCGCTGGTGATCGGCGTCAGCCTGGGCGGCCTGCTGGCGGCGCGGTTGCAGGAAACCGGCCGGGAAGACCTCTCCGTTATCTGCGTCAATTCGCCAACTTGGGTGGACGCCGTCCGCCTGGAACGCCGCTTGCGCAATCGGGTCGCCTTCTACTCTTCGCACGACGAGGTGATCGCCGGCCGCACCGCCGAGTGGCCGCAACTGGCGCTGGCCTTTGACCTGCCTTGGCTCACCCACGATACCAGCGAACATGCCCGCCCGCTGGCAGAGCTCATCTGGGCTTATCTCGAGGGAAAGAGCGTTGAAGAAGCGATCAGGGAATTGGAGAGCAGCAAAGGAATTTAGCCGCTGATCTACGCTGATAAACGCAGACCGGCTAAGAACTGCCCAGTGATCACTGCTTCTATACGTTCCGGGGTGGTCTGCGAATGCAAGCCACCCTGCCAGGGGAGGGCGTATGCGGCCAATGGACCGAAAGCCATTGGCCTGATCTTACTGCGTAAGCCGCAGCAGGATGGGTGCAACGTAGGGCCTGGAGAATGTCTTATTAGCCGCCCGTCTCCCCTGTATCTCTAACGGGCTGCTATCTTGTACCTTGTTCCTGGCCTTCCTCTTACTGCGCGTCCTCAACTCATACCACTTGCTCACTGCGATAGCCGAAAGAGAATCTTGCGCCTGATGTAATCGAAGGCGGCATTTAGTTCAGCCTGGCACGACGGCCCTGGACAATCGGGGGCGAATGCAGCATTCCCTTGCAGTGTTCCGGTGTTACAGGTGGTTGGCAAACCCGGGTCGGGAGTTTGAGTAGCAGCCGGCCACTGGCCTGGAGAGCTGACTGGGTTCTCGCAGTCGTTAGCAATCTGATAGAGAAAAGTATTGTTGACTGCACTGCCTAGGCCGATAGCATACACGTAAACTCCGGCGTTACGTAGAGCGTTGGCCGTTTGCACGGACCGGTACAAAGCCTCATTGGTAACATTGCCTTGAAGCCAATTGGTATCCGGCGATCCGTTCCACGTAATACTGCAATTCGTGCAGTACAAAAGCATGTTGGCGGAATTATTTGGGTTTTGACTCGGGAAGGTCGCGGTGGGGCAAACATTGGTGTCGTTTCGAGGATTGTTAGGGTCGAAATAGGCTAGAAGAGGGGGAACACCACTATTACTGCCACTGTTAACCGGTAGCGAGTAGTATCCAATAGCATCGGCGCTATGCGAATCGACAACTGGTGAATCATAACCCCCGATTTCGCCAGTATTGGGATACCCCGGACATCCGGTCAACTGGGTTTTAATCATATTGGCCCAACCGTCAGTGAAGAACTTTACGGCGTTTACCGGAGAAGTGTTGGCCAGCGGGGTTGCGGCTGTTATGCCTGCAGGTTGTGGAAATCACAATTTGCCGGGCTGGAACCCAGTTCGGCGTCATCCTCAAATGCAATTCGCAACCTGATTGGCGACTTCGGAAGGCGCGGAAATGAACTTATGCTTCAGTAACTTACGGACGTGCCATTACCTCTGGCAACTTTCGGTGTCCTACTGGTGAGACACCCGGGGGGTGGGAACATCCAGCACGGAGACACAGAGGAGATTTGGGATTTCAGATTTTGGGCGTTGTCATCCCTCGCTGCGCTCCGTCGAAAATGTAGCGCTGGCCTCCAGGCCGGCTGTGGCGGGGGCCTCCTGGCCCGCGCACAAGCATGCTGCCGGCGTGGACGCCGCCAGCACAG
>Ga0326727_10016007_pt1 | contig 15947 bp, 8 predicted proteins | sample MB2enrmetagenome_FD_207643 | JGI IMG/M metagenome (GOLD analysis project Ga0326727, IMG submission 207643) | Lab enriched peat soil microbial communities from McLean, Ithaca, NY, United States - MB29MY | ecosystem: Environmental > Terrestrial > Soil > Wetlands > Peat | place: USA: New York...
CAAGCGCGTCGTGAAGTTCCGCGTGGCCAAGGCGGCCAAGGATGCCATCCTCGGCACCAAGTAATTTTCGCGTTACTTCCCCCAAGGGCGCTCCCGCGGGAGCGCCCGTTTCTTTGGCCGGGGCTGGCTGGAGTTTCTTCCCCACAGCTTGGTTGGTTCCTTTATCGTGCCACCAACCGTAGGTCCGCATACTCGCCAGCCAACCGGCCACCCAAACTGTCACTGTCCGTCATCATGCCCACCCCAACCACCTTGGGCATACGCTTCCCCGGAAACGCCCGTTCCCAATCCGCCGTTACATCGCGCTCCTCCGCCAGCCAACGACCCGCCCGGTCGTTCCCGGATTCCACCACGAACAATTCCGCCCGGCCGGACTTGGGATGGGCCAGCACGGCGCCCACCGGCTCCACGTTGGCCCAGAGGTAATTCAGCGTCCGCGGCGGCCCCACCAGCGTGTCGAAGGCCAGGAAAACCCGTGCCGCATGGTCAAACCGGGAAAGCTCCCGCTCCGAACCGTTGGTGGCCACCCCCTCGACCCGCCACCGCCACCGCAGGATCAGCCGCGCCGACGGCGTGAGGTCCAGCTTCCGGCTCAGCGCCGAACACGTTCCTTGCGCCACCGCTTGCACCAGGCAATTCGTCCCCTCGCGGCGCACCTGGTAATCCGTGCGTGCCTTGAAGAACGCCACGTTCTGCCAGCCGTTGGAAAGCCCACCTGAAAAATCGTCGGCGAAAAGAACCTGCTCCGCCGCCGCCCGCTGCTCCAGCGCCAACAGCCATGTCATCATCACCAGCCACAGCCAATTTCGACTCATCCGCCCCAACATAGCGGCCGAACGGAAGAAACAGAAGTGACATTTCCATGACGACCGGTAACGCGGTTTCTTTCACCGTGGATGATTTTCCAGCTTGAATTCGTGGCCGCGGCTTGCGAAACAACAGCAGCGCAAAGCGAGACATGCTCAATTTTCTCATCCATCGACCAAAGTGGATCGTGGTTGCCGTGGGCCTGCTCGTGTTCTGGCTCACGCAAAAGGATTGGTTCACGAACACGTTCATCTGGCAGAAGGCCCAGGGCACCCTGACCGACTTTTCCTACCGCCTGCGCGTCGAGGATCTGCCGGATCCCCGGATCAAGCTCATCGGCCTCAACACGACCTCGTTTCAACTGGACACTTTATCGAGCAACGAGATCGCCGCCTCACCCACCCTCCAGAAGATGCAGCAGCCTTGGCCGTGGGACCGCTCGGTCTATGCCGCCATCCTGGATAAGCTGATGGACGCCGGGGCCAAAGTGGTGCTGTTTGACTTTGTTTTCGCCAGCGAAACCGACGGCGACGAGGTCTTTGCCCGCGAACTGCAAAAATATCCGGATCGCGTGGTCATCGGTGAAATGTTCGCCGATGAACAGGGCGCCATCAGCAGCAGCGCCAACAGCACCAGCAAGAAGCTCATCACCCCGAACGACCGCCTGCTGTTGCCCGGCACGGAATCCGTGCCCGGACTGGTCACCATCTGGATGGATCCGGACGGAGTCATTCGCCGCGCCCGCTACCGGACTTCCATCGAGCGTGAAACCACGGAATCCCCCGGGGTGGCACCGGGCATCCGGTCGCTGCTGAACCGGCAGATCCGGGCGGGCCGGATTCCCGATCGTCTGGAGCATCTCACTGCGCGAGCCGTCGAGAAGTTTCAAGGGCAGGTGACCTTGCCGCCGGCGGAGGACAGGACCTTCATCAATTTTCAGGGGCCGAGTGGAACGTATCGCGCCTGGCCGGTGGAGAACATGTTTGTTGACCGGCTCTGGGAGAAACCACCGTTCAAGGGCGGCCTGGCTGTCTCCAACCAGATTGTCATCGTGGGCCCCATGGCGGAGATCTTCCACGACATGCATACCACCCCCTTCGGCGAAACGCCCGGCCCGGAAATCCAGGCCCAGATGCTCGCGGCCCTGCTCCATGGCCAATGGCTCACGGAAACCAGCAACGGCACCAACGTCTCCCTCGCCCTGGGCACAGTCATCCTCGCGCTGCTCATCTGCCTGGGCATTCCGCAAGCCCTGCTTAAGGGACTCTTGCTGATCACCGCCGCCGTGGCCCTGCTGGTCGCCGGCCAGTTCGAATTCGTCCACGGAAACTGCGTGGTGCCAATGTTGCCGCCGTTGTTTTGCCTCGTCGCCACCAGCTCCTTCGGCATCATTTTCGAGTACGCGCTCGAACAACTCGAACGGCGGCGTTACCGCAACGTGCTGGATCGCTACGTCTCCAAAAACGTCGCCAAAACCATTCTTGAGGACCGCCGCTCGTTTGTGGAGGCCCTCAAAGGCCGCAAACAGCCCGTGACCGTCCTTTTTTCCGATATTCGCGGTTTCACCACGATGACGGAGAATGCGGACGCCGACAAACTGGTGGCGCAGCTCAACGAATATTTCCGCGACATGGTGGGCAGCGTGCTGGAGCACAACGGCACCCTCCAGAAATTCATCGGCGACGCCATCATGGCCGTGTGGGGCGATACCTTGAGCCAGGGCAAGGCGGCCGATGCGCGCGGGGCCGTGACCACCGCCCTGCAAATGCGGGCCGCCCTGGTCAAACTCAATGCCAGTTGGCAGGGCAATGCCGACCGCGCCAAACTGGCCATCGGCATCGGCGTAAACCACGGCGAGGTCATCGTGGGCAACGTGGGGCATCCGCAGCGCATGGAATTCACCGTGCTGGGCGACGGCGTAAACCTGGCCGCCCGGCTCGAGAGCGCCACCAAACAGTTCCACACCGACATTCTCATTGGCGAACAGGTGGAAGTCCTCACGCGCGACCATTTCGTTTATCGGACGGTCGATTTGCTCACGGTCAAGGGCAAGACCAGGCCGGTGGAGGTGTTTACCCTCCTGAGCGACCGGTCCGTGCCGGCCCCGGCCTGGCTGGCGACCTATCAGAACGCCATAAACCTTTATCGGCAACGCCAATTTCAGGAGGCCGGCGGCCGATTTAAGCTCGCCCGGGAGCAGATCACCGGCGAGGACTTCCTGTGCGAAATGTATCTGGCCCGCTGCCAGGCGTTTCAACTGGCGCCCCCGCCGGCCCACTGGGATGGCTCGCATACCCTGGCCGAAAAGTGAGTTTGATTGTTCCATTACGGGTTTGCGAACGGTGGACCGATATGTTACTTATGGGCAACAGTAGCTTGGCTGCCAGATGCCAGACGCTGGGAAGGTGGAGTTGAACCCGTTGAAAACTATGAAGAAGCCGGTCCTTAGGTGGCAGTTTCTGGTGGTCCTGCTGGCCACCGCCACGGCCCATGCCATTGACTTCAAGCAGGCCCAGGTCACCCAGGTGATCAACGACGTGCAGATCATCTCGGCGGCGGACCAGCAGCAAAAGGCCGCGGCGGTCCACGCTATCTTCTCCATGCCCGACATCCTGCGGACAGGCACGGCGTCGCGCGCGGAATTGGTGGCGCGGGACGAAACGATTACGCGCGTGGGCGCCAACACGATCTTTTCGTTTGATTCCGCCAACCGGACCATTGACCTGAAGCAAGGCAGCCTGTTGTTTCATGCGCCCCATGGCAAGGGCGGCGGCGCCATCCAAACCGGCTCGGCCACGGCCTCCGTACTGGGCACCACGCTCATTGTGACCACCACGCCCAACGGCGGATTCAAGGTCATCGCGCTGGAGGGCCGGGTGGAAGTCAAATTCCCCAACGGCCTCAAACAGCGGCTCGACCCCGGCCAGATGACGTTTGTGTTGCCCGGCGCCAAACAGTTGGCCCCGGTCGTCATTTTCCGCCTCGATGAATTGGTTCGAAACAGCCTGCTGGTCAAAGGCTTTCCCCAGCCGCTGGATTCCCTCGCCCTGATCCAAAACCAAATCAACAACCAGCTCAAGCTGATCCGCTCCGGCCAGCTCGCCGATACCGGGTTGTACGCTGGCGACGACGCCTCGCCCAGCCAAGTGGAGGTGCTCGACGTCAATACCATCACGCACGGCAACAACGGACCGTCCCAAGCGGGGTCGCCGCCACCGCCGCCACCGCCGCCCCCACCACCGCCCACTTCCGATCTGGCAAAAGCCGAGACGGCCGACGCCACCATCAACCAGCCTTCGCTCACTGACGCCAGTATCCCGACACCGCCCAATCATGTCTTCACAGATCTCCATTTTTCGCTGGCCAACAATAGCTACTTCGCCAACGCGAAATTCACCGGCTTCGTGGCACGCAACATCTTCGTCAACACGCTGGCTAACGCCGGCACGCTGACGGTGAATCTCGCCCCCTATGACACCTTGTCGGCTTTCGACTTGGTGGCCGTACATGACTTTTCCATCGAGGGCTCCGTCACGTTCAGCGGGTTGTCCTCGACCGCCGCGCTGGCGCTGGTGGCCGGCAGCCAGTTCAACCTCACCGCCGGCATTGCGGTGGATGCCGACGTGCAGAATCTTCTGCTGGAATCCGCCGCCAGCCTCACGCTGGACGACGTCAGCGTGAACAACGCCACCAAGAACATCATGTTGCAATCCGGTGCGGATGTATCGCTCACCGGCAATGCCACGGTGGATGCGGCCGCCAACCTGACCGTTCGCGCCCTCAACAACCTCTCCGTCACTGATTCGCGCCTGCTGGCCAACTCCGCCCTGCTGACCACGCTGATCGGCGGCATCGCCCTCGATGGCGCCACTCTCGACGTTCCCGGCAGCACCATTCTCATTGCGCCGGCCATCAGCCTCAATAATTCCACCATCGATTCCGATTACACCACCCTGAGCGGCACGGGTGGTGGGGCCATCGCGCTGAACAACTCCACCATTGAAAGTGCCAGCTCGATTGTGATCTCCACGCCGGGCGCGCTGACCGTCTCGGGCGGCTCCGCCTTGATCACCGACCCCGCCGCCGGCTCCGTTTCCCTCTCCTCCAGCTATGGCTCGGTCGATCTGACGGGCACTGCCATCAGCGCCCACTATCTTACCGTCAACTCGGGAGACGGAATTCTGCTGGACGGGTCGGGACAAACCTTTGCCGCCTCCGGTAGCGGTGCCACCGCCAAGTTTACCGCACCGAACCTCGTCACCATCAACAACGCCAATCTGACCGCCTACGCTGTCGTCAACCTGGCGGCCAACACGATCATCCTCTCTGACGTGGCCTTTGGCGGCACGGTGACCCTGAACAGTCTTTTGGGCACCTGGCACAACGGCTCGGTCCTCTCGGGCGCCGTCAACGACCTGGGCGGCGTCACCTACAACGGGACCACGGTCAACGCGGCGGACGGCGCCACGGGGCTGTTGCCGGGCACCGGCATCACGGTGGGCACGCTGCATTAGGCCTGCATGAATCCTGACCCGGCCAAAATGACAACCTACCATTGGTGGATGAATCCGTTGAGGACCGGCCCCCTGCTGGCATCGCTTTCCGTCGGCGCACTTTCCTTGCACGCGCAACCGGCAGCCATCGAGCAACTGCAAAACAACCAGCTCACCCGGCAGCTCCAGGCACTGCCGACGGGGTTCGGTGCGGGCACCAACGCCCCGGAATTGTATCCCGGCGAAAACGTGGACGTGGGACCGCAGCGCATCCTGCGCCTGCGCCCGCGCCACCACTATTTTGACGTGCTGCTGGACAGCCAAGCCTTCTATTCCGACAATGCCAACTACGCCCAGCAGCCAAACGCGATCTCGAGCTGGGTCTTTGTCAATACCGTCCAAGCCGCCGTCACGCCGCCCGTGATCGAGCTTGGTCCCGGCAAGGTAGCCTCCGCTGTGGGGCTCGCCAGCCAATGGTATAACTACGGTGACAACCGGCTGGAGTCGCTCGACTTCAACGCCCAGACTTTGTTCTTAAGCGGCAAATACACCCTGGGCAAATGGGAGATCGGCGCGGGCATCAGCCTCACCCGCCTCGTAAACCAGGAGAATTACAACGAAACCTATCGCGAGTTCATGCCCAACTTCGGCGTGCAGCGCATCCTCCCCCTCAACGACCGGATGTTTTTCACGGTCGGGGATCTCGTGGATTACCGCCTCACCGAGGTGCCCAGCGTCCTGGGCAGCCGCAGCGACCTCAACGACCGTTTTGACGACGTGGCCAGCGCCTCGTTCACGTGGCTGCCCACCCGCCATTTGGTGGTGCAGCCGTATTACCGGTTCCAATTTTCCGATTACCAGCACGACGTGGCCGGCACTTCCGGCCGCGACGATTATCTGCAAAGCGTCGGCCTGACGGCGGCGTATTATTTCACGCCCAAAATCAGTTTGCGCGCCTTCTACAATTACAACCGCCGGCAATCTGGCGACCCGTACACACCCGGTTACCTGGAAATGAACGGCGGTCTGGGCGCCACGTTGGAAATCAAATTCTGATCGGGTCAGCCTTCGGCCTTGGCCGCCCGCCCGGCGGCCTTCACGCCGGCGCTCCGGGCCAGTTCGCGCTGAATGCGCACCACCCGCTCCACCTGGCCCTTGGCCGGAAACCGCTCGTAAAAACCCTCGTTGCGAAACTCCTTTATTTCATCGCCCCAGGGCGCCAGGCGCGCCGTCCACCGGCTCACGCGGCCTTCCTCCGGCTCGGCATCCTGCGCCGCCAGATCCGCACAGACCCGGAACATGGCCTTGAGTGTCACCGGTTTGGTGACCATGAAATCCGGATTGCCCCAGGACTCCTCCCAGACCTGCGAGGCCGATTTCAAAAAGTCGCGCACCATGCCATAATAGCGACCCGCCAGCCGCTTGTCGGCGCCCTCACTCTCCACCTTGGGCCAGATCTTCTTGATCCAGCGATGCACTTCATTGAACAGCTCGGCCTGCAGGATCCACTTTTCCTGCTTGCTCCGCCCGCCCAGCCGGTTGATCCGGTAACGCAGCGGACTATCCGCCTCCCGGTACAGCATTTCGGCAATATGCGCCGCAAACCGCCGGTCCGGTTCCGCCCACGAAACCCGCTCGTACAAGTCCACCAGATGGCTCTTGTTGATGCGCGTGGTGGTGGAATTGATGATCACGAACATCTCGGTGGCAAAATCCTCGCTCCGGCCGTCAAAGATCACACAAGGCACGCTGATGCTCTTGACGTCGTCCGGGTGGGTGCGCTCGTAAAATTGCAGCGCCGCCAGCCGGTGCTGGCCGTCAATGATCAGGTATTTGTCGTCCGGCTCGCGCAGGCGGCCCACGCCGCTGCCGTCGCTCCAGGGCTCGAATTCCAATTTCTGCGGCGTGAACAGCAGCACCGTCCCGGGAATCGGCGGCTGGGAGATCGCCGTCTCGTAAAAGTTGCGGATCGACCGCACCTTGGAACGCGACAGTTCGCGTTGAAATGCCTTGTCGCTCCGCTCGATCCGGGCAATGAATTGAGCCACGTCGTCCTCGGCACTGATTTCGTCCGGCGCGATCGTGCCCGCCTCCTCATCATAGAAGCGGCTGATGAAACGCACCCGGGAAAGCAACTGGTCCGAGGGGTAGGCGGCGAAGTAAAAGAGGGAATCCTTTTGGCGAATTTGTGTAGCAATCATGGCGTTGGTCCGGTTAAGAGCTCCTGCGCGCCACAGTAATGCGCCCACCCGCCGAATACAAGACTGCGGCTGCAAAAATTATTCACCACGGGTTCCTCCCGAACTCAGAATCCCATTGCTATCGTGACTTAGGACTTGAAAAGAGCCCGTCTTAGAGGCATCCATTGCCACCACGATCTCATGAGCAAAAAATCCCATCTCCATTCCACCCCTGCGGGCGCCGGCCCGGACGGCAAGTTCGACCGCCGCGACTTTTTGCGGCTGTTGGGCCTTGGCGGTGTGGCCCTCACCACATTCCGACCTTGGGAGGCGGCCATGGCCGGGCCATTCACCCGCGCCGATTTTGAACGACTCGTCCCGGCCGACAAGAAACTCTCGCCGGCCTGGGTCGCTTCGCTCTTTGCCCGCGGCACCCCCACCGTCTATACGAAATCGCGGGATGAGTTGCGGTTTATCGGCCTGCCGGTGGGGGGACTTTGCGCCGGCCAGTTATATCTGGGAGGTGACGGCCAGTTGTGGCACTGGGATATCTTCAACCAAAGGATCAGCACCGGCGCCGACCATTACGCCCAACCAATGAAACCGTCGTCGCCGGTTGACCAAGGCTTCGCGCTCCGGGTCACCACCGCGACCAAGGTGGATGATCGCCCCCTGGACGCCGCGCACTGGCGGGATCTCTCGTTCAACGGGGAATACCCCCTCGGCCGGGTCCATTACGCGGATGCGGATTGTGCTGTGAGCGTGGATCTGGAGGCATTCTCGCCGTTTATTCCGCTGAATGCGGAGGATTCCTCGCTGCCAGCCACGGTGTTGGAATTCAGCCTGAAGAATACGTCGGCCACCACCGTAAGCGGCGCATTTGCGGGCTGGCTGGAGAATGCCGTGTGCCTTTACAGCGCGTCGCGCCAGGAGGGCCTCCGCCGCAACCGTCTCGTGCGCACTCCGGGAATGACGCTACTGGATTGCCGGGCGGAAAGCGCGCCCGCCACCCCGCCCAACAACCGACCCGATATCGTTTTCGACGATTTTGAGCGGGAAACCTATGGCGACTGGGCGGTGACGGGCACGGCCTTCGGAAACGGCCCGGTGGCGGTGGACCAACTGCCGGCCTATCAGGGGGACGTGGGCGCACACGGGAAGCGCCTCGTCAACAGCCATGCCTCCGCGCCCGGTAACGACGTGGGCGAGAAGGACGCGGCGACCGGCACACTCACCAGCCGGCCGTTCAAGATTGAACGCGATTTCATCACCTTCCTCATCGGCGGCGGCAATCAAGCGGGCCAGACCTGCATGAACCTGGAGGTGGACGGCCAAGTCGTATTGACCGCCACCGGCGCCAACAACAACCGTCTCCAACCGGCGAGCTGGAATGTACGCCGCTGGTCGGGGAAAACCGGCCGTCTGGTCATTGTGGACCGCGCGACCGGGCCCTGGGGCAACATCGGGGTGGATGACATCGTGTTCAGTGACCGACCGCGCGAGACCGCCCAAGCTATGTCCGACGAAGAGGATTTCGGCTCGCTGGGCTTGGCGTTGCTAAGCCCGCAGTCCGACGACACAGCTTGCACCGCGCTGCCGGCGGACCCTTTGCCGGCGGCACTGTTTGCCGCTGCCGCCAATGATGAGCCCGCCCAAAAACCGTTGGGCGAAAAGCTGCGCGGCTCCCTGGCGCGGAAGTTCAAACTCTCACCCGGTGAATCGACCAAGATCACGTTTGTCCTGACCTGGTTCTTTCCCAACTTAAAACTGCCGCCGCTGCCACCGGGACGTTTCTACGCCACCCGCTTCAACTCCGCGTCGGCGGTAGCGGCTTATGTGACGGGAAATCTCGAACCGTTGGCCGCCCAAACCAGGCTGTGGCACGACACCTGGTATGACTCCACCCTGCCCTATTGGTTTTTGGACCGCACGTTTCTGAACACGTCCATCCTGGCCACCGCCACGTGCTACCGGCTCGGCACCGGCCGTTTCTATAGTTGGGAGGGCGTTGGCTGTTGCGAGGGCACCTGCGGCCACGTCTGGCACTACGCGCAGGCCATGGCCAGGATTTTCCCGGAGCTCGAACGGCTCCTGCGCGAGCAGGTGGATTTTGGCCTCGCCCTGCAACCGGATGGCGCGATTCATTTCCGCGGCGAGTTTAACCAAATTCCAGCCATTGATGCCCAAGCCGGCAGCATCCTGCGCGCCTTGCGCGAACATGAGATGTCTGCCGATGACGCCTTTCTCCGGCGCAACTGGCCGCACATCCGGCAAGCCACCGAGTGGCTCATCGCCAAGGACGCGAATGACGACGGCCTGATTGAAAGCAACCAGCATAACACGCTCGATACGGATTGGTTCGGCCCGGTGGCCTGGTTGAGCGGGCTTTACCTGGCCGCCCTGCTGGCGGCGGAGACCATGGCCACCGAGGTGGACGACCGGGAATTTGCGAACCGGTGCCGGCAAATCCTGGCGGTGGGGCAAAAGAACATCGTCGCGCGATTGTACAACGGCGAATACTTCACCAACCAGGTGGATCCCAAACATGCGGACGCCATCAATTCCGGCACCGGCTGCGAAATCGACCAAGTCATGGGCCAATGCTGGGCGTTTCACGTGGGGCTCCCGCGCGTGTTGCCGGAGAAGGAAACGCGGGCGGCCTTGCAATCGCTATGGCGCTACAATTTCACGCCGGACGTGGGACCGTACCGGCAGGCCTATACCCCGGGCCGTTGGTATGCCATGCCCGGCGAGGCCGGCCTGCTGATGTGCACGTTTCCGCGCGCGGACTGGGACTATGCACAGGCCAGGGGCAAGGGCCCGGAATGGGCCGCCGGCTACTTCAACGAGTGCATGAATGGATTCGAATACCAGGTCGCCGGCCATCTGCTCTGGGAAGGATTGGTCCAGGAAGGATTGGCCGTCGCCCGGGCCGTGCATGACCGCTACCACGCCGCGCGCCGCAATCCGTGGAATGAAGTCGAGTGCGGCGATCATTATGTGCGGAGCATGGCCAGCTACGGGGTCTTCACCGCCGCGTGCGGTTTCGAATACCACGGGCCCCACGGACGGCTCGGCTTCGCGCCGCGGCTGACCCCGGAAAAGTTCCAGGCCGCCTTTGTCGGTGCCGAGGGCTGGGGCACCTTTCGCCAGGAGCGGGCGGCCGGGGTGCAAACGCATTCGCTGGAAATCAAGCACGGCCGGCTGCAACTCCGGACTTTCGCCGCCGAGTTGGCCCCCGATGAACACCTCGCCCGCGCCGCCGCCACGCTGGACGGACAGCCTGTACCGGTCAGCGCCGTGCAAACCGGCCGGCGCGTCGAAGCCAGCTTTGCCAACCGACTGGTGGTCTCCACGGGCACCCGTCTGGAAATAAAGCTCGAACTCAAGGCATGACCGCAGGCCCCGTTAACACCGCCCAAATGGGCCATGGCGCCACATTTGAAGGTTGCTATTCTTTGGCCTGCAATCGAGCCATAAGTATCCCACGTGCCCGTAGAATACAACAACAGGCCAGCGCAGTCGGGGGATGCGCCCCACCTATGCTGAAATGAAATCGACCTTTCAACTGCTGATTGTCATTGCCACCTTGCGCGCCGGCACGGTGGGCGCGGCCGGACAAAATGACTGGCTGATTGATGGCACACCGTTCCGTGCGGCCATCAAAGTAAACGCCACGAACCATGAGATTACCTTGGAAAATGGGCTCGTCCGGCGGGTGTTTCGAATCGCTCCCAATGCCACGACGGTGGCCTTCGACAATTTGATGACCGGCGAATCCCTGCTGCGGGCGGTCCGCCCGGAAGCCATCATCGAGTTGAACGGCACCACCTACGACGTGGGCGGCCTGACCAATCAGCCAGTGCAGAATTTTCTCAAGCCGGAATGGATCGACCAACTCACCGCCATTCCGGGCGCGTTCCAATACCTGGGTTACCAGACGGGCAAGACCGCCCCCCGTTTCCCCTGGCTGCCTCATCGCGAGTGGATGTCCCGGAACCTGCCCTGGCCGCCGCCGGGAGTTTCGCTGACGCTGGAATTCCAGGCGCCGGCCCGCGGACCCGACACCAATGCCACGGACCCGGCCATCAGCCAAACCTCGGTGGAGGTGCATTATGAGCTCTACGACGGCCTGCCACTCCTTTCCAAATGGATCGTGGTCAAGAACGGCTCCAAAGCACCCGTGCGGTTGAACCATTTTGTCTCGGAGGTCCTGGCGGTGACCGAGGGCGAGTCGTCGGTGGGCGGCGAACCGCAGTGGGTGCTGCCCAGGCTGGCGGTGGAGACCGACTATTCGTTCGGCGGCGCCATGGGCACGCTGGATACCCTGCCCTCCGTCCACTGGCTGGCCGATCCCAGCTACACCTCGCAGGTGAACTACGATTTAAAAACGCCCTGCCTGTTGGAATGCCGGCCGCCGCTCGGACCGGATCAACTACTCGCGCCGGGAGACCGTTTTGAGAGTTTTCGCACGTTTGAGCTGGCCCAGGACTCCACCGACCGTGAGCGCAACGGCCTGGCCCGGCGCCGCATGTACCGCACCCTGGCACCCTGGACGGCCGAGAACCCCATCCTCATGCACGCGCGCCAAGCCGATCCCGCAGCCGTCAAGCTGGCCGTGGATCAATGCGCCGCCGTGGGATTCGAGATGGTCATCATGTCCTTCGGCAGCGGTTTTGACTTTGAAAGCCGCGATCCACAATACCAGGCGGGGATCAAGGAACTGGTGGCTTACGCCAAGTCCAAGGGCATCGCGTTGGGCGGCTATTCGCTGTGTGCGAGCCGCGAGGCGGATGATCCGGCCGACAACGTGGTGGGCGGAAAACCAGCCTTTGGCCGGGCCCCGTGCCTCGCCTCGACCTGGGGCAGCAATTATCTGGCGCAACTCAGGATCATGATGGAACGGACCGGCCTGGAGGTGCTGGAACACGACGGCTCCTACCCTGGCGACACCTGCGCCGCCACCAACCATCCTTATCATCACGGCCAGGACGATTCCCAGTGGGCGCAATGGAAGGCGATCACCGGCCTGTACCAGTGGTGCCGCGGACACGGCGTCTATTTGAATGTTCCAGACTGGTATTACCTCTCCGGCAGCAGCAAGTGCGGCATGGGCTATCGCGAGGTCAACTGGTCGCTCCCCCGGGAATATCAGGAACTCATCGAGCGGCAAAACATCTTCGACGGCACGTGGGACAAGACCGCGAGCATGGGCTGGATGTTTGTGCCCCTGACCGAATATCAGGGCGGCGGCCCGGCGGCCACCATCGAACCCCTCAAGGACCACTTGCCGCATTACGAGCAGCGGCTGGAAAACCTCTTCGGCGCAGGCGTCATCGCCTGTTACCGCGGTCCGCGACTCTATGATTCCAACGAGACCGAGGCGGTGGTCAAGCGCTGGGTGACCTTCTACAAGCAGCATAGGCAGGTATTGGACGGCGACATCCTGCACCTCCGGCGCGCGGATGGACGCGATCTCGACTACCTCCTGCACGTGAATCCCACGGGCCGGGAGAAGGGACTGCTCATGGTTTACAATCCGCTCGCGGCCGAGGTGACCAAGACCCTCCGCGTGCCGCTCTACTACACGGGCAAGACCACCACGGCCGCCATCAGCGAGCGGGACGGCAAGCCTGAGCATTACCAACTGGATCGCAATTACAATATCAACCTGCCAGTCCGGCTGCCGGCGCACGGCGTGGATTGGTTCCTTGTGGAATGATTTTAGCAATCGGCCGGCGAATGCATCCCGGTCCAACTCAAACCTGAACCAGCAAAAGGGCCGCGATTTCCTGCTGAGTGTCGGCCCCACTTCCGAAGGCCTGATCCCGGCGGTGGATCCCGGCGCATGGTTCCCGGGCCAAGGTAATGCTTTTCACCGCCGCGTCATTCGCATAGGATTCGTCGCAGTTTTTTAACATGACGCCAAACGAGCAATCTTCGGCCGGACGCTGGCCACCCCAAGTCAAATACATCGTCGGCAACGAAGCGTGCGAACGCTTTAGCTATTATGGCATCGTTGGCATTCTCGCCGGCTACATCACCGCCAAAGTCTCGGCCGGCGGCCTCGGTCTCGAGGAAGACAACGCGACCGAAATCATCCACTTCTTTAAATTCGGCAACTACTTCATGCCCCTGTTTGGCGCGTGGCTGTCCGACCGCTTGATCGGCCGGTATCACACGATCCTGTGGGTTTCGCTGATTTATTGTCTGGGCAACGGTGTGCTGGCGGCCAGCGGCTTTGCCCACACCGCGCATGGGCGCATCCTCTGCCTGTGCGCCGGCCTGGGACTCATTGCCTTCGGCTCCGGCGGCATCAAGCCCTGCGTTTCGGCCTTCATGGGCGACCAGTTCAAGCCCGACCAATCGCATCTGTTGCAAAAGGCCTACGGCGCGTTTTATTGGTCCATCAATTTTGGCTCGTTCTTTTCCTTTCTGGTGGTCCCGTGGGCCAGCGATAAATGGAGCTTCGCGGTGGCGTTTGGCATTCCAGGCGTGTTGATGGCTTTGGCCACGCTGATCTTTTGGTCCGGCACGCGTTTTTACACCCGCAAACCGACCAACCGCGAGACCCGGCACGCCGGCTTTTTCACGGTTTTCTGGACCGCCCTCCGGGCCAGCCCCACCACCCCCTGGCTCGCAATCCTGAACCTCATGACCACGATCGGTCTGCCCGTGGTGATCATGGTGCTCATGATCTGGGTGTTCTTCAGCAAAAGCGGCGGCGGCTTCACCAATGACCTCGCCTGGGTTTCCCTCGGTCTGGTGGCCCTCTGGTATCTCCTGGTCATCGGCCTGAGCGTGCTCCGCAAGACGGAATTGCCCCAGTCCTTTCTGCAATATGCCGCGCCACGCCATAACGAAAACGAAATCGCCGCCGCGCGGTCCCTGAGCCCCATCCTGTTCATTTTCGCCTTCATCCCCGTCTTCTGGATGCTGTTTGACCAGACCAATTCCACCTGGGTCATGCAGGGCGAACACATGACCTCCATAACCCTTTTTGATCTCAAAATCGGCGCCGAACAAATGCAATCGGCCAACCCCGCCATTGTGATGGTGCTGGTGCCCTTCCTGACCTTGTTGGTTTATCCGCGCATCGGCCGGTTCGCCTCGCCCTTGAAACGCATGTCCTACGGCATGTTCCTGGCCGCCGGCTCCTACCTGGTGGTGGCGGCGTTGCAGAAGCAGATTGAGGGCGGCGCCAGCCTGTGTGTGCTGATCCAGTTCATCCCTTACATGATTCTCACTGCCGCCGAGGTGTTGTTGTCCACCACCGGTCTGGAGTTTGCCTTCCGCGAAGCCGCGCCGGCAATGAAGAGCGCCATCATGAGCTTCTGGCTGCTGACCGTCTCCGTGGGCAATCTGATGGTCACCACCATCACCAAGCTGTTCGCCACCGGCGGCGCCCACGAGGAATCGTCGGTCAGCACCGGCCGCTTCCTGCAATACGCCGGGCTCACCTTTGTGGTGGCCGTGCTCTTCAGTCTGGTCGCCGCGTTTTATTCCTACCGGGATAAGGCCGCCGCCGAGGGCAAGTAAGACGAGGTAAGGCTGGAAGCGTGCGCTCCCCGGCGGGCCGGACCGCGCCCGTCTCGGGCGCTGCGCTGCGATTCCGCGCCCAGCCGTCACCCAACCGAACACCCCGCAACGCACGGCCGCCTTGCCGCGCTGTGCTCAAATTCCCCGCGGCCGCAACGCTCGCACGCCTCAGCGGCCGGGACGGCCGCGGACCGCACCCGGCTGTCACCCAACCGAACGCGCCTCAACGAACGGCCGTTTCACCGAGCCTTGTCCAAATTTCCCGCGGCCGCGGACCGCGCTTATTGCGCCCCGTAGTGTCCGTCCACCTTGGCCCCCACGTCGCGATAGTTGATATCCGTCTCGTAAATCTGCAGGAATTGCTCCAGGGCCTCGGACTTCCGGCCCATGGCATCCAGCACGACGCCGAGATTGTAAATCAGATCCTTCTTTTCGTCATCGAAGACGGGCTTTTCCTTGATCGCGTTTTGCAAAGTGCGCACGGCCGAATCGTTCATGCCCCGCTTGGCAAAACACTGCGCCAGGAAGCTCATGGCCGGGATGCGCTTGTTGGGGTTCTGCTGGGCCTTTTGAAATTCGCCGATCGCCTCGCCAATTTTGCCCGCCTCAAAATAAAGCTGTCCGAGCTCGAAGCGGATGATCAAGTCCGTGGGATATTTGTCCGCGCGCTGCTTGCACTCGCCCAGCCGGAATTCCGCTTTCGCCGCCTTGAGCTTCGCGATCTGGTCCACGTGATCGGGCGCAAATGGATTCAGTTGCGACAGTTCATAGTCCATCTGCTTGACCTTGGTGTCGGCGATGGACCGGTCCAGCCCGGAATCCCCGCCGCCCTGCGGAGTGTTCTTGAGGCGCAGGTACATTTCCAGCGACTTATCAAACTGCTTCTTCTCCGCATACAACTCGGCCAGCGAGCGGATCATCTTCACAT
>Ga0326727_10016008_pt1 | contig 15946 bp, 20 predicted proteins | sample MB2enrmetagenome_FD_207643 | JGI IMG/M metagenome (GOLD analysis project Ga0326727, IMG submission 207643) | Lab enriched peat soil microbial communities from McLean, Ithaca, NY, United States - MB29MY | ecosystem: Environmental > Terrestrial > Soil > Wetlands > Peat | place: USA: New York...
CTTTGTGAGGGCCACCAAAATTGCCTTGTCTTCGACAGAACATTCCAGTTCGGGTGCGTGTCTGGGCATCTCCCAAACATTTTAATACAAATGTGTATTAACGCAATTAAGCACTAGCTTAGCTTAGTTAGCGACACCAGCCCCATCAGCGCTCCATAGGGACACAAGTATCGACACCAAAAGTTCTGGACCAGGATCGAGCCCATCGCAAGAACCGCGAGGCTTGTTCCGCCGGTGACCGCAAGACTCCGGAACAGATTGAAGTTCAAGCGCCCAGCGGAGATTCAATCCGATGCCGCACCTAAGTCGCCAGCTTTGATCCTCCGACTTGGTGCACGCGGGCCTTACGCTTGGACGCCGCCGCCCGGGCTGTTGGCAGGATCGGATGGAATGACACCCCCGTATCGCCGCACGTACTCTTCCCGCGTGCACAAGCTATTGCCGTCAAGCGCCCGATCCACCGCCAAAATCCCGTCGAGATGGTCGATTTCGTGCTGCAACAGCTCCGAGAACGCGCCGCGCGCCTCCAGTCGCTCCATTTCGCCGGCCTCGTTCCAGTAGCGTATGCGCACCCCCACCGCCCGCTCCAGCCGCACCAGCAGGTCCGGAAACGAGAAGCAGTCGTCCCAAAGCTGGAACTTCTCGCCGCTCTGCCATTCGTACTCGGGATTCCTCAGGCAGTAGGCGCGGCCCTCCAGTTCGATGTATATTAGTCGTCTCGGTTCCCCGATTTGCACTGCGCTGATGCCTCGTCCGAACCCGTGGGTGCGCTGGAACTCGTGAAGCGTGTCGCGCAGATCCCGAAACACGCCCTCGGCTTCCCCGGGTGTGGCCACAGGGGCGGCGACGGCCCGCAGAAGCGGGTCGCCGAGCTGAAGAATACGGCGGGCTGACATATCACTCATGACAATACCAGCCAAAGCGGCGGAGAGGCTAGACCCGGCGAAGCTCGCCATTCGCGTGGCCGTTTACGTGGTGATCGTCTGGCTCGCCCGCGAGTTCCTGGGTCCCGCGCTCCTCTGGCTCGGCGGATACTACCTGGGCAACCTGGCCGGCACTCTGGTCATTGCCCTGGTGGCCAATCTCCTGGCCCTGCGTTTTTTCACCGACCACCGCCTGGTGGAGCTCGGCATGGGTTGGAACCGCTGGTCCATGGAAAACATGGCCCTCGGTATTCTGGGAGGCGCCGGAGCGGCCTCCCTGGTGCTGGCCCCGGCATTGCTCGCCGGAGAGGCGCACCTCTCCAGCACTCCTCAGGACCAGCCGTCCTTCGCCGTCGTGGTCTTCGTGGTCGCCTTACTGGCCCTCGGCGCCATGGGCGAGGAGCTCATGATGCGCGGCTACGGCTTTCAAATCCTCCTCGCGAATTGCGGCACGTGGGCCACGGTTATTCCGTGCGGCGTGGTATTCGCCTTGCTGCACACCGCCAATCCCAACGTCACGAAGCTGGGAATCGCCAATACCGCCGGCTTCGGAGTGCTGTTCGGCTACGCTTTCGTGCGCAGCCGCGACCTCTGGCTGCCCGCCGGACTCCATTTCGGCTGGAATATTACCTTACCGCTCTTTGGCGTGAACGTCAGCGGGCTTAGAATGAAGATGACGGGTCACGACATGGTTTGGAGCGCCGGCAACCTGTGGAGCGGTGGCGACTATGGCCCGGAAGCCAGCCTGCTGACTTCCATGGCGATGATTGCGCTGGCAGTTTACATCTGGCGGGCGCCCATTCGCCGCCAGCCCTCGCCGCTGACGGACCCGGCGGCGGAGCCGAACCTGCCGGGGGAGCCAAAGCCACCGGCGGAGCCAAAGGAAGACACATGCGAGGCTTAGCCCTGATTGCGGTGGCCGGCACGCTAGCGCCCATGGCGCCGGCGGCCGACAAGATCGACAAGCTGACCCTCGAAGACCGCGTGGAACTGACTCGCGGCCTCTCGTCGGAGTACGCCAATGCCAAGGTGCTCGTGCCTCGGTCCAAGAAGCCTCTGGAGTTCGACGCCGAGGCCGGCAGCTACGACAAAAAGGCGTGGACGGCGATCGCCAAGGAAAGCGGTCCCGCGGCGCGCACCGGGGACACGGTGCAAATCACCAAGGTCGAGCTTTTCGACGACCACATCGTGATGCAGATCAACGGCGGCTACAACGGCGGACGAAAGTGGTATCAAGGCGCGCAGGTGACCGGTACCATGGGCAATACGGTCCCCATCGGCGACGGAAACGGCAGCAACGCGCCCGGCGGGACCACCATCGTGGTCCAATTCCACAAGTCGATGGCGGGAATGAAGGCCGCGGAAGTCAAAAAGCTGCTCGCGCCGGTGCTCGATTTCGACCGTCGCAGCGTCACCGAGATTTACTCCGAGACCCTGCCGCCGGAAGTGCGGCAGGCCATCAAGGACAAGCGTGCCACGGTAGGGATGGACCGCGACCAGGTGCGTATGGCCCTCGGACAGCCGGTCCACAAAGAGCGGGAAACCAAAGATGGGGTGGACTATGAGGACTGGATCTACGGCGCCCCTCCCGGCAAAATCGTCTTTGTGACCTTCAGCGGCGAAAAGGTGGTTAAGGTGAAAGAGGACTATGCCGGCCTGGGCACCGACGTAGGCTCGGTGAAGAAATAAGCTGAGCACGGCGCCGGAAGTCCTCGAATAGCCCCCCATTGGCGCGGTTTTCATTGCGCTAGAATCAGTTTCTGATGCGTTCGCGGAGAATCGCGTGCCTCTTGCTCGGGCTGTGGATGGGCGCCGGATTGTGGATGCTGTGGGTGGCGGCTGACAACGCGGCCTCCGCCGACAGGCTGCTGCTGGCTCCGAATGCCTCTGCTACGGCTTACCTGAAGACTCTGGGCCGCGTGCAACTGGCGCCGCTCGCTCACTACCTGGCGGCCGAGCAGAATCGCTCCCTGTTAGAAACATGGGGTGTGGTGCAGATCGTCTTGGGCGGCCTGTTTTTCTTCTTCCTGCTGTTCGGCACCCATCTAGGTAAGTTCCCGCTGGCGATGGCGCTGCTCATGCTGCTCATCGTCGTGGGGGAACGAGTGGCCATTACACCTGGGATGGAAATGGTCGGTCACGCCACCGATTTCAACCCGGACCCATCCCACCGGGCCCGCCTGGCGCGCGACGTCCTGAACTATGGCTACACCATGGCCGAGTGGGCCAAGTTCGTGCTCGGAGCGGTGATGGCCGTTTTCCTGATCCGGCAGGAGAGACGGCGGTCACTCGACTCCCGGAAGCAGGTCGACCTGATCGATAAAGCCGATTACCGCCATATCGATCGGTGAGTGCGGACGGCCCACGGCGGTCATGGCGCTGAATCCTTCGGTTACCAGCAGCACCCGGTCCCCCACCCCGGCATCCACCGCGTCGAGCGCTACCACAGCGTCGCCACGATCGCTGCCGTCGAGGTTGAGCGGCTGCACCAGCAGCACCTTGCGCCCTTCGTGGCTGGCATGCTTCTGAGTGGCCACCAGTTCGCCAATCACGCGCGCGATCAGCACTTCCGCGCCTTCTTATGAACCGGCGTTCGCGAGGCCGGAGCATTTAGCGCACGCTTCAAATGTACGGAATCCACAATGCCGACCACGGTGGCATCGGCCGGCACCTCCGCCGGCAGGAACGGAAAGCTGGCCTCCCGGCCGCGTACGTAATAAATGACCTCCCCGGCCCCGGCGCCAGTGGAATCCAGACACACTACCCGCTTACCCGTGGGCTGCAATTCGGGAGTCAGCGGCTGGATCACCAGCATGCGCTGACCCACCATCGCGGGATTTTTGACGGTAGCCCAGACGCAACCGATCACGCGTCCCAGGTACATGGCTTAGTCCAGGTGTACTTCGTCGACGATACCGACGATGGCGCTGTCCACGGGAGTATCCTTGCAGCCCTCGGCCATGCGGGCGGAACTGCCGGCCACGGCGATCACGCGCTCGCGAAACCCCGCGCTCACCGTATCCACGGAGACCACATACCCGGCTTCATCCTTGCCGTCCGGTGAGACAGGCTTGAGAATGAGCAGTTTCTTGCCTTCCAGACGAGGATCCTTCCGGGTAGCGACAACCGTGCCTACAACGCGGGCGAGAATCATGACGGCCCCAACTCGGCTACTTGCCGGCAGACTGTGCCTGAGACTTGCCGATGGGCAGAACGTCTTCCAGGCTCGAATGCGGGCGCGGGATCACGTGCACCGCGATCAGTTCGCCCACTCGGCGCGCCGCGGCGGCGCCGGCATCGGTGGCCGCGCGGACCGCCGCGACATCGCCGCGCACCATCGCGGTCACGTAGCCCGATCCGATCTTTTCCCAGCCGACCAGGTTCACCTTGGCGGCCTTTACCATCGCGTCGGCGGCTTCAATCATGGCCACCAGACCGCGTGTTTCGATCATTCCTAGCGCTTCACCCATCTTATGCTCTCCCGACTAATGTCCTGCGCGCGCTCTGAGGGCCTCATCCACCAGGCCGATCAACTCCGCACGCGTCACGTAAAACCGTTCTTCCTGACCGCCCACGTCTTCGGCCGCCACCGGGCAACCTGGTTCCCCGCTGCTTCTGGCTTTCACGCCGTAGCGGGTGCGCGAATCCAGCAATTTATCCACTTCCTCGCGGGGCAGCACTTTGGGACCGCCCAGCAGTTCCGACACCAACTGGATGCGCGCGAAATGCTCCATGGTTTCCATGCGGAAGTATGCCTTGAAAACGTCTTCGCCGTAGCACACCGCGCCGTGATTCGCCATCATGATCGCATCGTACTTGGGAATCAGCGGCAGCATCGGTTCGGTGAGCGCCGCAGTGCCGGGCAACCCGTACGCGGCCAGCGGCACGCAACCCAGGCCGATCACCACTTCCGGCAACAGGGCCAGACTGAGCGTCCGTCCGGCGGTGGCGAAGCCGGTGGCCACCGGCGGGTGCGCATGCACCACCGCGCGGATATCGGGCCGCATCTCATAAACCGTCAGGTGCATGGCGATTTCGCTGGTGCGCTCGGCACGTCCTGAAATCTTGTTGCCTTTCATGTCCACGATGATGAGATCGTCGACATGCATCATCCCTTTGGACACCCCGGTGGGGGTAGCGAGGATGCGCTCCGCATCCATCCGGATTGTGATATTGCCATCGTTGGCCGCGACCCAGCCCTTTTGGAACACCAGCCGGCCGATCTGGCAGATGTCCTCGCGATACTCGCGCTCCGTTTTCACCATTGCGGGATCTTCGATTGTAGCAAAGATGCTGCGGTCACTCCGGATTGGTGGGGTTGGCTTCAGCGGGGAGCGATCCCGTGCGGGAGCGTCTCTAGCGCCAGTAACCATTGCGCAGGGAAACAAACATGTGGAATTGTCAGCAAGCAACTCAGAATCAATGGCTTGGGCTGTGGCTTCCAGCATGTGGTTACTGGAGAGCCGGCTTCAGCCAGCCGGAGCGTCGCTTAGACCTTCACCGCAGAAGCGCCGAGACGCAGAGAAAAGACTGCGAGAACCGGGCGCGCGCAAATTAGCGGCCTCCGCTTCTTCCCCGGGTCTTTACCCCTCCGTGTCCTCCGCCACCTCTGTGCCCTCCGGTTTTGACTTTGTTTTGCTCCGTGTCTCCGTGTCTCTGTGGTGAATATTCTTATGGTTGCAGTGCCGCCGCACTGTGTCTTTGTGGCGAGAATTGCCTACTTACCTTGCGTCAACACATCCTCGTAATACTTTTCGTATTGCGGAATGATCTTATCCGAGCAGAAGCGCTCGGAGGCGTTCCAGCGGCCGGCCTTCCGCATGCGATAGTGCAGATCGTCATCGGTCAACAGTTGCACTACGCGCGCCGCCTGAGCGGCAATGTCGCCCGGCGCTTCGAGGTACCCGTCTTCGCCGTCAGTGATCAATTCCGGGACGCCGCCTACGCGCGTGGCCACCGGGACCACGCCGCAGGCCATGGCCTCCAGCGCCACCAGGCCGAAGGATTCCAGTTGGCTCGGCATGAGCAGCACGTGCGCCAGCGGAATGAGCCGCTCCACGTGGCTCTGTTTGCCCAGGAACGAAATATGGCGCTCCACCTTCAGTTCGCGCGCCAGATGCTCGGCGGGGCTGCGCTCGGGTCCGTCGCCGGCCATCAACAGGTGCGCCGGCACGCTCTTGCGGACTTCGGCGAGAATCCGCACACAATCGAGCACACGCTTCACCGGACGGAAATTGGAGAGGTGGATGAGCAGCTTTTCTCCCGGCGGGGCGTACGCCGCGGCTGCGGTCTTCGCCTCGTCAGGATGGTACGTGTCGCAATTGACGAAGTTCTTAATGACGCGGATTTCATTTCGCACGCCGAAGACCTCCACGGTCTCGCCGCGCAGGTAATCGCTGATGCAAGTAATGCCGTCGGACTTCTCGATGGAGAACTTAGTAATAGGGAAGTAAGACGGATCCACTCCCACCAGCGTGATATCGGTGCCGTGCAAAGTGGTTATGAAGGGCAGCCGGCGGGCGGGAGCCAGCATCTGTTGCGCCAGCATGGCGGCGATGGAGTGCGGGATGGCGTAGTGTACGTGCAACAGGTCCAAATCGTAAGATTCGGCCACTTCGGCCATACGCGATGCCAGCGCCAGGCAATACGGCGGGTACTGGAACAGCGGGTAGGTGGAGACTTCCACCTCGTGGTAGAGGATCCGCGGCATATCCTGGTCGAGCCGTATGGGATTGGCGTAGCTGATGAAATGGACCTCGTGGCCGCGCGCGGCCAATTCCAGGCCCAACTCGGTGGCGACAATGCCGCTGCCGCCGTATGTGGGGTAACAGGTGATACCGACTTTCACTTTTGCAGCGTAGCATTAACCGGGCGCAGCGTCGCGTACCCGATCTGCCCGTGGAGATTTTCGTCGGGCGACGCCACGTCGCCGCCTCCGAACCAGACGCGGATGGTGCCGCCTTCCACCAGCACGCTGGGGTCGCATATCACTTTGGAATCCCAGGCTTGCGCTCCCTGGAAGACGGCGGGCAACTTGGTCCAGTGAACTCCGTCGAGGGAGCGCGCCAGGCCCAAGCGGCGATTTTGGGTGATGTCGCGGCCGGTGTCGAGCATCCAGTAGAAGCCGTGGGATTGCCATACGGCCGGTTCGCCGAGGCCGTTTTCATCGAAGGAGCCGGGATCGCCCGGTTCTAAAATCGGGTTGGAGCGCAGCTTTTCCCAGTGGACGCCGTCGGCGGACCGCGCCACGCCGACCTGTTGCCGGCTGCCGCGGTCGAGGCCGGTGTAATAGAGATAGAAATAGGGCTCGATGCGCACCACGTAGGGGTCCGAGACGCCGTATTCGTCCCAGCTCATGTATGGCCCGGCGGGCAGCACGACGCGGCCTTCGAGACCGATCCGTGGCCTCGCTTTAGGGCCGGCGACATACCAGTACCAGACACGTCCTTGCCACGCGACTGCCGCTCCATTGGCGGCGATGTAAGAGCCCTCCCAGGTGGAAGGAGCGGGCGAGAGCAGCTTGCCCTGTTTCTGCCAGTGAACGCCGTCGGCAGAGACGGCGCGCCCGGTATGCCAGGTGTGGCCGTCGAAGCCCGAATAGTAGTTCACCAGGCCGGAAGACTCGCGGATGACCGACGGATTCAACACGTCGCCGGACTCCCAACCCGCGCCGCGGGTGAGAACCGGCTCGGGCAGGGCGTCGAATGCGAACGTGAGGTGCGGGTCGCCTCCGGGCGCGGCGGGAAGGGTGAAGTCGGCGTAGGGAGAGCAACCGGAGAGAAAAATAACGGCAAGAAGCAGAATTAGCCGCCGATGAACGCCGATGAACGCCGATGGTAAGGAAAGTTTTTGTCGAGGGGCAGGGGTAGTGCGATCACGCCGGCGAGGCGACATCCAGGCCGGTGCCAGGGGGTCCGCCCCACCTGTGGAATTGGTTTTATCGGCGTTCATCGGCGTTTATCGGCGGCTAATACCTATTGCAGCGGAATGCGAAACTTGATGCCTGCGCCGCGGCCGGGGCGCGATTCGAGGAGCATATCGGCGTTCAGGCCGCGCGCGCGCCGTTTCAGGCTGGCGGGGCCGAGCCGGAGCAGTTCCAGTTCTTCGAGCGAGTAGGTGCCGGCAAAATTGAAGCCGTGGCCATTATCATCCACCGAAATCTCCAGGCCGCGATCGGTCTTTTCCAGGGACACCGCCACGCGTGTCGCGCTGGCGTGCTTCTGGACGTTGTGCAGCGCCTCACGCAACATCTGGAGAACCTCCATAGTGACTTCGGGCGGCAGGCCGACGGGGGTGGTGGCGCTCACGAACGCGACCGGAATTCCGCTTTCTTTCTGGAAGGACTCGGCGGTGCGCCGCAAGGTCGCCACCAGGTTGCCGCCATCGATATCCACGGGGCGCATGCTGTGCAGGAACGTACGCAGGTCGCGCACCTGGGATTGCGCCAGAGCTTGCAGTTGCCGGAGATCCTGCATGCCGGCATCGGTGTCGCGCTCCAGAAGTTTACGCAGTATCTCCAGGCGCATCTGCAAGCTGATGAAACTCTGCAGCGGACCGTCGTGGAAATCGGCCGCAATGCGCTGGCTCTCCTCCTCGCGCGCCTTTTCGACGGCCTTTTGCGCCGCAGTCAACTTGCCGGCCAGTGCCTCCGTGAGCGCCCCCTGCCGCTGTCTATACACTGCGAAGCCGCACGCCAGCGCGCCTGCCACCACCACCATCGGGTCGAGGGCGCGCACTTCCGGATTCGGCAACACGGCGCAGAAAATGGACGAGCCCACGGCGATTACCGCCACTTCCACCGGTCCGGCGAAAACCAAAGCTTCGCTTAGTAGGTAGAGAAAGAAAACCGCCGCCAGCCAGGCCATGCGGTCTCCGCCGAAGTAGCTCAGAATCAGGAAGTAAACCGTATCGGCAAACAGAGCCAACATCCCCAGCAGTCCGCGCTGCGCACCGCCGCGGATGGCCCCGGCGGCACTGGCCGCCAGGTACAGCACCAGCAACGCCACCGTGGGCGTGAGGCGTTGTGCAGCCAAGCTGGCAATGACCGCGGCGACAGCGGCCAGGAGCACGCGCACCCAGCAGAGATGCCTTTTCCACGGGAAGTCCGAGGGAGAACTCACATTATTTCCGATATAGATAAAGCGTATGGCTGCGCCCTTCACCGTCGTCGGCGATATTCTCCACCTTATCGGGCGTCCAATACTTGAATTCGAAGTCGTGGGCCACCACGCGCGCGCCCTTCTTCAATTGCTGATCGAGCAGCGGTTGGACTTTATCGATGAACCCCGGCAACAGGTACACGGTAACCAGGTCGGCGGAACTGTAGTTCTGTTTGAGCAGATCTCCATTGACGATATGTGCATTCTTTTCGAGGTGGAGCTTGTGAATTCTGTCCAGGCTCAGCTTGCAAAGGTCCTTGTCCAGCTCGATTCCAACGGCTTCGGCGTGAAATTTCTGCGCGGCCATGATCACGATGCGGCCGTCGCCCGAACCCAGATCGTACACCTTCTCACCCGCTCTGAGACCGCCTAATTGCAGCATTTTATCGACGATCGTTTCGGGAGTCGGATAATAGGGCGCCAGCTTTTCGGCGTCGCCATCCTGGGCTGGCAACAAACTGCAAAAGAGAAGTGTCAGCAACCCGGCTCTTCGCATAAGACCTCGTCGATCTGCAAATGTATACAATCTACCATCTCCAGGCCTTGGGAGCCTGGGTCCGAGTTTTCCACGCGACTGTGAAAAAACTTGTGGAAAACGGCAACTCGCGCGAGCCAATCGCGCACCGCGCAATAGCTTTGTGACATTCTGCACCAAAATTCAGCAAATCCGCGGCCGGCATCCATAACTGCTCGCACAAAGGGGCGATCGGCACGCGCGGAAGGGGCCTTTTGCCCGCAATCCGCTATATCCAGACCTTCTGCACCGGAACTCCCCGCTGGCACATCTCACATTGTCCCGCGCCGGCGTAATAACTGGCGTCCAGTTTGGCCAGATAGTACAGGGGAAGCGATCCGAAATTCACCGTGGTGGGAATCGGTTGGTAGATGATCACCGCCAGGCCGACCACGTTGGCGCCGCTCGATTCCAAGAGTTTCTTGAGTTCGGCGAGTTTGCTCCCGGTACGCAGAATGTCGTCCACGATCACTACGGGTTCGCCTTTGCGAGGTTCCACAAACTGGCGGAACCGCAGCGGCTCGTCGTGCTCCCGCTCGGCCCAATACACCTGATTGGCGCGCAGCGCTTCACAGACGCCATAGGCCACCGGCAGTCCGCCGGTCATGGGCGTGACGATGGAAAGCTCTTTTACGGCGGCGCGAATCTCCGGGTGAGCGCGCAGCAGACGGCTCAATCCCACGGCGAGCATGCGCTGGTACTGGGAATAGCGCAGTGCCAGGGGCACTTGCAAGTATTCGTTGGAATGCAATCCCGTGGGGTATTCGAAATGGCCGTCGCGCAACGCGCCGGTTTCCCGCAGAACGGCGACGACCTCATCTTGTGTGGGGATCAGGTGCATATTTTTTGGTACCGTTGTGCGGGCAGCAACGAGGATCTTGGCTCTCGTTTTGTTGGCAAGTCCGCCAGATTCAAATCGCCCCCCGCCATTCCGACTTCTGACTCCTGACTTCTGACTTCCATATCACGATAAGGATATCAAGGGGTGCAGCCCTTGCCTAGTTGGCTCCGTGGCCTGTAATCACGCGTGGAATAGTCTGCAGCAGTATTTTCCAATCGAGCGACAGGGACCAATTATCAATGTACTGCATATCCATCTTCATCCAGGTTTCAAAATCCACGTTGTCACGCCCGGAAATAGCCCACAGGCACGTGAGGCCGGGCCGCATGCGCAAGCGCCGCCGCTGCCAGCACTTATACTGGTCCACTTCGCTGGGCACCGCCGGCCGCGGACCCACCAGTGACATGTCGCCGCGCAGCACGTTCCACAACTGGGGCCACTCGTCGACTGAGAATTTGCGGAGAATCCGGCCCATGGGAGTGAGCCGCGGATCGTCCGGGATCTTAAACACCACGTTATCGCGGGTATTGAGGTGGGCTAGTTGAGGCTTGAGCTCCTCGGCGTTTTCCACCATGGAGCGGAACTTGTAAAACACAAAACGCCGCCCGTTCAGCCCGCAGCGCACCTGCCGGAAAATGGCCGGGCCGGGCGAAGTGAGCCGGATGAGCAGCGCAATCAAACCCATCAGCGGTGAAAGCACCAGCAGGCCGGCCGCCGCAATCGCCACGTCGATGGCGCGCTTCGCCAGCAACTGCACCTCGTCGCATGGTGCGCCTGAAAACGTCAACAACGGCGTATCGCCGAAGCGGTCCAGCGAGACCGTGCTGTTGACATGCGGAAAGAAGTCCACGGCCACGCGGGTGCGCACGCCTTCCTCGTCACAGATCAGGAAGACTTCCTCCAGGTTGGCGAGGCTCTCGCTGCCCACCGCGAAGATGATTTCGTCTACGACGTGTTCGCGCAGGAAGGAAGGCAGAGCGGTCACGGGCCATACTTTGTACACGGAACCGAGCGCGATTTCGGCCGGCGGATCGCGCTCTTCGCTCAGGAAACCGCGCAGCCGCACATCGTACTCGCTGGAGCTTTCGAGCGCTCGGGCCAGCCGGAGGGCCCGTTCGCCGGTGCCCGCGATGAGCACCTGATGCGGCGCCACGAATTCGCGCCGGAGAACGCCCAACACCCGGCCGGCGGTAAGACGGAAGAGCAACAGCAGAACCCAGAGGTACGCCGAAAACAGCAGCAGGAACGGGCGGCTCAACTCCAGGCGCAGAACATATTCGAAAACCACCAGCCACACGAAGCCGTAGACGCACTGGCGGAACGTGTCGCGCAGAATGATTCTCGGGTGGCCGCTATCGAGCTTCTCGTAGATTTCGAGCCACAGCGCAATCACCACCCAGGCGACCAGCGCGGACCCCAGAACCAGCACCTGTTGCTGCCCCGTGAGGTAGAACTGGTTTTCGAGCCGTAGGAAGGTGCGCGTCCGGTAAGCCGCCTCGAAAGCCAGGCTGGCCAGCAAAATATCGGATAGCCCGAACAAAACACGGGCTTTACGCTGCCGAGCAAACATCCGGCTTCAGCATAGCACGGCGAGCGAACCAGTCGCGCTCTATTGCAACGGCCCGGGCAACTCCGGCTCGCGTACGACTTGCCGCACGTTCCTTTCGATGGGTTCGAGCGGCGCGATCTCCAGGCCCAGCGGGGCGGTCTTGAGGTCGGCGAACTTGCGCGCACTCACCATGACCCGGCTTTCGAGCGAGCCCACGGCGCCATTGTAGGCGTCGACTGCCCGTTCCAGATTCTTGCCCACCTTGTTGAAATGCTCGCCCATGTCGGAGAGCCGCTTGAAAAGCTCCTTGCCCAGCGCGCTGATCTCGGCGGCATTCTGCGCCAGATTCTCCTGCCGCCAACCGTAGGCCACCGCGCGCAGCAGCGCGATCAACGTGGTGGGTGTGGCGAGAATGATGTTCTGCTCCACGCCCGCCTCAATGAGCGACGGGTCGCTTTCGAGAGCGGCGCTGAAGAAGCATTCGCCGGGCAAAAACAGCACGGCGAATTCGGGGGCGTGGTCGAACTGCTCCCAATAGGATTTTCGGCCCAGCGCAGTGAGGTGGTTGCGCACCTGGCGGGCATGATCGGCGAGGCGAGCCTTGCGCGCCGGCTCGTCCGCCGCTTCGATGGCCCGCAGGTAGCCGTCGAGTGGCGTTTTTGCGTCCACCACGATGGTCTTGCCGGCCGGGAGGCGCACCACCAGGTCGGGCCGCAGCCGTCCCTCGTCGGAGCCGATGGTGGTCTGCGTCACGAAGTCGCAATGGCTCAGCATGCCGGCCATTTCCACCACGCGCTTCAACTGGATTTCGCCCCACCGGCCGCGGGCGCTGGGACTGCGCAGCGCGGTCACCAGCTTGCCGGTCTCGGAGCGCAGTTGCGCCTGGGTATCGAGCAGTCCGCGCACCTGCTCGTGGAGTGCGGCGTACGCGCCGGCGCGGGTTTTCTCCAGTTCCTGGATCTTCGAATCCACCTTTTCGAGCGAGGCGCGGACCGGCGTCACGATGTCGGCGATGGCCTGCTGGCGCAGGTCGAGATCGCCGCGGGCGGCTTGCTGCGTTTGCGCCAGTGTCGATTTGGCCAGGTCGAGAAAGGCGCGATTGTTCTGCGCGAGCGCGTCGGCGGAGAGCGCCCGGAAGGCCATCTCCGTTTCGCGGTGGCGCCAGCGGAGAACCAGCCAGGCCAGGGCGAAGCCGGCGATAAAACAGAGGACCGGCAAAATGTTCTGCATCAATATATATGGTGGCACAACGGCGGCGGGCCTGGTTACCATCCACCGCGGTTTCCACTACCGCGGTAGACTAACTTCTGGTGCAGCCGCGCGCCGGCCCGGCGCACCGAGGCGCCATGCTCTATATCAATCGCGTCCCAGCCCCTCCCCTCGATGCGTTCATCGCGTCCATCTGGTTCTGCGAGAGGCAGCCGCGGCCGTTCGCCCTCGAGCGCGTCCTGCCCACCGGCGCCGCGCAGTTGATCGTCAACCTGAAAGAAGACCGGACGCGCATGTATCATCCCGAGACGGGCGCAATGGCCGCGGGTTGCGGCACGGTCTTATCGGGTGTCTCGTCACGGTATGGCGTGATCGATACGGCGGAGCAGGAATGCGTAGCGGGGGTGTGCTTTCGGCCGGGTGGAACCGTTCCATTTTTCGAGACTCCGGCCCATGAGGTGACCGATGCGGGCATATCGCTGGAGTTCGTATGGGGCCGCCGGCGAGCGGCCCGTCTGCGCGAGCAGTTGCTCGCCTCTCGCACCCCTACGGCGAAACTCGACACCCTGGAGCGGGCCATGGCCGAGGCCTGGAAATCATCCGCCCTCGACCCGGCCGTCGCCTTCGCGCTGGATCAATTCGCCGAGCGGCCCGAGGCCGCGCGCATCGCGGCTGTTACCGACAGAATCGACCTTAGCCCCAAGCGCTTCATCGAGCGCTTCAAGGCCGCGGTCGGCGTCGCGCCCAAGCGCTACTGCCGGATTTTGCGATTTCAGCGCGCTCTGCGAGGTGCGGAGCGGGGCCGCCCGGTGGATTGGACGCGCATTGCGGTGGATTGCGGGTATTTCGACCAGGCCCATTTCATCCACGACTTCCGCTCGTTCGCCGGCATCACTCCCACAGGGTACGAGGCCGGACGGACGCAATTCCGCAACCACGTCAATTTTTTACAATCGGACGCCGCTTTGGAAATGAGATGATCCAGTCATGGCAGATACATTAGAAACCTACCGCACCGTCACCCCTTACCTTGTGGTGCCCGACGCCGATGCCGAACTGAGATTTCTGGTGGATGCGTTCGGCGCAACCGAACAGATGTGCCAGCGCAACGAAAGCAACAAAGTGATGCACGCGGAAATCCGCATCGGCGATTCGCTGATCATGGTGGGCCAGGAGAACGAGCAGTGGAAAGCGCTCTCCGGCTCCCTGTATCTGTGGGTGCCGAACGTCGACGAACTGTACAACAAGGCGCTGGCTGCGGGCGCGACCTCGCTCAGCGCGCCCGAAGACAAACCGTACGGACATCGCAATGCCGGTGTAATCGATTCGTGCGGCATCACTTGGTGGATCGGGTCGCCGGTTAAATAATTCGCCCTATGAATGCGGACGATTTTCGACGGATTGCGTTGAGCCTCGAGGGCGCCGAGGAGAGTTCGCACATGGGCGCGCCCGATTTTCGCGTGGGCGGCAGGATCTTCGCCACGCTGGCCTCCGAGCGCCAAGGCTACGGCAATCTGATGCTCACACCGGAGCAGCAGGCGGCGTTCGTCGAAGAGTTGCCCGAGTTGTTCGTGCCCGTTGCCGGCGGATGGGGCAGAGGCGGTGTGACGCATATTCGGCTGTCGGCGGCCAGCGAAGACGTGCTGGCGGGCGCCCTGCGCACGGCGTGGCAAATTCGCGTCGCGAGAAATGCCGCCACGGACCACAAGCCCCGCCGAAAACCTAAGAAATAGCCGAACCAAACGCGGCGGACTCTTCCAGGTTGTACTGTTGCTCACGTTCACCGTACTCCTGGTCTGCTTTGTGCCGGCCCGGCGGCCCGTGCGGCTCGACCCGATGCCAACGCTGCGACATGAATAGCGCCTTTCGGGATTATACTCTTGGAAGCCATGTCTGAGACGAAGTCCCTGTACAGCGTCCATCCCGGCGTGCTGATGACGCAGAAGTGGGTGTCCACTCTCAAGGATAAGACCGGGCGATCGCTGGACGAGTGGTTGACCCTGGTGAAGCAATCCGGGCCAAAAACCGAAAAGGAGCAGCGCGAGTGGCTCAAGCATGAATTCAAACTGGGCACGAACTCGGCGTGGTGGATTGCCGAACGCGCCGCGGGAAAAGCCGCCGAGACCGACGATCCCGAGATCTATTTGCACGCGGCGGAACAGTACGTCGATAAGATGTACAGCGGCCGCAAAGCGGACTTGCGGCCGCTCTACGACAAACTCCTGGCGTTGGGCCTGAGCATGGGCAAGGATGTCAAAGCCTGCCCTTGCGAGACCATGGTGCCACTTTACCGGCGGCACGTTTTCGCGCAAATCAAACCCACCACGCAGACGCGCATCGACCTGGGTTTCGCGCTGGGGGCCTTGAAGGCTGAAGGGCGTCTGATCGAAACCGGCGGATTCGCCAAAAAGGACCGCATCACTCATCGCATTCCGATTTCCGCGCCGGCCGATATCGATAACGAAGTGAAGCGCTGGATGCGGGTGGCTTACGAAGGCGACGCGGAGTAAACGACATTTGAGCCGCCGGTGAACGTCGATAAACGCCCCCCAAAACAACAATTTTTTGTCGGCGTTTATCGGCGTTCATCGGCGGCTAATGATAGCCAAGGGCTACGCCCTTGACTGGAGATTGGCCATTTGAGAGCGTGTGCCGAGTCTGATTGCCATGGACTAGGCCGCGACAGTGCAGAGAGTCTCCGATCCCAGCGGGGGTTTCGATGCGTTCGCGTCCACCGGGGCCAAAGCTGCG
>Ga0326727_10016010_pt1 | contig 15944 bp, 17 predicted proteins | sample MB2enrmetagenome_FD_207643 | JGI IMG/M metagenome (GOLD analysis project Ga0326727, IMG submission 207643) | Lab enriched peat soil microbial communities from McLean, Ithaca, NY, United States - MB29MY | ecosystem: Environmental > Terrestrial > Soil > Wetlands > Peat | place: USA: New York...
CTGAGGATGGCGGCGGGACCGTCGCCGATATTCATCATGCCGTGATACACCGGCAGCGGCGGCATGGGCTTGGGAGGCGGCGGAGGCGGCACCTCGACCACCACCGTGGAGTTCCGCGACCGGTCGAAAAGCAGCTTCTGCGCGATTTCGGCATAGCCGGCCGAAAGCACTGGCGGCGCGGTGGCCAGAGGGGTGAACTGCGGCGCCGGCAGCGGGGCCGGTTTCTGGTTCAGGACGGCGGCTTCACGCGCCTTAGCCGCCAGCCACTGGCTGCGAAACTGGAAGCCGGCATAGACCGCTGCGGCCGCCAGCACCACGTCGAGGATCAGCAGTTTGCGGTTCAAAACGCGGCCAGTCCTTTCTTCTCCGGCACCAGCTTCCTGGGCACTACTCCCGACAGGGTAAGCCGCACCTGCACGTTCTTCTTCTTGTCGTTGCCCCCAGCGATTTGAATCTCATCGGTAGCCAGGATCTCAGGCTCGTTGGCGAGAGCCGCCAGAAAGTTCACAAGCTGGTCGATCCCGCAGGTGAAGGTCACAGGAACGGAAACGTCGCCGTAATCGGCAGCCAGGGGCTTGGGAGGCGGAAATCCTTCGGCGCCTCGCGCGTCGATTCCGTTGGCGGCGGCGATGGTGTGAATCACGTTGAGAAGCTGGGCTTGCGCTTGCGCGGCCGTATCGGCCTTGAGGATGCCCTTTTCGCGGGTTTCGAGTTCGGCGGAGACCTGTTTGAACAAGGTTTCTTTTCCGGGAACCGTGGCGGCCACCCGGCGCAAACGCTCCAGGCGGTTTTCGGCGGCCGGGATGGATTCCGAAGCCGCTACCACCTGTGTGGGCCGGTCCCCGTACACGCCGAATCTCAGCACTGCGATCAGCAGCAGCCCGCCTAGCAGGATGAAGAGCGTGCGCCGGTCGAGTGCTCCGACAGTCATCGGCTGCTCCTTCGGGCGGTGTGGATCTGGAACAGCTCGCCGGTGGCGCCGCGGTTGACCATGTCGAGCGCGGAATTCTCGAAAAGGGGCGAGGCATCCAGGACTTTCGGAAGCAGTGCGGCCTGCGGGGCTTCGCCCGTGATCCGCACGGAATCGCGCGCCAGGTTGATGGAGTTGGTCCAGGCCGGAGGTTCAAGCAGTTTGGTCAGCTCGTTCAAGGCATCCAGATCGCTGCGCGTCTGGCCCCGTAGCCGATCCAGCAGTTGAGAACGCGCGCGCACGCGATCGATCTCGCGGTCGAGTGCCGCCGCGCGCCGCGCCACTGGTTCCAGTTGGGCGATTTCGGCATCGATCCTGCGCAGGTACCGCCGTTCCGCGAGTTTGGAGTAAAGGGTTACGGCGCCGGCCACCAGCAGCACCAGCGCCGCCAGAACCATGGTGGGGATGAAGACCGCTCGGGAACTCAGGCGCCGGTGCTCCGTGGGGAGCACGTTCGCCGCCGGCGCGAGCCGGGGACAAGCCCCAGCCAGCGCCGTTGCGTACGGCAGTGCGTTGCGGGAAAGATCGTTCTCTATCGGATTGACGTCCGGGGTGGGAAGCACTTCGTCGAGCATGCAGGGGGCGGTTTCGGGAGGCAGACGCAACTCGGCGAGCGCCAGCCCCACGGCGCGTTCCACGGGCAACTCGAATTCCGCCGAGAAAACCGGATGCGCGGCGCTTTCCCCGTACACCTCTATGGCGCCCGAAGCGGACCGGCTAAGGGCGATGAATCCATCCCCGGGGCGCCCTTTGAGTCCGTCGCCGTTCAGCCGGATGGCGGCGTGCACGGCGGCGGCCGAAAAAGTAAAACTGTAGACCGCGACGCCGGCCTCGGTGAAGAGCTGGACGTATTGCTCGATGGTGGCGCGCCGGACAATCCCCACCAGAACCGCGCCGTAGGCCAGCCGCGACCAGCCCCATGAGACCTCGTCTTCGGCATAAGGATGCAGCGAGTCCAACTGGAAGCGGATGGCTCCTTCCAGGTCCTTGCCGGCAACGCCGGGAAGCGCCATCTGGCGCACGATCACTTCGCGCCGTGGCAGCAGCACCGTGGCGCTCATGCGGCCCGCCCCCAACGATTTCAGGAACCGGGAGTACTCCGCGCCCCATTCGGCCGCTGGCCGGCCCGCGAAATTGTGTATGCTGGCGCGGCCGAGCACGCGGATCCGCGTGGGGCGCACCCGGGCGGCCGCCACTTCCAGGTCCGTGGCGCCGATCTCGATGCCGACGCCCGAGCCGAATGCCAGCAGCTTGCGAAGGTCCTTGGAAATAGAAATCTGAAGGGGCATGGCGGGGTCAATTGCTCCAAGCCGTGTCGTACCACCGCAGGATGTGGATGGGGGCATCGTATCCGGCCGGCATGTATTTCACCTGCGCCCCTACCGTCCGCCTGAGGTCCGAGAGTTGTCCGTTGGCGAGCCGCAACCGCGCCGTGGCGCGCATCGTGACGATGGAGTGGCCTTCCACCCGCAGGCGGCTTGAGACCACGCCCATGGATTGCAGAAAGTCGGAGAGTTGCTGCTGCGTAAAAGGCGCGATACGCCGGCGCTCCACCAGTGCGCTGATGGCGAAGGGAGGGAGGCCGATGGCAGCCAGAACGGCGGGAGCGGCGGTATTGGCGTCCACCTGCTGGACCGATCCGAAAACCGACAGGCAGTCCGCCAGGCCGGCGCGCGCCGCCAGGCGCGGTCCCCCGCCCAGCTCCGCATCCGGCACTGGGATGTAGGTTCCGTAGAAGATATCGGGTGTAACGCCTTTCACCAGAAGTAATTCCTCGATCTCTTGAATGGACGCGTGGCGGGCCCGGAAAGACGGAGTGACCGATAGATAATGCTGGTCACCCGCGCCGGCCTCCTGCGGAAGAGGGCTCCTCCATTCGACAATGCCGAGGGTGATCTCCTGAGCCCGCTCGGGCTCGATGCCGAGCGCCTCTATGAGGCGGTATAACTCCTCTGGCAGAACCTTGTTGACGTCCAGCTTGGCGGCTTCGGGGATGATCTCAACGTGAGCCACGCCGCTGGGGAAGTTGTAGTCCACGGCCGTGGAACCTTGCGGAATCTTGCGCTTATCCCGCGTGGCGACGGACCAAAGCAGTTCCAGGGAAGCCCGCTCGATGGCGCCCGAGGCCAGGTAGTAGCTGCGCAACCCATCCACCGCGGTGGAGGTGCGCTCAGTCTCGCCGCGAACCGTGCTGGAGAGCGAAAACGCGATCGCCGCCAGGGCCGCCGAGAGCCACAGAACCGCCAACAACGCGCTGCCGCGGCGGGAGCGCGCCTGTGGCCTACCGCTCTCTGACGTTCGCGGCTCGGTACGACGCCTCATTCTGAGCCGCGAACGTAAGAGAGCGGTTGGGTGATCGGTTACGACGCTCTCTTTAGTAGTCCACATACTGAATCTCCGGGGAGCGATGAAGGTGAATCGGCGCGGTGACGGCGATCGGCTGCAACCGCGAAGCGTCGGGCTCCAGAGGCGCCATCTCAATGCGCACCGCAAAAGGCCACCCCGAGACGTTCCAATCCGGCGTCCAGTGCGGCGCCACGTTGCGGTCCAGGGGGATGGTGAAGTAGGAGAACCGGCAGTACGCCAGCTTATCCGCCAGCACGAAGGAGTTCGGCCCCGCCTCGACGGGAGCGAAAACCGGCAGGCTGGCCCCGGTGAGCGGGTCCCGCGCGTGGCCCGTGCAAAGCAGAGCCATGCCGTCGGGGCCGGTGTACGGGATTTCATTGACCACCAGGCGGACGCCGCGGCTGTCCTCTCCGGGAATGACGAAGAGCTCCAGAATCTGCGGAAGGCCGCGCCATCCCTGTTGCAGCGAGAAGGTGGACACCAGCCGCATGGTCTGGGGCTGGCCCTCGAAGAAGGCGGTCTTCGGGGGGGTAGGTCCGGGAGCGTCTCCGCAAGCCGCCACCACTGGCATCATGCCCTCCAGTTGCTCTTGAACCACGCGCTGCGCGCCGGCCACGCGGCGATTCTCCATGAGCTTGTTATCGGTCTTGGAAAAAGCCAGGAGGCCGACTCGCATGGCGGTGACCATGCCCACCGAGAGCAGGCTCAGCAAGGTGACGGCGATGAGCACTTCAATGAGGGTCGTGCCGGCGTCGCGTCTCATTGGGGCGCCCCCTGGGCTACGTCCATGGGCCCCAGGACGCGCGAGCGAAAGGCATCCAGCGTCAAGGTGCGGCGGTCGTTGCCGGAGGCCCACCAGACTTCCAGCTCGATGCGGTCCAGGGCAAGCTGGCCGGCCACGGCCGAGGGCGGCATCTCGAAGTTGCCCAGACGCGCCCGCCAGCCGCTTTGGATGCCGCCGGTCAGGGCGGGGTCGAACATGCCGCTCACCAGCGTATCGCGCGGCATAGTGTAATCCATCAGCAGATCGTTCATCCGCAGCCGCGCCAGTTGCACCGCCCGGTCGTAGTCGCGTAGCCGGGCGGCGTTGCGCGTGGCGCCCGAGATGCCGGAAAGCAGCCCCACCACGGCGATTGCCATGATCAGGGTGGCGACCACCATCTCCAGGAGCGTGAATCCGCGTTTGCCCGTCACTCTGTATTGACGCTTTCCACGCGTGGAAAGCCGGTCATGGGGTCAAGCCGTACGATCCGGCGCGAACCGCGGCGATTGGCAATTTGGATCCCGATGCCCGGCACCGTGGCGCCCGGCATGAGGATAAGGCGGCGCGCGCCTTGCGGATCGTCGGGATTCTGCGGCAGCACGGCTTCAATCGCGATGCCCTGCGGTAGCCTCAGCTCGCGCGTGAATCCAGGTTCGTTGGAGTACAGCGTGAGGAGGTTGTCCTTGGGGGAAATGATCAGCTCCAGGGGCTGCTGGCGGCGCTCGGCCCGATTTACCGCGGCGTTGAGGAAGCTGGCCAGCGAATCGGTGGCGGAGGCCAGCCGCACGCTGTCGAGACCTGCCGAAATCGCCGGAAAGGAGACGCCCGCAATCAGGCCGACGATCGCCACCACGATCATCATCTCGACCAGGGTCACGCCCCTGTTCTTACTGGCTCTTCCAACTGACAATGTCGGCATTCAACCCTTCGCCGCCGGGCTGGCCGTCGGCGCCGAGGCAGACGATATCCGGCTCGTCGCCGTGATCGCCCGGATACTTGTACACGTAGTCGTGGCCCCACGGATCTTTGGGGATCTCCTGGGGCATGTACGGTCCGGCCCACTGGTTCGTATCCGGCGGCCTAACGCGCAGCGCCTGCAGACCCTGCTCGGTGGTAGGGAACGTGCCGGTGTCCAATTTGTAGGCGCCCAGCGCGGTCATGAAGTTGTAGATCTGGGCGCGCGCCGCGGTGATTCGGGCCGTGTCGCCGTGCTTCAGAATGGAGGGTCCGACCAGCGCGGCAAACAGCGCGATGATGGTCATCACCACGAGCATCTCGATCAGGGTGATGCCCGCCTGGCCGCGTCTCCCGTTTCTTCGTTTTCGTTGCAACATTGTTACACCGCCACGTCGTTGATGCTGGTAATCGCGAGCAGCATGCTCAAAATCAGGGCTCCTACCATCACGCCCATCACCAGGATCACGAGCGGCTCGAAGATCGCGGTGAAACGCTTGATGGAGGCCCTGGTATCATTCTCGTAAATATCCGCCATCCGTGCGAACATCTGGTCGAGCCGGCCGGTCTCTTCCCCAACCGTCAGCAGGTGCGACGCCAGCGGAGGGAAGACCCCGGACTTGCGGAGCGGGACGGCGATCCCTTCGCCGCGCTTGACGCCCTGCGCTACCCCCTCGAGCGCCCCGGAAATGAGCTTGTTGTTCAGGGTGGCGGCGGCAATGGCGATGGATTGCACCAGCGGCACGGTGTTGGCCACCAGGGTCGCCATGGCGCGCGCGAACCGCGCGGTCTCCGCCTTGAGGAGGGTTTCGCCCAGCATGGGAAGCTTGAGCCGCGCCCCATCCCACCACAGGCGGCCGGCGGCGGTGCGGGTGTACGTGGTCCAGAAGATGATGAATACTACCAGGGCGGCCGCGCCGATCCACCAGTATGCCTTAACAAATGCGCTGGCCTCGAGCATGATCCTGGTGGGCACGGGGATCTTCAGGTGGGAATCGGAGAAGACCGCGGCGAAGCGCGGCACCACGAAGGTGAGCAGAATCAGGATGGAGCCCAGCCCCACCATGGCTAGCAGCGCCGGGTAAATCATCGAGGAAATGATGTAGTTGCGCAGATCGTCGCGGGAGCGCTCGAACTCCGCCAGCCGCTCGAAAATCGCGGCCACCGCGCCGGAGGCTTCGCCCGCCCGCACCATGTTGATGTAAAGGTCGGAGAAGTACTCCGGATGAGTGGCCAGGCTGTCGGCCAGGGACTTGCCGCCCTTCAGCACGCGCAGGATGTCGAGCACGATGAAGCGGAAGGCGGGCCTCTCGGTCAGCTCGCTGGTGATGGAAAGAGCGCGGTCCAGCGGTATCCCGGCGGTGAGCAGTGTGGCCAGCTCCTGGGTGAAGAACAGAACGTCGCGGCGCCGGCCTCTGCCGAACGAGGGCAGTTTGATCTCGAAGGACGTTCCCTTGGGCGCCACTCCCACGTACACCGGAATGAGGCCCTGCTTGCGCAGTTCGCGGGCAATCAGTTTTTCGTTGTCGCCCGTGAGCCTGCCGCTGCGCACCCTGCCATCCGAAGCCACCGCCCTGAAGAAGAAGGTCGCCATCAGAATTCCTGCGTCACGCGCATGGCTTCCTGCACAGTGGTGACGCCCTCTTGAATCTTCTTCCAGCCGTCCTCGCGCAGGTTGCGCATGCCGTGGCGGCGCGCGGCCCTGGTCAGCGCGGAGGCGTCTTCGTTGTTCATGATGAGCTTGCGGATTTCATCGTTCACATCCATCATCTCGAAAATGCCCATGCGCCCGGTGTAACCCGTGCCGTTGCACTCGGGGCATCCGGCGCCGCGGAACGTCTCCACCGTTTCGCCTTCCGGCGACAGGGCCGGACCCGCCGGCACTCGGCAGTGCTGGCAGATCACCCGCACCAGGCGCTGCGCCAGCACCCCCACCAGCGACGAAGTAATCAAATAGTTCTCCACGCCCATGTCGGTGAGACGCGTGATGGCGCTGGGAGCGTCGTTGGTGTGGAGCGTGGAAAAAACCAAGTGGCCGGTGAGCGCCGCGCGGATGGCGATATCGGCGGTCTCGCGGTCGCGGATTTCACCCACCATGATCACGTCGGGATCCTGGCGCACAATATGGCGCAGGCCCGCGGCGAAGGTCAGGCCGATCTGGGGGTTGACGTGGATCTGGTTGATCCCGTCCATCTGATACTCCACCGGATCTTCGATGGTGATGATCTTCTTATCGGGAAGATTGATGCGTTTGAGCGCCGAGTACAGCGTGGTGGATTTGCCGCTGCCGGTGGGGCCGGTGACCAAAAAGATGCCGTGGGGCAGGCTGGTGAAATGCTCCATGCGCGCCAGCATGCGCTCGTCGAAGCCCAGGCGGCGAAGGTCGTAGAAATCGCCGGCGGAGCGGTCCAGCAGGCGCATGACGACGCTCTCGCCGTACAGCGTGGGCAAGGTGGAGACGCGCAGATCCACTTCGCGGCCCACCACCTTGATCTTGATACGCCCGTCCTGCGGCAAGCGGCGCTCGGCGATGTTGAGCTTGGCCATCAGCTTGAGGCGCGAAATAATGGCGGCCTTCAGCTCGCGCGGCGGCGGTTCCTGGTTGAACAGCACGCCATCCACCCGGAAACGCACGCGGAATTCCTTCTCGAACGGTTCGATGTGAATGTCGCTCGAGCGCTTTTCGAGAGCATCCGTGATCATGGCGTTGACCAGGCGGATGACCGGCGCTTCGCTGGCCATATCGCGCAGGTGTTCCAGATCCGCCATGGCCTGCTCGTCTTCGCCCTCGCCCAACTGCGCGTGCCCCTCGCCTTCGCCGTAGTACTTCTCGATGGCGTCCAGGATTTCCTGCTCCGCGGCCAGCACCGTCTGGATTTCGAGGCCGGAGAAGGCGCGCACCGCCGCGATGGTTTCGAAATCCAGCGGGTCCGCCATGGCGATGGTCAGCGTGGAATCGGCCAGCGCCACCGGGAAGGCCCGGCACTGCCTCAGGAAGCGGTGCGAAAGGCCGTCGATCTCGGGCGCCGACGGCGGGGGGTTGTCCAGCGCCACCAGCGGCACGCCGAGCTGATCGGAAAGCGCCGCCAGCACGTCGCGCTGGGCGATCAGGCCCATATCGACCAGAATCTTGCCCAGCTTGTCGCCGCGCTCTTTCTGGATTTCCAGGGCGCGCTCCAGGTCTTCCGCCTCGATCTTCCTGCGATCCACCAGAATTTCGCCCAGGCGCATCGAGCGAGGGCCGGGCCCGGAGACCGCTGCGGCCTCACTCTCGGAATCGAAGGGAATCGGGGGAGTCACTTATTGCTCTTCCGTCTGAACCGCTCCGGTGAGCGCGGCCCTGCGGGCGCCCTTCACCACGATCTGGCCCGGCAGCCCCCGCGTGTCTTCCCAGGGAAGGTAGAGCAGGCGGACTGCGACCACCACCTGCTGATTGTCCGGGATGGCGGTGAGGGCCACGGCCGAGTCCCGCCACATTTCGCGCATCAACTGCTTCAGCATGGGCAGGCGGTCGAGTTTTCGCTGGTGCACCTTGACCTTCTCCGCTTCGGTAATTTCCATGTGGAAGGGGTTGATGGTGGGAGTGAAGATGAGGCTGGCTTCGGCGGTGAAGACCACGCCGTAGCCGTCGAGATAGATGCCGCGCGTGGCGCCCAGCACGTCAAGGGGATCGTTGGCCCCTCCCAGACTGGCGAGGCTGGTATTCAGGTGTTTTTCAAGATCGGTCAGAGTTTGCCGGGATACGCGGGGCTTCTCCGTGGGGGCTGCCACTACCGGCGGAGTCGCGGCCGGTGGCCTGGGAAGCTGGGCCCACGCCGGAGCCAGGGACAGTACCAACAAAACGGCTGCGGACTTCATTTCAATTCTCCATTGTCCGCGCGCGGCGGACCGTAATTGGCCAATACCCGGACGGTGTTGTCGCGCCGCTGCTGAAAGTCCCATTGATAGGCTGCCAGCAGGAGGCGCTGGCGGGCGCTATCGAGATCGGCCATCAGTTGTTTGGTCTTCTCGGTCTGGCGGGCATCCACCTGGGCCACCGCTTTGGCGACCGCATTGTCGATGCGGGTTTGGATTTCAGTGTCGGAGATGGCTTTGGCGACTTGCGGAGCGTCGGGCGGAACGGCGATCGGCCCCGCCGGGTGCAGCGCGGCAACCATAATCGCGATAGAAAGCATGGCCGCCGAAGCGAAGGCCAGCCGCGCCGTGGATCCCCAAAACGCGCCCCACCAGCGCCGCCAAGGCGACGGCTCGAAAACCTTGTCGGAGACGAAACCGATACGCTGGGGGATCTCTTCTTCCCGCAGCGCAAACAGGGCGGCCTCCGTAAGGCGCAGCCGGTCCAGTTCTTCGAGGCACGGCGGGCAGTTCCTGACGTGCGCCTCCACCCGGCGCTGCTCCGATTCGGGCAGCTCCTTGAGAAAGTAATCCCTCAAATCGAATGGTGAGCAACTCATGAGACACCTCGTGTCTTAATCGGAGCCAGTTCCATTTTGAGGAGTTCGAGGGCCGTATACAGACGGGACTTGATAGTGGAAACCGGACATGAGAGGATCTCGGCCATCTCTTCGAATTTGAACCCCTGGTAGATCTTGAGCACCACCGACTCGCGCTGTTCCGGCGACAGCCGTTCCAGCGCGCTCTCCACGGCCAGGCTCAATTCGATCGGGAAGACCGAGCTTCCGCCCACGGTGATTCCGGTTCCGGTGGCCTCCGGCTGGACTTCCTCCACATCGGTTTCGGGCCTGCGTTTGCGGAACATCGAGTAGGCCTCGTTATGCGCGATGCGGTAGAGCCACGGCGCGAACCGCCCTGGTTCTTCCAGTTTGCGAAGGTTCTGATAGGCTTTCAAAAAAACGTCCTGCGTCAAGTCCAGAGCGTCTTCACGGTTGCCGGTGATGCGCAGGAGGTAATTGTACACACGTTTCTCCCACCGGGACACCAGGAGGTTGTAGGCCTCCACGCCGCCCCGGGCAGCCTGCTGAATCAGGTCGGCATCTTCAACCGCCCGAAAGATCAAATCTGGCTCCTGGTGAAAAGACGCACTATGCCTCCAAAAAGTCGGACGCGGTATATGACCAGTTTAGCGGGAATGGGGCAGGAGCAGGCGGGCGGAGGGTGAGGAACAAAGCCAGATTTCTCAACAACGCCGTTTGGGGAGATTCGGACCCGCAGCGGCACAGCGCCGGGAGGGCGACGATATGCCCTGCCGATGGGGACGTTTTGTCCATGTGCCCGGCGCGGTAGACTAGGGACGATGCGGAGCCCGATCGTTTATGGCGTAGACCTGTTCTGCGGTGCTGGAGGATTGACCCACGGGCTGCAGAAAGCCGGCATTTCCATTGCCCTCGGCATTGATTCCGATCCTATATGCGAGTTCCCGTTTACCTTCAACAACGGTGCCCGGTTTATCCGGGCCGATGTAAGAGACATCTCAGGGTACGATCTCTCGACCGTCTTTCCCTCAGGTGCCATTCGCCTGCTCGCAGGTTGTGCGCCGTGCAAGCCGTTCTCACCATTCCGTCGCGGAACGGACAACTCGACCGACAGGGAATGGGGATTGCTTGGGGAGTTTAGCCGACTTGCGCAGGAGCTGAAACCCGAACTGGTGACGATGGAAAACGTGCCTGGGCTGGCTTCCAAACCCATTTTTCGCAAATTCGTGAAAGATTTGCAGCAGATTGGTTACCACGTCGTCTCGGAATCCGTGTACTGCCCTCGTTTCGGAGTGCCCCAGCATCGGAGACGCCTGGTCCTGCTTGCCTCCCGGATCGGTCAGGTGAGGGTACCTACTGGCCCGATACCACCCGAGAGTTATCGGACCGTGAGGGACGCTATCGGATCCCTTCCGAAGCTGGCGGCCGGAGAGAGCGACCCGAACGACCGACTACATCGGTCCCGGTCTGTTAACGAGACCAATCTCCGCAGGCTCCGCCTGTCACAACCCGGGGGGACTTGGGAGGACTGGCCGAAAGATCTGCGCGCGAAATGCCACCAGAAGAGGACCGGCTTGAGCTACCAGAGCGTGTATTCCCGGATGCTCTGGGACGAGCCGTCGCCAACGATCACAACCCAAGCTTATAGCTTCGGTACGGGGCGGTTCGGCCACCCGGAGCAGGACCGCTCCATTACCCCGCGGGAGGCGGCGCTTCTTCAGACCTTCCCCCGCCGATTCCGCTTTGTCAGACCGCGCGAGAAGGTCTTCATGACCCACGTTGGCCGGCTCATTGGCAACGCAGTGCCCCCAAGACTGGCTTTCTTCGTTGGTAAGGAAATCATGCGAGTTGCGGCAACCTACCGCAGTGCGGAGGGAATGACGTGAAGACCTCGCCCTACTTTTTTACACTTGATCTTCGAGTGCTCGACCACTTGGGGATCAACCTCTACAGCAACGCTGCGGCAGTGCTCTCAGAGGCGGTAGCCAATGCTTGGGACGCCGACGCTCAAATGGTAAAGGTCGACATTGGCGCTACGGAGATTGCGATCGAGGACGACGGCATAGGCATGACGCTCAAGCAGATTAACGAACGGTTTCTGCGGACCGGGTACGATAAGCGGGCACACGAGGGAGATACCTCCGCCCGGGGTCGGGCGTTCATGGGGCGAAAGGGAATCGGCAAGCTGGCGCTGTTTTCCATCGCCGACGAGATCGAAGTCCAGACGCGTGCTGGCAAAGAGAAACATGCCTTCCAGATGAGGACCTCGGAGGTAAGGAAGGCGATCGCAGCCGAGAAGACATACTACCCAAAGCCCGTAGATTTCAGCGGACCGGCCAAAGGCACACGAATCGTCCTCCGGAAGCTCAAGAAGAAAAGGACGGCAACCTCGGTTCCTGCCCTTCGCAAACGTATCGCGCGTCGTTTTTCGGTAATAGGATTCCAGAGCACCGACGGAGATCACTTCACTGTCCAAATAAATGGCAAACCGGTCGGCCCTGAGGACCGGGAAGATCTGCGCGCGCTGGAGTTCCTATGGGAGTTCGGGGAAGCACGCCTGCCCACCTCGGAATATCCAAACGTATTGAAGCGGTTCGTAATTCCGAACCTAGTCGATCCTGCGCATCCCGAGTGGAAGATTTCCGGCTGGCTGGGCGCTGCTGAGGGGCCGAAGAAGCTCAAGCACGACGAGGCCGGCTCCCTCAATGGAATCGTGGTGTTCGCGCGGGGGCGACTGATACAAGAAAACGTGCTCGACAAGCTGAACTACAGTCGCATTCTTGTCAGCTACTTGACGGGACAAGTCGAGGCCGACTTCTTAGATATGAAGGACGAAGACGACATCGCGACAAGTGACCGGCAGCGCTTGATCGAGGATGACGCGAGATATGTCGCCCTTACGGCATTCCTGAGGCGCACCCTGATTTCAATCCAAGACAGATGGACCGATCTTCGGAACGAGGCGCGCGGAAAACAAGCGATATCCGAAATCCCCGCGTTGGCCGAGTGGCTTGACGGGCTTCCCCCCGCGCAAGCTAAGGCCGCTGAGAAGCTGCTCGGGCTGATTCGGGGCGTTGAACTCGAAAACGAAGAGGAACGGCAACAGCTCTATCGTTCTGGGATCCTCGCATTCGAGCGTCTCCGGCTTCGCGAGGAAGGGCACCTCCTGGCCCAAGGTCCCCAACTCACAGCCGCACGCCTATTGCCGCTGCTATCCGATCTTTCTATGTTGGAAGGTTCCCTATACCGCGAAATCGTCAAGGTCCGTCTGGACGTCATCAAGGAGTTCGAGAACCTCGTTGATGCCGACGAAAAGGAGAAGGTGCTCCAGAAGCACTTGTTCACCCACCTGTGGCTTTTGGACCCGGGGTGGGAAAGGGCTGCGGGCAGCGAGAGGATCGAGCAGATCCTGAAGAAAGAGTACAAGGTGTTCAGTCCCGATCTTTCTGAGAAGGAGAGTAAAGGAAGGGTCGACATCAGATACCGTACGAATGCTGGGGAGCACATCATCGTGGAGCTGAAGCGGGCCAAGAGGCGGCTTCGCGTGGACGAACTGGTGGAGCAGGGAAACAAGTACCGGACGGCGCTACACAAGTGCCTGACGGCTCAGGGCATTCAGAACCCGCACATCTCGATCGTCTTTGTCGTCGGGACGCTCCTAAGCGAACAAGAGGATCCCGGCGGACCGGAAATGATCGAGAAAGCACTGAGCGCCATCGGCGGGCGGGCGACACACTATGAGGCCCTCATTGACGCGGCCCGGGCAGCGTACGGAGACTTCCTCGTAGGGTCCGGCAAAGCGGACCGGGTTGACAAGATTCTCAAGAAGCTATAATGAACCTCCGACGTGAGACAACCGGAATGGTCCTGCGCAACGTCGCCCCCGAGCGGAGCCTCTTGATGGCGCGCGTCAGACGGTCAGGCACCGCTCCAGAGCTTATCCTTCGGGCGGCGCTCCATCGGGCGGGCTATCGATATCGGCTGAATGCTGGTACGGGACTCCCAGGAACGCCGGACATCGTGCTTCGGCGATTTCGGCTTGCCATCTTCGTTGACGGATGCTTCTGGCACGGTTGTGGGCGGCACGGCACCTTACCGAAGACCAACCCAGATTTCTGGAGCGCAAAGATCCTGAAGAACCAGCAGCGCGACATGCGAGTGGATCAGTTGCTCAAAGACCTCGGGTGGAAGGTATTCCGTGTATGGGAGCACGAGGTTCGATTCGACATAGGACGGATTCTTCGGCGACTGAAGCGACGCATAGGAGCTTGACCAGTCGTCCCCCTTGGACCCAGACTTGAAACCGCTGGCTTGCTGTTTGCCCAGAATTGGGATGAGACACCAGCCCCGGCCCGCTGCTAAATGATACTACGCGCGCGCGTCCGCCGCTCGCGGCTTTATCCTAACGCCCAAACCGCCAGTGTCCGCCATCCGACGCGGGATCAAAGTCCGTTGGGGGAAGGGCGCCTTGCCACGCTTGCCGGATAGATCCCGTAACACGCCGTTCACGGCAGTTGGGAAACTAGCCCGTAGGCCTCGTTATGCGGGATGCCGTAGAGCAACGGCGCGGGTGCTCGCGTCCGAGAAGGCGTTCATCCACTCCCAAAGAACGGCCTCGGTTGTCTCACGATGACGCTCCCTGTCCGGATGACGAACCAGTTCCATGCGGCCGCGCTCCGATTGTACTGATCTCGCTTGCGCGAAAGCGCCATCCAGTAGGAGGTATCGGCGAAGTAGGTTGCCACTACCGCTGTCTGTCCTGCGTGGGACAGCCTTAAAGATAATGGTCGTGTTGATCGGCCAGGTCCGTGGGCAGCCCGTCGTTCTCAACAGCATTGGCGGCGAGCCAGGCTAAGGCCGACTCGTCCACTGTCTCGCGCGCGCCCACCGGCTCGATCTGCACGATCAAGGCTTGATTGGGCGGCAGATCGAGTGGCTCATCCGGAATGATGGCCTTGCCATCGAAATGTGCGTTGACCGTCATGACGGCTCCTTATCGGTGCCCTCTTCCAGTATGCCAGACTCCCCGCGCGTCATTCGTAGCGCAGCGCCACCGCCGCCGGGATGCGGGCAGCCCGCGCCGACGGGATCAACGAGGCGACGGAGGCTACCGCCCCGAGCACCGCCGCGACCGCCAGGAACACCGCCGGGTCCGACGGGCGGACATCGAACAACAGGGCCGACATCATGCGCGTCAGAGCAAAAGCGCCCGCGGCGCCCGCCGCCAGTCCCCAGGCGGCCATGCGCAGGCCTTGCCCCACTACCATGCCGACCAGTTCCCGTCCGCCTGCGCCCAGGGCCACGCGAATACCGAACTCGCGCGTGCGCTGCGAGACCGAATATGCCAGCACGCCATAGATGCCAATGGCCGCCAGCAGCACCGCCAGGCCCGCGAAGATCAGGCACAGCCCCATGGCCGCGCGCTGGTTCGTCAACGAAGCCGCCAGCCGTTCGGGCATGGTCTGGACGTCGTACAACGGCATCTCCGGGTCGGCCTGGTGAAGCGTGCGGCGGATGGCGGCAATCAGTTGCGGATTGTCGCGCTGGGTCCGCAACACCAGGTGCACGCCGCGCGGCACGTATTGTTTGTAAGAGAAGTAGATCTGCCCCACGGGGTTGTTCTCAGCCAGGTTTCCTGTCTTTACGCTGCCAGCCACGCCCACGATGGTGCACTCGTCGGGCCTCTCCGGGTCTCCCGGAACCTGGATCCCGCGGTTGATCCTGGCGCCGATGGCGTCGCCTTTGGGGAAATACTTGCGCGCCAGGAACTGGTCGATGATCACAACTTTCTGTGCGTCGGGACCGTCGGAATCGGAGATGTCACGGCCCTGAATCACCGGGATGCGCATGGCCTGGAGATAGCCCGGAGTCGCGATGTTCCAGCCCGGTACCGGAGGATTCTCCCCCGGCGCGAGGGCGCGGCCCACAATCGAGATGACGCTGGAGTTGTTGTCGCCGCTGAACGGCAGATACGTCGTTGCGCCGGCGTGGCGCACCCCGGGAATCGCGGACACCCGCTGGAGCAGGTCCGCCAGGAAATTCCGCGCGCGGGCATCATCCCCGTAACGAATCCGCGGCAAAGTAACCTGCGCCGTGACCACGTTTTCCGGCTGGAAACCCGGGTCCACCCGAAGCAGCCGGGCAAAGCTCATGGTGAGCAGCCCCGCTCCGATGAGCAGTATGAACGCGAAGGCGAACTGGCACACCACCAGCACCGAGCGCACCCAGACTGCGCCACGCGCCGCGGTTCCCGTGCGCTCGTGCCCGCGGAATACCGCGTTCAGGTCCCGGCGCAGCACGTGGACCAGAGGCACGCCGCCGAACACCATGCCCGTGAGGAGAGCTATGGCAGCGGTGAAGGCCAGCGCGCCGGGGTCGATCGCGATGGCCGCGCCTCGCGGCAGGTCTTTCGCGCCCAGGTAGGAGAGTAGGTGGACGCCGCCGTAGGCCACGGCTATTCCGAGCGCGCCGCCCATCA
>Ga0326727_10016011_pt1 | contig 15942 bp, 10 predicted proteins | sample MB2enrmetagenome_FD_207643 | JGI IMG/M metagenome (GOLD analysis project Ga0326727, IMG submission 207643) | Lab enriched peat soil microbial communities from McLean, Ithaca, NY, United States - MB29MY | ecosystem: Environmental > Terrestrial > Soil > Wetlands > Peat | place: USA: New York...
CAAAACACCGCGAGTTCCGGCGGGAGCAGCTCCTGAACGCTCATCCCTGGAGCGATCGGGCCGCCAAAATTTCGCTCGAAGTACTCTTTATAGGCGTGGTTGAAAGTAATCAGGCGCAAGCGCGGGTCCACCGACCAGATCAAATCTTCGGTGCTTTCGATCAAGGCCGAAAGATTCGCTTCCGCTTGAATGCGCATTTCTATCCCTTCTTACGCAGCGATCTATATCTGCATTCCTCGAGTAGGCGCTGCCAGAGCTCGCAAGCGCAGACCGACCCTATCGGCTGCCGAAGCGGTATCCTGCAAGATGTATTGTCCCTGCTTCCCCCATTGGCATCATCCATGAATCATGGCCGGATCGGTCCCCGAGAAACTACAGCCACTCCAAAAAAGTACCTTGAGTGTACGCTTTATGCAAGCTTTTTCCACAGTTTTTTGATTTTTAATCGTAGATTTGGCATAAAATACCTCTTTTCGGGAAAAACGGCGTTTGGGGCGAAGCGCTACCGCTCTCATGCCCCATCAATCCCGCGCGATCTCCAGCGTGCCGGTCAGGCTGGCCACGTGTTCGACCCCGTGGCCGCGGCACCAGGATTCGAGACCCCCGGCCAGCCGCTCAACGGCGCGGGGGTCGGCGTAGCTGGCTGTGCCCACCTCGACGGCTGTTGCGCCGGCTAGCAGGTATTCGACCACGTCTTCCGGAGTCGTGATGCCGCCCATGCCGATAATCGGAATGCTGACGGCGCGGGCGGTCTCGTAGACCATGCGCAGGGCGATGGGCTTGATCGCCGGGCCGGAGAGGCCGCCGGTGATGTTGCTGAGGCGCGGACGGCGGGTCTCGGCGTCAATCGACATGGCCAGAAAGGTATTGGTCAGGCTAACCGCGTCGGCCCCGGCCTCGGCGGCAATTTTCGCCATGTGCGCGATGGAGGTCACGTTGGGCGAGAGCTTGACGATCAGTGGCCGGGCGCTGGCGGACTTGGCGCGCCCCACCAGGTACTCCAGCGATCCTGGATCGGAGCCGAAGGCCATGCCGCCGGCGTGGACGTTGGGGCAGGAGACATTCAGTTCATAGGCCGTGATGCCCGCCGCCTGGTTGAGCCGCTCAATGACCGCGATGTACTCGCCCACCGTGTAGCCGAAGACGTTGACGATGACGTTGCAGCGCGGATAGCGGCGGAGCGGCGGCAGCTTGCGGCTGATGAACTCCTCTACGCCGACATTCTGCAATCCGATGGCGTTGAGCATGCCAGCCGCAGTCTGGATGATGCGCGGTGCGGAGTGGCCGGCCATCGGCTCCATCGAGATGCCTTTGGTGACCAGGCCGCCGATCCGCTCCAAATGCACGATCTCTTCAAACTCGATGCCATAGCCGAAGGTGCCGCTGGCGGCAATGATCGGGTTGGCCAGCTCCAGGCCGGCCAGCGACACTTTCATCTCGGGCTTCACGCGCGGCTATCTTCCTTTTCTCAGTGGACAGTGAACAGCGGCCAATCTGGACTACAGAACCATGATACTCGTCCGGCCTGAACGATGTGCTCAGAATCGTTCACTTATCCAATCGGCATAGGGGGTGGAGTATGCCCCTTTATATGGCGATCCATCACGATAGCCGTGACAGTCATCACATCTGGGTTCGATATAGCAGACATTAAATGAATGTAAATTCCGGCATAGTTCAGTCGCGGTTGTGATAGCTGTCTCCCTACTTGGCATCTTTATCGGGAAACCTCAACAACAATGAAATCGGAAGGTGGTTGAGCGGTCAAGACTTGCGCAACTTATTCCCAACCAGACAGCCCGGCTCATAAGGAGAAAGGTCATGTCTGCAACTTTGCCAGTGTTGCGTCTGCGGATTCTGCTCGTCGCAGGACTCATCGCGGTAACGTCGCTATCTGTTCGTCAGGTGGCAAGTGCCCAAGCCAGCGCCCCAAATGAATGGACCTGGATGGGCGGAAGCGGCCCAAGTAACTCGTATGGAGTCTTCGGCACATTGGGAACGCCTGCCGCCGGGAACATCCCCGCAAGCCGCCAGTTCGCTGCGCGCTGGACGGACAAAAACGGCAATTTTTGGCTCTTCGGGGGAGGAGGAGCCTACGCTCCCAACGATCTTTGGGAATTCTATCCTTCCACAAACGAATGGGCGTGGATGGGCGGAAGCAGCACGATGATCTGCGTGTTTGGTGCAGGATGTGGCGATCCAGGCGTGTTTGGCACCTTGGGAACTCCGGCTGCCGGAAACATCCCAGGAAGCCGCTATGGGGCGGTGAGCTGGACCGATAGCAGCGGCAAATTCTGGCTGTTCGGGGGCGTGGGCAATGATGGCGATGGCCAGGGTGGCTTTCGCAACGACCTCTGGAATTTTGACCCTTCCACGAACGAATGGACCTGGATGGGCGGACCCAGTGCGTGCGGCTCTGGATGTCAACAGCCCGGAGTGTACGGTACGTTGGGAACATTTGCCACTGGGAACTTCCCCGAAAACAACGAGTATGCGATGGGCTGGACCGACAAGAATGGCAATCTCTGGCTCTTTGGGGGTTTTGGTACCGACGAGGGTGAGGCCGGTGCCTACAGCCAGGGCGATCTCAACCTGCTATGGGAGTTCAATCCTTCCACGAATGAATGGGCGTATATGGGCGGCAACACGGTCGGAAACGGCTATAATTCGCCTGGAGTTTATGGCACGCTGGGAACGCCTGACGCCGGAAACATCCCCCCAGGCCGCCAGAGTGCTACGACCTGGACCGATAGCAAGGGCAATCTCTGGCTCTTTGGGGGCGGCTTCGGTCCTGTCGATTATGTTTCAACCACTGCGCTTAACGACCTTTGGGAGTTCAATCCTTCCACGAACCAGTGGGCGTGGATGAGCGGAAGCAGCACGGTGAGCAGTTGCTGGACGTATGGAACTACTTATTACGGCCAATATACGTTTTGCAGTCAGCCCGGTGTGTATGGCACGTTGGGTGTGCCTGCCGCCGGGAACATTCCCGGAGGCCGCAGCCGCGCTACAGGCTGGGCAGATAGCAGCGGCAATTTCTGGCTCTTCGGGGGCTTCGGCTACGATGCCAACGGCCCCGGCTTGTTCAATGACCTTTGGGAGTTCAATCCTTCCACGAGCGAATGGACTTGGATGGGAGGAAACAGCACGGTGGGTAGTTGTACGAACCAACGGTGTGGCCAGCCCAGTGAATATGGCACGTTGGGTATGCCGGCTGTGGGGAACGCTCCGGGGGGCCGCAGCGACGCTGTAGGCTGGACCGATAACAGCGGCAATTTCTGGCTTTTTGGGGGCTTCTACGGCGCCGATGAGCTTTGGGAATATCAGCCATCGACAGCCTCCTTACCGGCAGCCGTCATGCCAGCCTTCAGTGTGGCAGCCGGAACCTACACTACGGCGCAGACGGTAACCATCAGTGATGCGATGTCTGGCGCAACTATCTACTACACCACCAACGGAACCACGCCGACCACAAGTTCGAGTGTGTACAGCGTTCCGATCACCGTCTCGTCGTCAGAAACGATCGAGGCAATTGCGACGGTCAGCGGCTACCCCACCAGCGGCGTTGCAACCGCCGCTTATACGATTGCGCCACTGGCCTCAGCCCCAACATTCAGCCCGTCCGGAGGAACCTACACCGCGGCGCAAATGGTGACCATCAGTGACACGACGCCGGGAGCGATCATTTATTACACTACCGACGGTAAATTGCCGATTGTGGGTTCGAGTGTGTACAGCGTTCCGATCATCGTCTCGTCATCAGAAACGCTTCAGGCGATGGTAACGGCCAATGGCTACTCCCAAAGCGCTCTGGCAACCGCTGCCTACACCATAAACCTGTCTCAAGCCGCAACGCCAACCATTAGCTTGGCGGCAGGTACGTATTACATGCCGCAAACGGTGACGATCAGCGATATAACGCCGGGAGCGATCATCTACTACACCACCAACGGGACGCAGCCGACGACGAGTTCTACCGTGTACAGCGGCCCGGTCTCTGTCTCATCCTCAGAAACACTAGAGGCAATCGCTACGGCCAGCGGTTACACCCAAAGCGCCTTGGCAACCGCCGGCTACTTGATCACACCATTGGCGGTGGGTGGCAGATTCGATTGGACGTGGATGGGCGGAAGCAGCACGGTGCCGATAACCAGCGATGGCAACGGCGGACAGCCCGGCGTGTACGGCACGCTGGGAACGCCCGCCGACGGAAACGTTCCCGGTGGCCGATTTACCGCAACAAGCTGGACCGACAGCGGCGGCAATCTCTGGCTCTTCGGAGGAACAGGCTTCGATGGCAGCGGCAGTTGGGGTACACTCAACGACTTATGGGAGTTCAATCCTGTCACAAATCAATGGGCGTGGATGGGCGGTAGCAGCGTTTATGGCCAGCCCGGAGTGTATGGCACGCTGGGAACGCCCGCCGTGGGAAACAACCCTGGAAGCCGCCAGGGCTCTGCTAGCTGGACTGATAGCAGTGGCAACCTCTGGCTCTTTGGGGGCACCTCCTGTTGTGCTTCCGGCTTTCTCAACGACCTTTGGGAGTTCAATCCTTCCACCAACCAATGGGCGTGGATGGGCGGAGGCAATGGTAGCACGATGCAGTGCGCCAACAACGGATATGGCCTCACAATATGCGCCCAACCCGGCGTGTACGGCACGTTGGGCGTACCTGCTGCCGGGAATATCCCCCGAGGACGCCAGTGGGCTACGAGCTGGAACGACAGCAGCGGCAACTTCTGGCTCTACGGGGGCTGGGGCATGGCTGCCAACGGCAATTGGAGCGCTCTCAACGACCTTTGGAAGTTCAATCCCTCCACCAACCAATGGGCGTGGATGAGCGGTAGCAGTTCGGATGCGGGCAACTGCACGATTCCCGACATCCAGGCTCCGAACGGGTCCCTCTGTGGCCCATCCGGTGTGTACGGCACGCTGGGAACGCCTGCCGCCGGAAACACTCCCGGAGGCCGCGATGGCATTACGAGCTGGAACGATGCAAGCGGCCATCTCTGGCTCTTCGGGGGCTCTGGTTTCGATGCCAACGGCAATTTTGGCTATCTCAACGACCTTTGGGAGTTCAATCCTTCTACGAATCTGTGGAGCTGGATGGGGGGAAGCAGCACGGAGGGGATCAATGGAGTCCCGGAGGGCCAACCCGGAGTATACGGCACGTTGGGTGTGCCCGCCGCCGGAAACTACCCCGGAGCCCGTACCTTCAGTTTAGGCTGGGCCGATAACAGCGGCAATTTCTGGCTCTTCGGTGGCTATGGCGCCGATGTCAACGGCCCTGGCGGCTATCTCAACGACCTTTGGGAGTTCAATCCTTCCACGAACCAATGGGTGTGGATGGGCGGAAGCATCTCGTGGGGGAACAACTGCATACAGGCAAACGGGGATACTCTCTGTGGCCCAGCCGGAGTGTTCGGCACGTTGGGTGTACCTGCCGCGGGAAACATCCCCGGAGGCCGCGATTATTGCACCGCGAGCTGGACCGACAAAAACGGCAATTTCTGGCTCTTCGGGGGCTGGAACTACGATGCCAACGGCAATCTTGGTTATCTCAATGACCTGTGGAAATATCAGCCTGCAATCACCTTGCCGGCCACTGCGACGCCAACCTTCAGCGTAACCTCCGGAACTTATGCTGCGACCCAGACGGTGACCATCTCCGATACAACAGCGAACGCAACCATCTACTACACCACCGACGGAAGCACGCCGACCACGAGTTCGAATGTGTACAGCGCTCCCATCATCGTGTCTTCCTCAGAAACCATTGAGGCGACTGCGGCGGCCAGCGGCTATTCCCAAAGCGCTGTGGCAACCACCGCCTATACCATCAACTTGCCTCAGGCCGCAACGCCGTCCTTCAGCGTGGCAGCAGGGACTTACACCGCTACGCAGACGGTGACGATCTCCGATACTACTCCAGGCGCAACGATTTACTACACGCTGGACGGCTCGACGCCAACTGCAGGATCGACCGTGTACAGCGGCGCGATCACCGTATCTTCGACAGAGACGATTGAAGCGATGGCGACGGCCATCGGCTACTCCCAGAGCGCCGTGGCAACCGCCGCCTACACCATCAATTTGCCAGCAGCCGCAACGCCAACCTTTAGCATGGCGCCAGGAAGCTACACCGCGGCGCAAACGGTCATCCTCAGCGATGGGACGGCCGCAGCCACCATCTACTACACCACCGATGGAACTACGCCGACTGCGGGTTCGGCGGTGTACAGCGGTCCCATTACCGTATCGTCTACGGAAACGCTGGAGGCGATGGCGTCGGCCAGCGGCTATCTCAACAGCGCGATGGCAACCGCCGCCTACACCATCAACATTTCAACAAATCCTGCGCCGTTTATCGGCAGTATTACACCGGCGTATGTCAGTGCGGGCGTCGCGGCTTTCACTCTGACGGTCAACGGATTGCAGTTCATTCAAAGCTCGACGGTCTACTGGGGAACGACCGCCTTGGCCACAACCTACGTCAGCGCGACGCAACTTACCGCGCAAGTACCTGATGCTGATATCGCCAGCGACAACGTCGCTATTGCGATAACCGTGCAAACACCAATACCCGGCGGAGGCACCTCCGATGCATTGACCTTCCAGGTGGATTCAGCCGCTTCCACGGCAACGCCGCCGGCATTTGCTTCAACGACGGCGATTGTTGCCACCGGCTCACCGGCCAGTTATCCGGTCACTCTGCCGTCCTCTGTGACAACCACAACCGCAAGCTGCCTGAATCTTCCCACTGGAGCAACTTGCAGCTATTCCGCAACAACCAATACGGTGACGATCACAACCTCCGCAACAACGCCGGCGGGAACCTATCAAGTCACGGTAGTCTTTAATGAAACTGTCTCCGGCGCGGCAACTTCGTGGATTCTGCTGCCGATTCTTTTGTTTCCGCTGATGATTATGCGCAAACGGCTGGCGGCGCGGGGCGCTTGGGTGACGGCTTGCCTGGGACTGGTTCTGCTGGCAGGAACAGCTCTCTGCGCCAGTTGCGGTGGTGGTGGTGTTGGGAATTCAGGCGGAGGCAGTGGCGGAGGAGGAGGTGGTGGAGGTGGGTCGCAAACTCATCAGGTGACGAGTTCGAGCGTCGTCAGCATCACGGTTCAGTAGGAGACGCTTCAGGATGTGAGGTTACTGCAAAGGGGTCATGAAAGCATAGGGACGTAAAGGCGGGTTTGCCGATACGTCCCTATCGTTTTCAATGGTCAAACAGCTATGCGCCGACCGGCTCGGTGGCGTTCACCTTGACCGGCGTCAGCCAGCCGAAGCGGTCGGGTTTGAGGCCGTTGGCGATGCCGAAGAATTCGTCGCCGATCTTCCTGGTGATCTCGCCCGGCTTGCCGTCGGCGATGAGGATGCGGTCGATGGAGCGGATAGGCTGAACCTCGGCGGCCGTGCCGGTGAAGAAGACCTCGTCGGCGATGTAAAGCAATTCGCGGGGAAGGGAGCGCTCCTTTACCGTCAGCCCGAGGTGGCGGGCGATGGTCAGCACTGAGTCGCGGGTAATGCCGGAGAGTACCGAGCTGGAGAGCGGCGGCGTATAGATTACGCCATTGCGGACGATGAAGATGTTCTCGCCGGAGCCCTCACTGACCAAGCCGTTCACATCCAGCCCGATGCCCTCGGCGTAGCCGTTGATCTCGGCCTCCATGTGGATGAGCTGGGAGTTCATATAGTTGGCGCCGGCCTTGGCCAGCGAGGGCATGGTGTTGGGCGCCAGACGAGCCCAACTGGAGATGCAGACGTCCGCGCCGCCGTGGCCGGCGATGTACTTGCCCCAGGGGAAGTTGGCGATGTAGACCTCGACCGGCGAACCTTTGGGGCTTACGCCGATATCGCCGTATCCGCGCAGCGCGATGGGGCGGATATAGCAGGGAGCAACGCCATTGGCTTCAATCAGATCGACCACGCCGGCGCAGAGCTCCTCGATGTTGAAGGGCAGCTCCATGCGATAGATCTTGGCTGAATCCAGCAGCCGCTGCATGTGCTCCGGGAGACGGAAGACGGCCGAGCCTTGCGGCTGGCCATAGGCGCGGATGCCCTCAAAAACGCTGGAGCCGTAGTGGATCACATGGCTCATCACGTGGATGTTGGCCTGCTCCCAGGGAATCAGAGTACCGTTGTGCCAGATTTTCGAGGTGGCTTGGATAGGCATAAGGGTTGGAATACTCCTTCGACGCGCCGGGCGCGTACCATTCAGAGTATCGCGGTTGAGGCGGGGCTGTCACGGCGCGGCGCGGCTACGTAATGTCTCATCTTGGTTTATGGCTCTGATTTTGAGGGCATATGCTAGGATTGGCGTGTGAATACGCCACTTCACCACTTTGGTATGCAAGAATTGCACGCCGCCATTGATGCTACGCGGTGCGCTCGTGGGTTAACCTGGGCCGAATTAACGGCCGAGATCAACAAACCTTTTGAGGGCACGCCCTCCATACCCATCAGCGTCTCTACTGTGAGAGGTATGCTGAACAAGAGCTCAGTAACCAGCGCTGTCGTACTTCAGATTCTCAGATGGCTAGGCAGGACCCCAGAGAGCTTCTTATCTAGAGACACCTCTGCTCCACAACCGGGCGAAACACTGCCCGAGCCTGGACCAGGCCGTATCCTCCGCTTCGACACGCGCGCCATGCACGCTGCGCTCGACGCGGAACGTCTCAAGCGTGGAATCAAGTGGAAGCAAGTTGCCGAAGAACTTCCAGGCTTCACTGAGAGCATGCTCACAAACCTGGCAAAGGGTCCGTTGATCGGCTTTCCCAGGGTGATGCTGATTACCCAATGGGTAGGGCGTCCAGCCGCGGCATTCGTGCGCGATCATGACCGATAAGCACGTCCGCCAGATCTCCTCTGCTCCCAACGGCGACTCGTAATAGCGCACGGAATGGGGCGCCACCAACAACGAGCAGAAGCGCTATTGCATCTAGATATCTCCCGGCAAGATCAACCCCGCCACGCCGTCGTCGATCAGCTCGGGTCCGTCGCCCACCCGCTCCCTGCTTCTATCGGCTCCAGCGTGAGGCGCGCCGTCAGCACCACCAGCGCGGCCCACAGTGTATCGGCGGCCAGCAGATGCGCCACCTGCACCCACAGCGGAGCCAGCAGGATCACGTCCAGCAAACCCAGCGTGTAGACCGCGGCCAGCAGCAGAAGAATCAATGCGGAGAGGCCGCGATTGTCCCACTGCGTCCGACGCCGCGCGGCGCGTACCAGCAGCCAGATGAGCAGGAAGCTGGCGGCGAAGGCGATGCCCGGATGCGTCCAGCGCCAGCGCACCAGCCAGCCGCTGGCCGAGGAGAAATCCTGCGCCAGCGCCAGGCCCAGCGAACTGGCCGGGAAGAGCGTGTCGCCCAGCGCGGCCAGCGAGCCGGTGACGCCCACGACCAGCACCACGAAGACGCTGGCAACGGCTGCGAAGGGCGCACGCAGGCGCATGCCGCCACGCAGAAAGCCCTGCTTCCGGCTGAGCAGGTGCGCGGTCAGCGTGATCGCGGCCACCAGCAGCAGCGTGTTCGTGAGATGCAGCGCCAGGAAGGCGGGCCGCAGCGGCGATTGGCTCTGCGCCGTGTATCCCAGCTTGACCAGCAGCGCTCCCAGCAACGCCTCAATCAGAGTGAAGGCGACCGAAGCCACAGCCGCCGCGCGCGCCAGGTGGCCGCGCACCGTGCCGGCGAAGGTCCACGCCAGCATGCCCACGATCGCGAAAAAGGAAAGGCCGCTGGTGAGCCGATGAGTGAACTCGATCATGGTATTCACGCTGGCCGAGTGCTGGATTACGACACCGTTGCAGAGCGGCCAATGGTTGCCGCAGCCAGCGCCGGAACCGGTGGCGCGGACCAGCGTCCCCCACAAAATCACGGCGATGAAGTAGCAGAGTACGCCCCAGGCAAAGCGGCGCAGGGCGGGCGAAGGCAGGCGTTGCGCGGCAATGGTGACAGCGGTTGCGGACATAAAGGAAGCCTCCAGATGGAACCCCTCAGTGTAGAACAAGCGGGGGCAGGTTTGAGTTTTGCAGAGTGTTCACCGTCTTGCTAATGTCCTGCTCAATCGTGATGATATGTGCATTGCCGACAATGCTGCGCTCTGCCGGAAGCATTTTCGCAAATGCCTCCCGGCTGTCTGAATACACGACGCCGGTGATAACCCCTGGACTCGAGCGCCAATGACCAAACACCGCCAGGCGAGTACTGATTGTACCGCCCCAGTTTATTGCCAGAAGGCACATCAATTCCGTTTGCAGTACAATTTCCCCTAACCGCCCGTTCAACTTTGGGGTCTAAGTTTGTGGATCGACGAATCGGGGAAGCAGGCAGCCGGTGCGTATTGTGTTTGCGAAGTTTTGCGGAAGGTTTAACATGGTTCATTCCTTTCGGATTCCTGCGTACTCGTTTCTCTCCCTCGTCCTGATTGCCGCCTATCCCGGCAATTTGTCCGCCGCTGCTTCCGCGGCCAACGCTGCCGGCACAGAACCCGATTTCAGAGACGGTCTGGTGCGGCTGGACGTCACGGTAACCGATAAATCCGGAAGCCCGGTACCAGGACTCAAAGCCGAAGACTTCACTCTGCTCGACAACGGGCAGCCGCGGAAGCTGGTTTCATTTCGAGCCCACGATGCAGCCGCCAACCAGGCGAATGAGCCCGTTGAGATCATCCTGCTTATCGATGCGCTGAACCGGACCGTGTCACAATTGGCCGTCGCCGAAGAGGAAGCCGAGAAGTTTCTGCGGAAAGATCAGGGCCGGCTCCGATACCCGGCGATGGTCTATCGGCTCACAGAAGATGGTCTGTCGGCTTCGATGCACCTTACGACAGATGGAAACGCCCTGGCCGAAGAGATTGCGAGCAAAGCGGAACCGCGCACCATATCACAGCTCTATCCTCTCCATAAAGATGGTTCGCGAATGGACCTGAACACTTTCGACATTGGTCGTGACCTCCTATCGCTCCAGGCGCTCGGAGCGATTGCCATTGAAGCCCGGAGAAGGCCGGGGCGAAAGCTCTTGTTCTGGATGGGACCAGGCTGGACATCGAAATGGGAAGGCGAGAACGCTTTTGATGAAATTGTCGAGTTCTCCACACGCCTTCGCGAGGCGCGGATCAATCTCTTTAGCGTGATCGCCTTGGCTATTGGAGAAGGCAGTACCTTCAACCAGGGTTACGTGCGGCCCGTCCTGCAAGCGAAGGATGCTGCGTTCAGCGAAATGGCGCTCAATGTACTCGCCGCAAAAAGCGGAGGCCTCGTGCTGGCTACGTCATGGACGACAAAAAATCCGATCGACAAAGCCGTAGAAGACGCAGGCGATTACTACACGCTCACCTTCGATCCGCCCAGGGCCGAAATGCCCGACGAGTATCACGAATTGAAGGTCACAGTTGACAAGACGGATGCTGCCGTTCGCGCCAACAGCGAGTACTATGATCAACCCTCGTTTTACGATGAGCCGGAGGCGCGCGAAAAGATTGCCGTCGACCGATTACGGCAGGCGCTGGAGACGCTCCGGACGCTCTCCGACTCCGAAGCGGCCAAACGTCTCTCCAGCATGGAACTGACCGCACGGCTCAGCAGCGCGAATGCCGCGAAGCTGCGATCGCTTGTGCATGGCAAGAAGGCAAACGAAGCGCTCACCGTTCTGGCCGACCGCTCGGCGTTTCTGCCTCCGCCGGCCGCGGAGATCTCCGACGCCCCTGCGCCCGAGGTGCAAGAGCAGCGCCGGATGATGGACCAGATGATTCACTATCTGCAGGAGACGTTTCTCAGGCTGCCGGACCTTTTCGCTACGCGCACGACGGTGCGCTACGAAGAGCCGGAGAAGAAACAGGATCAATCATGGAAGATCGCCGCGGCCGATCAATCCCTGCACGCGGCGGCAACGGAACCGATGACCGTGCTCGTGCGCAATTCCAGGGAGACAACCGAGGGAGATGCGCGAACGGCGAAGCATCAGCATGGGCAAGAACGCAGTCTGATCGCCGAAGGAACCTTTGGTCCTATGCTTGCAACGTTTTTGGTCGACGTAGCCGATCCGCACAGCCAGATAAAATGGAGCCGCTGGGAGCGTGACGCGCAGGGTCAACGCGCGGTCTTTCGTTACACAGTTCCCAGGGAGTCCGCTCATTTCGAGGTAAGTTTCTGTTGCCTGGCGGACACGGATCGAACCGTGCCCTTCAACACGATGGCCTTCGTGGCCGCATATCACGGAGAGATTACGATCGATCCAGAAACCGGAGCAATCTACCGGATCACGGCCGAAGCCGATCTTCTTCCCAGGCTGCCGATCGACCGTTCGGATGTGATGGTGGAATTCAGCCCCACTGTAATCAGAGATCAAACCTTCATCTGCCCGGTGCGTAGCGTTTCAATTTCACGGTCTCGCAAGGTCATCCTCTTGCACGATTGGAATATGCAGTTCGGCATCTATGGCCCATTCGAAACCATGCTGAACGATGTGACCTTTTCCAACTACCACCTCTTCGCCTCCCAGCATCGGATCCTGACGGATATTTCTCCCGCGCCTTGAGAATCCACTCCAGCCGTTCCCGGCGGCCTGCGGTTCATCTCTTCGTAGCAACAGATCGAATCATGGTTTCGAGTTCCATGACTCCCCGGTACAGCATTACCTGCTCATGCTCGAATTGTCACCAAACCAAAGTTACGACGGGACCAATCCCGAAAAACCCGCATTTACGGCGCCTTTCGGCTGCGCTCAGGGCAGGTAAACGTCGCGCCCTGTTACAAGAATTGATTCTTTTGGTGCCCGGAGGGGGACTTGAACCCCCACGTCCTTGCGGCCTGCGGATTTTAAGTTTGTGACGAACACTGTAAACCTATGAAAAAAGTGAAACCTACCGTAATCTAGCAACTGAGTAACTCCCTCAATTACAAGAATTTAGCGTAATCGAGCGTAATCAAGCCGAACTGAAAGGTGTACCGCTATTGTACCTCGCGTAGTGAGCTGCACATTGCAGTTGAGCATTCGATTTGACCCTCCCCGCAGCCATCAAATCACGTTTTCGAGGGTTCTGCAGAATTCAGCGATATGCTGCCATGTAGTACAAAGTTATGTTGCCACCTGGGTCCGATTCAATACACCGCAAACCTACCACTGAGTACAGGGGAGCAATACTTATCTTCCGCTGGGGGCGATTTCGGAGTTACAGGCGGGACAACTCTACACTCGCCGTGTTGCGGAGTCAGGGATTCGGCAGCCGTATAGGTTACCTCAGGGGTTCTCACGCTACATGACAACATCTCCATGTCTCCACTCATGCCACCCTCCCAAGAGCTGCTCAATGGTTGTCAGTAGAACCTCCGGGGCCGCGGTGGGCGCCACGCGATCGTCGTACAGAGCATCCTCAAGAAAGCTTTCTCCACTCGAGACCACAAGGATTCTGGCAAGAGGCCACCGCCGGCGAATCAACCGGCCGGCTGCCTCTAGCTCAAACGAGGAGAGTGTGTTGTGGAGGATTGCTACGTGAATGGATTCCTGCGTCGGCATTCCCCACAGCTCCCGATAATCTATTGCGATGGTGAGATGGAAGCTAGCTCCATCAAGCAGCGTGTCGTGGACCACGCTGCCGCGATCCACTGAACCTACGGAGAGCACGTGGATCGTCTTTGCCCCCCGAGTATCTTTCCGGCTCAGAGTTCTGATGGTATGTTCATTAGCAAAAGTAGTGACTTCACCGAGCCTGTTCATGCTACCTCCGCAAGGCTAAATTCGTCTTCCAACACATAAAGAGGCGCTGAACCTTTCATGCAGGGACTCGTTATGATCATGAAGATGTTGAGGTTGGAAGCGCCGTAAAACACAACGCCTTTATCCGCGGGAAGAATCTCCAATAAAGTATCCAGTTCGTTTGGCGAGACGGGAAGCACGGACGCAGTTGGGACTGAAAATGGGACCGAGAGCCCATCGGCTCTTAGATCGACCACGACGAGATCGCTGCGCTCAGAGAGAATCGTCATGAACTCGTTGACTGAGATCCATCTCATCTCTCGCGCTAACTCGCCGGCAGGCTCGGGTACGACCTCATCAGGGACAGACGGTTGAATGACAGATTGTATCCGGTTCAAGAGTGCGCGCTCTTGAGATCGCCTAATCCCCCATACGACAAACAACGGAACTGCCAGCAAAACTGCAGGCAGAAACCAAAGGAAATTCATAGTGCATTCCTCCACTAAAACGCTTCATGATGCTAATTGTTCAGGCACGCGGCAACGGCGTCGACTCAGACACCGAACCGCAGTGCCAACTATGCCAGAAAGAAGCGATGTGGAGGGGGAGAGCGGGATGGGATCGGGAAAACGAAGTAGTCAATGTCGCGCACACACACGGGGAGAATGGAGGCGACAGCGTTGCTCAGGCTGCGAAGCCTCTGAATGGGGACAGGCAGTGCCTGTGAACCGGGGACGAGATGCGACTTGGCCTTGAATCCTGAAACCACCGTCACGAAGGCGTGACGCGACTCGATCCACAACTTTGCAACCGGAACCGGCGACGGTGTCGCATGGCGATGATAGAGGGATAACTTGTAACCAGCCCCCCACAATGCGACGGCAATTGCCAGTCTAATGATTCCCAGAGCGCAGGGTCTAAATATCTGTCTCCACGAGGGATATACGCACCGCACCGGCGTTCTCGTTCGGAGGATGCGCCGCTGCAAGATATTAGCGAGGACAGTTATTGGGCTTCGGGCTGACATTGCGACAAACATCTCTTGATGCCCTCATGGAACCCGACCTATCAGTATAGACGCCACTTCGTATAAAAAGCTTCTGGTTTTTCAATCATAATTTGTTATCAAAGATACGACTTATTATCTCTGGATTCATCAATATGGTACGAAGATACAATTTTCGGGCCATTCTGATGCCGAATGGAGCTTGATAAGCAGCTAGAGTCATCCACCGCCCCCTCTGTAATAAATGCTTTGACGGCAATCGCGCTCAACCTGCGATGGTCATGGAACCATGCCGCGAACGAATTGTGGAGTCCGCTCGATTCGGAGTTGTGGGATCTGACGCGGAACCCGTGGGGCATACTTCAAACAATATCGCAGTAAAAGCTGAAAGCTCTACGCACCTTCCAAAACCTGCGGAGACGAGATGCTCCTAACCACACAATCCGTGCAAAGTGTGGTTCTAGTCCTTGGTATGGAAAACCGTACGGTTGATGTCCGGCCAGAACTCTTTGAACACAAACGTGGCAGCATCGATGCCAACATTGATGCCCCATTTCTGCGCAGTGTTTCCAAAGGTACGTTCTGGAGCTGGATAGTACAAATTGGAGATGCCGGCAGCCGCACCAGCTCCGACTACTTCGCCATAGTTGAAGGTCGAGATTCCAGCATCTGATCGTGTGATGACGGTGCGGCTAAGTGCATATCCTGTACGCTTGAAGAACCCGCCTTTGCCCAATGTGTAGTAGCGTATGTCTTCATGCGTCAGCGTGGGTACAACGAATTCAACTGTGTAGTTCTCTATCGACTGGTCTGCAATGCTATGCCAGAGATAGCGGCCATAGCCGGCCGCTCCCTGGTGGAACTCTGGCGTATCTTTGATTGCCATCGAGTAGCCTGCCAACGCAGCGGGGATGACAAACGCAGAGTAGTCGAACGAATCTTCCGTTGCAGTGATGAACTTCTCCTTCAGAGGTTGTGGAGGGAGCACCTGATTTGTACTGACCGCACGAAAGTTTGGGATGATCCCAAGAATCCGCTTGGTCTGGCGGGCCTGCTCATCGCTTTGAGAGGGAAATGCTTTGCTCTCTGCATCTGACTGCTGGTTCGACGAAGATGAATCACTGGTGGTGTCTGTCTGCGTGGCGATACCGAGCGGGGAGGCCGCGTCAGGCGAATCTGGCAACGAGTATTGAGCCACCTGCTGTTGTTGGGCAGAGCCGTTCAGACCGCAAAATGAGA
>Ga0326727_10016012_pt1 | contig 15940 bp, 16 predicted proteins | sample MB2enrmetagenome_FD_207643 | JGI IMG/M metagenome (GOLD analysis project Ga0326727, IMG submission 207643) | Lab enriched peat soil microbial communities from McLean, Ithaca, NY, United States - MB29MY | ecosystem: Environmental > Terrestrial > Soil > Wetlands > Peat | place: USA: New York...
TACCCACCCGTGGAGGCCGATTACCTACCAATCGGCCGCAGGTGACCAACTGTGACCAACCTGCCCCACCCATCTGTCAGGGGTGGCGAGCTTTAGAAGAGGCGGCATTTTCAAAAGAGAGAGATGAACAGGCGGAGCGCCTGTTCCACATTAATAGGCCCAGCGCCAGAGGCTGGCTCCTACTGTGTAGCCGGCTCCGACGGCGGCGTAAAGGACCAGATCGCCTTTCTTCAGGCGGCTTTGCAATAGCGCGTCTCTCGTGGCTAACGGAATGGTTCCAGCGGTGGTGTTGCCGTACTTGTTGATGTTGGTCATCACCTTTTCCGGCGGCAGGCCCAGCTTCTCGGCAGTCGCCGTGATGATGCGTTTGTTGGCCTGGTGGGGGATCAGGATGTCGAGGTCGGCGGGGGTCAGTCCGTTGCGCGCGAGAAGAGCGGTCGAGACTTCCTGCATTTTCGTCACGGCGTATTTGAAAACCTGCTGGCCTTCCTGATGGACGTAATGCATCTTGTTTTCCACCGTCTCGGCGCTGGCGGGGTGACGGCTGCCACCGGCCGGCATGCTGAGGTAGGGGGCGCCGGTGCCATCGACTTCGCCGTAGAAATCGATAAATCCGACGTCCCCATCGGCGGTTTCGACGGGCTCGACCAGCATGGCTCCGGCGCCGTCGCCGAAGAGGACGCAGGTGGTGCGGTCCTCGTAATTGAGGATGCGGCTCATGGTGTCGGCGCCGATGACGAGCACCCTCTTATACATGCCCGAGCCGACGAAACTGGTGGCGGTGTTGAGTCCATAGACAAAGCCGCTGCAGGCGGCGATGAGGTCGAAGCCCCAGGCTTTAGAGGCGCCGAGATTCTTCTGCACGAGGCAAACGGTGGAAGGGAAGAGCATGTCCGGCGTGACGGTGCAGACGATAATAAGATCAATCTCGGAGGCGTCTATGCCGCGTTGCTGGAGAGCGATTTTGGCGGCGCAGGTGGCCAGATCCGAGGTGGCGATTTCGGGATCGGCGATGTGGCGCTCGGAGATGCCGGTGCGGGTGAGGATCCACTCGTCGTTAGTTTCGACGAGACGCTCGAGGTCGGCATTAGTAAGAACGCGCGGGGGTACGTAGCACCCGAGCGCGGTAATTTTAGCTCTGATTTGGGCCATCGTTAGTTTGTACGGACGGATTTATCGGCGGAGCCGAATCGGTAATCTTATCTTATGGTAGACGCAGGGGATGCGCAGGGAAGTTTTCTCTCGCCGGTAAACGTAGCGAGCGCCCTTTTCTTCGAGGCGCCGGCGGATATTTTCGTGCGCGTTCATCGGGAACTGAGGCCACGCACGCCGATTCCGCCGATCCGGGTGGAGTACAAACAATTCGCCAATGCGGACAGCCATGTGCGCCTTGAGGATGGCGCCATTACGGTGCGGATTACAGATCTGCTGGAAGGCGCGCCGGCTCCGGTGACGGAAGCGCTGGCGCATATTCTACTGGGGAAACTGTACCGGAAGCCGGTGGCGCGGCAATATGGACATCGCTACCGGCTGTATCTGAATCGGCGGGATATGCGGCGGCGCATTAACCTGGTGCGGCAGACGCGGGGCCGCAAGGTGCATCTGGGGTCGCAGGGCAATGTGCACAATCTGGAGGAGATTTTCGAAGAGCTGAATCGAAAGCACTTCGGGGGGATGATGGCGCGGCCGGGCCTCGGATGGAGCCATGTGCGCTCGCGGACGCGGCTGGGGCACTTCGATCCGTCGCACAACATGATCATGATCAGCCGGATTTTCGACGATCCACGGGCTCCGCGCCTGGCGCTCGAGTACGTGATGTTCCATGAGATGCTGCATCTGCACTATCCGGTGGACCATACGGGGGCGCGGCGCTGCGTGCATACGCCGGAATTCAAGGCGCATGAGAAGCAGTTTCCGCAATTCAAGGAAGCGAAGGCTTTGCTGAAGAAGATGTGGTGAATGGCTGCGCCGAGAAACGCGGCCGGGCAGCCGCATGTCCCTCGTTACCAGGGGATCTGGTTGAGCAGGGCGGCGAGGCGATAGCCGGCTTTATTTAACTGCTCGTAGATCACGGGGAGGGCCTGGTCGAAGTAGGGTTGGCCGACGGTGATGTCGAGGGCCGCGACCTTATCGGTCTCCGCCTTGCAGTCGTGGGGGGCGGTGGGAGCTTCAAGTGGAATCGCAGGCTTGAGATCGCCGTAGACGACTGCGAGCGCCAGTTGATGGCCTTCCCAGGCCCAGTCGACGGGGTTGAGGGTGCGGGAGGTGAAGCCGCGGTCGAGCGATTTGGCGTACTGGGCCTGGGTGAGGTGGCGAGACGTGAGATCGCGCTGAATGAGTTTGTAATCCCACATGGCGTGGAGTTTGGCGGGGGGAACTTCGGCGAAGAAATGCAGGGCAGTGCAGTTTCCACCTTCGTCGTTGTTGTCGGAATCGTGGAGCGGCTGGTGGATGTCGCCGACTAAGTGGATGACGTAGCGGAGGGCCTCGGCGCGCTCGGCGGGCGGACGGCTCTTGTCGCGGAGGATCGACAGCTCATATTCGATGGCATTGGTGACGCAGCCGGGGCGCTCTTTACCGTTCACGGAGGGGCCGATGGGGGGACACCACGGATCGAGGCTGGTTCCGGAGTTGGTGGTCAGGGGTACGGACAGCGGGATGTCTACGTAGTGCCAGGCGGCGGTCTTTTCGATGTACTTGATGTCATCGGCCCAGGTTGAGGCATCGGCTATGAGATCGGCTGGGCGGTCGCGACAATAGCGTTTGAGGGCGGGATCGATGGGATTTTGGGTGAGGAGGGAATCGACTGCGGCCTTAGTGGCTGGGGTCAGGTGGGCTTGTGCAATCAGGGCGATGATTTGGTGGCCTTCACAGCCCCAGGCTGATAGTTGGGCGGCGGAAAAAGAAAACGAAAGCAAGGTCAGGAGAACCGCTCGCATGTCTTTACCGATTGTAGCGATGAACAGGCGGGCCTGTTTATGCTCTACTCCGGATAACTGACCTGGGCGGTGACCGCTCCGGCCTGCAGAAGCGCATCGACGTGACCGGATTTTCTCACGTACTCCGCGGTGCCGGAATCGAGTTGTTTGCGATCGAGCAAAATGGTATGCGCCTCGCCGCCATCGTTTAACGTGAGGGTGCCGTGATCGATCTCCGGAAGGCCGTCGCGATTCCAGCGAATCGTAAGATGCCCGCTGGCATCTGCGGCACTGAGGTGCAAAGGTGGAAGCGGCAGCCAGTCGTGTCGCGTGAAGAACGCGGCGCCCACGCCCGCCACCACGACCGAAGCGACCAGTACCCAATTCAACCGGCTCATGCGGCGCTGGCGTACCGGCGGCATGGCGAATTGAAATAAGTTCGGCGGGGCAGCCGAGGGAGCAGCAGCTTCGACTTCGATCGCCGGAAGTGCAGCCGTCAGCGGAGGCGTAACGGGCTTTCGTCCCAGGGGCTCTGAAAATTTGAACGAAGGTTCGGCCGAAATGACCTCGGGCTCCGGCGCAACCGGAGGAATCTCCAGTTTCCGCGTCGAATGGCTGGTGATGGAAGGATTAACCGTCTGCTGAATGGCGGACTGCGGACTGAAGAAAGTCGGTTTCATAAAACCCGGCTTCGCCTCAGGAGGGGCCTCCACCGGTTCACTGGTCTCGACTTTGTTCTGCGACTCGTCGTTAATCGCCGCCGTCATTTTGGCGATGCGGGCGGCTCGTGGGTCCTGTACCGCGTGTGCTTCTGGTTCCTCTGGCGATGGCGGCTCCGCAATAAACACTTCGAGAGGTCGCTCCCCGCCCCGTATCAACAGACCGGCGGCATCCCGACAGCACATCGCCACCTGCGAAGTCGCCGAAGCTGCGGGCCGGATCAGCAGCGTAACCTGCCAGGCTTCCGGACACAAGGCCTTGTATAAGGCGAGATCCCGTTCATTCATCGCGGCCGGGGGGCGCGTCTTCGAGCAGTACCAACCCACTACCGCAAGAGGTCCGGCTGTCCGGACCAATTCGAGCGCGTGCTCGTGCTCCTCCTCGGTCAGGTTGAAGGACGGTCCATTCGCATGGCTGCAGGGGATATTGACGGAATCGAGAATGACGGTCTTGCCATTCTCCTGCGCGCCCATCAGCAACCCTCCCACGCCGAGGCCGATGCGCGGCAGTTCCAGCAGTCCCTCCACCGCAAGGGTTCGGATGCGCTCCAGCGCCTCGCGGGAGTATTCAACGGGTATCGGGCAACCGGGATCTTCCCAGGGGGTGAGGATTGGCATAGGACCGAAATTTCCGGAAAACCCGGAACTTTATCCCAGACTATAATGAAACGGTGGCGAAGGCAAAAGAGCTGGAAGGTCGGCTGCAGCGAATCGAACAGCAGCTGAGACTTTTTCAGAAGGTGAGCCGGTTTATGGTGCGCGACATGAGTCTGCAGGAGGTCCTCCAGGGCATCGTGTCTTTAGTCGTCGAGTTTACGCAGTGTGACTCCTGTCTGGTCTACCTTTGCGACCGCGACGACCTCGTGCTTTGCGCTTCCAATTCCCATCACGAGGCCCAGATCGGGCGCGTCCGCCTGAAATTGAATGAAGGTCTCACGGGCTGGGTGGCCCGCGAGAGGCGTCTGCTCGCGATCTCTCGCGAAGCCTATAAAGACCCGCGATTCAAATACTTCGGTGAGCTTCCCGAAGATAGCTTCGAGGCTTTTCTTTCGGCTCCTGTGATTGCCCGCAACAAGGTGGTAGGAGTCATTAACGTGCAGCACCGGCAAACGCACCAGCACAACGGCGGAGAGATGGAAGTCCTCACCACTCTCGGCGAGCAGGTGGGTTGCGCGCTGGCCCTGGCGCGTATGGCGCCCCAGACAGTTGAATCCATTAACCATGCAGAACTCGTCTTATCGTCGGTGGGCGTGCGGCCCAGGATCTGAGATCATGTTTCGTTTTGCGACTGCTTTTTTTGTGTTTGGATGGCTGGCTGCCGCCGCGGACCCGCACTGGGACATCCAATACCGCTATCGCCAGATCGACGCCACGCTGACCATCAACGACATGGCTTTTCCCAGCGATAAGCGCGGAATCGCCTGCGGCTATACTACTGATAATAAAGACAAAGATCATCCTCTGGTGCTGCTCACCAGCGACGGCGGCAAGAACTGGGCCGAATCGCCGGTGAAGGAAACCTGTATCTCAATGTTCTTTCTCGACGACTCCACCGGCTGGATGATCACCGACAAGAGCATATGGTCGACGGTGGAATCGGGTCACAGCTGGGTCAAACTGCAGAAGGCGCCGGCCGGAATGCTGCGGCTGTGGTTTCTCGACCGGCAGCATGGCTTCGCGGCGGGCCTCGAAAAACGCGTGTTCGAGACGAAGGACGGCGGCGAAAGCTGGGCGCTGATCGACATCCTGAAAGAAGTTCAGGGCAGCGTTGCTTTCACCACTTTTGGCGAGATCTGCTTCAGCGGCGACAAGGGGATTATCTCCGGCTGGAACATTCCGCCGCGCCGGGGCGGTCCCGACTGGATGGAGCCGGAGAATGCGGCCAAACGCCAGCAGGTGCCCCATTACAGCGTTCTGCTCGAGACCATCGACGGCGGTAAGAAGTGGATCAAGAGCGAGGCCTCGGTGTTCGGCGAGATCACGCGCCTCAGTCTGACTCCGCAAGGCACTGGGCTGGGACTGATTGAGTTCAAGGACATGTTCGAGTATCCGAGCGACGTGGAAAAGATCAACATGCACACGGGTGCCAGCGAACGGACTTTCCACGCCAAGGACCGGGCCATTACGGATGTGCGGCTTTTCGCCGGCTCGAACACTGCCATCATCGCCGGATATGAGACGTCGGGTGTGGTGGTGCGCAGCCCCATTCCCGGCAAATTGAAAGTGCTGACCAGCAAGGATCTGGAACACTGGACCGAGATGGCCGTGGACTACCGGGCAGTGGCGCACGCGGCCATTATTGCAGGGCCGGACGAGAACAATTTGTGGATCGCCACAGACACGGGAATGATTCTGAAGCTGGTGACGGAATAGCCGGGCTGCTATCATTCCCTCGGCGGTGGGATGCTCCAAGCCTGGTCTGATCGGCTCGTTTTGAGTTCGGTTTGGCCTCTCCGGGGTTACCCCGGGGGATCGTGATTAACTGACATTTCGTCGCATGAGCGACGCTGCGCTACCACGCAGTACTGCTCACGCAGGGCAGGACTCGTTGGAGCATTCCATCCTCATACGCGTACTGGCACGGGCCTTTCTCGCCGGTGAACCGACTGTCGAGGAAATCGTCGTACGCGCCAGCCTCGCGCTCGGCCGGCCCTGGCGCTGGCTCCGGCCCGTTGCGGAGCGCTATGTCGAGAGCTCACGTGACTCGACGCGCCCAAGGCATCGCGACGTAGTTGGGTTTCTTCGTCAGGACCGGGGCGTCAGGCGCGCTTTACGGAAGTATCGGCGCAGCCTGACCGTCGATCAATGGCTGTCCGGGCCGCAACAGATGCAGCCTGTCGCGGCGGCTGAAACCTGGGCGGTTCCGGCTATTGAATCGGTGGACGCTTTGGCCAATTGGCTGAGCGTCGCCCCGAACGAACTGGACTGGTTCGCCGATCTCAAAGGCCTGGTTTCACGCAAGAACACGCCCGAACCGTTGAGGCATTACCGCTACCGGATCCTCACCAGGCGATCCGGCGGCATCCGGCTGATCGAAGCGCCTAAGCCGCATTTGAAGGGATTGCAACGTCACGTCCTGGACCGGATTCTCAATGGAGTTCCGGCTCATCCCGCCGTGCATGGCTTCCTGAAAGGGCATTCCATCAAGACCTTCACGGCGCCTCACGTAGGACAGCGCGTGGTCCTGCGCATGGATCTACGCGACTTCTTTCCGTCGATCTCCGGGGCCCGCGTTCAGAGCTTCTTTCGCACCGTGGGTTATCCCGATTCGGTTGCCGATCTTCTCGGCGGCATTTGTACGAACGCCGTGCCAGCCGATATCCGGGGGCAATTGGGGGACGCCAGGACCTTATACTCCCGGCCGCACCTGCCTCAAGGCGCGCCCACTTCACCGGCGCTGGCGAACGTGTGTTTCTACCGGGCCGATTGCCGCCTGGCCGGCCTGGCGAAATCGGCCGGCGCCGAGTACACCCGCTATGCCGACGACCTCGCGTTTTCGGGTGGCGAGAAATTCGATCGGTGTGTCACCAGGTTCTCGACGCATGTCGCCGTCATTCTGCATGAAGAGGGATTCGCCGTGAACCACCGCAAGACGCGCATCATGCGTCAGGGCGCGCGCCAGCATCTCGCCGGGCTGGTCACTAATCAACGGGTCAACATCATGCGCGCCGATTTCGACCGCCTGAAAGCCATACTCACCAATTGCATCCGTCTCGGTCCGGAGAGCCAGAACCGCGAAGCTCATCCGCGCTTCCGGCTGCATCTTGAAGGCCGGGTCGGTTTCGTCGAATCAATCAATCCCGCCCGCGGGCAGCATCTGCGCGCGCTGTTCAATCGGATAACCTGGCAGTGACTCAGTCGTATTTCTCGTAAATTATGCGCTTGCGGTCGAGCCCGATCACCTTCAACTGCGCGCGGACATCATCCACCATTTCGCGCAGGCCGCAGATGTAGACATCGGCATCGCGCCGGTCTCCCAAAGCTTCGAGCACATGTTGCTGAACGCGCCCGGTGAGCCCATTCCAATTCTCCGGCGGCCGGGTCAGCGTGGGGCGATACTCAAAATTCCCGTGTTCCTTCGCCATCGCCTGCCACTCATCGTGATAGAGCAAGCCGTGCTCATGGCGCACGCCGAAGATCAGTGTGAAGCGCCGATCCGCATGTTCGCGCAGTTTGGCGTGCAGCATGGAGCGGAACGGAGCGATGCCCGTGCCGGTCGCCACGAGGATAGAATCCGACACCGGACGCCGCAGAATAAACGCGCCGTAGGGCCCCTTGAAATCGATCTCGTCGCCTGGCTGCAATCCAAAGAGCATCGGTGAAAAGTGCCCGTCGGGCACCAGGTTGGCGCACAACGCGAATCGATTCCCATCCGGCGGCGACGCGATGGAATAAGCGCGCGTCATCTCGTTGTCGCCGATCTGCCTCGTGAGCGACAGAAATTGACCGGGTACGAAAGCCGTCTTCCACTCGAGCGGCTCGAACTCGAGGTGCAAAGTGTTCGGCGCAATCTCGCGCGTTTCAATGAGGCGGGCCTTCACCGGGCCATCTCCTGGGCGCGCTCGATCAGAATACGGCTCAGGCCGGGGTGCCCGTCGAGCGGCGCCGCAACACGTATGGGGACGCCATGGACGTTCACCAGTTCTTCCACCAGCTTCGGCAGATCGCGCTGCAGATGGATGCCGAGCGTCAGGAAATACGGGAGCACCAATACTTCATCCGCGCCCGCGTTAACAACGGCGGCGACGGCCTTTTCCAGCCGCAGATCGGCCTCGAGGAATGCCGTCTCATACAGTTCCCAGTGGCCGGCCTGCGCCGCGTCCGCCGCGACCGCACGAACGGCGTCGTTGGCCGAAGGCACGCTCGAACCGTGGCCGAATACAATAATCCCGGTGCGCACAGTTATAGGATGACGCGCGGCGCGTCCGGTTCCAGATCGGTCATGTCGTCGTCGGGCGCCAGTGGCACATTGAAGCGGCTGATGAAATCGAGAAACGCGCGGCTGCGCTTACGCCCGTTGTTATTTGAGAATTCGAGGCGCTGCAGAAACACCAGGACGGTGAGGACAGTGGAATCGCGAATGGTGGTTGCGGAGCCGGTGGCTTCCGTTTCGCGCTTCCTGAGATCGGCCACACGCTCCTGTACGGCTTCATGAATCGCGGCTGCATAAGGGTTGGCCGGCAGCCCTTCGTAGTACAGCCCCGATTGGAGCGCCCGGTATGCGCGAATCAGCGATTCAAGCGCCTCGCGAATATCAAAATCCGTCACCGCCTTCGCCCCGAGGGCGCCTGACGCCAGTGCGGAACTCAGCAGAATCACCAGTGCCTGATTCGCCTCCAGGAACTCCTCGGTAACGCGAATATCCCCATTGGGAGCCGTCGCGGGATCGAATTCCGGCACGCTTTCATGGCGGTGCGCCTCGCGCAGGTATTCGCATTCGAGCGGGCAATCGATGGATTGCTCGCGCTCGGTTCCACAGCAGATGCTGCAGATCTCTGAATTCACTCCCAGGCAAAATCGTCTGGCCTTGCGGGTCTTGCAGATGGCGCAATTCACGCTCCCAGTATATTGAGAGAGAAACCGATCATGCGAACCAATCTGTTTATCAAAGTGATAGTCGAGCACGACGCCAAAGAAAAGCCGGAGAAACTGGGCGCCGAGTTGTGCCGCCAGCTGGAGAAAAACTATCTGGTGCGAAGCGCCGAGGTTTCGAATTTCGCGCCGGTCGAAGATTAGTGATAATATGACCCCGGATCGGCCGATATGTTCCGATCCATACATCAGAAGGAGTTTCCCGCATGTACATCAGGTCCCTGTCCGTGTTGACCTTTGCCCTCCTTGCCTCGCTGGCAAGCGCACAGACGAATAAGCCTAATAAGACACTGGATATCTATTTTGTCGACACGGAAGGCGGGCTTTCCGCCCTTTACGTTTCGCCCACCGGGCAGTCTCTGCTCATCGACACCGGCAGCCCCGGCGGCCGCGATACGGATCGCATCATGGACATCGTCAAAACGGCGGGCCTGACGCAGATCGATTACCTGATCATTACTCATTATCATGGCGATCACATCGGCGGTCTCGAGGAACTCTCGAAGCGCATTCCGATCAAGCACTTTACGGATCACGGAGAAACCGGGGAGCATACGCCGGCCATCGAGAACACGCTGAAGTTCTATTCGACGCTCTATAACGATTCGAACCACACGGTGGCCAAGCCGGGCGATAAGATCCCCGTTTCCGGCATCGACGTTGAGGTAGTCACGTCAGCCACGAAAGTCCTCAAGACGCCGATGAAAGGAGCTCCCGGCGCAGGCAAGCCTAATCCGGAATGCGCCACTTTCAAGCCTCGGGACGAATCGCATGTCGATCCCGATAACCGGTACTCGGTCGGATCGGTAATTTCCTACGGTAAGTTCCGCACCATCAATCTCGGCGACTTCACTTACAACGCGGAACAGGACCTGATGTGTCCGAACAACAATATTGGGACGGTGGATTTGTATCTCACCTCGCATCACGGTATCGATCAATCGGGATCGCCCGCGCTGGTGCACGCCTTACATCCGCGCGTGGCCGTAATGCATAACTCAACGCGCAAAGGCGGCGCTGTTCCAACTATGCAGACTCTGTGGTCATCGCCGGGTCTCGAGGACGTCTGGCAGCTTCACTGGGCCTATGCCGCGGGTATGGAACTGAACGCACCTGGGTTGTTCATCGCTAACATCGAAGATACGAAGACGCTGGCCGACGTTCTGCAGAATCCTCCGCCCACCTTTGGACAGGCTGGGGCTCGCGGGCCCGGCGGACCGGGCGGGCCAGGCGGACCAGGCGCTCCGGGAGGCCGCGGCGCAGGTGGTGGACGAGGTATGGCCGGCGGACATACGGGACCGGCCTTCTACATTAAGGTTGCCGCGGAGTCTGATGGCACCTTTACAGTGACTAATACGCGCAACGGCTTCAGCAAGATCTACACGGCTAAGAAGTAATACGCAGCAAAAGCGAAGGCGGGCGAGACGAATCGTTTTTTTGTCAATGGCATCGCGCCGTCTTCCGGCGAAGTGATCATCGGCAGCGCCACCGCTTGTTCGAATCTAATTACGGGGACAGAGACAGACTTCGCCTTCGAACATCATTCTGCCCGTGCGGCAGGGCCGTAAGATTGAAGTATTGAGGAAAGTTCTCACCGTCGGCGGCTCGCCCTCGCATGCTTCACCGGAGGAGACAAATCCGTACGCGGATGCTCTGCGTGCGGCGTCGGTCGAACCGGTGATTCTAGCTCCGGGCGCGGCCGTTTCACTCGATGGCATGGCCGGTCTGATGTTGATGGGCGGCTCGGACGTTAACCCCGCGCGTTATGGCGAACAACGCCGCGCGGAGACGGACGATCCGGACGATCTCCGCGACGAACTGGAATTGCGCCTGATCGCCGAGGCGCTGGAACGCGATCTTCCTGTGCTTGCCATTTGCCGCGGCCTGCAGATACTGAATGTTCAGCATGGCGGTACGTTGGTGCAGCACCTGGAACCGGTGGAACGTCACCAGCGAAGAACGACGGACCTGAGTTTGCCCGCCCATGCCATCGAAATCGAGCGCGGATCGATACTGAGCCGCATCGCGCGGGAAGTGCCGAGGTGGGAGGTCAATTCGCGGCATCATCAGGCGATCGCCCGCCTGGGCAAAGGATTGCGCGTTACCGCAAGGCATCCGGACGATGGCGTGGTGGAGGCGGTGGAGCGTCCGGACAAGCGCTTTGTGGTGGGCGTGCAATGGCACCCGGAGAATCAAAGCCCGGTGCGGGAGGAGCAGGCGAGGTTGTTTCGCGCATTCGCCGACGCACTCCCATGACGGTTGACGATTTTCGGCGGCTTGCCTTGAACCTTGAAGGTGCGGAAGAGAGTTCGCACATGGGTAATCCGGATTTTCGCGTGGGGGGCAGGATATTCGCCACCCTCGCCGCGCAGAGCCGGGGCTACGGCAACCTGATGCTTAAACCCGATCAGCAAGCCGGTTTAGTGGACGAGATGCCGGATGTGTTTATCCCCGTCAATGGCGGATGGGGCAGAAATGGGGCGACGCATGTGCGACTGGCTGTGGCTACGCAGGATTTATTGGCCGCGGCGTTGCGCCTGGCGTGGCAGACGCGGATCGCGAAGAACGCTAAAACCCGTAAAAGCGGTCCCCGATAAGAATTTATTGAGGAGAATCCTTGCGCGCGCACTTTGATCACAGATGAGCGCCGCCCGTATCCTGATCGTGGCAGACGAGGGGTTGATCGCTTTGGACCTTAAGAAGAAGCTGGCACAGGCTGGTTATTTCGTTCCGGCGATCGCCGACAACGCCGCCACCGCCCTGCTGGCCGTGGAGAGCGTGGAGCCGTCGCTGGTGCTGATGGACATCCGGCTGCGCGGACCGCAGGATGTCATCGAAACCGCAGACCAGATTCGCCGGCGCATTTCATTTGGCGGTCGCCGCGCATAGTGAGATCAGCTTCGCCTTCGAGCCCGCTTCTTTAAGCCGGCGCGCCGCATCGATGCCATTGAGCGACGGCATGCAGATATCGGCGACTGAGGTCGGGATCGAATTGGTCCGCGGCGCCAATCGGCTCGCGCCCGTCTTCCACCGCTCCCAGCACATCGAACTCATCTTCGAGGAGCTTCTGCAAACCCGCCAGAAACATCCGTTGATCGTCGGCCAGCAGTACGCGAAGTCTCGTCATATGGTGGTAATGTCGTTGGAGCAGGTAATAAATCCGGCCACCTCCCCGGCATCGTCGCGGATTACCGCACTGCGCAGCGAGACCAGCAGCGGGCTGCCGTCCTTATGCCTTCGCGGCTGCGCGACGTCGTTGAGATCCCTGCCACACGCGGCCGCTTCCACAGGATTCCGAGTGCCGCGCGGGATCGCTTTCGCGGCTTGACGAAGCCAATCTGCTCGGGCTCGTTCACGATGCCATCATCACGAGCGATCGGGATGGCACGATCCATAGCTGGAACGCGGGCGCGGAGCGTGTCTATGGCTACTCTCCATCCGAAGCCATCGGCCGCCCTATCGCACTGGTGTATTTTCACATCATGTTAGCGCGCCGTCAGCGCATCGTCTGTCTTTAACGCATCGTTTAACGACAAGTGGTTTGTCTCGAGCGTCGTGCCTGTCACTTGATCCAGCGAAACGCGCGCATGGGCGTAAGCCGCCCGTGCATTGATTTCCGAAGTCTGCGCCGCCACCAGCGCACGCTGCGCAACTATTAAATTCCCGATTGACGATCTTCCGAAAGCGAACTTCTGCTGTTCGGCCTGCAGCAACTGCTCGTCCAGTTCCCGTGTATTGACGGCGGCAGAGTATTTCGCGCGCGCCTGGCGAAGCCCGATCAGCTGATTCGAAATCGCTACTACAATGGCGTTCGCATCCCTCTGCCCGCTGACCGCCGATTGACGCAACTGTAACTGGTCGATCCCGTAATCCGCCTGCGCAGAGCGATTTTCCAGCGGGGCGGAAAATGACAGCGAAAGATATTCGCTGGGAAAATCGCGGCGGAAAATCTGCCCCAGCGCGGTTCCATAACCACCCGAAAAATAGTTGTTGAGAGGCGCTCCCGAAGATGGCTGGTAAGTGCCGGCCAGCCCGCGATCCTGCGCCTGCGCGGTCACCGACAAACTTGGCAACAGCGGATTTGCGGTGCCGAGCGCACTGATCTCCTGCGTCTTATCGCGAATCTTCGCCATCGCCACGTCGGGCCGTTTTTCCATCGCTGTGGCCACTAGACTCCGCAATGGCGGTAAGTCATCGGTGGCCGGCACCTCGATGCGATCCAACGGGACGATTGCCGCTTCATCGAACGCCGGGGACTCACTGCGGCTAAGCGCGTCCCTGAGCCTCGACTCCTGTTGCCGCACATTCGTCTGAACAATAAGAAGATCCTGGCGGCGTCCCGCAACTTCCGACTCGGCACGTGGCAACTCCACCCGCGCTACGGATCCGATCTGCACCTGCGCCCTCGTATCGTCATAAAATTTCTGTGCGATATCCAGCGCCTGTTGACGTGCCCTCAATTCGTCGTTGGCGCTTGAGAGATCCCAATAAAGATTGGTCACATTGGTCACCAGATCCGCCAACTGCGAACGAAACTTTTCGCGCGCGCCTGCCAGATTCAACTTTGCGATGCGGATGTACCGGTCGTTCAGCCTGATCCCGAGGCCCTGTAAAAGCTGATGCCGGAGATAGACGGCGAGGTACGGGCCTACCTCGGGATTGTTGACGTCGCCTGGCGAGTTTTCATGCAAATATTGCTCATAGTCCGTGATCTGGAACGTGCCCCCGCTGATCAGTCCTTCCGTCAAAACCGTGCTGTAGGTGTGCTTCGCCTGCACCAAAGCGTCGGTGCCCACCCCGATGCTGTTGGCGAAGGGCTGTGTTTGGTGCGAAAAGGACATCGTGTATTGCAGGTTGGGGTCGAGATTTGGAGTGATCTGCCCAACCTGCTGGACAGTGGTGTTGCCATTGCCGCCGGCGCCTCCCCCATTGCCGAAGCTGGCGAGTCCCGACGCCTGAATGCTTCCGACCGCGCCGAGTCCGTTATCCACGCCGGCAATTTGCGCACTGCCGCTGGGCACGCCGCGTATCGGGCCGCCGGCTTGCTGACGCTTCAATAAGGACGCGGCTCCCAGCGAATCGAAGCGTGCGATCTCAAGATCCAGATTGTTTTCGATGGCCAGCGCGATCGCGTCCTGCAGACTCAGATAAATCTTCCCCGCTCTGACCAGGCTTTCGAGGTGAGCGGAATTATTCTGCCGAACAGGTGGGATTGGGGGAGCCTCATAATCGCGCAGCATCGGAGCCTGCCCGCTGCACAACACAGGAATCAGAATCATAATGTGGGATAGGCGCTTCCCCCTGTCCATTCTTATCCTCATCGTGACTTCTCCGTCACCACCGAATCCGGAATGGCCGATTGCCGTGCCACACGTCCTGCAGCGGCCTCCTCCATCGTAATGCGATTCACCTCCAGCGTTTGCCCAACAGCCTGATCGAAAGCGATTTTGGCATGAGTGTAATTGGCCATCGATTGCAACTCCGCCGTCTGGTCCGCCGCCAGATCGTTCTGCGCCTGGATCACCAGCGTCGCATCCGCCACCGCGCCGAACTTAAATCGATTCTGCTCCGCCTCAAGATTCTGTTCCGCCAATTTGCGCGTGTTGACGGTAGTCTCATAACGTGCACGCGCTTGTTGCAGTCCGACGACATTATTCCTCACTTCGACGCCGATCTGATTCGTGACGCGCTTGAGTTGTAACTCCAGCTGGCGAACCTGCAGCGCGTCGATCGCATAGTCGGCCTGCGCCGCACGGTTGCGAAACGGAATACTCAATGAGATGCCGGCCGAGTAGTTGGGAAAGTTCCGGCGCGCCAACTCCGAAACAAAATTCCCGTAGCTGCCCACAAAGTAGGGATCGGGTACGCCGCTCGCCCCGTTATACAGCGGATTGACGGGCCCTGACAGGCCGTTATTGGTTAATTCCGCGAAAGCGCTCAGGCTGGGCAGCAAGCCATTCCTGTCTCCCTTGAGCAGAAGTTCCTTACTCACCAGATTGATCCTGTTCTGTTCCACCTCAGGCCGGTTACTGAGCGCCTGCCGGATCAACTCGGGCGTGGGCTTCAACGTTTCCGTCTCAGGAATCTCGATATGATCCAGCGGCACGATGTGCACCTCGTCGAGCCATGCACTCTCGGCGCCAGTACGGCTCAGCGCATTCTTGAGAACGGTTTCCTGTTGCGCGACGTTGGTTTGTGCGATCAGCAGATTCTCTTTGGCAGTCGAAACGGCGGCGGCGGCGCGCGTCACTTCGATTGCCGCCAGAGCGCCCAGCTTCACTTCAGCCTGATTGTCTTCATACAGTTTTTGCGCCGCCGCCAGCGCCTGCTCGGCGATCCGCACGGTATCGTCGAACGTAACCAGATCCCAATAGAGATTGAGCGCCGCGGAAACCGTAGTAATAACCTGCTGCATAAGTTGCAGATCGGTGACTTTCAGATTGTTCCTGGCGACCTTGATATTGCGGTCGTTCACTGCCAGGCCGAAACCCTGCAGCAGACTCTGCGTAACATACAAATCCAGATAGCCGGTGATCTGCGGATTCAGGAAAGGCGTCGGACTATTGAGAAGGCTGTGGTTGCTGTAGTAAGTCACCGTGCCCGAAGTGCCGGTCAGAAAAGTCTGCTGGTACTGGAGATAGTAATAGCGATAATCGTTGGTCAGGGCGTCGGTTTGATTCAGAGTGGTATTAGAGATAGGTGTAGTGGTGT
>Ga0326727_10016013_pt1 | contig 15938 bp, 12 predicted proteins | sample MB2enrmetagenome_FD_207643 | JGI IMG/M metagenome (GOLD analysis project Ga0326727, IMG submission 207643) | Lab enriched peat soil microbial communities from McLean, Ithaca, NY, United States - MB29MY | ecosystem: Environmental > Terrestrial > Soil > Wetlands > Peat | place: USA: New York...
CCGGCTTGCTTGCTTGTGGGGTGGTAGCCGGTGCGGTCGGGGGAGCAGCTTGCGACTTGGCAGATGGTCCGGCGTTAGTTTTCGGCGTTGCAGATGGAGCCTGCGCAAACGCCACGGATGTCAAGAGTAGTACCAGGGCCAAACAGCGTGTTTTCACCAGCCCTCCTTGTGTTTGTATAGGGATGAAATAAAATCCTAGCACAGCCGGGGCCATTCTTCGAAGAGGAAGCTCTCAACTCCCCTTTTTCCAGGCGGGGGGGCGATGAAAATGATGCTGGGAAACAGGAGCGGATGGCCGCTGTTTATAATTCCGATATGCCCTCTGGAGAACAGTTCGGCGCCGAGCGGATGCGGGCCGAAAAAGGCGCGGTCGCCCAGAACTCGGTACTGGCCGCCGTCGCCATTACCCTGTTCAAGACGATTGTCGGCATCAGCACCGGTTCGCTGGGCATTCTATCGGAGGCGGCCCACTCCGGCCTGGATCTGATTGCCGCCATCATCACCATGGTGTCGGTACGGGTTTCGGATAAGCCCGCCGATGCCGACCATCAGTACGGCCACGGCAAATTTGAAAATTTTTCCGCGTTCGTGGAAACCACGCTGCTGCTGCTCACCTGCGTCTGGATTGTGTACGAAGCGGTGCGCCGGCTGTTCCTTCATCGCGGGCCCGCGGTGGAAGCCAGCCTGGCCGGGTTTATGGTGATGCTGTTTTCCATGGCCATGGACTGGTGGCGTTCGCGCGCGCTGAAGCGCATTGCGGACCGGTACGATTCGCAGGCGCTGGCGGCCGATGCGTTGCATTTCTCCACCGATATCTGGTCCAGTTTCGCGGTCATCGTCGGTTTGGCCCTGATCTTGACCGCCAACCGGTTCCATATCGCCTGGCTGCGCGCGGCCGATCCGATTGCGGCCCTGGTGGTTGCCGGAGTGATCGTATACGTGAGCTCGCGACTGGCCCGCCAGACCATCGATGCGTTGCTGGATGCCGCGCCGGCCGGCGCCCGGGCCAACATCATTACCGTGGTGCTCGGCGTCGAGGGCGTGCTGGAGGTGGACCGCGTACGTATCCGGCGCGGCGGGAACCGTTACTTTGTGGATCTCAACATCGGCCTGGCGCGGACCGTCACCTTCCAGCGCTCCGAACAGGTGGCCACCGACGTGACCGGGGCCGTGCGCCAGGTCCTGCCGGACGCCGACGTGGTGGTGCATACCGCGGCGCGCGCCACCCGCGGGGAGAACCTCTTCGACCGGGTGCGGGCCGTCGCCACGCGCAGCAATCTGAACGTACATGACATCAGCGTGCAGGACCTGGGCCATGGCCAGTTGCACGTGGAGCAGCACCTGGAATTGGAGGAGAACCTCACCCTCAAGGACGCCCACGACGTGGTCACACAACTGGAATCCGAGATGCGGAGTGGTATTCCCGAGATCACTTCCATCCTGACGCACATGGAGAGCGAACCCTCCACCATTGAAAGCGTTGACAAGGTGCAACGCGATTTGGCGCTGGAACACCGCTTACAGAGAATCGCCAGGGAATTCGCCCCGGAAGTGCTCGACGTTCACGAGGTCAGGGTGAAGCGGGTGGGTGGCAAAATGTACGTGTCCTGCCACTCCACCATGCAGGACAGCCTGCCCCTCCACCGGGTTCACGAGCTTTCCACCGCCATGGAGATCCGCTTCAAGCAAAGGACTCCCGAGCTTTTCCGGGTATTGATTCATACGGAACCGCAAACCGATAACGCCCGGGGATTTGACATTTGCGACCCGAATCCTCAGGTCCGTAAGGAATAGGGTTCCGCAGGCAAAGAAAGGCAGGCGCAATGATCGAAGCACAGGCGATCTGGACCGACCATGACCGTTTCATCGGTGTGGCCTCAAGCGGGCATGCCATTGTGGTGGATGGCGGCAAAGAGAAGTCCGGCAACGCGCCCATGGAACTGGTGCTCATGGGGCTTTGCGCATGCACGGGAGTCGACGTGGTCTCGATCCTGCGCATCAAACGCGAACCTTTCACCGCCGTCGAGGTCCGCGCCGAAGCCGAGCGCGCGCCGAAGCCGCCCAGCGTGTATACCACCATTCGTCTGGTGTACCGGATCAGCGGCAAGGTCTCCCGCCAGTCGGCGGATGAGGCGGTACGCCTGTCGGAAGAAAAGTACTGTTCCGTGGCCGCCATGCTGAATAAAACCGCGAAAATCACCTGTGAGCTGGAACTGGTGGAGGAATGACTGTCAATCCGCCTTCTACCGCGGCCCTGCAGGATGCCGCCATCCAGATCAGCAAGTTGTTGCGCGATGCCAAGGTCGATGCGCCGTTGCGGCCCAAGGCGCTGGCGGCGTTGCTTCTGGCGGCGGCTCACGGCGGATTGAAGGGCAATACCAGGAGCGCGTTGGCGCAAATCAACCGGCAAGTGGCGGCGGCGATCGCAGCAACCACGCTGCCCGCGACACAGCAGCGACGGCTGGTTTCCACCTTGCGCCTGGACGCCGATTTCGACCGCCTGGCTCTTTCCCTTCCGGCCATTGCCAGCCTTCTCGACCAGATTGACGTCGCTCATGCCTTGCACAGCGACTTCGATTTCCTGGGAATCTTCTACGAGGCGTTCCTTCGTTACGGCTATGACAACAACGCGCTCGGAATTGTATTTACGCCCCGGCACATTACGCGCTTCTGCGTCGATTTGCTGGGCGTAGGCGCGGGCGACCGCGTGATTGACATCGCCTGCGGCACGGGTGGATTTCTGGTTCCGGCATACGAGCGGATGTGCTCGGCGCAACCTGCCGGAGACGGCCAGGCGCGCGGCGTCGTCCGCGGCTTCGATACCAACCCCACCGTATGGGCGCTGGCCGTGCTGAATATGACCTTTCGCGCCTGCCGGTCGCGGGCGGAAAAAAGCGCCGGCCCCGATTGCCGGATTGAATTCCAGAACTGTTTCGAGGCGCTGCGGGGCGTCGAGGTACGTCGAAACTTTACCCGCGCGTTTCTAAATCCACCCTTCTCCCAGGGCGCCGAGCCGGAGCGCGATTTCCTGGATGCGGCCATGGACTCGCTGCAGCCGGGCGGCAATTGTGCAGCGGTGGTGAAAGCGGGCATTTTCGCCGATGAAGAACATGCTGCCTGGCGCGTCGAATTCCTGCGGCGGCATACCTTACTGGCAATCATCAGCCTGCCGGAAGATCTCTTCTACCCAACCTCGGCGCCGACTTCGATTCTGGTGGCGGCCGCGCACCTTCCACAACCCGCGGACCGCCCGGTTTTGATGGCGCGTGTTTGGAACGACGGCTTCGAAAAGCTCAAGAACCGGCGCGTCGGGCGCGACGGCAGTGAGTTGGACGAAGTGAACCGTAGTTTTCGTGCCGCACAGGCCGGGCAGCGCCTGGCCTCTCGTTTGGCGGTTACGGTGGCCGGCGAACAACTTCGCGGCGGCAAGGAATGGAGCCCGCAGGAGTGGCTGCCGCATCCCGAACCCGAAACGGCAGAGCAGCAAAGGCGTGACCAGGGATTCATCCTGGCTTCCGTCTTCCGGGCCGTAGTCGATTTCCCCGAATTGGCGGAAGTCGCGCAAATGGATTTCACCCACGCATGGCATGATCTGCCCCCGCTGCCTCTTGGCCGCCAGGCGCCACTGGAGGAATTCTTCCAGGTATCGAACGGCCGGTCGGCGGGTGAAAGGCATTATCGCGATGGAGCCACGCCCTATATTTCCAGCGGGGGACAGACGAACAGCATCATGCGCCTGGTGGAACCGGAAGAGGAGGAGATCTTCCTCCAGGGCGGCATTACGGTCACCGCCTTTGGGCAGGCTTCCCTGCAACCCTGGGCCTTTCTGGCACGCGGCAACGGCGGAAGCGCCGTGCGCGTACTGGTTCCGCGCTATCGCATGGCGGTGCCGGAATTGGCCTGGTTTGCCGCCCAGATCAACGCCCAGAAATGGCGCTTCTTCTATGCCCGTATGGCCATCAAATCGCGCATCGAGCGCTTGGTGCTCACCTCTCCGAAGTCCGCATTGCTCTCACCGGGGCAATCCCTGGCCGGCAAGATTCGCGCCGTTCGCGAGAAGCTCGAGGAGTTCAGCCGGATTTAAGCCCGCGCTCCCGGGTCAGGCAGTCTCTTTCCCGGGCAACACCAGCGACCACGCCACCGACGCCGCCAGCACACCCGCAACCACGCCCAGCGCAATGCCGGTGGAAATCACGTAGAACTGCGCGACCAGCATCTTGGCCCCGACGAGAACCAGAATCACGGAAACGCCGTAGTGCAGGCCGGCGAACCGCTCCAGCATTCCGGCCAGAACGAAGTACAAGGAACGCAGCCCCAGGATGGCAAATATGATCGAGGAATATACGATGAACGGATCGCGCGTAATCGCCAGCACCGCCGGCACCGAATCCACGGCAAACAACAGGTCGGTGGCTTCCAGCGCCAGCAGCGTCAACAGCAGCGGCGTAGCGTAAAGCGCCTCCCACCGCACGAAAAAACTGCCCTCGATATTGTCCGGGGTCAGGCGAAAGCAGCGCCGGAACATGCGCACCAGAACACTCCGGTCCGGATTCAGTTCCGCCTTGCCGGTGAACGCCAGCCGGGCTCCCGTAAATACCAGGAATGCCCCAAAGACGTATGCCATCCAGTGGAAGTGCCGGAGCAAGGTGACGCCCGCGAAAATAAAGGCGCCCCGCATGACCAGCGCGCCCACAATCCCGGCAAACAACACTTTGTACTGCCACCGGGCAGGCACCCGAAAATAGCGAAAGATCAGAAGAAAAACGAACAGATTATCGACGCTGAGCGATTCTTCCACCAGGTATCCGGTGGCGAATTCCAGAGCCCGGGCACGCCCCAGCCAGAAATGGACCCCCAAGGCAAAAGCAGCGGCCAGAGCGATCCATCCGATGCTGGAAATCAGGGCCTCGCGGAAGCCAATCGTGCGCGCCCTGCGGTGAAAGACACCCAGATCCAGAGCCAGCATTCCCAGCACGAAGGCGTTAAACAGAACCCAGGCGGTCAGTGATTCGTTGGGCATGATCAAGCCGGCATCCTGGCAGATTGCAAGTGCACGCGGCGCTTGCCGGAAACTGAGCTCATTGCGCGTGCCAGCACACGGTGCCGGACTCGCAACTCGCGACTCGTGACTCGCAACTCTATTTGCGATCCAACATCCGGATCATCTCTTCCACCACGCTGCCTACGATCTCCAGGCTTTTGGGACTAAGCTTGTCGAGCGTATCGTCCTTGGTATGCCAATAAGCGTTGCCATAGCCGTAGTCGAAGTCGATCAGGTCAACGGCCGGTACGCCGGCTTTGAGAAACGGCGCATGATCGTCACCCACGGGAAGCCTGCGGGCAAAGAAGTGGGACTGGTACCCGTAGCGGGTAGCGGCTTGCAGGGTCAGGTCTTCCAGGGCCGGGGTGGAAGTGTCATCGCGGTCCACATTCAGATCGGCATCTCCGATCATATCCACCAGCAGGAACGCCTGGACCCGCTTCAACGTGCCCTCGTTTTGCCATTTCCCGGCAAGATGGCGCGCTCCATATACGCTGTCGTCGTCGCTCCATTGCCGGATGGCCTCTTCCCCATCCAGCCACGCCAGCCGGATGGTATACCCCTCGCGCTTACCGTTTTTCATTTGACCGCGCAGTTCCTTGGCCAATTCCAGTAATAGACCGGTCGAAGACCCGCCATCGTTGGCGCCGACAAAATCGGGACGGTTATACAGCGTGTCATAATGTCCCGCCACCACGATCACGCCTTCCCTGGTCCCCGGAAACTCGGCGATGAAGTTGCACATGGACTTTGGGCCGGCCGGGGTCGTGGCGGCGAAGGCATCCTCCACCAGTCTGTCGGACTTGAGTTGCTCGCGCAGAAACCGTTCCGTCCTGGCATGACCGGGACTATCCACCCAGCGGGGCCCGAAGGCCACCACCTGCTTCACGTATTGCATGGCCGCCGCGCCATCGAATTGCGGCAAGGGCGTGGTATCGGCGGCGAAGACTTCGGGAGCGGGAGCCGGCGTCGCGGAAACAGCCGGCTCAGCGGCGGCCGGCGCGGAGGCTGATGCCGCCGGCTTCTGGGAACACGCCAGAAGGACCACACATCCCAGCCCCGCGCACAAGCAGGTCCACAGAAACGAACGCAGAGGACGCGAAAAGATTTTCAATTTTAAATTTGTAATTTGTAATTTGACTCCCATGCTTTCCACTTTGCCCGCCTTTCAATTTCGCATTTCAAATTACCAATTACAAATCTGCCCCGCAATTATGCCTGCAGCTTGGCCGCCTTCGCTTTGCGGCGTTTGGGATGGACAAACCACACCACGCCGATACTCACCACGTAGAGCGCGATCATGGGCGCGGCAAAAATGCACATGCTCATTACGTCCGGCGTCGGCGTCACGATGGCCGCGATAATAAAGATCGCAAGAATCGCGTAACGGAAATGCCGGAGCAGAAAGCCGGGCTTCACCACTCCCATGGCCCCCAGAAATCCGGCCAGGATCGGCATCTCGAAGATCAGGCCCATGCCCACGGTGATCACCAGGAAAAGTTCCGTATATTCGCTGATGGTAATCATGGGGGTGACGCGATGGCTGAAACCGATCAGGAAGTCCAGCGCGCGCGGGTACACAAAGTGGTATCCGCAATATCCGCCGCCGCAGAACAAAAATACGGTGGACATCAGAAACGGCAGGATGTATTTCTTCTCGTGCCGGTAGAGTCCCGGAGCCACGAAACCCCAGACCTGATAGAGAATGTACGGCGAGGTCAGAAACACCCCGGCCACCACCCCTATCTTCAGGTACATATTGAACGGTTCGGTCGGATTCAGATAAACCAGCTTCCCGTCCAGATGGTTCTTCCGCAAGGCGTCCAACAGGGGCTGCTGCACCCACCCGAAAATGGCGTCCGACTTCCAGAAACCGGCCACGCATCCCACCGCCACGGCGATCAGGCAGCGGATAATGCGCATGCGCAGTTCCTCGAGGTGTGCGAGGAAGCTCATGCCTTCCATCTTCTCTTCGAGCCTGCGCCGGGCAGCGTCAATCCGGTCCGCGTTTTGGTAGCCAAGGTCAGGCATTGTGTCCTGGAGCGGTCTCTGTGGTTACGCCGGCCTCGCTCGCCGAGGCGCCGGCTGGCGCGGGGGCGGCTTCCTGCCTCACCGCGCCGCTGGCCACCGCGCCTTCGGGCGGAAGCAGCATTTGTGCGGGCCGTTCGTCCTTCTGCTTCTTCAACGCCTCTTCGATTTCGATCTGCCGCATTTCCGCGTCGAGCTGGGATTTGAACTCATTGCTGGCGCGCCGGAATTCGGCCAGGGCCTTGCCCACCTGGCGCGCAATCTCCGGCAGTTTCTTGGGGCCAAATATGATCAGCACCAGAAGAAACAGGAAAAACATCTCGGAAAAGGAGCCCATATTCATGGCATCTCCATGATATCAGCAGGACAGGACCGGCCTCGCTTGTTCACCACGGAGACACGGAGGCACGGAGGAAAATCAGCAACCTTCCGGTTTTGGCTTTCAGAAAGAGTATGGCGGCCCGGGCCACATGAGACTCGATATTTGCCACGTGAAACTCTTTTCTCCTCGGTGTCTCCGTGTCTCCTTGGTGAATGCTGGCGGCCGAAGGTTTCTCGAAAACCTAACCCTTCTTCCCCGCATCCTATTACCAGGGAACAAGGCGAATCGGGCGGTCCGGGCTCCCCGGGGGCAGTTCGCGGCATGGTATACTGCCTTTAGTTCCGGCCACTTGAGAGATTGAGTGCCGGCACCCCAAGGAACAATAAAACGATGGCCCGTAGTTCTCGTCGCAACCTCCTGTTCGTCACCTTCTTCATTCTTCTGTGCGGTGTTTTGGGCGCCGTGTTCGGCCAGCGCATCAATGGCACGGGCGATTCCGATCTTAGCGACGGCGTGCACACCTTCTCGGAGGTGTTCAGCGTGGTTCAGCAGAACTACGCCGAGCCGGTAAATCCGGATAAGGCCATCTATAACGGGGCCATACCCGGAATGCTGCGGGCGCTCGATCCGCACTCCAATTTCTTCGATCCCAAGTCGTTTTCGCTGCTGCGCGAAGAGCAAAAGGGTAAGTACTACGGCGTCGGCATGCAGGTGGGACCGCGCAACAACAAGGTCATCGTGATCGCCCCCTTTGCCGGCACGCCCGCCTATCGGGCCGGCATCCATCCCGGAGACATCATCATCGCCGTCGATGGCAAGGCCACCGACAACATGAGTACCAGCGAAGTCGCCGATATGTTGAAAGGCCCCAAGGGCACCCCTGTACGCATCACCATACTGCGGGAAGGAACCGAGAAGCCGCTGGTCTTCAACGTGGTGCGCGACGAAATTCCCCGCTATAGCGTGGATTTGCACTTCCTGATTCGCCCGGGTATCGGCTATATGCATGTTTCCGGTTTTCAGGAAACCACCGAGCACGAAGTCCAGCAGGCTTTGGACGAAATGGGCGACATCAAGGGCCTGGTCCTCGATTTGCGGCAGAATCCCGGCGGATTGTTGAACGAGGGCGTGGAAGTTGCGGACAAGTTCCTCAAGAAGGGACAGGTGATCGTCTCTCATCACGGCCGCTCCTCGCCGGAGCGGACTTACCGGGCGGCTCACGGCAATGGCGGTAAGGATTACCCCATCGTGGTGCTGGTGAATCGCGGCACGGCTTCGGCAGCGGAGATTGTTGCCGGCGCCATTCAGGACCATGATCGCGGATTGATCCTGGGCGAAACCACGTTCGGTAAGGGACTGGTGCAGACCGTATTCCCGCTGGACGAAAATACCGGATTGGCTCTGACCACCGCCAAGTATTACACCCCCAGCGGCCGGCTGATCCAGCGCGACTACACCGGCGTGTCCCTGTACGATTATTACTACAACCACAACAGCGACAAGGATTCGCCGGCCAATAAGGAAGTGAAGCTCACCGACAGCGGCCGCACCGTGTATGGTGGCGGCGGAATCACTCCCGACGTGAAGTTCACCGAACCCAAGGACAACAAGTCTCAGGACGAGTTGTTGCAGCACTACGCCTTCTTCAACTTCGCCAAGCGCTACGCGAACGACCACAAGATCGGCAAGGACTTCGAGGTCAATGACGCGGTGATGCAGGATTTCCGGAAGTTCCTGAACGAGGAGAAGATTTCCTACAGCGATGCCGATCTCAGCCAGGCCGGCGACTGGGTCAAGACCCACATTAAGAGCGAAATCTTCATTGATCTTTACGGTCAGGAAGAAGGCCTGAAAGTGAGCGCCGAGTACGACCCCGAAGTGCTAAAGGCAATCGATCTGCTGGGCCAGGCCAAACAGTTGGCCGATAGCGCCAAGAAGATCATGGCCGAGCGCGCCGCTGCTCGCAATTTAAACCAGTAAAAAGGAGTCAGGAGTTGGAATGGGGCCACCGCCTCATTCCAACTCCTGACTCCTGACTTCCAACTCCTGCTTCTTTATGCTTTGCGCCGCCTTTTCCCGTCAAGTAATGCTTTTACTTTCTTTAGCAAGTCTTGCGGGGGAACGGGCTTCTCCAGAAATTCAAACCTTTCGCGGGCGGGATGATTCGCCGCGTGACCGATCGCCCCTGAAACCATCAACACCTTGCATTCGGGGTACTGTTGCAGAATCTCGGTAGCCAAGGTCAAGCCGTTCATATCCGGCATCAGGTAATCGCTGAGCAGCAAATCGGGCTTCAGGTTGGCGGCAGCGGCCAGCGCCTCCCGTGGTTTGGAAAAAGCCACGGCGGTATACTCCCGCTGCCGAAGGATCAGCGCCAGGGTCTCCGCGATGAGTCCCTCATCGTCCACGACGAAGATCACTGCTTCAGGCATTCCCACTCCTGCTATCTGAAGCACCGCTTGCGTGCCTGGAGATGTAACTTTGGGCCCAGCAAGAAAAATGGCTCTCCGAGCCCCTCACCCTTAAAGTCTTTAACACCACAGCTAGGGCGACGATTCAAAGCCGCTGCTTGATCCCGGACTGAAAAAATATCAACTCCTCGGAAGCCTGTCCACAGCTTTTTCGGGTCCTGGGATTCGCGGTAATATTGAATCGGCCTGCGAGTACAATTCAAGTTACTGACAACCATTGGTTTGCGGTTTTCATCTACCATGAAAGGGTTATACGAATAGAAACTTGCGGTTAAGGGCTCACAGGGCTGTCTAGCAACATTTCCCAGGTTGTCCAGGATCATAAGAACCAGCGCTGAGGAGGACCCGTCCATGATCCGCGAGGACATTCTCCAGAACTTTCCGGACCTCTTCGGAACGAAGCAGGTAAATGGCCGCGAAGTAAACGTCGAAGAAACAATTGCCACCCTGACCCGCGAGTTGAGTGCCGACATCGCCACCGCCTTAACTGCACGGCGGGCACTGCTGAGTTCGACCGAGCCGGTCAGCCGGAAATACGGCTGGCCGGCGTGGGACGAGAGCTTTCCCGATCCCGTGACCGGGGAGAGTTGGACCTTCCGGCAGGTCATCCAGGGCCTGATTGATAATTTTCTCGGCCAGAACAGCCGGTGGCAGTGGCGGCTGAACGACGATGTGCCCATTCCCGGCGACGCTCACCCGTTGGCCAATCCCGGACTGGAGCTTACCGGGCCCTGGCATCCGCTGGACATGGCCTTCAACGCGCTGAACAGTCCCGCCCCCATGAATATGCCGGATTTCGAAGACGCTTCCCCGCCGCATTTTCAGCCCGACGGTACGCCCGCGAATCAGCCAGTGGGAATTTTTGCGGCCTTGCGAAATGCCAAAGACATTTTTGACGGCCGTTGGGCCGGCCGCTCGTACGAAGTGGCTAAGAAAGGCACCAAGCGCGCTTACAAGATCAACACGGCGCCGGCGCAGTGGCCGACCCGGTTCGTGCGGCCTCCCAGTATTCACGTGCGTTATGACCATGTCCTTGTCGACGGCCAACCGGCGCCCGGGCTCATCGTCATCGCGGTGCTATGGGTGGTAAACAACTACGAATCCCTCCGGCGGGCCGGCACGGGCGTGTACTTCTACATCCCGAAGCTGCAGACTCCGCACGAAGCCCTGATCGTCGAGAAGCTCCTGGCGCGACTGGAAAGCACGATTGGCGTTCCTACCGGCGCTCTCAAGATTAAGGTCCTCTATGAGGAAGGCAATGCGGGCCGGTCTTTGCCGGCGATCACGTGGGTGCTGCGGCGCCGGCTGTTGGGAACCAACGTCGGCCGCTGGGATTATCTGGGCAGTCTGATCGAGATGTGGAAGGACGACCCGCAGGGCATTTTCCCCGATCCGCAAACCGTCGGCATGGCATCCCCCAACATGATCGCCTATCAGCGCTATAACGCCCTGATAATGCTGATGGCCGGAATGAATAAAGGTGAATTCAGCCACGGCGCCCCCATCGGCGGGATGGCGGCGGTCATGATATATCAACCCGGCGATCCATATGGCCGTTCGCGGTATAACGCTCTGGCCCTGCGTGCTATAGCCATCGACAAACTGCGGGAGCGCCTGTTGGGCCTCATGTTTATACCCGACGAACCGCTGCCGGCGGGATTATCTCCATCTCTGGAAGATATCCTTGCCCGGCGCGTGCCGGGCAAGCTCTATGATGCCTATCGGCAAAGCTGGGTCGCCAGCCCGGAACCGGCCTATGTGGCCGCCGGCAACGCACCGTTGAGGATTTCCCTGCCTCAGCTCCAGGCGATTCTGGACGCGCCGCGGGAAACCGTGGACGTGAAAGGCCGGGCGGTACCGACCGCCGCCAGTGGTCTCGACGATGCGGAGCGGCGCCTGCTCCAGTCCCGCGGCTTGCTGGACGCAAAAGGCAAAATCACGCCGGCAGTCATAACCAGAGACATGCTGGCCACGCCGGAAAAACTCCTGAGCGAGGAACGCTGGCACGCCATTTACGGGGTGCCCAGCGGCGACATCACTATTGAGCACATTCAGCACGCGTTTTATATGGGGGCAAACTATGGCTTCCAGATTCTGAACGGCAACTTCGCGGCGGCCATCGACGACTATGAACTGAAGCTGCGCTTCATGAACGATCTCGCCACCTACCGGATCAATGTCTCCTGGCTATGGACGCTGGCGCATCATCAGGCAGTCATTACCAAAGACGGCTTCCTCAAGCGCCCGGCGCTCACCGACGATGGCGTGGAACCGGCCACCAACGCCGATCCGGTCAAGGCCGGTACGCGCTTCACCAGAGATTTGTTTATGAAGGTGTGGAACTGCCACAACCAGTGGACCGAAGCGTTCTTTGCCGAATTGGATCGCCGCCACGATCCCGGCCGCTTTGACCGCAGCAAAGCGCCGGTCATCATGGAGCTGTTGCAGCGGCAACTGCTGTCGCCACGCTATATCCAGCATAGTGCGCGCGTGCTCTTTGTAGCCGGGTCCGCGAACCCGCCGGAGCGCGCGCAGATCCTGGACGCGATCTTCGATTTGTCCCGCGAAGAAATCGTGCAACGCATCGCCGCCGGCGGCCTGAGCCAGGCCGCGCTGGCCGCGCATGACTATGTCTACGACATTTTTCCTGGCCGCGAAGAAGGCCAGCGCCCGGACTTGCAATCAAACCGAAAAAACAACGCGGCCGACTGACCGGCCGCACCTTCCACAAGACGAGGGTTCGGCAGCCACTGGGACCTGGGAAGTTTCGACGATCGGTGCGCCTTCCAACGTGCAACGAGGAACGGAAAACGGCTTTCCAGCGGGAGACGATGGTTGGCCGTTATCTTTTTCTGGCCAACGACCAAGGACCAACGACTGCCGTGCTATGCGGTCATCAATCCCTTGATCGCCTGCTTAAGCTTCTCTGCCACGTAAGGGGGAACATGCAGGAATTCGAAACCGCAACGGAATCCATGCCGGCGGCGCAGGATGGCTTCAACCCGAAAGTCCTCATCGGCGCCGAGGCTGAAATCGAGGATCACCATTTGTCCCGGATCCAGCATTTCGGGGATGGTAGCGCCCAGGCCGTTCTCGCTGACGTCGTGAATACGTCCTTGCAGTTGCTTTTCCTTGCCGTCGCTCCTCAGGAATAACGTCAGCGATGCATCCACCGAGGTGCGCGGCCAGCGCCGCAGCATAAACAAGGCCTGGGGGGAAGGTTCGATCACCCGTAACTTGAGGACTTCCTTCTCCGCCGGTTTCAGCCGGTCATTGATGCGCGCGATGTATTTCGCATTCAGCGCAGTGCCGCGTTTCATTAAGGGCAGTTTCTGACCGGGCATGCTGAGGGAATCCGCCAAAACATCGCCGGGGGAAATCTCGTCCAGAGATTTGTCAACAATCGTGGCGACATGTTCGACAACGGTAACGCGAATCGGGCCGGGCAGCGTGAAGCTGGAGGAATTCCGCCGTTGCGCCGGGGAGATCTTCGGAATTTCGTGGGTGCGGCGGGCCGTCGGCCATCCCGGAGCGAGAGGCTGCAACCCACCATCCTCCAAATCCGTCTTCCACGCGCCCTGGCACATGTTGCACACTTCCTCCAGGGCATCGCGCAGCTCGGCATCCGAGTGGGGAATTTCCGACAGCAGCGCACGATACAGCGCCACTGCCACCCGGCGCGTCATCTCCATGGTCATGTCCAGCCACAACTGCTGATCTTCCAGCACGATGGCCGAATAGACGGTATGCTCCATCGGCTCTTCGGAAACATTGTCCATGGCCGGGGGGGCGATGTAGTGGATGCGCCGCAGGATCGTATCAAAACATTCCTGCATTTGCGCCATGGGCGGAGCCTTCCCCACTTCGGGATTCAGGGCAGGTTTATGTTCGGAGAGCAGCGGCGCGTCAACGGGCTCGCGCTCGTCGGCTGATTCCGGCTTCCTGGGTTCCGGCTTCTCCGGAACCGCTGTCTCTACATATACCGGCTCGGGGGGCGGAGCAGGACGCATAGGCTGGATGTTGTGACTGCGTAACTGCTCCTGCAGCCCGGCAATTTCTTTGCGCAGTCCGGTTTCGCGCTTCAGGATTCTCTCGGCGGCCTTGAGCTGGGCCACCAGTTCCGCCGTCGTTACCGGAATAGCCAGGTGTCCATCGGCGCCGGCTTCCAGCGACGCAACCGCTTCCGACTTCTCGCTATCGGAAGCCATGAGGATCACATACGTGTAGTTCGCCGAGTTCCGGGAACGGATGTCAGCGGTAATTTCGAGCCCGCCCCTGCCCGGCAAAAGGCTGTTAAGGATTACAACGTCCGCAGCGGGATTCTTTCCCAGGCACTTCCAGGCCGACAGGCCGTCCCGAACCGCTTCCACCTCGTGTCCGAAACCGCGAAGCACGCGCGTTAAGCGAGTTAAGGTAATCAGATCTTCTTCGGCAACCAATACACGCATGAAAATGGTTTCCCCATGGCCACGCAGGATTCCGCGGCACATCGGTCCAATATCAAACTCTTCCTCAACCGCCCCACCGAAAACACGCCCGCGCTCCGGCGTAGCTGGTGCCCTCGGGGGCTGTTATCTATTCGCAAGAATAATACTCGCAGATGGTCCCCGCGCAAAGTTCACACTCTGGCACCTGCCTGGGCACTGGCAACTATCGTTTGAGGGTTAGAATTATGTGTTCCTGAGTTCAGTTCGGGGCGACTCTGCCCCCACTAATGGCGTAGAGCCATGGCGTAGAGCCCGTAGAGTCCGTAGAGCCCTGAATGTGGCGGAAAAATGGTGGAGCTAGTCGGGCTCGAACCGACGACCTCAGCAGTGCGATTGCTGCGCTCTCCCAACTGAGCTATAGCCCCAAAGAGTGGCAGAATCATTCTATCAGCAGCTTCGCGTCAGGGCCAAGCAGGATCGTGATGCGAGCGGCAAGTGCGCATGCGGGCTGCCCGCGCGTGTTCCCAGGTTTTCCGAACGCGGGCCTCCTGAGTGGCTATAATTAAGAAGTGAGCATCGTGGAAAAAACCGCAGAAGCCAATTTCCCCACCCGCTGGGGAAAATTCCGCATTTTGGGCTTCGAAGGCCATTTTGACATCGCAGGCGAACAGAGCAAGGAAACCGCGGTGGCGCTGGTCATGGGGGACATTCACGCCGAAATCCCGCTGGTACGCATACACTCGCAGTGCCTGACGGGGGACGTATTCGGATCGTTGCGCTGCGATTGCCGGCAGCAGCTCGAGATGGCGCTGTCCATGATCGCCAACCACGGCTCCGGTGTGCTCGTCTATGAGAAGCAAGAGGGACGCGGTATTGGCCTGATGGCCAAGCTGCAAGCTTACGAATTACAGGACAAAGGCCTGGACACGGTGGAGGCCAATGTCGAATTGGGTTTCGAAGCCGATTGCCGGCAATATAATCTTCCGGTGGAAGTCATTAAGGCCCTGGGTCTTAAGCGCGTGCGCCTGCTCTCCAATAATCCCGACAAGGTGGCCGCCCTGGAGAACGCCGGAATTGAAGTGACCGAACGCGTGCCCTGCGAAGCCGAAGCCCACAAGTATTCCGAACATTACCTGCGCACCAAGAAGGAAAAGCTCGGACATTTGTTCAGCACGCTGGAATAAACAGGCTACCTAGGCAGGTTTACAGTTCACAGTTTGCAGCCAAGCAGCATAAGCCCTGCTGGCTGCAAACTGTAAACCGTAAGCTGTGCGCTACTGATCGGCCACTGACAACGTATCCCTCATCTCCCGCTTTTTTGCCACCGGCAGCGTCTTCAGCGCCGAGCGGGCCAGGGCGAGGTAGGCTTCGCGGGCGCCGGGGACGCGCGCCAGCTCGCGCAAATGGCGGCGGACGGTTTCCACGTCGCCACGCACCAACGGCCCGCTGAACGCCGCGGCGGCCCCGTGAGCGAAGTAATTGTCGATGGTGCGCCGTACCATCGGTTCGATAATCCTCTTCGCCGCTCCCGCCCCGATTCCCGATGCCCGCACCACCCGCTCCGCCAGCGCCAGTTCCATTACCAGCAAGGGCGAACCAAACGCCCCCCAGGCGTGGTAAAGCGGCTTGACGGACTTACGGATGGAGAA
>Ga0326727_10016015_pt1 | contig 15936 bp, 14 predicted proteins | sample MB2enrmetagenome_FD_207643 | JGI IMG/M metagenome (GOLD analysis project Ga0326727, IMG submission 207643) | Lab enriched peat soil microbial communities from McLean, Ithaca, NY, United States - MB29MY | ecosystem: Environmental > Terrestrial > Soil > Wetlands > Peat | place: USA: New York...
GCCCCAGCGCGTGGGAAAATCCGCTTCCGCAACCTTTTTCACGCTCTCCAATGCCATACCTCCATTTTAGCGGGCATCCGTTCGGTTGATTGTGCCTGCTGTCTCAATCCTGAGAGGGACGGCGCACAACCCACATGAAACTCGATTCTTACCCGCGCGCCGCGATACAGTGATGGGGTGACCGACAATCTTATCTGGATCACGCTGCTGGTCAAGCTGGGTGTGGTTGCCTCAGTAGCCAGCGTGCTGGCGCGCGTAACCACGTTCCGGCGGCTGTTCTTTGCGGAAAAGCGCCGTTCCGCGCAGACCCTCGGATTGCTGGCGTTTTTCCTGGTGCCGCTCACTCTCGGGGTGTGGCTTCGGTTCCGGGTTCCCAACTTTCTCGCTGCCGACATCTCCTTTGAGACCATCATCCTCCTTGGCCTGCTCATCGGTCCCGGCTGGGCCATGCTGGGGGGCGCGGTTTTGTCGGTTCCCGCCGTCCTGCACCATGAGTATCTGGCGCTGCCCTTTAACGTGCTCCTCGGCGTTGCCGCCGGCATGATCGGCCGCTCCGTCGAAAAGGAAGAGGTCTGGTCCTTCACCCCCTTTGTCGATCTCAGCCTCTACCGCTGGGTACGGCGCAACCTGACCAAGCCGCGCATCGACCGCCAGATTCTGCTTCTGTTTCTTATCGCGCTCATGGAGATGGCCCGCGACTGGCTCGCGCATCTCTTTCCTCATCGCATCTTCGCACTGCTCTCCGATCAGCTGTGGCTGCAGGCGCTGGTCTGCCTCGCCGCGCCCATCAACGTGGGCATCGCGCTCAAGGTCTGGAACGCCCTCCGCGTCGAAATGTCTCTCGAAGAGCAGAAACGTCTCCTGCTGGAAGCCCGTCTCGACGCCCTGCAGCGCCAGATCAATCCCCACTTTCTCTTCAACACGCTCAACTCCGTAGCCGCGCTGGTGCGCAGCCAGCCTGAACTGGCGCGCACAATGATCAGCAAACTCGCCAACATCCTCCGCGCCCTGCTCAAGGACCACGATTCCTTCGTTCCCCTGCGCGAAGAGCTCAGATTCACCGACGATTATCTCGATATCGAAGTGGTGCGCTTCGGCGCGGACAAGCTGCGCGTCGAGAAAGAGATCGACCCGCGCACCCTCGAGGTCCTGGTGCCGAGCATTCTGCTGCAGCCGCTTATTGAGAACAGCATCAAGCACGGCCTGGAGCCGCGCATTCGCGGTGGCACGGTCACCTTGCGCAGCCGCCTCGAAGGCGACCGCGTTTTCATCGAGGTGGCCGACGACGGCGTGGGCATGAACGCGCGGCCCGCCTCGGCGCTGCGCCGCCCGGGCGCTGGCATCGGCATGAAGAATGTGCAGGAGCGCCTCGAAGTTCTCTACGGAAACCGGGCGCGCTTCAATATCGTCAGCAATCCCGGCCGCGGCACGACGGTCTCCATCGAAATTCCTGCAACCTGAACGGCACGGCATAGCCGCGTGTCACGCAGGGCCGTTCGCGTTATGCTCAAACCATGGTGCGCTTCACGGTGCTGGCGTCGGGGTCGAAGGGCAACTGCACGGTTCTCTCCGGCGGCCGCACACGCATCCTCGTCGACGCCGGCCTCAGTTGCCGCGAGCTCTTCCGTCGCATGAAGCTGGCCGGGGAAGAGCCCGCAACCCTTAACGCTATTGTCATCACGCACGAGCACCAGGACCACGTGAACGGCCTCGCCGTTACGGCGCGTAAGCTGGGTATCCCGGTGTACTTTACTGAGGCCACGCATCGCGCCTGGATGCGCTGGCTAAGCCCGCGCCGTCAAATGAGCTACGCCCAGTGGCTGGAAATGTGCCGCAAACAGGCCGCCGAGCGACAGGCCGAACCCGAATCCGAGGTTGTCGAAATCGATTCCTCGGACGACCCCGGCGAAACGGTTGTGGAAAACTCGGCCCCATCCGCCGAAACGGCCTCATCGGACCTGGCTCCTGATCCGGCTCTGGACCCGGCTCCTGACCCAGCTTCCGGCCGTCCGCTCGCGCTCAAGGACGATCCCACCTGGCTTCCGGCCATCGAATACTTCCGGCCTGGCGAGCCCTTCTCCATTGGCGACATTTGCCTTAACCCCTTTACGATTCCGCATGATGCGGCCGATCCCGTGGGCTTTGTCTTCAGCTCCGAGGGGGTCCGTCTGGGCTTTGCCACAGACCTCGGCTACATCCCGCCGAACGTGAGGGAGCAGCTTCGCGACCTGGACCTGCTGTTGCTGGAATCGAACCACGATCTCGAGATGTTGCGCGACGGCCCCTACCCCTGGTCGGTCAAGCAGCGGGTGCTTTCGCGGGTCGGCCACCTTTCCAACGACGCCGCATCCGCATTCCTTTCCGAGGACTACGACGGCCAGGCCGCGTACATTATTTTGGGCCATCTATCTGAAAACAATAATCTTCCTGAGTTGGCGCGGGTCGCTGCCGAGCGCGCACTGCTGGGCCGGGCCAGTCTTTTGGCCAACCGTCTGTTGCTCGCCGCGCAGCACGAGCCACTTTCCGCTATCAGTTTCTAGTAAGAACGGGTTACAATAGTAAGTAAGTTAGCGGCCACATCAAGAAGAGTGAAGTTGGGCCGGAGCAAGGCACCGGGTAATGTGTGCGGCACTGTGTATTTGTGGATGTAACGCATCCGACCCCCCGGCCGTGGCGTCCAATAAAAAAGCTGCCGTATCGCACCACTAGGCGGAAGCTCGGCGGTTGAACGGAATTCTTTGCAGGTGATTGCTTATGTCTACAGCGAGAATCCAATGCACCGACCGGGTCGTAGGCGCAATTCTGGCAAGCTGGCGATTTGACATCTCCGGCATCTCTCCGGAGATGCGCCGCGACTACGAAAATCATTTTGCCGAATGCGCCCATTGCAGCGCGCGTCAAAAATTCCATCGCAGCCTTGACGTCACGCTTGCGGTTCTCACTTCGCTAGCGGCTGTGTTCTTCCTCTTCGCGCTTGCGGTCTTGAAACACATCCGTCCTGTGGAGCATGTAGCCTTCAATGTTTTCGGGCTGGACGTCGAGGACACCTACCACATGCTGATCTCGGCCGGCGTCTCGGGCCTGATCTTTTCCGTCATCGCTCTGGCGCTGGTGTTGATGACCACCCCCGCGCCGTCGTACCTTGGCGGCATCGCCGCCGAGCGCGCCAAGCTGATCGAAGAGCGTCTACCTGATTCCATCAAGTCGCTATTACCGCGCTAACCGCCGCGACAAATCAAACAACATGGCCTCCCCTCAGAGGGAGGCCTTTGTGCGTTGCCATCTGATTCAATTTGCCTGGCCGCGATCGGCACCCTTAAATCCCCGCCCGTCATCTCTCTGAGCTCGACCACTTTCAGGATGGCCAGCAGCGCCGGCGAAATGCCGCGCAGGAAGCCAGCAGCCGGTAGGCTTTGGCCACTTCGGTCCTGGATTGAACGCAGAAGGATCGCGAGCAGAAACGGATGGAGGATTACTGGATTGCAGCCGAAAGGCAATACGGAGATTTCGTATAATTGGAGAAGATCATCAACCAGGAAAGTGAGTATCGAGATGTACAAAGTCGTATTGCTTCGTCATGGAGAGAGCATCTGGAATAAGGAAAACCTGTTTACCGGATGGACAGACGTTGACCTGTCGGAGAAAGGCAGAGAAGAGGCCACACAGGCCGGCCGGATGCTGAAGGAGCAGGGATATCGCTTCGACATCGCCTTCACCTCGGTGCTGAAGCGCGCGATACGCACGCTGTGGATCACGCTGGACGAAATGGACCTGATGTGGATTCCCGTCGAGCGCGACTGGCGGCTCAATGAACGGCATTACGGGGCACTGCAGGGTCTCAACAAAGCGGAGACGGCAGCAAAATATGGTGAGGCGCAGGTGAAAATCTGGCGCCGCAGTTACGACATTCGCCCGCCGGCGCTGGACGAGGCAGATCCGCGGTATCCGGGGAAGGATCCGCGCTATCACAGCCTTTCAAAGCCACAGCTTCCACTCACCGAATGCCTCAAAGATACGGTTGAACGCTTTCTGCCCTGCTGGCACGAAGCGATCGCTCCCAGCATACGGTCGGGGAAGCAGGTGTTGATCGCGGCACATGGCAACAGCCTGCGGGCACTTGTGAAGTATCTTGAAGACGTTCCCGATGAGAAGATTGTCGACCTCAACATTCCTACCGGCGTGCCCATGGTGCAGGAACTTGACGACAACCTGAAATCGATTCGGCATTATTATCTGGGCGACGCCGCGAAGATCGCGGAGGCAGTCAATAAGGCGAAGAGCACGGGCGGGGCGGGCCGCTAATCGGCCACGAGCACGCGCATTGCGCATCTACCGGGCGTTGTCGAAGGGCTGCATCGGCGACGCAGGTTGTCCATCTTCAGGATGCGGCCCGCGCCGCAGCGATGAGATCAAAAAGAAAGGGAGGGATCATGTCCCTCCCTTTCGTCGTTTCGCGCTGCGACGGCTTTACTCGCCGTAGTTCAGGCTTTCCAGTCCCAGGTAGACGGCACCCGAGCCCAACTCCTCTTCGATGCGCAGCAACTGGTTGTACTTCGAGATGCGGTCGGTGCGGCTCACCGAGCCGGTCTTGATCTGGCCCACGCCGGTGGCCACGGCCAGGTCGGCAATGAATGTGTCCTCGGTTTCGCCCGAGCGGTGCGAAATGACCGAAGTGTAGCCGTAACGGCGGCCCAGCTCGATGGCTTCGAGCGTTTCCGTGACGGAGCCGATCTGGTTGAGCTTGATGAGGATGGAGTTTGCCACGCCCTCGTCGATGCCGCGTTGCAGCAGCTTGAGGTTGGTGCAGAAGATGTCGTCGCCCACCAACTGGATTTTGCCACCCAGCTTGTCGGTGAGAATGCGCCAGCCCTCCCAGTCTTCCTCGGCCAGGCCGTCTTCGAGCGAGACGATGGGGTATTGGCGAATCCAGTTGTCGTAGAAACGAACCATGTCCTCGCTGGACAGCTCGCTCTTGTCGCCCTTCTTGAAGACGTATTTTTTCTTTTCGGTGTCGTAGAACTCGCTCGACGCGGGATCGAGCGCGATGGCGATCTGCTCACCGGGCTTGTAACCGGCGGCTTCAATGGCTTCGAGAATCAACTCGATGGCCTCGGCGTTGGATTTCAGCGAAGGCGCGAATCCGCCCTCGTCGCCCACCGCGGTGTTGTAGCCCTTCTTCTTCAGCACGCCTTTGAGCGTGTGGAAGGTCTCCGCGGCCCAGCGCAGCGCCTCGCTGAAGCGCTCCGCGCCAACGGGCATGATCATGAACTCCTGGAAGTCCACGTTGGAGTCGGCGTGCGCGCCGCCATTCAACACGTTCAGCATCGGCGTGGGCAAAACGCAGGCGTTCACACCACCCAGATAACGGTAGAGCGGGATCTCCAGCGTTTGCGCCACGGCGCGCGCTGCGGCCATGGAGACGGCCAGAATCGCATTCGCGCCCAGCTTGCCCTTATTTGGCGTGCCGTCGAGCGCAATCATCGACTGATCGATCAGCCGCTGGTTGCTGGCGTCCATGCCCTCCAGCTCCGGCGCGATCACGGTCTCCACATTGGCCACCGCCTGCAGAACACCCTTGCCCTGGTAGTGGCTCTTGTCGCCATCGCGCAACTCCACGGCCTCATGCTCGCCCGTTGAAGCGCCCGAAGGCACAATGGCGCGTCCCATCGCGCCGCTTTCCAGAATCACATCCGCCTCAACGGTCGGATTGCCGCGCGAGTCCAATACTTCACGCGCACGAATGGCAACAATCTCAGTCATATCGCTCCTCACTATGTGGTGCTGCAGCCGGTCATTCAGCCGGGGACGGCGATCTACGGCAAGAACTTCTCCGGCAGCGCTTTGAATGGTGTGCAAAAGCCCCTGCGCGTTCAAGCAACACTCTCCGTCGTGCAGGAAAAATGCGGAAAAACCACTGCGTCCCGTTCGGATTCTAGCAAACCTGGCGGCCGCAGGCTGTGTGGCAGCGGTCACACACGGGGCGCGAAGGCCGTCGCGCTCGGAACAGTAACTCTATTGATTCTTGCCGCGCGAGGCACCTGCCTTCGAAGCGCGCCAGGAGGCGCGCAAATAGCGCGATACGCTTAACTTGGGCAGGTTGTCACTTTTGCCCGGCTGGCAGAGCGACTTTTCCCGCCCAGCCGGGTTTAGGGCGTCAAGGCATGACTTTGCCCGGCGAGAGGAGATCAGGATGAAACGGACCATGTTTGTGTACGCCTTTTTGGCCGCCACGGCGATCGCATTGGGAGCGCAGGAGGCGAGCCAGTCGAATCCGTACCAGGGAACGTCCAATCCTCCTTCTGACAACACCATCACCACCCCCGCGCCCGAGTCCACGCCTCAAAATGCGTCTCAGGCCAAGCCATCGCCCAGCCATCCGGCCTACGCGGCGCCGCAGTCGTACACTGCACCCACGCCCCAGCCCGCGCCTCCGCCCTACGCGTCTGAGACCCTTCCCGCACCGGCCAACGACGATGGCGTCGTGCAGGTGGCGCCGCCGGATAACGAGGCCCAGCCGGCCCTGAACCAGCGTCCTGCCGAGATGGCCGATCCCGACGGCGACATCGTGCATCCCGCCCCGCCGCCTCCCGGCGTACTCGGTGAAGGCGCCACCATTCGCGTTCGCCTCCTTACCCATCTTTCCACGGTCGACAGCGAGTCCGGCGAGTCCTTCCGCACCCGCGTGGCTTCCGACGTAGTCCAGAACGGCCAGGTACTCATTCCCGCCGGCTCTGAGATTGACGGCAAAGTGATTTCAGTCTCCTCAGGCCGCGCCGGCGGACACGGTTCCATGCGCCTGCGTCCTGAGACGGTAACCCTGCCCAACGGCTCGCACTTCCGTCTCTATGCCCAATTGACCGACGCTCCCGACTCCAGAATCCGCATCGGCAGCGAGGGAGTGGTCACGCCCGGCTCGCGCCTCAAGAAAGACGGCATCGAGTACGGTGGCGCTGTGGGTGCAGGCGCAGTCACAGGAGCGGCTCTGGGAGGACCCGGCGGCGCGCTGGCCGGAACCATCATCGGCGCCAGCGTAATCTCTGTGCATCTGCTGGTGAGCCATCCTCAGGCGACGCTCGACAGCGGCACTGTCTTGCTCTTTACGCTGAGCGAGCCGCTCAACCTGGTGCCCGCCACGCCCACCGGCAATTAAAGCGGTCGAGTTCGGACCCCGTACCGGAGGAAAAGTGAGTCCCGCGCCGGAGGCGCGGAGTCTTTTAGAGCGACTCCAGAATTCATGTGCCCTTTTGAGGGTGGCGAAAGGTGGCATTTACTTCCACCCCACTGACGGGGACCTGTCTGTGAGGACCCCGGAACGGAAAATGCCACTCGGCAGCATCGGTTCGGGGGTGCAGCAATTCAGGAACTGCCGTAGCCCCGCACTTTACTGCTTGCAATCACCCGCATCTTCGCGCGGGTATTCGCTATTTTTCTTGAGGGGGATCGGGCACGAAGTGTGTGAAGTTCTCGAAGGCGCTGGGTATGGGCGGCGGGAGAAAGACGGCGAGGTGCTCCCTGGCGGCTGCGACGAGTTTTGGGTCAACTTTGCCGCGGTGGCCGTGGCAGTGGCAGTAGAGTTCGAGGCCAAGGCGGGTCGGGGTGATGTCAAAGCGATCGAAATCGCGATATGAGGTGAAGTCGAAGACGTTCTGGATCAGCCCCAAGTTAAATAAATAAGCGAGCTCGGTGGCGTTCCGGGTGAGATCGTGCATGCCTGTGAGTTGCACAATCTCATCGGGGCCGACTACGACGGAAGCGGGGACGAAATCGTCGGGCTCCGGCTCGGAGTTCAAGACGCACTCGCATGCGAATGAGAAGATCGTGGCCTGGTGCGGCGTGATCTGGATGAGCAGGTCGGCAAAAATCTGATTGCAGTCGTTGGGCTCATCCACCGAGCAGGACGAGATGAGGAGGCCCACCCATAGTTGTGTGGTCAGTTCGTCGAGAGCCCAGGAGCCATTACGGAGGAGGTTTGCCAGCAGCTTAGGATGGGCGCGCATTCGGTCGACATTGGGATCGGCGAAAAGCAGGTTCTCGGCGGCGAAGGCGATTTTGAAGAGGGTTGTGGTGCGGTCCTTGTCGAGATGACCATCCAGCAGTAGGATGCTTTCTTCTGCCCCAGAAGGACAAAGCCGGCACAGGAAGAGGACGGTGCGGAGGGTACGGAACACCTGGGCGACCTGATCGGGATCGGTAAGAACCGCAATGCTGCGGACGAGGACCTCCCAGAGAGCCGCGTCGAGGCCCGGGGGCAAGAGAAACGAGAGCCTGACACCGAGCTCGTCCTGGTGGGCGACTTGAGCCTGTATCAAAATTTCCAGCTCCGAGCTCAACTCAGGGTTGCCTTCCATCTGGAGTCTGAGGGTGACGATCTGGCCGACGGGGAGGGGCTCTTGAATGCCGAGGTAGATGCCACTGGAGCTGATGTATTTGATGGGGGCGGGCTTGGTGGGGAAGTGGGGCCCATAAAAGGCCGTGAGCCCGGTAACGGGCCATCCATCAGGCTGCGGCACCTTTGTGTCTAACTCTTTGAGCGTACGCTTGAATTCGCTCAGCCAGGACATCGCAGGCAGCCTCCTGACCCAGTGCCGTCGGCGTGATTGCCCGATGGGACCCTGAACCCGGAGCGGCGCCGATTACATCCGGCGGCACATACGGTCCAGCATAAGGAACGATCGCTTGAGAGCACAATAGCACTCCCGTGGGAACAGAAAAATGGATTCGATGGGAGCACGAACCATCGTTGCCAGCCGGTCGTGTCCAGGAGGGTCCGAATCTACTGTCCTTCGTTGTTCCGCATTTACACTAAAAGGCTAGCGACCCGCTCTCAGCTCCTCCTGCAGCGAGCCAGAACGCATGCTCCCGCACCTCCGAGCTAAGAGCTAAAGGCTAGAAGCTCGCAGCTATTCTTCTATGGATAAATTCATCATTCGCGGCGGCAATCCGCTGGTGGGCACGGTGCGTGTTTCCGGCGCAAAAAACTCTGCGCTGCCTTGCATGGCTGCGGCCATCCTTACCGAAGAGGAGATCACGCTCGAGAACATTCCCCAGGTGCGCGACATCGAAACCGAGCGACGTCTGCTCACATCCATGGGCGCCGCGGTCGCATTGCATGAGGGCGACGCGCAGGACCACGTCACCATCAGTTGCCGCGCGCTCTCCGATCCCGTGGCGCGCTACGAAATCGTGAAAACCATGCGTGCCAGCTCCCTGGTTCTCGGTCCGCTGATTGCGCGTGCCGGCGTGGCGCGTGTGGCCATGCCCGGCGGCTGCGCTATCGGCGGCCGCCCCATCGATCTGCACATCAAAGGCCTGGAAAAGATGGGCGCGGTCATCCTGCAGGAGCATGGCTATCTTGAGGCGCGCGCCCAGCGGCTGACGGGCGCACACATTGTCTTCGACAGGATCACCGTCACCGGGACCGAAGATTTGTTAATGGCCGCGGTTCTGGCCGAGGGCGATACGCTGCTGGAAAACTGCGCCCGCGAGCCCGAGGTCGTCGATGTGGCTGCTCTGCTCACCGCCATGGGCGCGAAGATTCAGGGCGCAGGCACCTCCACGATCAGAGTGCACGGCGTAGCCAAACTTCACGGCGCGCGCTACCGCATCAACCCCGATCGCATCGAAGCGGGAACCCTGCTGATCGCCGGCGCCATCACCGGCGGCGATTTGATTGTCGCCAACTGCAACACCGCTCACCTCGGCGCCGTCATCGCCAAGTTGCGCGAGACTGGCGTGCGCGTCGACGTGCTCGGCCCCGATGCGGCCCGCGTCTACGGCAACGGCCGTTTACGCGCAGCCGACATTTCTACCGAGGAGTATCCCGGTTTTCCCACCGACATGCAGGCCCAGTACATGGCCCTGGCCACGCAAGCCGAGGGCGTCAGCCTGGTGCGCGAAAACATTTTCGAAAACCGCTTCATGCACGTGCAGGAATTGGTGCGCATGGGCGCCAACATCAAGGTGGACGGCAACAGCGCAACGGTGCGCGGACCGGCCCCGCTTTCTTCGGCCGCCGTGATGTGCTCCGATCTGCGAGCCTCCGCCTCACTGGTGCTGGCCGCGCTGGTCGCCGATGGCGAGTCCGTCATCGATCGCGTCTACCACATGGACCGCGGCTACGAGCACATTGAGGATAAGCTGCGCGGAGTGGGCGCTCAGATCCAGCGCCTGGGCAACGTTTTTGCACCCCGCCAGGAAAAACCTTCGCCCCTGAACCAACCCGGATAGAAATTCCGCATCCAACCGCTCAGAGTCAGCCCGGGCGCGGCTTCGTCGACCCGGCGCAACCAATTCCGCACCCGCGTGTTGAAAGAAATAGAGCGGTTCCGGAATTCATGTACCCGTTCCAGAGCGGTGAAAGTTGGCGTTTTCTTAAGGAAAACGCCACTTGGCTGCAGTGGCTTCGGGGTACAGCAATTCCGGAACCGCTGAAATCGCCCGGAATGCTTTCCTAATCCGGGTCGATCGAACCTTGCCATGGAGGGCAAAATTTCTGTGAAAAAAACTGCACTGTCTTTGCTACTTGCTATCTGCCTCGTGCCTGCCGCCGCTTTTGCGCAGGTCGGAGTGGTGGTTCGCGTGGCGCCGCCTGCACCCATCGTCGAAGCGCACGATCGTCCGCCGCATGAAGGTTGGGTCTGGATTGACGGCTATCACCGCTGGAACGGCCACCGCTACGTCTGGGTCCATGGCCATTGGGTCCGCCCCCCGCATCCCGGCGCGGTCTGGGTCGCCCATCGCTGGGAACAGCGTGGTGACGGCTGGGTCCTGATCGAAGGCCACTGGCGGTAAAAAGCTAGCGGAGTTAGCGGAGCTAGCCCGAAAACCGGTAAACAAAAAGCGGGGCGCAAGCCCCGCTTTAATCTGACCACTGACCCCCGATCTCTGATCTCTGTCTACTTGATCTCAATCACATCCGTCGCCGCCGCCGCCGATTTCTCTGCCTGCTCCATCAGCTTCTCCGCCACCGCGTAGAATGCCGCCGCCTGCGGACTCTTCGGCCCGGCCAGCGCCACCGGCAACCCGCGGTCGCCGCCCTCGCGGATCGACGGGATCAGCTCGATGGCTCCCAGAAATGGCACGCCGAACTGCTTCGCCGTGCGCTCCGCGCCGCCGCGCGAGAAGATGTCAATTTCCTGGTGGCAGTGCGGACACGTAAAGTGGCTCATGTTCTCCACGATTCCCAACACGTCCACGTTCACCTGGGCAAACATCTCGAGCGCCTTGCGCGCGTCTTCCAGGCTCACGTCGCTGGGCGTCGACACCACCACCGCTCCTGTGAGCGGCACGGTCTGCACCAGCGAAATCGCCACGTCGCCCGTGCCCGGCGGCAGATCCACCACCAGATAATCCAACTCGCCCCAATTCACCTGCTGCAAAAACTGCCGGACGATCTGGTGCAGCATCGGCCCCCGCATCACCAGCGGCTTGTCGCCTGGTGAAATATACCCGATGGAGATGGTCTTGATGCCGTGCGTCAGGTTGGGCTCGATCATGTTGCCCGGCCCCACCTTCGGCGGCTGCGACGAGCCCATCATCAACGGCACATTCGGGCCGTACACGTCGGCGTCCATCAGCCCCACTCGCTGACCCAGTTTGGAGAGCGCGATGGCCAAGTTCACGGCCACCGTGGTTTTGCCCACGCCGCCCTTGCCCGATCCCACGGCAACAATTTTTGATACGCCGGGCAAAGCCACCGGCTGCGGCATCGCGTTTCCATGCGCCATCATCAATCTCCTCTTCCGATTTTACCGTGCGCGCAGATCGACCACGAGGCTACCTCACATCTCGTTTTTGAGATGTGGGATACCTCAATGTTCGCGCCGCCGTTGAGCGCTCTCGCTTCCGGCAAACTGAGAACTGTGAACTGAGAACTGTGAGCTGCGAACTGCGAACCCCGGCTACGGCTCGATGGCGCCGGCATCCTTCAGCGACGCAGTCACCAGCTTGGCCCTTGTGCGCCGCGTCTTTTCGCGCTCCCGGTGCTGGCGCCGCAGCAGTGCGTCTTCATGGCGCCGGATCTCGTCCGGTGTTTCCGGCTTCAGTTGCGGAACCTTCTGCAGCCGCCCGTGCTCGTCCACGGCCACAAACACCAGGTAGGCGCTGGCCACGTGCGACACCGCGCCGGTCCGCGTGTTTTCCGCCCACACCTTCACGCCCACTTCCATGGAACTGGTGAACGCGCGGTTCACGCTCGACTTCAGCGTCACCAGGTCGCCCAGCCGCACCGGCTGGATGAAATCGATGTGATCCATCGATGCCGTCACCACGTGCGTGCGCGCGTGCCGGTAGGCCGCCATCGCACCCGTCACATCGATAAAGTGCATAAGCCGTCCGCCCAGCAGGTTGCCCAGCATATTCGTGTCGTTGGGCAGGACAATCTCCGTCATCTCCGATTGCGTGCTCGCTACCGTCCGCACCATGGGATGGGGCTCCTGGCTGCTCATGATGCCTCCGCTCCGTTCCGTTTTCGCCTGCTCTTCTCGCAATTTTCTTCTCCGGCCAGCTACAATAAAGCCATGGGCATGGCTTGGCCACCGGCTGCGTTGCCGCATCCTGTTCCAGTTTCGGCAATCCCTGCCATTTACGCAAATCCCCGGCGGCCCGATCGATTTCGGTCGAGCCGGATGCGAGCACGATGGATAAGATTGCAGGACTGAGAGAAATTCTCGCTCTCGACCCCAGAAACAGCTTCGCCCGATATGGAATCGCTATGGAACTGGCAAACCGTGGCGACATAGCCGCGTCGCTGGCCGAATTTGATATACTTATAGCTGACGATCCGGATTACACTGCGGGCTATTTCATGTCCGCGCAAACCTTGGCGAGTGCGGGCAGAAGGACCGAGGCGATCGAGCGGCTGAAAGCCGGCATCGGCTGCGCCGCGCGCAGTGGTAACAGCCACGCCCTCAGCGAGATGCAGGCAATGCTCGACGAGCTCGAACCATAGCCACCTACAGGTTCCCGCCTTGGCGGGCTTCTTTGAGGGCAGGCATTTCGGGTTTGGGCGCTCGCGCCGCTGCTGAATTTTTTCCAGACTGCTTGACATCCTTCGCCGGGCGATTTGGCGTCTAAAGGATCAATATGGCGAAATACTCCATTGTCGTGCCATTCCACAATGAAGAAGAAAGTGTAACGGCCTTATACGCGCGCCTCAAGCAGGTCATGGAGCAGGTGGGCGACTCTTTTGAGCTGGTTTTCGTTGACGACGGATCGACGGACCGGACGTACAAGCTCCTCGAGGAGATTGCCGCAGTTGACAGCCGCGTGCTGATCGTCAAGCTGCGCCGCAACTTCGGCCAGACCTCGGCCCTGGCCGCAGGCTTTGACCACTCCACCGGCGAGTACATCGTGGCCATGGACGGCGACCTGCAGCACGACCCCAACGATATTCCAGCATTTCTCGAAAAGCTCGACGAGGGCTACGACGTCGTCTCCGGCTGGCGCAAGGTCCGCATCGACAACTTTCTCCTGCGCCGCTTTCCCTCCGCCTGCGCCAACTGGATCATGGCCCGCCTTTCCGGCGTGCACATACACGACTTCGGCACCACCTTCAAGGCCTATCGCCGCGAAGTCATTCAGAACATTCCTCTTTACGGCGAGATGCACCGTTTCATTCCGGCCCTCGCCAGCTGGTACGGCGCGTCGATCTGCGAGATTCCCATCCGCAACGTGAATCGCGAGCGCGGCAAAAGTCATTACGGCATTGGGCGTACCTTCCGCGTCTTCTTTGATCTGATGACGATTCGCTTCCTGCTCCGCTACATGAGCCGGCCGCTGCACTTATTCGGCGGCTTCGGTATCCTGGGTATGCTCACCGGAAGCGCCATGGCCACAACCCTGCTGGGAATGAAGCTGTTCAATCCCCACACGGACATCTTGAATCGTCACATCCCGTTGTTCGTGATCGCCTCGGTGCTCATCGTCGCCGGCATGCAGATGCTGGCTATCGGCCTGCTCGGCGAGCTGCAGGTGCGCCACTACTACAGCAGCCAGCGCCCCGCATCCTACACCGTGGATCGCCTGGTCCGCCTCGTCTCCTCCGACGAGCAGAGTCTGCTCTCCGAGCGCCAGGACGGCATGCTGTAGAAGCTGGGAACAAGAGAACGAAGGAATAAGGGAACAAGAATGCGGGGACTGAGGAATGAAGGGACGAATCCTCAGCACTTAGTTCATCTGGCGAAACCACGGATGGTCTGCCCATTTCGCATTGAAAATGCAACCGCGGATCCCTCGACTCCGTCCCGCTGAAGCGGGACTTCGCTCAGGATGACAGCAGACATTTCCTGCACCACTCAAATGCTGATTGCGGTTGGGTGTTAGCTTGGTTTCTTGTTCCCTCGGTCCCTTGTTCCCTGTTTTTGTTCCTTGCTTTCATCCGCCCTCAGGGTTCATGCTTATCCCAGTCATGAAAGCCATCCAGTTTCATTCAACTGGCGGACCTGAGGTCTTGCAACTGGCCGATCTGCCCATTCCCGAGCCGGGACCGGGACAGGTTCTGTTGCGCATTGAGGCCATCGGCGTCAACTTCATCGAGATCTACTTCCGCAAGGGCGTTTACAAGACCGCGTTGCCTCTCATCCCCGGCAGTGAAGCCGCGGGCACGGTCGAGGAGCTCGGCCCCGGCGTTACGGGATTTGCCGCCGGCGACGCGGTCGTCTCCACCAGCGTCATCGGCAGCTACGCGGAGTACGCTCTGGTGCCCGCCGCGCAGCTGGTCAAGATTCCGCATGGCCTCAGCATGGAGCACGCGGCCGCGGCCATGCTGCAAGGCATGACGGCGCATTATCTCGCCTTCTCCACCTACCCGCTCAAGGCCGGCGATACCGCGCTGGTGCACGCCGGAGCCGGCGGCGTGGGCCTGCTGCTTACGCAAATGGCCGCACGCATCGGGGCGCGCGTCATCACCACTGTCTCCACCAAAGCCAAGGCCGCGCTCTCGCGCGAGGCCGGCGCCTCCGACGCGATTCTCTACACCGAGAAGGATTTCGAGGCCGAGGTCAAGCGCCTCACCGGCGGCAAGGGCGTCGACGTGGTCTACGACTCCGTGGGCAAGACCACCTTCGAGAAAAGCCTCAATTGTCTGCACCCTCGCGGCCTGCTCGCACTCTTCGGCGCATCCAGCGGGCCTGTTCCGCCCTTCGATCCCAGTCTGCTCAACAGCAAAGGTTCGCTCTTTCTCACCCGGCCCACGCTTTGGCATTACATTGCCACGCGCGCCGAACTGGAGTGGCGCGCCAGCGACGTGCTTAACTGGGTCGCCAAGGGAGAACTGAAGCTGCGCACCGAGCACACTTATCCGCTGGCTGAGGCCGCGCAGGCCCAGATCGACCTTGAGGAGCGGAAGACGACTGGCAAGATTTTGCTGGTACCGTGAAGGCAGTTTTCAGTTGTCAGTGATCAGTTGTCAGTTCTTGCGCTTTGCGTTTCAGCCCTGGGAAGTGCGCAGTTAAGATGGGCTCCTTTTGTGAATTGCGCAATATGTGTCTTCCGGTAGCTGACCGCTAATGACTGACAACTGATCACTGATAACTGTTATGTCCATCTCCATCGCACCCACCGACCGCGTCTTCGTCCTCACCGGCGCAGGCATCAGCGCCGAGAGTGGATTGCCCACCTTCCGCGCGTCCGACGGTTTGTGGGCCGGGTACAACGTGGAAGAAATCTGCACGCCCGAGGCATTGCGCCGCAATCCGGCGCTGGTCTGGGAGTTCTATTCCAAGCGCCGCGCCGACTGCGCAAAGGCCGCGCCCAATCCCGCGCACATCGCCCTCGCCGAGCTCGAAGCGCAGATGCCCGGGCGCTTTTTTCTCTGCACGCAGAATGTCGACGATTTACACGAGCGCGCCGGCAGCAAGAATTTGGTCCACATGCACGGCGAGCTCGCAAAATCCCGCTGCGAGCGCGAGTGTGGCCGTCCGCCCGTGGAAGATCGCG
>Ga0326727_10016017_pt1 | contig 15934 bp, 11 predicted proteins | sample MB2enrmetagenome_FD_207643 | JGI IMG/M metagenome (GOLD analysis project Ga0326727, IMG submission 207643) | Lab enriched peat soil microbial communities from McLean, Ithaca, NY, United States - MB29MY | ecosystem: Environmental > Terrestrial > Soil > Wetlands > Peat | place: USA: New York...
CGATAACACGAACACATCTCCGCTGCTGAGCGCGGCCAACTGGCAGTTCAAGGACATCACCATCTCCCATGGGCTGGATGCCGAGCTCGACCTCACCGCTCAGACCTCATACGCCAAGAACTACAGCGCAAACGGTCACTTTGGCGTCTTCGAGGCGGGCTTCAAGATCAGCAATGGCCATAAGAGCTCGGACTCGACGGAAAATGTCTATGACAGCTTCACCGGCGCGCCGCTGATGACGCAGCTTCTGGACACCTTCAACAACACAGACTACTTCAACGGACAATACTTCGGCGGGCAGTACGGCCAGGTTTCGAACTTCACCTCGGCGGCGAACTATACGCTGGCAAACCTCACCGGCAATCTCGACTCCTATAAGACGGCGGGCGACACATATCCCAACCTCTTCCACTACGTCGAGCGAATCACTGCCGGCTACATGATGAACACCATCGACCTCGGCAAGCTGCATCTGCAGACAGGACTGCGATTCGAAGGCACGCAGATGATGACGTTTGGCTATAACCTGACATTCCTGGGAAAATCCAGCACCACGATGCCAGTCTGCGGCGGAACAACCCTGACCAACTGCTATAGCTTTACGGGCATCACGAATAATCCTTCGTATGTGGACGTGTTGCCGAGCGTGCAGGCTCGCTACTCGCTGACGCCGAACTCCGCGCTGCGTGCCGTGGTTGCGCGCGGAGTTGCCCGGCCCGACCCTTATCAACTAATCCCATACATCACCGAGGACAGCACGGCGAGTCCCGTCAGCGTCACCATTGGCAACCCCGCGCTGCGACCGGAGCACGCCAATAACTACGACCTGCTCTACGAAGACTATCTGAAGCCGCTCGGCATGGTGCAGGCCGGATTCTTCTTCAAGCAGCTAACCGCGCCGCAGATCGAGACCAGCATCCCCGGTGGACTTAGCCTCTCGAACTTTCCGGCAGGGTACTTCCCCGTGGCGACCCAGGGAGTCCTTGCGCAATATCCCGGCGACGCAATCACTCAGTATGTAAACGGACAAAACGCACGTCTCTATGGCTTTGAACTCAGCTTCCAACAGCATCTCAACTATCTGCCAGGACTGCTTAGCGGGCTAGGGGTCTCAGCCAACTATAGCTACACAGCCTCGCGCGAGAAGGGGCTGCCGTTGCGTACCGATCAGCCAACCTTAATCGACCAGGCACCGAACACATGGAACATAAGCCCCACCTACGACACTAAGCGGCTCTCCGTGCGTGTAGGCCTCGCCTACAACGGATACAGCCTGTTCCAGTACATGTATGTCTCGCCGACATATGTAACCGGGGCCGATCCCAGCGGTCTGGGAACAAAGGGCCCCTCCGGCGACATCTATACGCTGGCGCACTACCAGGTGGATGCGCAGGCGAGCTATCGCTTCTGGAAAGGTCTTAGCGCTGTGGTCGATGGCCTCAACCTGAACAACGAGGTCTTCGGCTACTATCAGGGAAGCACGCAGTTCGTAAATCAGCGTGAATACTACAAGCCGACTTACACCGCCGGTCTCCGCTACACCCTGGGTCACAGTCGGTAGCTTCGGTGCATTCAAGAGCTGCTTCTTCGGCGGGGAGTACATGTCATTTCGTTGGCGTGTACTCCCTAAATCAAGCGACTGGCGGGCCAGCATCCAGACCACTCGCGTACGCGCACAAGTCTTGAGGAAATGAATGACACACATGATGTCACGGTGGCTGATATCTATTGCATGCTTAGTTAGTCTCAATTCTCACTTCACAGCAGCACAATCAGCCACTCCTTCATCGAACAGCACGAGTTCTGACCTGAAGTTTGTTGTCTATCTTAGCCGCCACGGGGTCCGTTCCCCCACAGAGATGCCGGCACAATACAACCCTTATTCGCTCGCACCATGGCCGGCCTGGGATGTGCCGCCGGGTTATTTGACTGCTCATGGCTATCAACTCATGAAGTTGTTCGGCGCGTATGACCGGATGGAGCTGGCGAAGGACGGACTATTAACCCCGAGCGGATGCGAAGATGCGAAGAAGGTCACGTTTTACGCGGACTCCGACCAGCGCACCCGAGAGACAGGGAAGGCGCTTGCCGAGGGACTCTTCCCGGGATGCCGCACGGATGTGCAATTCCGGCCGGAAGGCACCAACGATCCGCTCTTTCACTTTCACCCGACTCAAGCTCAACTGGGTGTCAACACACCAGCTCAGGCTGCTGCTGCAATTGCCGGACGTATCGGCGGCGATCCGGCCAACCTAACGGAGGCCTATCGCTCGCAACTTGGGACGTTGGACACAATCCTTGCAACTTGCGGCTCCGCGGCCGCTCCTCAACAGAAACGACTATCACTCTTCGACATTCCAGCTACGTTGACGCCGGGAAGCGGTGGCCATGTTGCAGAGTTGCGGAGCCCGCTGAACACCGCATCGACTCTGGTTGAGAACCTCTTGCTGGAGTACACGCAGGGAATGGAGGCATCCAGCGTTGGGTGGGGTTGCGTGGATGGTCCGAAGCTCCGGTTCCTGATGGAACTGCACTCAGCCGCCACTGACTTCACCGAACGCACACCGATCATGGCGCGGATCGGGGCCTCGAACCTTCTGACCGTTATCGACAAGTCGATCGAGCAGGCAGTATCCCAGAAGGTAATTCATGGAATCCCTGGCAAGCCAGGAGATCGTGCGCTCTTTCTGATTGGCCACGACACAAACCTGACCAATATTGCAGGTCTGCTTAACCTGACCTGGATCGCCGATGGGCGGCGCGACGACACGCCTCCCGGTGGGGCGCTCATCTTCGAACTATGGCGGAACCGAAAGACAGGACAATTCTCCGTTCGCACCTACTTCACGGTGCAGACGCTTGAGCAGATGCGGTCATCGGCCACTCTCTCGCTAAGCAATCCTCCCCAACGCGTTCCCGTATTTCTTCCCGGTTGCAGCGAGAAGGATTATTCCTGCCCATTGCCCGCGTTCACACAAGCCGTCCAACATGCAATCGATTCCCGCTATGTGACAACCAGATAGGTTGAGCCATCCTGTAGAGGGTCACCCAGGGAAGAGATGACGTTGGATCGGCCATTGATCGGCCCCGGTATTTCTGAACCAACGTGAGTGTTAGCCTTCGGATGGATTGAAGGGCCTGCAGCGTTGGCTTCCCGGAAGCTATGATCGCCGGCTGGTGAAAGCAAGCCAATGCACTCATCAAGCCGTAACCGGCGAGATGTCGCCAATCTGGATTAGTCACTGTAAAACGCCGTTGTGGTCTTAGTATTTCCGTGTGTGTAATACGTGTGTGATTTTCTCAATTCCCGCGTTTTGTGCGTATCGTGAGTGCTTCAGAATCTGTAACTTACATATTATCAATACCCATGCACAATCCGACTCCCGCCGCCTCCACCAAGTAATTATTCTCAATTGTTTACAGATTTCATTACGCTGATCTGTGTGCAACTTGTGCGGATCACCTTTGCCATTCGACATCTCACCCGCCGAGCAATTTTGTTCCGCCCCCTGCGACACACAGAAAATGGAAACCCTGAATAATATGCATTGCTATGTCTTTCTGTATGTTTTGGTGCGATTCTATTCTCGATGCTGCGGTAGCGGTGGAACACCCAATTGCGTATTCTTGTTGCTGCGGGGAGAGTTAGTTGGGGGGTAGCATCTATTTTTCACATAGTTCATTGAGGTCGGTGTTGAGTTCCGCGATTCTGTCTTCAATGTGCTGATATTGGCTTTTCATGGTTTCAAGGTTTTCCTGAGCAGTCAGTTCCTCATCCTGGCTGATGGTTCCATTGCCCACGGCAACTGATAAATCGATGCTGACTTTCGCTCCTCGAAAGGCCAATGCCCCAAGCGGTCCCCCTAACTCTTCTGCACCTTTTTCTCCAACCTTTTCGGCAATGCCGCCTTCCATCATGATTTTGTATAAGACCTCTACTTGGCGGTTGGCACTATTTACTTGTTCTTGCATACTTGCGGCTTGGACCCCCGCGTTTCCGGCTTTGTAGAGACTCTTCCCTTCGAAGACCAGAGTATTCACAGTTCTGATAATCAGGTCTCGTTTTGCTTTATCAAGCCCTTGCAAGGCCTCGATCTCGATCCGAAGTTTGTCAGCAGATGTAAGAATCTCCTTCGCGTACTCTTCCACCTCATCGGCGGCTCCCTCTCGGAGCACCTTTTTTCTCTCCGCATTGGCTTCTTCGACTCCCTTGCGGGCAGCCTCCAATTGTGCCTCTGTTCTCCTGATGGCATCTTCCTGCACAGGAAGACCTCCCGCTAGCTGGTCGCGTGTTGTTCTTGTCCACTCGCAATTAACGTACCTAGAACCGTTCGGGGCCGGCTTATTCTCCTGCAAGGCGTTCGCATCAACGGTGGCAGGCTTGCCCGGGTTTAAACGGCCGAGGTTGACCACGGATGAGCCGGCCGTCAGGTTGCCGCCGGGATTTGCGGGAACACCGATGGAGCTGGTCGACTGGCTCGGGACAACCGCCGGCTCAGCCGGAGCCGTCGTATCCATGCCGCTCAGCTTGACCGTCAGTGGTTGCTCCGGCGCGCCTGCCGTATCAAACCCAGTGCGTGCGATTCCCGAGGCTGTCTCATCGCTTGCCGCCGCCGCGGCCCGCGACGAGTCGGCAATTCCTTGGCCCGGAATCTGCCCGCTGCCCTCCGCCGGAACGGTTGCCGGCGCGCTGGCCGTAGTCGCCGGTCCCGGAGCCGTCTGCCCCGCGTCTGTCTGCTGCTGGGCCTGCTGCAGGATGCGCTGCTGCTGTTCGGGTGTCAGTTTGTTGTACGCCTCGGCGGCGTCCGCCAGTTGCTGCGGCGTCATCTTGCTCGGGTCCAGTTGTGCAGGCGCAGCGTTCGCCGCCGTCTGGTCGCCCGTCTTCATCGGCAGCAGCGTGTTGGTCAGTTGCACCTCCGGTCCCGCTCCGCCCGTATTAATTCCCGGCAGCCCGGGAATCCCGTACGCCGGCGAATTGTCACCGTTCAGGTTGATGCCCGGCAGTCCCTTGATGCCGTTCTGCCCGATGCCCTCATCGCCGTTCGATGTCAGCTTCATGTGCAGCTCGGGTAGCTGCATGCCCGTGTCCTTCATCTCCAGTTGGGGCAGTCCGGTCAGCTTGAGCGTGCCAATCAGACGGTTGTAGGTCGCCGCCAGCTGCTGCGCCTCCTGCTCCTTGTGCAGCCGGATGGCCTCCTGCTGCCGCCGCTGCAGCTCCGCCATCATCTGCTGTTGCTGTTGCTGCACAGCCGGGTCCGGCCCGCTCATTGCATGCGCCAGCCAGTTGCCAAAGGCCGCGCCCAGTTGATAGCTGATGTTTCCGGCAGCGTTCACAACGGCAGATTGCATCGGGCTCAACGCCGGCGCTGCGGCTGCCGGTGCGGGTGCCGCACGTTGCGTTTGACTGGACCCTCCACAGGCACCTGGTGTGTCTGGTACCCATGTGCCCGTCCTCGTGTCATAACAGTTGGTTTGCGCTTGGGCTGCACACACAGCCAGAAGAATCAGGGATGAACCGATGAGAAGACAGCAGCGACTCATGGCAGACCCTCCCTTCCTTCGAGGACGAAACCAACTACTACCCGGCTGTGGCTATCAGGCTGGCCTGGCCACCGGGGCGATCATGCCGGGATAATTGGACTACTACATTACAACTTTCTGTCTGCGTGTGCTCGGATTCCGGTTACAAGTAGTGCCGGGCGATCGCTTTCAAGGCACTGGTTCGACTCCGCGGAGATTCACTGCTGCCCCAGTTTGCCCTGCCACAGCAGCATCTGGTCATGGGCAGCCTGCGCGTCGGGGGCGCCGGGACGCAGATCAAGATAGGCCCGCATGTGCAGTGTTGCCTCTTCATAGTCGTTCAATTCTCCGTATAAGAGGGCGACATTGAAATGGCCTTCCGGCCAGAGCGGATCGATCTTCAACCCAGCTTCATACTCGTCGATGGCGGTATCGAACTGCTTCTGTTTGAGCGCGTCTTCGGCCACAAGGCGATGCATGCGGACTTCATCGGAGATAGCAGGCTTGGTGGGCAGAGCGCGCCATGCCGCAGCTTTCTGCTGAAAGTCTTGCCATTCGGCCTCGTACTCGGCACGTGCGTGAGCGCTGAGCAGATTCAGAGCGTCGGCATAGGCCTGGGCCTTTGCCTCTGCCTGAGGATCCGTCGGAGCCTCCCAATTAAAGCTGGCACCTATAACGGTCAAATAGGGAAGGCTCTTTATATCAGAACTTTCTCTTCCATCCTGGAGCAATCTATACGATACATAATGATGCTTCCCCTTGCCTCCCTGCTCTTCGGTCACGGTAATCCTTCCCAGCTTCTTCAAGTCCATCGTGGAGCAGAGAGGTACGCCTGTGTCGGGGTTCATGATGCAACCCCGGGCTCTCCCGCCTCGAACCTGAACTGCGACCTTCCCACTCCACTTCTCGATCACAGTCTCATTCACGATCCTGCTCGCTTGAAGGTAATCCATCGGTTGTTGCGGCGTAGTCGCCTGGTTCGGCGAAGCGGTTTGAGCGCTTGCGGCAGGCGTGCTGCTCTTTGGCGCCTTGCCCGTCTTCTGTGCGCCCAGTGGCGCCGCCAGAAACACCACAAATACTGGGACCAGCATCACCAACCGGACCGTCTTGATCATGGCTCCCCCTTCATCTGTCAAGCTACTGCGCCACCTTCGCCTGCCAGGTGTTCATCTGCCTGCGCACTGCGGCCGCATCCGATGCATCTGGCCTCAGCTCGAGATAGTGTTTCAGCCCATCCACCGCGCAGGCGTAGTCGTTCAACTCGCCGCACAGCAGCCCCATGTTGTACCACCCCTCCGGCCACATCGGGGCCATTGCAAGCCCCTGACGGTAGTGTGCGATGGCCCCGCGGAAGTCCTTGGCGCCGTAGGCCGCCTCCGCCTGCGTTCTTTGTGCAACCGCCGCCGCCGGCAGAGCGGGCTTCTGCGTCAGCGAGCGCCAGGCGGCCGCATTCTGCTGGAACCTTACCCAATCCGCCAGAGGCTTGCTGTTCGTCGCCGGCGTAGGCGGTGCTGTGCCGATGGCCACTAACGGCTTCTCTGTTGCCACAGGCATCACCGTACGCGTTAAGTTCAAGGGCAGTGGCGTTCCCTGGTTCCATGTCCCCGTTATCGTATTGCCATCCGGGCTCAACTTGCCGTTATAGTGTCCATGCACGATGGGTAGGTCGAATGAAAATTCATCGCCATTCAGCGTCGCGTTGTTGCCAGTCAAGCCGAACGCGTTCTGTTTGGGGCTGTCAAAAGCAACATATTCTTTTCCTGCCCGATCGCTTTTCACGTGAATCACCGCAGGTAGCGGCCCGGCCGAAGTGTCGATGGCGCCGCTCCAATCGCCATCGACCGCTGATGGCTTCCCCGCCGCAACAAAAGCCTGCGTAGGCGGTGCTGTGCCAATGGCCGGCGTCACGCCCTGCTTGGCCAGCTCGTCCAGCGCTTTCTGCGCATCGAGATTCCCCTGGTCGGCGGCCTTGCGATACCAGTTCGCCGCCTGTGTCAGGTCCTTGGGCACCACCTTCCCGTTGTAATAGAGATAGCCAAGCCCAAACTCTCCGTCCTCGCCTCCACCTTCCGCTGCCTTGCGTAACCACTCCAGGCCTTCAGCATCGTTCTGTTGCACGCCGTCGCCTCGGAGCAGCATGGCGGAAAGTAAGGTTTGTGCGTAAAGGTCCCCCTGTTGTGCCCGTGACTCAAGGAAATCCTTGTTCTTGAGCTTACTGCTTGCAATCAGTGTGACGGTGGTCCGATTCAGCGCTCCTCCGCGCAGGTAATCAAATGTCAAGGTGCTGCCGGCTGAACTCTTTTGAAGGGCATTCCCAAGTTCATCCGGTGAGTTCACAGAGGTTCCATTGACGGCCGTCACAATGTCGTTGGGCCGCAACCCCGCCTGGGCGGCAGGCCCATCCGCCAGCATCGTACTGAGCCTGACCCCCATCCCATGGGGAGCCTCAAATAGAATTGCGGCGATGCCCCCATGCTCGACGGCCGGCGCCGTCTCGGCCACATGCGGGACTCCGGCCTTCGCCTCCCAGATGAGCAGTTGGTCGCGCACGGCCGGCGCGTCCGGCGCATCGGGTTGCAACTCAAGATAGGCCCGCGCGTGGTAGATGGCGTCCTCCGGGCAATTGAGCTGGTCCCAAATCATGGCGGCATTCCATTGGTCCTTCGGGTCCGTCGGATACAGTCTCAGTCCGCGCTCGTAATAGGCGATGGCATTGATGAATTGCTTGCTCTGCACGTTGCTCTCTGCCATCAGGAACGCCTGCCGTGCGTCATCAGACATCGGCGGCTTAACGGTAGCCGCCCGCCATGCCGCGGCCTGCTGTTTGAAGTTGGCCCACTTGGCGTCCATTTGCGCCTTGTCCTCGCCGCGGGCATGCATGCCCAGCTTCGTCAGCGAGTCCGCAACGACTTGCGCACTCGCATGGGCATTCGAATCCGTGCGCGGGTCCCAGTGGATTGACAGCAGAAATGAGAGTCCTGGAGGCAGGGGATTCTTGTCGTGAAGGAGGTCATGGAGATTCATGTACAACCCGTTCGCACGTCCATCATCAAGCAGGTAATAGGCCATCGTGTACTTGTTGACCTCTTTGCCCACGGTAACTTTCCCTATACTCTTGAGGTCAATGAAGGTCTGGGATGCCTGTCCCGATGCATCGGTCACGTTGTATTGCAGAGTGGTAAGGGTAAAACTGGCAGTCTTTGTCCAATCGGAGTGCCATCCTTGGAGGTACGTGTTCAAAATCCACCAGTGCGCGTCGAGGCTTTCGAGTGAATCCACAGTCGAGATATCCGGTGCTTGCGGCAACTCGCCGGGCGCAACCTGGCTGCTGGCGCCCTTGGCGTCTTTGCTGGCCTTCTGTGCATTGAGTGTGAGGGACAGGGTCAGCAGAATCAGCAGGAGAATAAGATTCCAAACAGAGCGCCGCATCAGTCCTCCTTTTCGTAAATCGACTGCCGCAGGCGGGGAATACCTGCTCTTCCGAACGAATTGTGTACAGGCCATTCTGCGTTCCCGTCCATGGGGTGTCAAGTTGCCATATTCCCCGCACGCACATGTGGAGTGCCCGGTCTTCATCGTTCCATCGATAAGAGAGAAGGCGTTATCAAGGACAAAGATTTCCTTGCCGCTGCGATGGTAAAGAAAAGACCAGTAACTCCGAACCAACTCGTTGACGGACGCCAATCGGGATTTATCTACTGTGGCAGAAGACCGAACGCGAGGTGTGGAAGTTTACCTTGATCATGGCGCATCCTTCACCATGGACGTTACAGTTCTCATTCATCCGAAATACAAGAGTTTTCCGGCCGTAGTAGAAGCGGTGACCGTTGTGAACCAGCTTCAGGCTGATTTTGTTCTGCGCCTTGAGCAGGTGGATTGGATTCCCAATGGTGCAAAGGAAATCGGTCCGAAGGACGAAATGCGCCTGGTACGAATAGGCGCTGTCATTGTTCACCTGGCCGCCTAAGATGATGAAGGGTTTGCCGTCAACGATGAATTGAGTGAGCGTCCCGTTTTTCCAGACGAGGCATGGTCGAAACGGATTATGCCCCTGCGAAAGCGACTCGCATGGCGAGAAGGCCGCGGACGGCGCACGGGATCGGGGTTCTCAGTTTATGGATTGTTCTCCTCTTTGACTTAGCGATAGTGATAGAACTTAACGCGCAGTACGGCCGGCGGCTGGGGCGTGGTGTTACCCGCTCCGGCGCCACGACCGTCTCTGCCTTGGGCGCCCAGCGGTATCTGGGAGCCGGGCAGGTTGTTGTTGGCTGCGGCGGAGACGTCGTAGCCGCGGCCCATGATATCGTCGCCGTTGGCGCGGCGTTGCATCACCCAGATGCCGTTCTTGAATGCGCCGCGCTCCATGATGGCCGGCGCAGCGACCCTGGCGTCAGGGATGTTGTTTGGCAAAGCAACGAACGAGAACGAGGCGTTGGTCGCGAAGTAATACTCATCCGGGGCGGTGTTGAGAATCAGCACGAAAGGCTTGTCGAGGAAGGACAGCCCAACAATGGCGCCGCGTCCTTCACCCTGAGGCGCAACCTGGGCGCCAGGCATCGACGCCGGCGCAGAGGTGCCAGCACGTACACCGGCTGCTCCGCCGCCGCGAGCCCCTGGCGCCGGGGTGAAATCGAAGATATATCGGCCCATCGCGACCTTCCCCGGATTCTGCCCCGGTTCAAGCTCGATCAGTTTGATCGCATCCGGCTTGCCTTGCGCCTCGGCAATCGCGCCCGAGATCGAGTTGAGGAACCCATACGACCGCACGAACGGGTCTTCAGAGGTCGCGTTCAGGCGGCCGTCAACGCCCATCGGGGAGAAGCACAGGAGATTGAGTTGCGTGAACCCCACCCACGCGTTGTTGGCGTTCTGTCCGGTTTCGGGGTTCCAGGCGGGATTGCCGTTGCGCGAGTAGGTCTTGATGATTCCGGCGAAATCCGGCAGGTAGATGTCCGGCGCCAGGATGTCGATCGCCGGCCCGCCGGCCTTCCAGATGTCATGCACCAGCGGCTCGGGCCCGCCGCTGGGGTAGTCGCCCGCCCCGATGTCGTTGGGCTGCACCAGCCAGGTGTTCACATACATCGGGATCGGATATTCCTTCTTGCCCTGCGCCGCCACATAGCCGATGTAGCGGGAGTAGTTCCACGCCATGAAAATCTCATCCGTGTGGTTGAAAAGCTCGGCGCCAGCCGCACGCTTGGAACGATTGGGGCTGTTGGGCACCGGTGGATCGTCCGCCGGACGCTGCACGTTCTTGCCGAAGACCTGCTCCCAGGTGCCGCTGGTCTTGTCGCCCGCGGCGTCCCAGATCTTCTTCAGTTCCGGCCGCAGGTTGTCCTTGTTCTTCTGAAGATAGTCGGTCAGCTCCTTCGGCACCGGCCCGGCATAGGCGGCATTGGCGGCGGGGCCGAAGTCCCGGGTGGTGCCCATGGCGCCGACTTCATTTTCGACCTGGATTGCGATGACGGTGTGGGTCTTGTCCACCTCGCGGATGTGTTTCATGACTGCGGCGAAGGCCGTGGCGTCGGCGTTGCGATTGTTTTGGCTCAACGTGGAGAGGATCTCAAGGGTCTTGCCCTGGCCGTTGACCACGCGCGGGAAGCGGTCCTGGTTGGCCTTGACCCATAGCGGCGGGAAGTGCGACAAGCCGTTCTTCCAACTGGCCATCCACAGGAAGATCAGCCGCACGTTGTTGGCGCGGGCGGCTTCAATCTGATAGTCGATCATCGAGAAGTCGAACTTGCCTTCCTCGGGTTCAACCAGGTCCCACGAAACGACCGTAAGCACAGTGTTGAAATTGGCCTGCGCCAGGCGTGCGATGGTGGCCTTGGTGGCTTCGCGGTCGGTCGAGGCGGTATTGGATAGCTCGCCCGCAAGGCAGATGAAGGGGCGTCCATCCACAATCAGCTTGGTCATCCCATCGCGCTTCTCCAGGTGGGGTATGTCCTTGATGCTGACCACGGCCGGCGGCTTGTTTTCAACCGGCGCCGCTTGCAGATTCACCGTCATGAACACGGCGCACAGGGCCAAAACCACAAAAGCTGCTAAACGATATTTGGATGACATGGTTGATTCTCCGTTTTGTTTCCTGGTTTGAATTTGGATTTGCAGGTCATGAGGCGATTTCCACCGGGCTGGCGAAGCCCGGCTGGCGGGGCTATTGGGTCAACTTCAATCCTTCGATCTTGATGCTCATGGCATAGTCATTGGGCTTGTAAATCGGCCTGGAGACGTGCAGGCCGTCGTCCTGCTGCGGTCTGCCCGATCTTTTGTACCAGTTCGTTTGTTAGTGTAGCGCAGTATTCGGTTGCCTTCGCGGGTCTGTGGGATGCCTGGAAGGGGCCGGCATCGTTGCCGGAAGCGGCGGCCCGCTTCTTGCCGATACGGGGGGAGTATACTCCGGGGCGAACAAAAATCAACGGTCTGGAGTCGATGCCATGAAGGCTGCTCTCAGGGTTTTCCTCGTCCCACTCTTTCTCTCTCCTCTATCGGCTATGGTGTCACTGGCGCAGGCGCAGTCGCAGCGTCCGTGGCAGGAGATTACGGTGCCGTCGGTGAGCCAGGCAGCGGCGAACTTCAAGTCTCCGCCGCGGGAGTATGGGGCGATCCTGCCGTTTGCAAGTTGGAATGGCGCGGACCCGGCCGTGGTGCGGGCGAACATTGTGCGCGACTTCGACCGGCTGTCGGCCAACGGCCTCTTCATCGTGAACCTGTCGCCGGGACGGCGTGCGCCGGGCGAACCGGCATACCTTTCTCCGGGACACATGGACCAGGTGAAGTTCACCGTTGCGGAGGCGGCGAAGCGGAACATGCGGCTGTGGATCCAGGACGAGAGCGACTATCCCAGCGGGTTTGCGGGCGGCTACATCAGCGAGCGTTATCCCCAGCTTGGGATGCAGGCCCTCATGGCAGACATCACGGTCCGCGTCTACCCGGGCGAGACGCTGGAACTGCCGGTGCCTGCGACCACGATGGCGATCTGGGCGACAGAGACGGACGAGAGCGGACAGATCAAGCAGGTGGTTCCGGTCCCTGTGCCGGCGAATGGACAGCTCAGGTGGATCACGCCGAACGAGGGCACAACGCCCAATGGGCCTCGCTACAACTGGCAGGTGACGATCCTCCGGCACGACCACCCGCCCTATCCGTGATGCTTGCCGCCGCCGTGACCGCTGGAGTGACCACCGCCGCCTGAGTGTCCCCCGCTGAAGCTCTTCCCTCTGCCGGAGATCTTCGGCTCCTTGAACTTCGGCTCTTTGCTCCCTGCGCTGCCGAACATATGGAAGCCGCCGGACTTCGGCTCCTTCTCCGACTTGAACGATCCGGAGTTTCGTCCCGCGAAATCGTTCCGTTGAAAGTTCTCCGTTGGCGCGCGATACGCCTGCTGCATTGGACTGCCGAAGCTTCGCCCAGCCCCTGCGTAAGAACTCCGTTCGCCACCGCCATAAGCCTCCGGCCTGTAAGCCAGACGGCTCTCCGGCCTGCTGAGCTCTTGTGACCTGCTGGTTGCCTGGAGCCTGCTGATCGGCGCTGGAGCGCGATTGTAAGCCTCAACCGGCGAACGCTTGTAGGCCGGGTTCGACGCCTGGGTTCCGCGGTTCGGCGCTCCTGCATACCGATTCTCCAAGGGTCGGTCCGGCGGCCGCGGAGTTCCCTGATTCGATACGGCGCCGTACCCGCCGCCCGACCGGCCGTAGCCGTTCCGCACTCCGCCCATTCCACCTTGCCCTCCGAAGGCAAGCATTCCGCCACGCTGGAGCCCAGCGTCGCGGCCTACCACCTGGCCTTCAACGACGAGGGCACGCTCTTCGTCACCGGCCCCACCACCTCCAGCAACCAGTCCATCTACGCCATCGACCGCGACGGCCGCACCACGGTCTTCTATCAGGGCCTGGGCCGCGCGCAGGGCATGGCCTTCGACGTCGCCGGCAACCTCTACGTCGCCGCGTCGCTCGCTGGCCAGCGCGGAATCGTGCGCATCACGCCGCGCCGCGAGGCATCGCTCGCCGTCTCCGGCAACAATCTGGTCGGCCTCGCGTTTCTGGACGATGGCTGCGCCGCGCTCGCCACCCGCGACGCGCTCTACCATGTAGCGTTGGACATTGAGGGACGCCGTCTGGTGTAGTGGGCGAAGTATTTTGCGAGATACCAGCCAGAATCGGTCGGATGGGTCCTGGACCCGCGCTGGATTGCTTTATAAGGGAAACCGAGATATGATTACGGATGTAACATTTTGTCATAATGCTCATCTTTGACTCATCCACGCTGATCCTGACCGCGAAGATTGAACTGCTGGACGCGTTTCTGAAGGACATCGCAATGGAGATCGCGATTCCGAGAGCGGTTGAGGATGAATGCTGCGGCGGCAAGAAGACGCTCGATGCGCTGATGATCCGCAAGGCCCTTGACGAGTCCAGAATCAAGGTGAGGAGCGTAAGGAACAGAAGGCTGGTCGCGAAATTGGAAGAGGACTTCAGCATGGGCAGGGGCGAATCCGAAGCCATTGCCCTCGCGCTGCAGGAAAAGGCGCTGCTGGTGGGCATTGACGACAAAAACGGAATCAATGCCTGCAAACTGGCCGGAATTCCGTTCACCACGGCTGTAGGCATCTTGGTGCGAAGTTGCCAAAAGGGTCTGATCGACCGCAGTGATGCCCTGGTCAAACTCTCCGCGCTTGCCAAATTCGGATGGTATGGGGATGCGATTTTAGAAGACGCCAAACTGCGATTGGAGGAACAGCCATGACCAAGACGATGAGCATCCGGATGGACCGGGACAACTATGAATTCCTCGCCACGATGACGATGGAAGAGCAGAGGGATTTGTCCAAGGCTGTGCGCGACCTGGTGACGCGGGGCAGAATCCTGCTTGCCGTGGAGAAGTACAAGAAGGGCGAAGCCTCCCTGGGCAAGGCTGCCGAAGTGGCCGGTCTTCCCGTGGGACAGATGATGACGCTTCTTGGGGAGTTCGGAGTGCGCAGCAGGATCGACCGCGAAGACTATCGCCAAAGTCTGGCAAACCTGGCCAAAGTCTGGTGAGACGCCCGCGACGCGCTCAACCATGTTGCCTTGGACATTGAAGGCCGCAAGCTGGTGTAGATTGGCAAGGGGATTTCAACCGGAGTTATTTTTGACCGGTGGAGTGCATCGCCGAACCGAATTTCAGAAGCTATTCTGAGCGACCGTTAGTGCCATCCCTTGCGCTTGATTTTGCCGGCGCGGTCCCGTTCCACGAGATCCAGAAATTGGAGCACCAGTTTCGTGGCCAAATCTCTGCTTGTAACCAGCTCTCCTTTACCCTTTCTTGGCCTCCATACATACTCCCTGGTTCGGGAAATATCCGGATCATATTTCTCCTCCTTGAGCACATCGGGCTGTTGAGGTCGCCAATGGCCGGGCGGAATGATTGCGTTTTCATTGAGTTCGCGGACGATCAGAGCCGCATCACCGTCGAGTCCGTTGGAATACCGCTGGAACCATATGATTGCCATGCCCAGCCTCTCCGTCCCTAGCAGACAGCTCTGATCCATATCTCCATAACGGAGTTTGATCCCATGCTCGATATTTAGATGTCCGTTTGCATTGACATCTTCAAGCTGCGTGACTATTTCCGCGAACAACAACTTTACGTTTTCGTAAATCTTTTGCATACCCTCCTGCGAAGAAATCTGGCGACGATCATCCTGGTATTCCTGCTCAACCTGAAGTAATTCCGCCTTCCTAATAGGCGTCATCGGCTTGAAATGGCCGCCGCGCTCTTGGACACGCGCCTTGACAGCTCCCACGGCTTGTTCGAGCGTGAAATCTGCAAAATTGAATCGTACATGGGTGTCAGGAAGCCAAGCTGGAATTTCAGAAGTTGGCTCGATCACGAAAAAGAAAATGTTTTTGAAGGAGGTTTCAAGGCAGCTCTCTTTTACGGCTACTTCTTCGACGCCAGTCCACGGAGTATTACCCCACTTCGGGCGGTAGAGCACGAGATTGAGGCGCGACTGGCTGCGAAATGGTGCCCGCATCGATTCCAGCCCATCACTGCCAGCAAGTTCCTCTTGATTGCGTGGAGAGAAAAATACCTCGAGCCCTTTGCTGAGTTCATCGTAGAGAGCTTGAGCCAAGGCAAGGTCTTGGTAAAGAAAGGAAATGGCGACATCATAGACAGGGTCTTGATCGTGCATCAAAGCGAGCCTCGAAAATTCAGATCAGCATAGCAACCTCTACCATACATATACCTATATTGCTCTCGGGTCATCAGATCAGTAATGGAAAAAACGCGCTTCACGTCAAGAATCTCGTGCTTGTGAGATTGATGGGATTGGAGGAAGGGGTGGAGCAAGGTGGGGCTGACGGCGTAAAACTAAGGGATGATTGCTGAGATTATTGCCGCCGGGTCGGAGATGCTGACGCCCTTCCGGCAG
>Ga0326727_10016019_pt1 | contig 15934 bp, 14 predicted proteins | sample MB2enrmetagenome_FD_207643 | JGI IMG/M metagenome (GOLD analysis project Ga0326727, IMG submission 207643) | Lab enriched peat soil microbial communities from McLean, Ithaca, NY, United States - MB29MY | ecosystem: Environmental > Terrestrial > Soil > Wetlands > Peat | place: USA: New York...
CCGACGACCTGCCATCGATCGATCTCGGCTTCAATGCGACCCGCTGCACGACGAACCCGTTGGGGGTGAAGGGCTGCGGCGAGGCCGGGGCCATCGCGATGTTTCCAGCGATCGGCAACGCCGTGCTGGATGCGCTGGCGCCGCTCGGGGTAACGCGGTTCGACGGGCCGGCGACCTCGTTTCATGTGTGGCGGGCGATGCACGCCGGAGGGGCGAGGTAGTGGATTTCTCCTTCGGCGCAGCGCCGGGGATTATAGTTATCTCCAACTCAGCATCGCCGGAGCACAAACAGCTTATTGCGCCGACGCCGTTGCAGCCTGCCGCGAAGCGCACTTTGTAAGTCTCCTGATCAGCCCGAATACGGGAGACGCGAGCATGAGCCAAATTCACGTGTTGCATGAAAATCCGGCATGGCTGCCGCCGCTGGCAGCGGCGTTCGACCGGCGTGGGCTGCCCTGGACCGAGTGGTTCCTGCACAAGACGCAGATCGACCTTGCGGCGCCGCCGCCCGAGGGCGTGTTCTATAACCGCATGAGCGCGTCGTCGCACACCCGCGATCATCGTTTCTCCCCCGAGTTGACCGCCTGCGTGCTGGCGTGGCTGACGCGGTGGGGCCGCCGCGTGATCAACGGGCCCGGCGCGCTGGATCTGGAAATCAGCAAGGTGCGGCAATACGCGCTGCTGGAACGCCACGGCATTGCGACGCCGCGCAGCGTGCTGGTGGCAGGGCGCGATCGGATTGTCGCGGTGGCGGAACGGTATTTTGCCGGCGGCCCGGTAATCCTGAAGCCCAATCGCGGCGGCAAGGGGCTTGGCGTGCAGTTGTTCCACGACACCGCGAGCCTTGCGGACTACGTTGCCAGCGCGGCGTACGAAGCCCCCGTCGACGGCATCCAACTATTGCAGGAATACGTCCGCGCACCCGCCCCGCTTATTACGCGGGCCGAATTCGTCGGCGGGCACTTCCTCTACGCGGTCGAGGTTGACACCTCCGGCGGGTTCGAGCTGTGCCCGGCGGATGCGTGCGCGGTGGGGGACGCCAACTGCCCGGTGGGCGGGGCACCGCGCAACAAATTCCAGATCGTCGCGGGCATTCCGTCGGCGCTGCGGGCGCGGCTGGAGCGATTCCTGGCCGCCGCGGCGATCGATGTCGCCGGCATCGAGTTCATCACCGACATCGAAGGGCGGACGCTGGTCTACGACGTGAACACCAACACCAACTACAATCCGGAAGCCGAGGCTCGCGACGGTCGCGCGGGGACGGATCGGTCCGGGCCCGGTGCGATTGCGGTGTATCTCGCGGGCGAACTGGCGCGGCTGCGCGAAGCGGCGTGAGCCTTGGCCTGGGGCTTCGCCGCTACAGTTTGCTCAGCAACAGGAAGGCCGGCGACAGGGTTGATCCGACGGCGCAGCCGACCGCCAGACCGGTGACCATCACGGGGACCAGCAACACCGGGTTGGTGACCACACCGGTAATCGCCACGGCGACAACGTCGCTGTAGCCGTAGACGCCGGCCGCACCGACAACGCCGCCAATAAGGCAGCCCAGCCCCTGATATTCGGGCAGCGTCATTCCCATTCCCACGCCGGGCGTTGGCGGGGCTGCAGGTGGCGCGGGTGGGGGTGCGGGCTGCGCCGCGATTGGCGCGGTTGACGCAACGATCATGATGCTGCCCGCGACCAGACCGGGCAGCAGTCTTTGGTGCAAACCGTTACGTCGTTGCATCAATGTCTCCGTGCAAGCGTCTCGTGAGGGCGGCACGCATCCGGGGTTGGCGCCCGTGCGGTTCAGGCGCCCAGGGTTAGGGAGTTCGGGAGGGCGTGTCTCGGGGACGTGCTAGGCGCGTGCCTGTCGGATCAGATCTTCGGCGGGGCGCCGGTGTGGATCTCGAACTTCAGGTCGTCATACCAGATCGCCGCGAGGTAGCCACCGACGACGGCACCGACCAGGTAGCCAACGTCGGCCGCGCCAAGTGCCTCGAGCACCATGGCACCGGCGACGGCACCGGCGCCGACAGCGAGCACTTGGACCGGCCGGATGACATAGACATGTGTTCGGGTATCGGGCGCGGGGGCGGCCGGTGGGACGGGCTGCGCGAAGGCCACGGCGGGTGCGAGCAACGTCGCTGCGAGCAGCAGAACGAGGAGAAGTTTTTGCATTGTTGACCTCTCAGGAGCGCGGAGCGGGGCGCGGATGTTGGCGAACTGTTTGGAGCCTTGCCGATTTCGCCGCGATTGACAACGGTGCAATGTCGAATCCAGATGACCAACGGGGAGAAGGACGCAAAGCTGGGGTGCCCGCTGACCTTGGTTGCGTCCGCTTCGTGCGCGTGATGGGGAAAGATTGGCGGACCCGAGGCGACTCGAACGCCTGACCTTCGCCTTCGGAGGGCGACGCTCTATCCATCTGAGCTACGGGTCCCGCGGCGCCTCTCATACAGCGTATTCTCCGGCCAGGAAAGGCTGGCCCGGCGTGCCGATCATGATCTTCACCCCGCCGGACACCGGCAGGCTTGCCGGCAGCGTGGGCGGCGGTCATTTTCAGCCAATCGCCCGTCTGGCGGCCAGGAGTGCGTAGCAATGTCGCGTGGTGCATTGTCGTGGCCCGATTGTCGGTGGCCCGCCCGTCTGTGGCCAGCTCGTCGGCGGCCCATTGCTGCATGGCCTTCCGCCGCCTGCCGCGCTGCGTCCGGCCTCCTGATCGCGCTGCTGGTCGGGTCGCCGGCGCATGCCGCCGGGCCTGCCACCCCGGACATTCCGGTGCTCGTGCCGGTGACGGGCTTCCTCGCCGCCGAGGGCAGCAGCCAGCGCAATGGCGCGCTGCTGGCGTTGCAGAACCCACCCGCTGGCGTGCAGCCGAAATTCGCGGTGACCGACACCGGCACCTCGCCCGAGGGCGCGGTGAACGCGCTGGAGCGGGCGCTGTCTGACGGCGACGTGACCGCGGTCGTCGCCTCGATGCTGGGCACGCAGATGCTGGCGATGCTGCCGATCGCACTGGCGCACAAGGTGCCGCTGACCACGATGTCCGGCACCGCGGACATCACGCGCAAGGGCAATCCGTACGTGTTCCGGTTCTTTCCCGCCGACAGCGTGGTGAAGGGCGCGCAGGTTCGTTACGCGATCGATGTTGACCACATCAAGCGGCCCGCCGTGATCTACCAGACGACGGCGTATGGGCAGAGCGGCCACGCCGAGATCCTGAAGGCGCTCGAGGCCGCGGGCATCAAGCCGGTGTTCGAGGACGCGCTCGATGTCAGCGTAAAGGACATGCAGCCGGTGCTGGCGAAGGCGCGGGCGGCCGGCGCGGACTCGTTGCTGTTGCAGTTGCATGGCGGGCCAACCGCATTGTTCCTGAAGGCCGCGGCATCGATGGATATCGGCCTGCCGATTATCGCCGGGTCCGGGCTGGCGCAGCCGTCGACCGTGGCGCTGCTCGATCCGGCCGAGATCAAGGGCGCCTGCGCCGAGACCGGTGCGTCGCCCGTATCGGCCGAGACGCCGGAAATGCAGGGGTTTCTTGCGCGTTACCGCGCCGCCTTTCACACCGATCCGGATGGTTTCGCGCTCGGTCAGTACGACGCGACGATGATGGTGCTGGATGCGGTCGCGCATGGCGCGACGACGGCGGCGGACGTCACCCGGGTGCTGTCGACCGAGAGTTACACGGGCCTCGCGATGACCTATAAGTCCGACGGTCACGGCGACATGGCGCACGCGGCGGTGATCATTTGTTACGATGGCAAGTCGCGGATTCCGGCGGTGGTGAAGCACTACGATTTCCCGATCGCCACGCCGTGACATTACGTTCCAGGACCGATGGCCGCGTCGCAGCTTCTGCTTGAGGTCCTGGCGCTCGGGGCGGCCTATGCGCTGGTGGCCCTCGGCTTCGTGCTGATCCTGAACGCAACCGGCGCGGTCAATTTCAGCCAGGGCGACATGGTGATGGCGGGCGGGTTCGGCGCCGTGCTGCTGGGCAATGCCTTGCATGTTCCGGGCCTGGTGCTGCTGCCGTTGCTGCTGGCCGGCATGGCGGCGCTCGGCGTGGTCGTCGCCGCCGTCGCCTACATGCCGCTGCGGCGCCGGCCGCCCGAGGCGGTGTTCATCAGCACGATCGCCGTCGGCATCATCCTGCAGAACGCGGCGAATCATCTGTTCGGTGCCGAGCCGATTGCGGCGCCCCCGCTGCTGGGCGCGGGCCGGGTGCGTTTCGCCGGCATCGATGCCTCGGTGCAGTCGCTTGCCATCATCGGCGTGGCGGTGCTGCTGGTCGTCTTCCTGCAGGTCCTGTTCGCGCACACGCAGTTCGGCCGCCGGCTGCGTGCCACGGCACAGGACCGCGAGGTGGCGATGGCGATCGGCATTCCGGTCGACCGCATGGTGACCGTTACGTTCGCTATCGGCGCGGCCCTTGCCGGGGCCGCGGGATTGTTGCTGGCGAACGCGTTCTTCGTGACGCCGACCTCGGGCGCGGACTACATGGTGAAGGCCTATATCGCCATCGTTATCGGCGGGTGGGGCAGCATTCCGGGCGCGGTCGCGGGGGCGCTGCTGATTGCCGCGTTCGAGGTGCTGTATCCCAGCCTGCCGTTGCTGATCCCGCCGCTGCTGCGGATGGCACAATCGGATACGGTGTTCTCGCAGACGACCTCGACCATCGTGCTCGACGTTGCGGTGCTGGTGATTCTCGTTGCGCGGCCGCGCGGCTTGTTTGGCGATGCGGTGCGCCAGCGCCCATGACGTCCCAACGCGCATGATGCCCCAACGCGTATGACACCCCAATGCCGATGATGCCTTGGCGAACCAGTCTTGCGCGGGCCGGCGTCGGGCTGCCGTTGGCGGTCATCGCGCTGGTGGTGGCGGCGATCGTCCTGCCGCAGGCGTCCGACTACGCGCTGCGGGTGCTGTCGGCCGCGGGGATATATGCGTTGCTGGCGCTGGGCTACAGCTTCATCTTCGGCCAGGCAGGCGCATTGTCGCTGGCGCAGGGCACGTTCATGGGCGTCGGCGCCTATGTCTCCGGCATCCTGGCGGTCCGCTGGGGCCTTCCGTTCGACGCCGCGCTGCCGGCCAGCGTCGGCCTGCCTGTCGCGCTGGCGCTGCTGGTGGCGATCCCGGTGCTGCGGTTGCAGACGCATTATTTTGCCCTCGCAACCTTGTTGATCGGGCAGATCGTTCTGCTGGTGGTGACGCAGTGGGAGAGCGTGACCGGTGGTGCCAATGGCATCGGTGGCGTGCCGCCGCTGGCGCTGCTCGGCCACGCGATCGAGGGCCGGTTACCGGCTCTGTTGCTGGTATGGGCGCTGGTCGTGGCGGGCGGAGCGCTGGCCTGGCAGATCACGCGTGGGCGGCTCGGCGACGCGTTCGCGGTGCTGCGCACGCATCCGGTGATGGCAGGCGCAGTTGGTATCGATCCCGGATTGTTGCGGTTCACGGCATTCCTGTTGAGCGCGGGCTACGCGGGCCTGGCGGGCTCGCTCTATGTCCATGCGATCGGGGTTCTGTCGCCCGACATCCTCGGCTTCCCGGTCATGGTGACCTGCCTGACGATTGCCGTCATCGGCAGCCGGTTGCGGATAGCCGGCGCGATCGCCGGCGCCGTTCTGATCATTGAGCTGCCGGAGTGGGCGCGCTTCCTGCGCGACGACTACCTGCTGGCATTCGGCTGCATCCTGCTGCTGGTGGTCGTTGCGCTGCCGGGTGGTCTGACCGAGGCGGCGGAGCGGTTGTTGGGGCGATTCTGGACCGCACCGCCCGTGGCACCTGTCGTGCCGGTTCGGATTCAACCGCGCGCGCTGCCGGCACGTGGCGACGCCTTGCTGCGCGTTGCGGGGCTGGGTGTTCGCTTCGGTGGCGTTCGAGCGCTGGATGATGTGACGATGGAGCTGCGCGCGGGGGAGATCCTGGGGCTGATCGGGCCGAATGGCTCGGGTAAGACGACGTTGCTCAATATCATCACCGGCATCTACCGGCCGGACGGCGGGCAGGTTTGGCTCGGCGGCCGCGCCATCGTGGGGCGCAAACCGCACGCCATCGCCCGGCTCGGGATCGCGCGCACGTTTCAGACCGCGGCGCTGGTGCCGGAGATGTCCGCGCTGGATAACGTTGCGGTCGCGCGTGATGCGGCGTGTGTCGGGCTGCGCCAGGCGCTGGCGGTCGGTCTGCGCGACGGACCGCGCGCGCGCGCGCGTGCGGAGGCGATGGCGCTGCTGGACCGGATGGGTGCGGGCCAACAAGCAGCGGTGCCGGCGGGGGCCCTGCCGCCTGGCGTCGCGCGCCTGGTGGAGATCGCGCGCGCGCTTGCCTGTGTCCCGCTTGTCCTATTGCTGGATGAGCCTGCGGCAGGGCTGAACGAGACCGAGCAGGCGGAGCTTGCGCGGCGGTTGCGGCGCGTCGCCGATGACGGCGTGGGACTGCTGGTGATCGAGCACAACATGCCGTTCCTGGCGCCGCTGGCCGACCGCATGGCGTGCCTGGACCATGGCCAGTTGATCGCCGCCGGCACACCCGCCCAGGTGCAGGCCGACCCGGCGGTAATCGAGGCCTATCTCGGCACACCCGTTGCCATGCCGACATGAGTGCGCCTCTGTTGGTGGTGGACGCGCTGACCGTGCACTACGGCAACGTTCCGGCACTGCGCGATGTCGGGCTTAGCGTGTTGGCGCGCGAGGCGGTCGCCTTGCTGGGTGCCAACGGTGCCGGCAAGTCGACGCTGATGAAGTCGATCATCGGCCTGGTCGGCGTGGATAGCGGCCGCATTCTGCTGGGTGGACAGGCACTTGGCGGGATGCGTGCCGATCGTCGGGCGCGGCTTGGCATCGGCTACTGTCCGGAGGGGAGACGGGTGTTTCCGGGCCTCACGGTGTGGGAAAATCTGGCGGTTGCGTGCTGGGGTGAGGCGCGCGTGCGCGCGGCGCGGATGGAGGCGATGTTCGCGCTGTTTCCGGTGCTGGCGCAGCGGGCGGCGACGCGCGCCTGGCAGCTTTCGGGCGGGCAGCAGCAGATGCTGGCGGTTGCGCGGTCGTTGATGGATGCGCCGCGGTTGCTGCTGCTGGACGAGCCGTCGCTAGGCCTGTCGCCGCGGCTGACCGACGAGGTGCTGAGGCAGATTCCTGCGATCGTTGCGGCTGGGACGTCCGTGTTGCTGGCGGAACAGAATGCCGCCAAGGCGCTGGCGGTGTGCTCGCGGGCGGTGGTGCTGAAGCTTGGGCGCGTTGCCGCTTCGGGGCCGGCGGCGGAGCTTGCGGCGAGTGATGAGGTCCGGGCCGCGTTTCTGGGGGGGTGAGCTAGGGGGCGAATGTTGGACGGGCTGTTGCGGGCCGCAGGCCGAGCGGCTTCCTTCCGCGTGCGCACTTGGCATTGGTGCACAACTGGATGGAGATTGCTTCGCCTGCGGCTCGCAATGACAGGTGATGCAGGCTAACTCCTTGCTGTATCCGATTGCGCTTTCGCCGGCATGGCGTTGGGGGCAGCGCCGATGGGAACGCACGAAAACGTTACGCTGCCGGACGCGGCAGGCCGAGATGATCGCGTAGCGCCGTCCCGTCGTAGCGTTTCCGGAATAAGCCCCGCCGTTGCAGCTCCGGCACCGCGAGGCGCGCAAAGTCCTCCAGCCCGCCCGGCATGTACGGCACCTGGATCATGAATCCGTCGCACGCCCCGGCGTCGAGCCAGGTCTCCATGTGGTCCACCACCTCACTCGCCGAGCCGGTGAAGCCGACGGCGGTGCGGCCAAACCCGTAGCGCCGGCCAAGCTCGCGCAGTGGCACGCCGCTGCGCCGCGTCAGGTCGGCCACCTCGCGGTAGTGGCCCTGCACGCCCGGAACGTCGAGCACGGGCAGCATCTCGTCCTGCGGGAACTGCGACAGGTCGATGTCAAGGTGATACGACAGCGTGGACAATCCCGCCTGCGGATGCGCCAGGCTTTCCAGCAGCGCGCGACGTTCCTGCGCCACCGCGCTTGTCTCGGCAACGATCGGCACGATCCCGGGCAGCACCTTGATATCGTCAGGCCGGCGGCCGAAACGCTCGGCACGGGCGCGCAGATCATCGCGAAACTCGCGCGCCGCCTCGGGGGTTCCGTGCGTAACGAACACCACCTCCGCCCAGCGCGCGGCGAAGTCCCGGCCGCGGTCGGACGCGCCGGCCTGCAGGAACACCGGCCTTCCCTGTGGCGAGCGACTGACATTCAATGGGCCGCGCACCTTGAACCATTTGCCGTCATGGTCGACCCGCCGCACCTTGGCGGGGTCGGCGAACAACGGCGCCACAGGGTCGCGGACCAGCGCGTCGTCGGCCCACGAATCCCACAGCGCGCAGCACACCTCCATGAACTCATCGGCGCGGTCGTAGCGCTCGCCGCGCGGCAGATGGTCCGCGCGGCTGAAATTGCGCGCCTCCGCCTGCTGGAAGGAGGTTACGATGTTCCATGCCGCGCGACCCGCGCTGAGATGATCCAGCGTGGCCAGCGCGCGCGCCACCGCGAACGGCTCGAAATATGTGGTCGATATCGTGCAGGCGAGGCCGACATGGCGTGTCACGCCGCACATCGCCGCCAGCACGATCATCGGATCGAGCCGCAGGGCGCCAAGCGCGCCATACCGGAGCTGGCTGTCCGTACTGTCACCGAGACGATCCGGTACGGCAAGAATATCGGCGAGGAAAACGAAATCGAAACAGCCGTCCTCCAGGATGCGGGCAAGCCGCGTATAGTATCCAAGCGAGGTGATGTCCCGGTCGGCCGCGGGATGGCGCCAGCCGGCATGGCTGCCGGAGACGGGGCCTGCGCTGACGAAGGCGGCGAGATGCATCGGCGTCAGCCCGGGCCGCGACGCGGCGGCATCAGACGGCCTCGCCCCAGACCTCGGTGGGCGTGGTGCGCGCGACGGTGTTGTAGATCGGGCACGACGCGGTGAAGGCGGCGACCAGCGCCGTGGCTTCCTGCTGCGCGACGCCTGCCAGGCGGAACCGCATGCCGACACGGCGAAAGCGCGTCCTGTCGTCGGGGTCGATGGTGTAGGTCGTGTCCACAGTTGCCGTGCGCAGCGTACTGCCGCGCTTGCGGGCAACGTCGGTGACGATGGCGAGGCCGCAGGCGGCGAGGGATGAGAGGAACAACTCGGCGGCGACGAGGGCCTCGCCGCTACCGCCGCGCGCCCCTGATGCATCGGCAACGAAATGAACGTTGCGGGCGCTTACCAGGAAGCGCCCGGGCTGATCGGTGGTGCGTGCGGTCGCTTGCGGGTCGGCTGCCATGGGGTGTCCTGTCGGTTGGTATGTGGGGGAAGAGCGGAGGGCCAAGAGGGTTGCTTGATACGGTATCATTACCTATTTCGGCTGGGTCAGGCGCACGACAACGATCAGACGGCCTCCGGCATCATGACGCTGGTTGCCGCCATCCTCAAGGTGGGCGGCGATCCCTGAGCGGGGGGCGATACCGCAGGTGATATACCAGGGAGCACGTGCGGAGGGCCACGAAGGCATGCGCTCGTGGCTCTCTTCAAACTAACGTTCGGAACTCGGATGACCTCCACATCTCTTGCCACCCCCTCCCCCACCGGCAACAGTGGCGACACCCACCAAGCCACCACGGTCCCCCCTTGCCAGCCACGCCCCAAGACCTTTTCGCTCTCCTCGACAGCCTCGGCATCGAACACAGCACCGTCACCCACCCGCCCTTCTTCACAGTGGACGAAGGGCGCCCGTGGCACGCCCGGATCCCCGGCCTGCACTGCAAGAATCTGTTCATCAAGGACCGCAAGGGCGGCATCTGGCACGTGGTATTGCCGGCCGACAAACGCGCCGACCTTGGCGCGCTGGAAAAATCGCTCGGCGCGCCGCGCTTCTCCTTCGCCAGGCCCGAGGTGCTGATGGAGGTGCTGCAGCTCACCCCCGGATCGGTCACCCCGTTCGGCCTGATCAACGACACGGCGCGCCGCGTCAACGTGGTCCTGGACCAGGATATGCTGGCCAGCGAGTGGGTGAACTTTCATCCGCTGCGGAACGATGCCTCCACCACCATCCGTGCCGCCGACCTGGTGAACTTTGTCCGCGCATTGGGCTATTCGCCGCTCATCGTGGCGGTACCCGAGCGCCCGGCAGAGCCGTCGTAACCGCGCAAGGGGGCCGGAGCCTGCCATGGCGCGGCGTCAAGCGATGTGGACACGGCGGCCGATTTGCGTAGCGTGCGGCGATGCCTCGCCTGAGACCCTTCCAGCCACACTTCCGGCGCATCAGGCGCCTGCCACTGATCTCGCCGCGGCAATGGCTGCGGCGCGTCATCTTCTGGGCGGGCGCCGTGGTGGTCGCAACCGTGGCGATCGGTTTCGCCACGCTGGCCGACCGCGCGTCGGCCCTGTTCATCCACATCCAGGCGCCGCGCCCCTGGCTCGCCTGCCTGATCTGCCCCACGGGCCTGGTGGTTTCCTTCCTGCTGACACGGCATGTCTTCCCGGGCGCGCAGGGCAGCGGCATTCCGCAGGTGATCGCCGCCCAGCATATGACCGATCGTGAAGCGGTGGCCCGCGTGCTGTCGCTGCGGGTGGCGGTCGGCAAGGTGGGCCTGACGCTGCTCGGCCTGGCCTGCGGTGCCTCGATCGGCCGCGAGGGGCCAACGGTGCAGGTCGGCGCGGCGATCATGCACGCGCTCGGCCGGATGCTGCGCCTGCCGCGACCCGACCTGGAGCGCGCGCTGGTGCTGGCCGGCGGCGCGGCTGGGGTTGCGGCGGCGTTCAACACGCCGCTGGCCGGCGTTGTGTTCGCGATCGAGGAGCTGAGCCACGCCTTCGAATCGCGCACCTCGGGCGTGGTGCTGACGGCGGTGATAATCGGCGGCATCACCACCCTGGCGCTGGTCGGCAACTACAGCTATTTCGGCCACACCTCGGCGACGCTGGACTTTGGCCGCGCTTGGATCGCGGTGGTGTTGTGCGGTGTCGCCGGCGGCTTGGCGGGAGGGCTGTTCAGCTCCGCGCTGGTGCGCTTCGCCAGGGGACTGCCCGGTAGGTCGGGGCGGGCGCTGATGCGCTACCCGGTGGTGTTTGCCGCGGTGTGCGGGTTGGCGATCGCGCTGTTCGGCATGCTGTCGGGCGGCCAGACCTACGGCACCGGCTACGCCCAGGCGCGCAGCATGGTCGAGGGCAGCACCTCGCTGCCCGCCTCATACGCGGCGTTGAAGTTCGCCGCCACGGTCGTTTCGTATGTCAGCGGGATTCCCGGCGGCATCTTTGCGCCGTCGCTGTCGGTTGGTGCGGCGATCGGCCAGATCCTGTCGCATCTGCTGCCGCTGGCGCCGAGCGGCGCGGTCGTGCTGTTGGGAATGGTGGCGTATTTCTCCGGCGTCGTGCAGGCGCCGATCACCGCCACCATCATCGTGATGGAGATGACCGACAACCAGGGCATGACGATTCCCCTGCTGGCGACGGCGTTCCTGGCGTTCGGCGTGTCGCGGCTGGTGTGTCGCCGGCCGATCTATGCGGCGCTGGCCCGGCGGTTCCTGGCGGCACAGGAAGCCAGCCATTGATCGCCGGCTTCAGGCCCTCGCCATTTGTGCGATGATCGCCGGTTCGGGATAGACCTCCACCAGCCAGCGTTCCGGGAACCATCCCATCGGCTGCATCAGTGCGCCGGCGAGACGAACCGCCTCATCCCAGGGCACTTGTTGCACCGGCGCATCGGGCGAGTCCTTGAAGCCGATGCGGTCAACGTGTGGCAGCAAGGCGTGCATGCCGTTGCCCCATACCGCGAGGGTGTAGGCGCCGGCGGCTGGGTCATCGACCTCGAACACGGACCCCGCAAACACGCCGTTGCCCGTGCTCTGGCGCGCCTCATCGAGCAGCCGCTTCTGCTCGGAATACCGCCCGGCCAGAGCGCGCCGCTGCAATGCCAGCAACGCATGGTGTTCGGGCCGGGCGGGGTCCAGCGCCACCGTCTCCCACCCTTGCGGGCCCGGTTGCAGCACGGCCGCACTCAATGGACGCGGCAGGCTGAATATCTCCGCCGCCAGCGCACCGAGACGTTCCCACGCGGCCGGCCTGGCGCTGTCCGCAACCAGTAGCCAGTCGCGATTTGGAACCATGGCGACGGGTGGGCCGTCCAGCGGCAATGCGCGCAGCAGGTCCGGCAGCAGCAGCCGGCTGCTGTCGTAGGCGTCGTGCCAGCTTGAGGCATACACCCCGTCATCGCGTCGCTCGAACGGGCGTGCGGTGCGGGCGCGCAGGTTCTCTTCGGCCACGGCGTAAGCGGTTGCGAAATCGACCTTCCATGAATCCAGCGTCGACGCCTTGAGGTGCGACACGGAATTCAGCCGGTCCAGCGCCAGCCAGACGCCGAGCTCCTCACCGATCCGGATACCGGGCGGGCTCATCGCGATGGCCTTGCCCTGCTGGCCGCCGTGGCGTTGCACCGCGTCCCAGTCGGCCATCGCGCGAACCACCGGCATCAATGCGGGGCGGGCCTGGTCGAAGGTTGTTGGCAGCGGCTGGTCCGCTTCGGCCAGCGAGGTCACGAACCCGGCGATCTGCTGCCGCTTGAGGTGCCGCGGCAGGTTCTGGCAGGTCGCGAAGATGTTGGCGAGAAACACCACATGGTCGGTCCCTGACCGCCGCAGGGCGAAGTCACCGGGCGCATACGTGTAGCGAGCGCCGGAGCGGGACCGGAGCGCCGCCTGAACCTGGGCAGCGAACCGGGCGCGCGGATCGAGGCGGCTGGCGCTGCCGATGGAACCGAGGAGACCGCGCAGGCCGGGGCCGCCCGGCATGTCTATTCCGCTGCCGGCTCGATATGTTCCTGCAACCGCGGCATCAGCTCCACCAGGTTGCAGGGCCGGAACCGATTGTCGAGCTGGAACACCAGGATATCATCCCACGCATCCTTTACTGCGCCGGTGCTGCCGGGCAGCGCGAAAAGATAGGTGCCGCCGGCCACGCCGGCCAACGCGCGCGACTGCATCGTCGAGGTGCCGATCTTCTGATAGCTCAGCATGCGAAACAATTCGCCGAAGCCCTCGATCTTCTTCTCCAGCACGCGATCGAACGCTTCCGGCGTGACGTCGCGCCCGGTGATGCCGGTGCCGCCCGAGGTGATCACCACGTCGATCCGCTTATCGGCGATCCAGCCGCGCAGATGACGTTCGATCGAGGCGGCATCGTCCTTCTCGATCGTCCGTGCAGCGACATGGTGGCCGGCCTTGCCGATGCGTTCCACCAGCGCGTCGCCGGAGGTGTCGTTCGCCAGGGTGCGGGTGTCCGACACCGTCAGCACTGCAATGTTGACTGCGATGAACGGGCGCTTTTCGTCGATGCCTGCCATGTGGCGACCTCCTGAGGGTGCCGCCCTGCCTTCAGTGGATGTGCGGCACCATCATCGTCATTGTGCCCGGCTGGGCCTCATCCGTGAAGCGGGGGAATTCGCCCGCCACCAGGGCATCCAGACCGAGCGGCGGACGCCCCAGGCGGGCGGCATAAATCCAGGCATAGGTGAGCGCGTGGCGGACAAAGAGTCGCGTCTCGGTGTTGGGGATTGCCTCGATGAACAGCAACGGATCGTCATCATCCCGGATCGTTCCGCTCCATCGCATGAAGCCGCCCGGGCCGCTGTTGTAGCTTGCCAGCACGCGGATCAGGTCGGAACCGATACCATCCTGGGTCGTCAGATAGACAAGATAGCGCTGCCCCAAGGCCAGGTTGAAGCCGGGATCATGCAGTCGATCGGACGCGAGAGACATTACACCGGTAACGGAACGTGCCGTGTCAGGCATGATCTGCATCAGACCGCGCGCGCCGGCCCGCGACACGCAACCGTTGTCGAAATCCGACTCAACGCGGGTAAGTGCGTAGACCAGGGCTGGATCGATGCGAAATCCGCCGTTGGGGCGCAAGGGTGGCAGCCGCACTGGCGTGACGCCGTGCTGCCCATCCGCCGCCTGCCCATCCGCCGGGGGCACCTCGGTCAGGGCCGCGAGTTGTGCTGCCAGATCGTAGAGGCCCGCGCTGGATGCGACCAGGCGCAACGCGCGGGCGAGCGTCGGGTCGATCTTGGTCGCCGGCCACAGCGCGCGCAACTCGGTTTCAGCGCGATCGCGTTGGCCAACCTGCAGCAAGGCGAAGGCGCGAAGGCCTTGCGGCGTGGCGGCGATCGCGTCGATGTCCGCCTGCGACAGTGTGTCGCGGTCGACCGCGATGCCCGCGTGCAATCGAAGCGCGCGCTGCGCGATCAACCCATGAAACGTCGTTGGGTATTTGGCGGCCTGCCGCAACCAGTAGGCGGCACTGATCGGGTCGCCGGTGCGCCGCGCGGCCCGCGCCGCCCAGAAGGCGCCGGCCGCGCGCTGCGCCATGCTGGCCACGGGCGCGGTGGCGGCCGTCGCAAAATAATCCGCGGCGAGCTCCGGTTGCCGCAGGCGCCATGCGGCCAGACCGGCCATCTGGCGGGGCAGCGCCGCCTGCCGATCCGCCGGTGTATCACGCGCATCGGCCGCGGCGACACGCAACACATCAAGGTCGCGATTCTGCGTGAACAGCACGCGCGCGACCTCGCCGCGCAACAGCGAGCGATAGCCGGGATCGACGCCTTTCTGCCGCGCGATCATGCGCAGTGCGGCGTCGTTGCGACCTGAAATCGCTTGCGCAATGACCGCGTGATCCAGTGCGGGGTTGCGCTGGATTGGCACCTCATCGCTGCTGTCATCATCGTCGTGCCGGCCTGCAACGGTGGCCGGCGTGGTCAGCATCGCGGTGGAAACTGGCGCGGATGGGGGTGCAACACCTTTCGGCAGTCGTTGCAGGAGCAGCGCGTAGATGCCGGCCGCATCCGGTTGGCTGCCGAAACGGTCCAGCCAATCGGTCAATTCCGGCACGCTGGATCGGTGATGTGGACCGAGGTACCGATCGGCGAGAATGTGGCCCAGGAGCAGGGGGTTTTCCAGTTCAGCCGTGGCCCGCGACGCCAACGCCATATCGCCGCGCGATTGCGCAACGAAAATCCGGCGCACGAGTACGACATCGCTGGGGCTGAGTGGTTCTGGCAATGCGACGCCGCCTGGTGCGCCGGGCAGCATCATGCGCGGTACCGCCATTGCGGTTTCATCGCCGTCCCCGGGGCCGGTAGGTTGCGCGTATCCCGCCTGGGCGGTGGCCCCGGCTAGAAACGCGGCCCCGGCAATTAATGCCCGGACGGCGGGAAGGCGGGAGAAATTTTGGTCGACCCCTCGCATAGCGGCGGGGGCATATACGGGTCTAACAATCGGTGCAACTGAAAACGTCGCGAGAATTTATTGTAACACGTGATTATCGAATTCGCCGGCTCTTGCACAGGGATTCCGCGCTTCACATCTGTGTGACATCGGTGTCCAAACTGTGGCGAAGTTGCCGCAAATCGGCCCATGCGCGGCGTCGTTGCGATGACGTACGCAACACAATTGCCACACTCGGCATGGGTAATGTTGGAATGGAAATTACAACCTGCGGTATAGTTGTTTCCCGCCATACGGGTGTACCGCTCCGCCGCACCGGCGCCGTCCCGAGCAACGCGCGCGCCGGCAACGGTCCAAGCGTAACAATTCGCCGCGGCGCCATCAACTTAATCAATCGATGCAGGAAGGGCAGACATGTGGCGATCTCGTTGGCGCTCGGCGGCCGATCGCCCGGCGGGCGCCACGGCAGCAGCGGCGCGAGGCAAATCGAATCGCGGCCCAAACCAATGCTGTGCAACATAAGTTCCAGATATGCACCGACCGGACCGGCGAACGGGCTGCCGGCACGATCCGCGTCGCCATTCGGTGCGTCGCCGATAAACAGCAGGCCGCACGCTGGATCACCCTCGAGGAAAACCAAATTCGTTGCGGTATCGCGCAATGCGCTGCCATCGAAGGCGGCAATCGCCGCGCGCAGCTCCGGTAACGTCGTCGCCTCGGCCGCGAGGCGCGCCGCCCGTTCTG
>Ga0326727_10016020_pt1 | contig 15932 bp, 8 predicted proteins | sample MB2enrmetagenome_FD_207643 | JGI IMG/M metagenome (GOLD analysis project Ga0326727, IMG submission 207643) | Lab enriched peat soil microbial communities from McLean, Ithaca, NY, United States - MB29MY | ecosystem: Environmental > Terrestrial > Soil > Wetlands > Peat | place: USA: New York...
TATTTTCGAATCGTCGGCCGAGGCGATCGTTGTTCTGGACCGGGGTTTCCTGATCACCGCCGTCAATCCCGCCTTCTTCGCCATCACCGGTTTTTCCGAGGCTGAAGTGAAGGGCCGTCATCCCACCTTTCTCGATGTGGTGACGGACTCCGCCAGTCTCAGCGAAGTCCTTGAAACGATCCACCGCACCGGCCGTTGGGACCAGGAGCAATGGGGGTATCGCAAAAGCGGCGAGGAGTTCGCCAAGAAGCTGTCGATTCTGGGCGTTGCGGCGGACGATGGCGTCATTACCCAGTATGTCGCCGTCTTCGCCGACGTGACCCAGCGGAAATATGACGAGGAGCGGATCCGCTATCAGGCCAACTACGACGGCCTGACTGGATTGCCCAACCGCTCGCTGTTCATGGATCGCCTGCGCCAATCCTTGCGTCAGGCCGAGCGGCTGGGACAAAGGGTCGGTCTGATGTACATCGACCTGGACGGGTTCAAGCTGGTCAACGATACGCTGGGACACCAGGTCGGCGACGACCTGCTGAAGGAGGCCGCCCGGCGGTTGCTGTCCTGCGTGCGCCACGGCGATACGGTGGCGAGGCTGGGCGGCGACGAATTTTCCATCATTCTGCCCGATCCCGGCGAGAACGGTTTCGCGCCGGCCATTGCCCAGCGCATGATTGAGGCCCTGGAACAGCCGTTTTTGCTGTCCGATCGCGAAGCCTTCATCTCGGCCTCGATCGGCATCACGGTTTTTCCGGAAGACGCCGCCGACGCCCAGTCCCTGCTGAAGAACGCCGATGCGGCGATGTACCGGGCCAAGGAACGGGGCAAGGCCAACTTTCATTTCTATACCGCCGACATCAATGCCGAGGTCAGCGAGCGGCTGGTCATCAAGAACGGCCTGTCGAAGGCGTTGGATCGTGGGGAATTCACGGTCTACTACCAGCCGAAGTGCAACCTGGCGACCGGACGCCTGACCGGGGTCGAGGCCCTGTTGCGCTGGCGGACCGAAAACCTTGGCATGATGTCGCCCGACAAATTCATTCCCGTCATGGAGGAAACCGGGCTGATCGGCGTCGTCGGCGAATGGGTGCTGGAGACGGCCTGTCTGCAGCACCGCCGGTGGCGTGACGAGGGCCATCCGGAGATGCGGGTGGCCGTCAATCTGTCGGTGCGCCAGTTGAACGCCGATCTGCCGCGCACCGTCCAGCGTGTCCTTGACCGCACCGGCATCTCGCCGGCCGGGCTCGAGCTTGAGATCACCGAAAGCATGATCATGCGCGACAGCGAGAATGCCGTGGCGGTATTGCAGGCTTTGAGCGACATGGGCATCCGGTTGGCCATGGACGATTTTGGGACCGGCTATTCGTCGTTGTCCTACCTGAAGCGGTTCCCCGTGCACACCATCAAGATCGATCGCAGCTTCATCGCCGACATCGCCACCGATCCCGACGATCAGGAGATCATCCGCACCATCATCAGCATGGGCCATTCGCTCAGGCGCCGGATCGTTGCCGAGGGGGTCGAGACCGAGGAACAGCGGGTCCTGTTGCGGAAATTGCGGTGTGACGAGATGCAGGGCTACCTGCTCAGTCCGCCGGTTCCGGCTGCCGAAATCGATCGGCTGCTGTCGTCGGCGTGGCCGGGAAAGGACGGCTTGCCCACGCCGGCCTGACCACCTGTCCGGTCTTTCGAGACGCCGGAAAATACTCCCGAAACACTTGAATTTTCGCGGCTTTGAACCTGATGCGGGGACAGCCGGCGACGATCCCATCGGCACGCCTGTGTGACATCCTTGTGACGCATAAGCTGATTAGTTCCGCTTTCCCGGCCGTTGGTGTTTCTTTTTTTAGCTGGGCATGGCATGGAACCTTCCGGATGAGGTAGAAATTCCCGCCGGTTTGATCGACAAGCGCTTCGCTCTCAGCATTTTTCTTGTGGCGAAACGTCTCTTTTGAAAGGACTTATTCGATGACTGCGTCGCTTGCCACGGACACCATCTCCCCCTCGCACAAGGACATGGCGAATGCCATCCGTTTCCTGGCCGCCGACGCGGTGGAGAAGGCGAAGTCCGGGCACCCCGGAATGCCCATGGGCATGGCCGACGTGGCGACCGTCCTGTTCACCCGCTTCTTGAAATTCGACGCCAAGGCGCCGCGTTGGGCCGACCGCGATCGTTTCGTGCTGTCGGCCGGTCACGGGTCCATGCTGCTTTACGCGCTGGCCTATCTGACCGGCTATGACGACGTGGATGTGGAACAGCTGAAGCAGTTCCGCCAGTTGGGTGCGCGCACCGCCGGCCATCCCGAGTACGGTCACGTTGCCATTGCCGAGACCACCACCGGCCCCCTGGGCCAGGGCATTGCCAACGCCGTCGGGTTCGCGTTGGCCGAGAAGATGGCGGCGGCGCGGTTCGGCAAGGACGTCGTCGATCACCACACCTATGTGATCGTCGGTGACGGCTGCCTGATGGAGGGCATCAGCCAGGAAGCCATTTCCCTGGCTGGGCACCATAAGCTGGCCAAGCTGATCGTCCTTTGGGACGACAATGAAATCTGCATCGATGGCAAGACCAGCCTGACGCAAAGCGACGACCAGTTGGCCCGTTTCCAGGCCAGTCACTGGAACGTCGCCCGGGTCGACGGCCATGACGCCGAGGCCATCGCCCAGGCCATTGCCCAGGCCAAGCTGTCGGACAAGCCCAGCCTGATCGCCTGCCGCACGGTGATCGGTTATGGCGCTCCGACCAAGGGCGGGACCGAAAAGACCCACGGTGCCCCGCTGGGCGCCGAGGAATTGGCCGGTGCGCGGCAGAAGCTGGGCTGGACGGCGCCGGCATTCGAGGTTCCCCAGCCGATCCTGGCCGCCTGGCGGCAGGCCGGGCAGCGTAGCGTCGCCGTGCGCCAAGCCTGGGAGGGGCGGCTGGCCGCGCTGGATGGCGAGCGTCGCGCCCTGTGGGACCGTCTGGCCGCCCATCGTCTGCCGGACGGCTGGCGTCAGGCCGCACAAGGATTCAAGGCCAGGATGCTGGCGGAAAAGCCCAAGTGGGCGACCCGCAAGTCGTCGCAGGAGGCCCTGGAGGTTCTGACCCAGGCCATCCCCGAACTGATCGCCGGATCGGCCGACCTGACCCATTCCAACCTGACCATGACCAAGGCCACCCGGCCCGTCACGCCCGACGATGCATCCGGCCGCTACCTGCACTATGGCGTGCGGGAGCACGGCATGGGGGCGATCATGAACGGCCTGGTCCTGCATGGCGGCTTCATCCCTTACGGCGCCACCTTCCTGGTGTTCACCGACTACATGCGTCCGGCAATCCGCATGGCGGCGCTGATGGGGCAGCGGGTTCTCTATGTGATGACCCACGATTCCATCGGGCTTGGCGAAGATGGCCCGACCCATCAGCCGGTCGAGCACCTGGCCTCGCTTCGGGCCATGCCGAACCTGTTGGTGTTCCGTCCCTGCGACGCGGTGGAGACCATGGAATGCTATGAGGCGGCACTCGACAATACTGCCGGTCCCAGCCTGTTGTCGCTGTCGCGGCAGGGTTTGCCGGTCCTGCGCACCGGTGCCGACGACAATCTGTCGGCCAAGGGCGGTTATGTGCTGGCCGAGGCCGAGGGGCGGCGTCAGGTCACCCTGATCGCCACCGGGTCGGAAGTCGAGTTGGCCCTGTCCGCCCGCGCGCTGCTGGCGGCCGACGGGGTTGGTGCCGCGGTGGTGTCGATGCCCTGTTGCGAGTTGTTCGACCGGCAGGATGCGGCCTACCGCCAGGCCGTTCTCGGCGAACGAACGGTTCGCGTTGCCGTCGAGGCGGCCGCCACCTTCGGTTGGGAGCGCTATGTCGGCCTGGAGGGGGCCGTCATCGGTCTCACCAGCTTCGGCCTGTCGGCGCCGGCCGAGCAGGTCTATCAGCAGTTGGGGATTACCGCCCAGGCCGTCGCCGACGCGGCGCTGGCCAGACTGCGCTAAGGCCAAGGGAAAAGAAACAGCGAGGGCAACCTCTCCGGAATAGCTTTCGTCATTGAGTGGGGCGGGCGATCGAGGCGCGCGAAAAAATAGTATGACAGGCCGGAAGCGGCTGTCCTTCGGTGAAGCCGAAATGGCGCAATTCCGCCGCTTTTCGGGGTAGACAGGCGGGGACGCCCGTCTCACTGAACAATTTTTTCACATCCTCGGGCGCCCGCCCCACTTATGATTTGTTAGCGTCTTTTCGGAGACTCTGCGCTCGGTTGGGCATTCTGCCTACGACCAGGAAGGGAACACCACAATGGCATTGATTTCGCTTCGTCAGTTGCTTGACCATGCGGCTGAACACAGCTACGGCCTTCCGGCCTTCAACATCAACAACATGGAACAGATGCTGGCGGTGATGGCCGCCGCCAAGAAGACCGACAGCCCGGTCATCCTGCAGGCCAGCCGCGGGGCGCGGGCCTATGCCAACGATCTGGTGCTGAAGCACCTGATCCAGGCGGCGGTGGAACTTTACCCCGACATTCCGGTGTGCATGCACCAGGATCACGGCAATGGCCCGTCGACCTGTCTGTCGGCCATCGCCAACGGCTTCTCGTCGGTGATGATGGACGGGTCCCTGAAGGAAGACGGCAAAACCCCGGGCGACTGGGACTATAACGTCGGCGTCACCTCCAAGGTGGTCGAGATGGCCCATATGGTCGGCGTCTCGGTGGAAGGCGAACTGGGTGTCCTGGGCTCGCTGGAGACCGGCATGGGCGACAAGGAGGACGGCCACGGCTTCGAGGGCAAGCTGGACCACAGCCAGTTGCTGACCGATCCCGATCAGGCCATCGCCTTCGTGGCCAAGACCAAGGTGGACGCCCTGGCCATCGCCATGGGCACCTCGCACGGGGCCTACAAGTTCAGCCGCAAGCCGACCGGCGATATCCTGGCCATGCATGTGGTCAAGGAGATCAACCGGCGCATGCCCAACCTGCATCTGGTGATGCATGGCTCGTCCTCGGTGCCGCAGGACCTGCAGGACATCATCAACAAGTATGGTGGCCAGATGCCGCAGACCTTCGGCGTGCCGATCGAAGAGATCCAGCAGGGCATCAAGCATGGCGTGCGCAAGATCAACATCGACACCGATTGCCGCATGGCCATCACCGGGCAGATCCGTAAGATGTTCGTCGAGAAGCCCGGCGAGTTCGATCCGCGCACCTATCTGAAGCCGGCCATTGCCGCCATGCAGGCTCTGTGCGAAAGCCGCTACGAGCAGTTCGGCGCCGCCGGCCAGGCCAGCAAGATCAAGGTGATCCCCTTGACCGAAATGGCCAAGCGCTATAAAGAGGGCGCACTCGACCCAAAGATTCTTTGATTTACAGGGAAGCCCCGGCACCGGCCGGGGCTTCCTGTCCGTTCCCGGGGCAACCGGACCTTATCCGGAAGACCACTCGGGGATCGCGGGAAAGAGTCGGCGGTAGCGCCGGATGAAGGGTTTGCGGACCTGACCTTCCCTTGCCATGGGTCCGCGGATGTCGACCAAGTAGGAATCCGTTGCCCCTGGCGCCTGATCGCAGCGTCCCTGAAGCCACTCCCGGGAACCGTCAAGACAATAAAGAATGCGGCGGCCGAGAGGTGCGTGCGGATATCATCATGGAACGAGAGTTGACCGCCACGGACTGGAGCAATTCGCCCTTCGAAGAGGCTCGCGACTTCGGTGCCAACCAGAGCGGCATGCGCCAATTCAACGAACGGGTGGTCCTGCAGATCATTCGACGTGCCGGAAGCCTGCCCAAGGCGGATATCGCCCGCGTTTCCAACCTTAGCGCCCAGACCGTCTCGATCATCATCAATCAACTGATTGCCGACGAACTGCTGGTCAAACAGGAAAAGGTCAAAGGCCGCATCGGCCAACCCTCGGTTCCCATCGCCCTGAACCCGCACGGGGCCTACGCCATCGGCGTCAGCATCGACCGCCACCAGGTGGAGACCCTGCTGGTCGGATTCACCGGCGAAGTGCTGAACCGTACGGCACAGACCTATCCCTATCCCGATCCCCAGTTCATCTTTCCGCTGATCCACCATTCCATCGAATTCATCACCCGCTCGATTCCCGCCGAGCGGCGCCGGCGTCTGGCCGGCATCGGCGTCGCCGCCCCTTCCTTCATCGTCGGCAAATGGGAAGAAGAGCTGAACGCGCCACCTGGGGTGATGGCCCAATGGAAGAACATCGACATTCGCGCTCAGGTGTCGACGCCATCCGGCCCACCGGTCTTCCTGGCCAAGGACGCCACCGCAGCCTGCCTGGCCGAACTGATGTTCGGCTCGGGCCTCGAGTTCCCCAACTACCTTTATATCTTCGTTGGTTCGTTTGTCGGCGGCGGCATCGTCCTCAACGGCTCGCTGTTCCCAGGCATGTTCGGCAATGCCGGCGCCATCGGCTCGGTGCCGGTGCCGGTCTACGATGCCGCGGGCGTCCTTTGCGGCTTCCGGCCGCTGGCCGAATGCGCGTCGCTATTCACCCTTGAAGACCGCCTGCGCCCCCTGGGCCTGTCCATCGAACAGGCGACCACCGGCGACAGCGCCGCGGGACTCGCCATCGTCCAGACCTGGATGGTCTCCTCGGCCAAGGCGATCGCCCATGCCATCGCCTCGTCCTGCGCCGTCATCGACTTTGACGGGGTCGTCGTCGATGGCGAAATGCCGCGTAATCTCCTTGACGATCTGGTCAACGCGGTGTCGGCCGAACTGAACGCCATGCGCCTGGACGGGATTGTCCGTCCGTGGGTGCATAGCGGATCGGTGGGGGCGGAAGCGCCGTCGCTGGGCAGCGCCATTCTGCCGATCTATTCCAACTTCGTGCCGAACGACACCATCCTGCGCAACCTCCCGGATTGAGGGCCCCTGGCGGGTCTGCAGACCCGCCCGACTGTGCAACACTGGTCCCCAACCGAGATCCCCAGACCTGGCGCCGTCCGCAGGATCGCATTTCCGAATTGATTACTAAATTGAAGTGAGTTATTAATGTCGGTGTGTCCTTTGGTGCGCCAAAGGACATGAAAAAAGACAAAAAAGACCGGCTACGGTCAGGTGTTGGGAGGAACCGGTGAGGCCGACGCGGCGGCCCTTGTGGCGCCGGTGAGGCGGTTGCTTGTCCCCATCACTCCGTAAAGCCCCCCCTGGTGACGCCATTTCTGTGCGACAATTCGCCCGCACGCGGGCGCAGGTGCCGCCCGGATAGAACCGAGTGAACCCGATGAGACAGGCAGTACAGATGACCAAGACCGAGCAATCCGACGGAGCGACCATCGAGGCCGCCGACACCGGAGAGCGTGGCATCACGCTGGCGGCACCCTTGGCCGGCTGGCTGACCGCCATCAGCGATGTCCCCGATCCCGTCTTCAGCCAGGAAATACTCGGCCCCGGCGTCGCCATCGACCCTTTCGGCAATGTGCTGACCGCGCCTGCCGACGCCGTCGTCGGCTCGGCCCACCGCGCTCACCACGCCGTCAGCCTGCGCCTCGCCAACGGTGTCGAGATTCTGCTGCACATCGGCCTCGAGACGGTCAGCCTGGGAGGTGAGGGCTTCACCCTGCATGTCGCGGAGGGGCAAAGGGTCAAGACCGGCGATCCCCTGATCACCTTCGACATGGACTTCCTAGCCCACAAGGCCAAGAGCCTGGTCATCCCGATCGTCGTCCTGACCGAGGGATACCGCCTGACGGCCTTGGAAACCAACCGCGAGATCGGTGCCGGCGAGCCGATGCTCGTCCTCTGCCCGGTCGATGGAGCCACTCCTGCCGTCGCCGCCGCCACCACCACCACGGCGAGCGGACCGCAAGCGGTCTCGACGCGCCTGATGCTGATCCGCGACCCGGACGGACTGCATGCCCGCCCGGCCGGACTGATCGCCGACTGTGCCAAGAGATTCGACGCCAAAGTCCTGTTTCGCGCCAACGGCAAGGAAGCGGACGCGCGCAGCCCCGTCAAGATGATGCTTCTGGGATTGGGCGGCGGCTCCTCGGTCGAAGTCAGTGCCATTGGCCGCCAGGCCGAAGAGGTGCTGGACGCGCTGCAACAGGTCATCGATAGCGCCGCCGGTGCGGCCCCCGCCGGACTTGCCCCGGTGGCGCCGGAGACTTCCCCCGCTCCCTGCCCACCGGCTGGCGCTGCCCTTCCCCCCTTCGCCGCCGACGAACGCGCCGACATCAAGGCGGTTCAGGCCGTCTCGGGCCTGGCCACCGGCCGCGCCCTGCCGATCGCCCGCGATCGGTTGGAGGTGCCGGAGCTTGGCGACGGCGCGGGGTCGGAAAACCAGCGCCTGGAGCACGCCCTGGACGTCGCCCGGACGGCTCTGGCGGCCGAGATCGAGGCCTCTCGCGGGCGCAATCAAAGCCAGGCCGAAATACTGAAAGCCCATCTGTCCTTCCTGGACGACCCCGACCTGATCGACGGCGCCCGCGACCTGATCGGCCAGGGCAAGAGCGCTGCCTTCGCCTGGCGCGCCTCGGCCAGCGCCCAGGCTGCCGCGCTGAAACAGCTTGGCAATGCCCGCCTGGCGGAGCGTGCCGCCGACCTTCAGGATGTGGAACACCGCATCCTGATGATCCTGCTTGGCAAGACAGCCACCGGCCTGGCTGCCTTGCCGGCAGGATCAGTCATTCTGGCGACGGACCTGCTGCCCTCCCAGCTTTCCGGGATGGACAGCAAGAATATCGCCGGAATGTGTTTTGCCGAGGGCGGACCCACCTCCCATGTCGCCATCCTCGCCGCCTCGCTGGGTATTCCCACGCTGGTCGCCGGCGGCCCCGATGTGTTGCGAGTGACCGCCGGCACGCCGGTGATCCTTGACGCCGACCACATGGTCTTAAGGGTCAACCCGCCGCAAGAAGATATGGCGGCGATGGAGACCCGGATCGCCCGGCGCCGCGACCATCTGAACGAAACCCGCAGCCTCGCCGGCCAGGACTGCCGCATGGCGGATGGGCGGCGCATCGAAGTGGTGGCCAATCTGGCCTCGCCGTCGGACGCCCTGACCGCCGTGGCGAACGGCGCCGAAGGCTGCGGCCTGCTGCGCAGCGAATTCCTGTTCCTGGAGCGCAAGACCGCACCTTCGGAAGAGGAGCAGCTGGCCCAATACCAGTCGGTGGCCGATTCCCTGGAAGGCCGGCCGCTGATCATCAGGACCCTGGATGCCGGTGCCGACAAGGTCCTGCCCTACCTGAACCTGCCCGAAGAGATCAATCCGGCTTTGGGCATCCGCGGCATCCGGGCCAGCCTGTGGCGGCCCGAGACGCTGCGGACGCAGCTGCGGGCGATACTCCGTGTCCGCCCGTTGGGACAATGCCGCATCATGGTGCCGATGGTCGCCGTCTTGGATGAGCTTCGCACCGTCAAGACCATGCTCCAGGAGGAATGCAACGCCCTGGGCATTACCGAGAAGGTCCCTCTCGGTATCATGGTCGAGGTCCCGTCGGTCGCCGTGATGGCCGACGTCTTTGCAGAAGAAAGCGACTTCTTCTCCATCGGTACCAACGACCTGACCCAATATACGCTGGCCATGGACCGGATGAATCCGCGTCTGGCTCAAAACATCGATGCCTTCGATCCGGCGGTCCTGCGCCTGATCGCGCAAACGACGGCCGGAGCGGCCAAGTTCGATCGATGGACCAGCGTCTGCGGCGGCCTTGCCTCCATTCCCCTGGCGGCCCCCGTCCTGATCGGCCTTGGTGTCACGGAATTGTCGGCCAGCGCATCGGCCATTCCCGAAATCAAGGCGCTGGTCCGGACGCTGACGTTCGAACGGTGCCAGGAGGTGGCCCGCGAGGCGTTGGCGCAGCCATCAGCCGCGGCGGTCCGCCGCCTTCTCTCGTCCTATTGGCCAGAAGTATAATCAATAATAAGAAATAGTGGTGTGGCGGAGGAAATAATGAGCTCGTACAGAACTGCGTTTCTTTGGTTGCAGCAAATCGGCAAGTCTTTGATGCTGCCCGTGGCTGTGTTGCCGGTCGCCGGACTTCTTCTGGGCATCGGAAGTTCGCACTTTTCCTTTATTCCCCTGGTCGTCTCGAACGTCATGGCGCAGGGTGGCGGTGCGATCTTTGGAAATCTGGCACTGATATTTGCCGTCGGCGTCGCCCTGGGATTGACCGAGAATGACGGTGTCGCCGCGGTGGCGGCGGTCGTCGGCTTCGTCGTCATGGTCGCCACCATGGGCGTCATGGCCGCCGCGCTGGGCATCGATCCGGTCATGGTCATGGGCATGAAGTCCATGGAGACCGGCGTCTTCGGCGGCATCATCATCGGCGCCGTCGCCGCCATCCTGTTCAAGCGCTATTACCGTATCGAGCTTCCGCCCTACCTCGGCTTCTTCGCCGGCAAGCGCTTCGTTCCGATCATCACCGGCATTGCGGCCATTGCCGTCGGCGTCGCCCTGTCCCTGGTCTGGCCGCCGGTCCAAAACGGCATCAACCTGTTCTCTCATTGGGCGGCCGACAACGACCCGCGCCTGGCGGCCACGGTCTATGGCTTCATCGAACGCCTGCTCATTCCCTTCGGCCTCCACCACATCTGGAATGTCCCCTTCTTCTTCCAGATCGGCTCTTTCACCGATGCCAGTGGCGCCGTCATCCACGGCGATATCAACCGCTTCTTCGCCGGAGACAAGACGGCCGGCATCCTGTCGGGCGCCTTCCTCTTCAAAATGTGGGGCCTGCCGGCCGCAGCGCTGGCCATCTGGCATACGGCGCGCCCGGAGAACCGGGTCAAGGTCGGCGGCCTGATGATCTCGGCCGCGCTGACCTCGTTCATCACCGGCATCACCGAGCCGATCGAGTTCTCGTTCCTGTTCGTCGCGCCCATCCTTTACCTGTTCCACGCCATCCTGGCCGCCACCACCCAGTTTGTCGCCAACACGCTGGACATCCACATGGGATTCACCTTCTCGCAAGGGGGAATCGACTTCCTGCTGTTCAACGTGCTGGGGCCGACCGCCCACAACTGGTGGATGACCCTGATCCTTGGCCCCCTTTATGCGGCCCTCTACTATGGCGTCTTCCGCTTCTCGATCATCCGCTTCGACCTCAAGACTCCCGGCCGCGAAGGGGACAGCGTCAGCACCCAGGTGATCGACCGCAGTGACGACCGTTTTGCCACGGCCCGCAAGCTGATCTACGCCTTCGGGGGACGCGCCAACATCGCCAGCCTGGACGCCTGCATCACCCGACTGCGCGTCGGGGTGCACGATATCGCCAAGGTTCGTCAGGACCACTTCAAGACCATGGGTGCCGCAGGATCGATGGTGGTGGGCAATGGTATCCAGGTCGTTTTCGGTACGATTTCGGAAAACCTGAAGACCGATATGGACGAGTTCCTGCGCACCTTCCCGCAAGACACGGTGGAGGAGGATACCGCCCAGACCACCGCGCCGGCGCCGGCGCCCGCCGGCCTGACCAAGCCCTATGCGGTATCGTCCACCGACCCCGAGGACATGGCTCGCCTGGCCGGGGCCCTGCGCGCGGCTTTGGGTGGTGGCGGCAATATTCGCCGGGTCGGCGCGGTGGCGGGAACCCGCCTGGAGGTGGAAATCAGCGATCCGTCCCGCATGGATCAGGCGGCCTTGCGCCGCGCCGGAGCCCAGGGCGTGGTCAATCTGGGTGGCGGACGCTACCACATCATGGTTGGCAAAGTGGCGGCGGACTGCGCCAACGCTTTGGCCATGTGATGTGGCAGACGGGCCCGGCGGAAGCTGTCCCCTTGCTTCCACCGGGCTCCCTTGCCGGGAGAGTCTTGCCGGCAGCTGTTTTGTGTGAGTGGGGCGGGCGTTCGAGGTTACAGAAGAAATTTCCCGGTGTGATACCGGCGAACCTTTGATTTGACTCGTTCGCCGGTCCTTGGCCGCCATTGAGGCGGCGGCCAAGCGGGCGGATGCCCGCGCCCGGCGAGCGACTTACGGCAGGTCAATTCATTGGCCTGCCGGTATAACGGGCGTCCCGGCCTGCCCTTCCCGGAAAGCGGCGGAAATATGCGATTTCGGCTTCGCCGACGTACGGGCGGAGACGCCCGTACCCACTACTGGAGAGTCGGCCCCGCGCTCGGTCTATCTGGCCCCGATTCGTTCGCTCAAAAACGGAATCAACCCGGTATCCTCAAAGTCGGCGATGGTCAGGGTTGCCCCGGCCGTCATCAAGGCGTCGGGGGATTGGGTGGTGGTCAGTCCGACCGTGGCGATGTCAGCGCCCACCGCGGCACGGACCCCAAGGGGCGTATCCTCGAAGGCGACCGCCTGGTCCGCCGACACGCCCAGCCGCGCCAGCGCTTCACGGTAAGGCATCGGATCGGGCTTGCTCTTGGCCACCAGGCCGCCGTAGATCTCGACCGCGAACGCCCCATCAAGCCCCAAAGCGGCGACACTGGCCGTGACGTTGGCCGGCGGCGCGTTGCTGACGATGGCCAGTTTCAGGTCGTGGGCACGACCCCAGGCGATAGCCGCCTGAACGCCGGGAATGGCGCGGGCCTGTCCGGCCAGAAGCGCGCGGAACAGGTCCTCCTTCTCGTCACCAATGCGCTCATGCTCGGCGACGGACAGAGACGGATACAGTTTTGCGCAGATCGTGGCGTTGGTGTGCCCGGAGATATGCCGGGAGAAAAAGTCCTCGTCGAACGTGACACCGTAACGCGCGGAAATCTGGTGATAGGCCTCGAAATGCAGGGGATCGCTGTCGATCAGGGTTCCGTCAAGGTCGAACAAAAGGGCACGCACACTCATCAGAACATTCCAGGGAGAAAAGGAAAGAAGGGACCACCGCCGGACAAACGCCTCCGGCCAAGCCCCCTTCCCTGCCCGGCGGGCAGAAGGGCGCCGATTATACGGCAGCCACCCGTTCGTGCCAAATTGCCTTGATCGGAACCGATCAGCGTCCCTCAATCGCCGGACAGGATGGGTCGACTCGCTGACGTGCCAAACCATGTCGCCTGCCCCTCGACCCAACAGGCTCGAACCCCAAGGTCGGGACCCAGCAAGGTAAGATCGGCCCGATATCCGGGCAGCAATCGGCCATAGCGGTCGTCCAGGCGCAGGAACGACGCCGGATAAAGCGAGGCCATGCGCAGCGCCTCGTCCAGCGGCAGCCCCAGCAGCGAAACGCAGTTGCGCACCGATGCGGCCATATCGATATCGGCCCCTGCCAGCACGCCATCCACCGTCACCAGCCGACCATCGCGGCGCAAGATCGTCTGGCCGAGAAGCTGGAAGCTGTCGGCGTCGGTGCCAACCGGCGGCATGGCGTCGGTGACCAGGAAGATCTTGCCCCGCGGCTTGGCCGCCACCATCACCCGCAGCAGACCCGGATGAACATGCACCCCGTCGGCGATGACGCCGCACCAGGTGTCGGCGCAATCAAGGCCCGCGATCAGCGGTCCGGGATTGCGGTTGGCCACCGGCGGCATGGCATTGGACAGGTGGGTATAGCCGCGAATGCCGTGGGGCTGGGCGTCGCGCAGCCGCTCATAGCTCGCCGCCGTATGGCCGGCGGCGACGACGGCACCGGCACCGGCGATCCGCGCGATGGCGCCGTCGGCGACACATTCCGGCGCCAAAGTCACCAGAACCCGGCCGCCGGTATCCTGCAGGCGCAGGGCCAGGGACTCGATGAATGCCAGATCGGTCTCGTCGGGGGCGCGCACGAACTTCAATTCGTGGCATCCCCGCCGCTCGCGACTGATGAAGGGACCTTCCAGATGGACCCCAAGCACGCCGCCGCCCGGCGTCGCGGCGGCCGTCACCGCCGCCTCCCCGGCGTCGCGCATCTTGTCGGCGGCATCGGTGATCATGGTCGGCAGGATCCCGGTCACGCCGAAGCGCCGAAGCGCCCGGGCCATGTCCAGGGCGGTCGACGCCTGCGGCCGGTCGTTGAACAAAAGCCCACCGGCCCCGTTGACCTGAAGATCGAGGAATCCCGGAACCAGCAGACTGTCCTTGGCAAGGTCGATTCGCTGGCCGGCAGGCAGGGCCGCGCACTCGGCAACCACATCGACGATCCGACCGTCCTTGACGACCAGAACATGGCCGTCAAGGAACCGGTCCCCGGTAAACAGCCGGGCACCTGCCAGCAGGGTCAGGGTCATAGCGTTTCCGTCACCTTCTTCAGATTCGCCGGCTGGTCCGCCGGCAGGCCCCGCGCCGAGATCAGCCGCGGCAGGGCGACATAGAAGCTTTGCAACTCGAGCAGGGGCGCCGTCACCGGCGGAGCCCCTGCCACGCTGGGAAGCCGCCGGGCACCCGCAACGTCAAGCACCGACCAGACGATGCCACCCAGGTCGGCAATGCGCGCCACCGCATCGCGCGTGGTTGCGGCGGATGGATCGTCCTGGCCAAGGGCCAGCACCGGGCATTCCGGCCCAACCAGAGCCAGGGGACCGTGGAAAACTTCGGCGGCGCTGAAGGCCTCGCCATGCAGGCGGCAGGTTTCCTTGAATTTCAGCGCCATCTCCTGGGCGGCGCCCAAACCATAGCCGCGACCGATGACGAACAGGTTGCGGGCCAGCACCAGGCTGTCCAGAACCGGCCACCAGTCCAGCCGTGTCGCAGCGTCCAGGTGGTCGGCAAAGCCGTCAACGGCGGACAGCAGGACCGGCGACTGCGACCAGTGGGCCGCCAGCGACAGGAATGCCAGACCGGACAGGATGAAGGACTTGGTGGCGGCGACGCTGATTTCCGGGCCTGCGCACAACGGCAGGCACATGTCGCACAGTGCCGCCAAGGGCGATGCCTCGTCATTGACGAAGCCCAGCACCAAAGCTCCGGACTCCTTGGCATTCTGCACCGCGCTCAAGACATCGGGACTGCGCCCCGACTGGGACACTGCGATGAACAGGCAATCCTTGAGATCCAGCCGGGCCTGGTAAAGGGATGAGACGCTGGGGCCGACGGATGCCACCACCGTCCCGATCACCGACTCGATCAGATATTTGCCGTAGCTGGCGGCATGGTCGGAACTGCCGCGGGCACAGGTGACGACGAACCGCGGTGGGGATTCGCGCAGCCGGGCGCCCAAACGGGCGAAGGCCTCGCGATGGCGTTCGATCTGGCGGCGGGCTGCCGCGGGGGCTTCCGCGGCCTCACGGGCCAGGGCGGAAACGATAACGGTCTGGTCGCTCATGATGCTCCTTCATTCTTTCGCCGAGACCACCCCGCAAGGTTCAGTTCGACGACAAAGTCATAGGCGTCGCCACGGTAGTAGGACCGCACGAATTCGACAGGCGTGCCGTCTTCCAGCAGCGTACGCCGCTCGATATAAAGGCCGGCGGATCCGTCCGGCACTTCCAGTAGGCGGGCCTGTTCCGGCGACAGGCGGACCGCGCGCAGCCGCTGCAGGGCCCGGTAGGGGGGATAGCCGGCGGCACGCAAGGTTTCGTAAAGAGAGTCGCGGACGTCGGCAGGATCGGCGAGAAACCGGTTGGGGATGACCGCCAGTTCCATGGCCATCGGTGTTCCGTCGGCGAGCCGCTGGCGATGCAGGCGACAGACGCGGGTGCCCGGCGTCAGGTCCAGTGCCAGGGATTCCTCGGGCGTTGCCACGGCGATGGTATGGCCCAACCAGCGCGAACCGGCTTGCAGCCCGCGAGACGCCATATCCTCGGAAAAACTGGTCAAGGTCGACAACCGCTGTTCCACGTGCGGACCTTCGCTGACGAAGGTTCCGGCACCCTGGCGCTGCAGCAGCAACCCTTCGCCGATCAGCTCGTGGATGGCCTTGCGCACGGTCACCCGCGACACCCCGAACAGGCTTGCCAAGTCCCGTTCGCTGGGCAGCGCATCCTGATCGCAGAGCTGTCCATCGACCACCAGACGCCGCAGGTGCCGAGCCAGTTGAAGATAAAGGGGCATGGGCAGATCGGCCGACAAAGCGTCCTTGTCGAAGATGGTTTGCTCCTGGGTGGACATCACATCCCTGCTGCGTCTTTCAATGAGACCA
>Ga0326727_10016022_pt1 | contig 15931 bp, 12 predicted proteins | sample MB2enrmetagenome_FD_207643 | JGI IMG/M metagenome (GOLD analysis project Ga0326727, IMG submission 207643) | Lab enriched peat soil microbial communities from McLean, Ithaca, NY, United States - MB29MY | ecosystem: Environmental > Terrestrial > Soil > Wetlands > Peat | place: USA: New York...
GTTGGCGTCTTGAGTTTGTGGACGGCTGCAAAGTAGGCCACCATCACGCGAAACGTCTTGGATTTGTTCACGCCGCCGAGGATTTCCCCGCCGACTCGCTCCAATTCGTCGGCAATATCGTGGGTCAATGGGAAGACGAACGATGTGTCTATGGTCTGAAACGGAATGTCCAGCCACGGGCCGTTATAGAACGCCTGAATCTGCGCCTGAGCAGCCTTGGTTTTGAAATTCATGATGATGTGCTCGGCGAGGGCGTTCTTTCTGCGGATTTTGAGCACAGCAAAAAGCTGGCTGAAATGTGTCTTGGTGAATTTGGAATCGACGGTAAGCCGGATCTGTGTGCGCTTCTCCGCGGGCGCCACGATTCTGCGCTTTGGGCGGCTAGTAGTCTTCTTCGCAGCGGGCATTTGGTTTCCTCATCGTGATGTATCTTACAGCATAGGTATATTAGCAGAAAAGGCCATGCGCTAACCGACTGTAGCCAAAGGAGTTCACATGGAAGAAAAGCCGGTGAAGTAGTGGATTCATTGCATGGAAGGTTCGCAGACAAGCCGTCCCAACAAAAGCAAATCGAACCGTGGGGGCGCAGGGAGAAAAGAAAACTAACCAGATGCTGCGTAGCCTGTCGCTTCTGCAAGCTCATCGACCCGTACCAGTGGTTCCAGGTAACACTGGGGCCTAACGTTTAGAATTGGAGCACCGTGAGGAGAGGAGCGCCGCTAGATGGCGAAAAGCGCAGAGTCGGTTGCAAAGTATCTGGCCGGGGACAAGCTGTATCATGTGCGGGCGCGAGCCGCCCTTCCCTTGCTGGTCAGGCAGGCATCGCAAAGTGCGACACTCTATTACTCGGATCTTGCGCCGGAGCTTGGGATGGCGAACGAACGCAATCTCAATTACGTCTTGGGATACGTGGGCACCGCGCTTGAGTCCCTGTCAAAGGACTGGAAGGAAACGATTCCGCCTATCCAATGTCTGGTCATAAACAAGCGGGACCGGATGCCGGGGAAAGGCATCGGCTGGTTCATCACGAAGAAAGAGGATTTTCGCATACTGCCGCGAAAGAAGCAGCGCAGGCTGGTGAAGCTCGAATTGGAGAAGGTACCCGCCCATAACTCTCGATGAGTGGCGAGAGAGTCAGTTTGCCTCATTGGGAGAGGCTATGGATGTTTGAGCAAAGGAATCTGAAATGTTTGATTGGGAATGGGAGTGCTTTGAGGATCTGGTGAATAATGGAACATTTACCATCACGGATATTGGGCCGCTGCGCGCTCCGATTCGGACATTTGTGGTCAGCCGCGATGACAAACTGAGGCTAGTTCTGGAGACAAAGGCCGACCAAAACGCCAGCAGCAACGTGCCGGATCATCCACTCGGCACAGTCAGAAACAACTCCGACACCGTCACCTTTTCCGGCATGATGGGAAGCATAGTCGCGCACGGAGTGCAGCCAGGAAGCTATTCAACGGTCCTCAGCGCCAATCCTGCGGAACGTGAATTTCGGGAAGTGTCCCGTATCCACACCTTGGAAGGGAGCCTGAGTAGCTCGGGAAAACAAGTCACATGTGTGATCGACTGGCTAACAAATGTCAACAACTCGTTTGTATGGCCACATTTCAGCGAAGACGACGCCGACAACACAAAAACCCGGCGACTGCACGATGGCGTGAATGGCATAAATATCAAGTCGTCGAGCAATCGCGGCGACAGAAGCAGAAACTGTGTGAGGTTCGCCGTGGATGGACACCAAATCTATCTGGCTACCTGCAAACCTTCTCAGGCAAAGAAGCTTACGGATCCAGGCTTCATCCTTTATGAGGGCAATACCTCAAAGGAATTCAGGAAGAAAATCCTAGACTGCGTCTCGTACGCCCTGGGTGTGTATCTGGTGCGGCTCGGATCATCATCGTTTGATGAAGACTGGAACATGGTGTCGTTCGACGCTGTCAGTGCCTATGCATTAGGGGGCAAAGCCTTCGAGCATGGCGCATTGCCGCCTGCGCCGTTGGGCTTCAAATATCGGTTTGAGATCGATCCTCCGCATCTCGTGCGAATGGTGTCGTCGCTGTACAAGGCGTACGACTCTCTTAGACTCGGTTCTCTTTGCTGGGCGTACTGGCATGCCGTCTGCGCGACGCCGCACATTGCGGCGGTTCACTTCGGAGCGGCAATAGAGGCATTGCAGGCATCGTATCTGGGGGCAAACAAGGGGGTCATAAAAACAACACTGCTTGAGAAGGACTCGTGGGCAGTTCTGAGCGGCATAATCGGGAGTGCGATTGCACAACTGACAGAAGATGAGGAGACCCTGAATGTTTTTCGGAATAAGATGGGGGATTTCAATAATCCTCCCCTCGGAGTGGTAACCGACAGGCTCCTTGAGGTTCTGCACCTGCATCTCGGGGAGCGAGAAAAGAATGCATGGAAGCGTCGGAACGATGCCGGTCACGGAAACGAAGTCCATCCCGAGGGATATGTTGAGCTAATTATGGATATCAAGCTGCTCCAACTTCGTTTTAATAAGATGGTCTTAGCAATGACAGGAGCAAGTGATCTCTTTAACGACCACTTTACCATCGACCATCCGATAAGGAAGCTAGGCGATCCTGTTACTTGACTTCAGGATTCGCTAGCTCCGCAAGGTCGTGAATCGTCGTCGCCCGAATGAACGCCGTCTATGTGGCCGTGAAGTATATTGCAGTGCCCCTAGCGGCTTTCGACAGAGGAATGTCACCGCGCTCTGAGCCTACATTTGTGAAGCCAAGATTCAACCGTTGGGCTAATGTCGTGAGTTTCTCAACGGGAGGATAGAGGCCCAAATACTCCTGGCCTTTGAACTCGGAATCTTCCTGCGTCACAAGTGGAAGAATCCATACATACCCCGGTTTAATCCCGTCAAAATAGCCGAGTTCCCACGGCATCCATACCGAATGCGTCGCATTCGAGGAGTGGGCATAGACGAGGCAGGAGGACACCTTCATTCTCTTCTTGAGCACCAGCGCGGTTCTAGTAGTGACCTTGCCGCGATCCAACCCGGCATCTTCAATCCAGTCCACATAGACACTGAGATTCATGGACTCGATGATTTTCTTGACGCCGTAAATTGTGTCAGCGTCCTGATAGGAGTGAGAGAGGAAAACATCGTAGCGATCAGCTTCCGAAAAGCGTGCCGAATCCTCGATGAGTATCTGAGAGGCACTTTTGCTCACGGAAGAACGTGCAGTCCGGCCTGCGGCCCTGGCCTCTGAAACTTTGAGATATGCCAATCTCTGGCTCCTTTCTGTTTACTTCACCCAGTTTGGGAAATTCGTAAATCCGTCGTCAGACTTCCAGTCGTACGTCTTATACCAGGTGCCTAGATTAAAGCCCTTCCCTTGATACGGCTCACCTACCTGAACGTCATAATTCGCAGATCCATCGATCTTGTCGTATTTGACCCATTCGTTTCCGACTAACTCCCACAGTGTCGCTGTCTTTCCATTCTCGGAGTAGGTGACGCCTACGTGTTGAAGTGGGTTGAGGCCAGATGATTTAGTCAGTCCATCTTTCCCCTTTATCGAGTTGATGTGAACGCCAAATATGTGGTTGCCACGCTTGAAGCTCTTCAGTATCTCGTACCTTACCCACGGCCGGAAATAGGTATCTGAACCAATCAACACGCAAGTATTCGTAGTGTTTTCTAAGCCGCCATTGATAAGGCGCTTTAGCGCAATATCACCCTGCTTCTTCGCACTCTCCCAGATAGAAGCGTCAAAAAAACCGGCGGCTTCACGATCCGGCTTCGTCATCCAATGGTTCCTCACGACGTTGGCCCTGAAGTCAATGACGTCTTGATAGTGAAAGCTGAAGAATACTCGGCTGGCCATCTCGCACCCCCTATGAACACTTACCTACCCGCATCTTTTGCAGCCTGTTCCACCCAGTCCGCAAATTCATCGTGATCCCATGTGTAAACCCTGCCGTATTTGCTAATCCATTTCGGTCCGTGCTCGGTCTGATTGGGTAGCAGAATACCCAAGATGCCCTTCCCGTCTTCGATGCTCTTGGATAGCTCGTATTTGCACCACGGACGTTCGTGTGTCTTTTCGCCGATCAAGAAGCAAGTCACGCTCGTGTTCTTGAGTCCAGCATCGATTAGTTTTTGAAGCGCGGCTTTCCCCTTGGTTTCCGCCTCTTCCCACAGGGATTTGTCGTAAAATCCCGTTTCGGAGGTCGGCTTTAATTGCCCGGAATTGCGGACGATGTTGGCATTCATGATGTCCGCGTAATGGAAACTGAAAAACACTCTGCGCGCCATAGTCACCTGCCCTTCGCCTTGTTGATAATCTCAACCACTGTGTCGATGAGGCGTTTGCTGTGGGATGCGTCACCCAGGAGAGTGAAAAGCGGCTTCAGCTCGGGATGTTTGGGGTAGTAGGCGTCGAAAGTGTCGGTGATCTCTTGCCACAGTTCTTGCGCCATATAGCCGGTCGCACCGATAGGGATTAGCAACAGCCCGTTCGCCCTCGCAATCTCGAATTCCCGGCGCACGCCATTCGCCGGAACAACGGATCCCGCCTGCAATTCATTGCCGAAGAGGAAAACGGCAATACCCGCATGGGCAATCATCTCTTGCCGATATGCTTCCCACTGTTTCTGCGCATCCGCACCTTGCGGGAAGGGTCGCAAGATGAGCTGATCATGAAGGCGCTTGCCCTGATGTTGATAAAGCTCCTCCAGGACGCCAACAATAACCTGGCTGCCCACACCCAGCCCAAAACCTGAAACGATACGGTTGTCGTTCTTAATCAGGGCGTGGCTGAGACTGCGGACGAAAGCTTCCGCCTTGTCCGCTTCCCAGCTTCCATACTCGTGCGCGCTTCCGGAAATTAGGACTGTCTTTCGCTGGAAACGATTCTCGATCCGCTTCAAAATCGCCGTAATGTCGCCATATTCATCGACCAGCAGAGTCTGTACGCCGAAACGCTTCAGGTCGTTGATTGCGAGGTGCTGCTTGATCTCCGCATACTTAAACGCGTCGTCAGTGGCGAAACGGGACCGCTGGCACCTCTTGAAAATACAGTAATGATCGCGCGGCTTGCCGTGCAGGCTAATGCGGACGCGGCTCAGAATGTAGTCGAGGTTGGGATCGGTGAAGCTGAAGCCAAGAAACAGAAACATCTTGGCCACTAAGTCTCCGCTTAACGCGGTAACGTATTGACCACGCGCCGATTGATAGCGCTCGTAGTCGTCCTTGGTAAGGACGGCGTCGTCAGGATGGTCGATATCGCCATGCATTTTGTAGACGATGGCATCGCGTCTCGGCTTCGTCAGTTTCAAATGGTCGAGGGTGTATTTGACATCAGGAATCTTCCCCGCGTCCTTGAGTGATTCCTCGATCAGTTTGTCGTAGTTCGTGGTCCAGTAGATCTTGATGGGGAGTCTGGCAAGGATGCGATGGTTGTCCGTGGGCGCATGGCCCGGCGACAGTTGTTCGATCAGAGCGCGATTGAGTCCGCTCCGGTTCTGCTTTTCGTTTAGGTGGTATTGCGCTATCGAGATGAGGTCATGTTCCTGGTCGATATCCAACTCCAGGTCCTGTGCGATGGGCTGCAGCAGCTTCTTCCAATCGACGTAACCGGCCCCCACCGACAATCCAGCGCCTGCGAAAATGGCGGCATTCTCTTCTTCCAACTCTTTGGCGAACGTTTCTACGAATTGCTCAGCGTGCTTGTCCATGCTTTGTCATCGCATTTCGGCTGTAGTTCCTTGCACAATCTTCTCGGAGAGGGACTGCACAAATCCCGCAGACAGATTCATTCTAACGCGCAGGGAAGAAGAAGCGAAGCTGATTCCGGGACATATTGCCCAAATAGGGGTCGCCTCCCCCACATCTTCTTTATCGGGCAGGACCAGGTGCTCCTTTGGCGTCGTGCAGCAGAGCATAGTGGTGCCGTACCAGCCGATCTGCGCCGCGCCGATGGCGCTGGTGAATTGATCCGACCCCTTGGACCCAAGGTGTTAATCTGGAATCACTTCAGAGTGAACGCTTTTCGCTCTTGCATGGCAGAATCGAGACTCAACTCGCCGCTTTTCTGCGTTTCTTGGTCCATTATCCGAGAGCCGCTGCGCCACAATCGGCGAATCCGGCCCAATTGCTGGAAATCTTGACCAAAGACGTTATTGGAACTCTGGCCACTGCCAGAGTTGCCAGCACAGAATGCGCCGAAGGTGTGGTAAAGGCTCCCCCATGCAAAATATGCCCGACTGCTCGCTTGGCAGCGGGCATGGGTTGTCGCTCGAAACTTGAAGTACAGTTGCGAACTTGGAGACAGACGCATGAACATCGATGAACTCCTGAGCAAATCAAAAAGCCAACTCTCTCTCGATGTCTTCAGCCGGAAGAGTATTGCCGCTGTCGAGGCCGCACTCTCTGAGCGGGGTGGCAAATACTATTTGAAGTGCCGCGTACGCGGCAAGGATGTTCTTGCCAAGCCCGAGGAAATCGTTCGCCAACTCTGGCTTTACCGTCTCGAAAATGACTTCAAATATCCCGTCTCCCGCCTCACCGTCGAGTATCCCATCACTTTTGGCCGCGATTCTTCAAAGCGCGCGGACATCGTCGTTTTCGATCCCGACCGCCTCACCGTCCCATATATTGTTGTCGAGGTTAAACAGCCGACGGAAAAAGGCGGCAAAGATCAGCTCAAGAGCTACTGCCACGCAACCGGCGCGCCCCTTGCCCTTTGGAGCGACGGATTGCTGCAAGTAGTCTGGCATCGCAAGAATCCGAATATCTTCGTCCCAATCCCGGAGCTGCCAACCGCCAGTCAGACCATAGAGGACATTGTCGGGCAGCCATGGACGATTGAAACCCTTATCGAAAAAGAGAAGCAACGGGAAGCTGAAGGATTGAAGGCGCGCTCACTCCGCCGCATCGTTGAGGATCTTGAAGACGAAGTCCTGGCCAATGCCGGGGTCGATGTCTTTGAGGAAGTCTTCAAGCTCATCTTCACCAAGCTGTATGACGAACTCGCCTGCCATCGCAAATGGAAGGGCCAGAAATACCTGCGCTTCCGCAATCAGAACACCGCCGCCCAGCTAAAGACTGCAATTCAGAGCCTCTTTGACGAAGCAAAGGCCAAATGGAGCGGAGTATTCCCGACCGACGACAAGATTAAACTCACGCCCGACCACCTTCAGGTCTGCATTGGCTCACTGGAAGAGTGGAAGCTCTTCAACTCCAACCTTGACGTTGTGGATGACGCATTCGAATACCTTGTCAATAAATCCTCCAAGGGCGAAAAGGGCCAATACTTCACCCCGCGCTGGGTTATTGATATGTGTGTCAAAATGCTCAATCCCCAGGAAGAAGAGACGCTGATTGACCCAGCCTGCGGCTCCGCCGGTTTCCCCGTCCACTCCATCTTCCACGTCTGGAAGGCCATCCTCAAAGACGAAGGTTTGCCACAATCCAATCTCTTCACCATGGATGAAAAGCCCCCGCGCTGCATCGAATACGCGCGCGAAAAGGTATTCGGCATCGACTTTGACGAGAAGAGCGTCCGCGTCGCACGCTGCTTGAATCTGATTGCCGGAGACGGCGAGACAAACATTCTCCACCTGAATACGCTCGACTGGAAGAAGTGGGACGAAACCACCAAACAAGAGGATTGGATCGATATCTATCAGGAGGGCTGGAAGAAGCTGCGCAAGCTCCAGACCCTCAAAGGCGATTATCGCAACTTCCAATTTGACGTGCTTATGGCCAATCCACCCTTTGCCGGAGACATCAAGCAGACCGACATGCTCGCGCCTTACGATCTTGCGCACAAGCTGAATAAGGATGGTTCACAGGGCAAGTTGGAAAGCGCAGTCGGGCGCGACCTGCTCTTCATTGAGCGCAACCTTGACTTTCTCCGGCCAGGCGGACGCATGGCCATCGTTCTTCCCCAGGGCCGTTTCAACAACAGCAGCGACCAGCGCGTTCGCCAATTCATTGCCGAGCGCTGCCGCATCCTCGCCGTAGTCGGCCTCGATCAAAACACCTTCAAGCCCCATACCGGAACCAAAACCAGTGTTCTCTTCGTACAGAAATGGAATGATGATCGCAAACTCGGACCGTTATGCAAGAAAGTGGACGATTACAATATGTTCTTTGCCACCCAGCGGAAACAGAGCAAAGACACCAGCGGCGAAAAGATCATTGCGCTGGACAAAAACGGAAAAGCCCTGCGCGACACGCACGGCCATTGGGTCATCCAGCACGACCTCTACAACCATGATGGACTCACCGAGGATGGAATTGCCGAAGCATTCGAACAGTTCGCAAGAAAGGAAAAACTAAGTTTTTTCGTCTAGGCCCCTGCAATGAGGCGCGCTATACGCGCCTGCTGGAGGGGCTAGACATAACAGTTTTGAGGTTAAGCGAGGTTGGCACTAACAATGATAAGTTCAGGATTGACGCTGGCTATTTTGCAAAGCTGCCCGTCCTAACTGAAGGCCGCATAGAAGCGTTGCCACATATGCGACTCGGAGCTGTATGCTCTGTATTCCGCAAGGGAATCTTTGATATAAAAGCAAGCAGCTATGCAGAAGTCGGCGTGCCCTTCGTCCGAATCGGCAATATTCGCAACGGGCTGATCGATTCCAATGATATCGCTTTGATCACTCCCGAAGCACATACCGCAGAGGGCAACACTGCCTTGAAATTCGGCGACATAGTGTTGTCTAAAACTGCCTATGCTGCGGCTGCATTTGTAAATCTACCAGACTGTAATGTGAGCCAGGATACGATCGCCATAAAGCTCAGTAGTTATGGACTCAAGCAATTCAAGAGCGGTTACATTGTTGCCTATCTTAATTCACGTTACGGTCTGGCACTCATGAGTCGGCAATTCCAGGGGAACGTGCAAGAACACCTGTCTCTGCCGGATGGGCAAAAGGTTCTTGTACCACTTCTGAGTAAGGAACTTCAAGCTAAAACAGACCGTTCTCTTCGAGATGCAAACGAGAAACTGCAAATCGCGGATCAAAAGATAGAAGCAGCTACAAACTCATTGGTTGCGGCGCTAGGCCTTAGCCAGTGGCATCCAGCGGAGCCTTTAACTTACGTTCGACAGGCTTCTGAGGCGTTTGCAGCAGGACGGTTAGATTCTCAGTATTTCGCGCCACGCGTAGCAGAACTACTCATTCGTCTTGGCTCTGGAGGAAGAAGCGTTGGCGATGCCGCGCCGCCTCGGCGCGAGAGGTTTGCGCCCGCAGAGAGCGGGACATTTCGTTACATGGAAATCAGCGATCTGCGCAGTGACGGCACCGCGGCCACTGAAGTCGTTCAAATGCGCGAGGCTCCCAGCCGTGCAACTTGGTACGCAAGAAAGGGCGATGTTGTCACTTCAACTGTTCGCCCGAATCGCCGCCTATCTGCACTTTTGTCCCCAGATCAAGATGGTTGCGTTGCTAGTAGCGGTTTTGTCGTTCTCCAGCCAAAGCTGGTACAAGCAGAGGTGTTATTGACCTATCTGCGACTGCCCGTCTTTTGCGAATTGATGGACCTCCATACGAGCGCCAGCCTCTACCCAGCCATCAGCGACTCAGACCTGCTCACTCTGCCATTTCCTGAAATTCCACAAGCGGCAAGCAATGAAATCGTCTCCGCTGTCCGCGCTGCGCACTCTGCTCGCGAGCAGGCCCATAGCCTGTTAGCCCAGGCCAAACGCGCAGTTGAAATCGCCATCGAAGATTCCGAGGTTGCCGCGTTGAAGTTTTTGAAGGAGAATTGACCATGCCGAACTTGAAAGACAATCTGAAACAGTGGCGCGATGCCGCGCGCATTGATTGGTTCAGCCAGTTCATAAAGGCATGGATTCCATTCAACGCATGGATGACGGACTCATTTGGCGATTTGACTGACCGCGAACTTCTCGACCGCATCAAGAGCGGCAACAACGTGGTTTACAACCGCATTGTGCCGATACTGACCCTGAGCCAGACACAGGCTCAGGGTGCAAAGCGAGGCTGGCAGGATATGAGTCCGGAGGGCGAAGAATTTAGGAAGAAGATAGACGATCTTGCCCGTCTGTTGCAGGGCTGTGTTGTGGACGGCAGAAAAGGAAGGGTTTCGTTTGAGACAGTCGATGTCGGCGCGAATCCGCAGGCAGATGAACAACTCACGAAGTGGACCCGCAACTTCCGTGTGCGCCGTGGCTATCCAACAAAGGGCGAAGTCACTCTAGAAATGAGCGCAAGCAAAACAAGCACTGCTTTCCTGCTCACCCAGCCAGAGCACAACCGGAAGATGCTCGAAGACGATCTGAAATTTCAAGCGCTCAAAGCCGACCACCGAACAACACTTTTGGCCTTGCACGATTGTGTAGCCCCTCGTAAAGTCATCAGCGTCCTGGCTCCGCACGATGCGCCAGATGCAGTGCGGATCGGGACGTTGAGCTTTCGGCAAGACCCCGGTAAGCTGTTCTCCGCCCTTGTGGACATCACATACAGTCTGCGTAACGCTCTCTTCCACGGATCGATCACCCCAATCGGGCAACACAACGAAATCTACGAACCGGCCTACCATATCGTGCTGCGATTCGTGCACTGCACGATTTGATGTATCCTTACTTGGATTTTGCTGTTTGGACTGCAATCGCAACCCTGCAAGCGGCCCCCGATTGTTGATGGGTGTACTTTTGGGTGTATTTATTTTGTAGAAAATATTATCTCATCTATTTACAACAACTTATGTGGTGATATGAATCCCTCTCCCCGCCAAGACACCTTCCTAGAGCATCCCAGAACATCCAATAGAAAGACGTAAGGCTTAGCAAATGCTAGGCCTTACGTCCTTATGCGTCCAGATGCGTCCAGGTGCAGCCGCGTTCGAAAGGGGGTACTCTTGGCGATGTTTTTGTTTTGAGGCGGGGGAATTCTCCAAAACGGGGGTTCGAACGAAATGGCGCTGACCGGCACTGAAACTGAAATGGCTGCTGTGGTGCGGCTTCCGGCGCGGTCAGCAGTACTGCAGCCGCCCCGCCAAGAGAGTATAAGCGTGAGGTTTTCAGGATAAAGTCTCCTTCCGTGCAGCATACGCCTATACAATATGTATGCATATACTGTTTACAGATTCGTGCTACACGTGCGACAATCATCCGCAGACAATTCCATGCCTGCCGGTTTGCCCAGGTACTTCCGGCCGGGCGCCGGCGCCCTAACCGGAAGACCGGATCATTCGCAAGCGCAATAGATTGTCCAATCCTTTCAGGAGCCAGTGCAGATGCTTTTCCGCAGATTTGCTCCCTTTGCCTTGTTCACCATAGCCTCGCTGCTTTCCGCGCAGCAGTCCGCGACCGGCGGCCATCTGCTCGATCCGCAGGGTCACCCTGTCGCCACGAGCGATAAGGCTTATCCGTCTCAGCTATCGGGAACGGTCGTTGACACTTCTGGCGCGGTGATTGCCGGGGCTGCCGTGCAGATTCGAAGCGCGGACGGTACTGTGCAACGCACGACACAGTCGGACAGGAACGGCTCCTTCATTTTTTCCGGACTCGCGGCAGGTAATTATCGGCTCGTCGTATCGAATCCCGGTTTTGAAACCAAAGAAATCCTCGTCACCATCGGAACCACCGGCGCGCAGGCCCCGCTGCGCATTCCTCTGGTAGTGGGCTCGGTGAGCACGACTGTCAACGTGCAGGGCCGCGCGGACGACCTGACCGGAATCGCTGTTTCCGCAGGGCAGGTAACGGTGGGCGCAGAGGAACTCCAGTATCGTCCGCTTCTTCGCTCGGGTGAGGTGCTGGAGACGCTGCCCGGCCTCATCATCACGCAACACGCCGGCGGCGGCAAGGCCAACCAGTATTTCATGCGCGGCTTCAATCTCGACCACGGCACGGACTTCGCCGTCTTCATCGACGGTATGCCGCTGAACCTGCCCTCGCACGCGCATGGCGAGGGCTACTCGGACATGAACACAGTCATCCCGGAGTTTGTGGAGCGGGTGGATGCCGAGAAAGGACCTTACTACGCCGAAGTCGGCGACTACGGCTCAGCAGGAAACGCCCACGTGGTGATTTACAAGACGCTGCCCCAGGACTTCGTCCAGGTCGATGGCGGCATGTACCAGTTTGCGCGGTACGTTTTCGGGGTCTCGCGCAAGCTGGGCGCGGGCAATCTGCTCTACGGCGGAGAAGCGTATCACGATGGCGGCCCATGGGTGCACTCGGACAATTACTACAAATTCAACGGACTCATGACCTACAGTCAGGGCGGAGACGACAAGGGTTTCAGCATCACGGCCCGTGGCTACGCGGGAACGCGGTGGAACTCGAGCGACCAAATCCCATACACGGCCATCCCTGTCGTCGGTTTCTTCGGCGCGCTGAATCCGGAGGACGGTGGCCATTCCCATCTTTATAGCGTGCAGGGCGAATGGCATTGTAGAGGCGCAAATTCGGAAACGAAGATCATGGCCTACGGGTTCTATTACGATCTCAATCTGTTCTCCGATTTTACCTACTACCTGGTCGACCCCTACAAGGGTGACCAGTTCGAGCAGCAGGATCGCCGCTGGGCCGCCGGGTTCGACGCACACCACACGATTTTCAGCGAATGGTACGGTCGCAAGGCGGAAACCACGTTCGGCATGCAACTGCGCAACGATTGGATCCACAACGGCCTCTTTCGGACCGAAGATCGCGTGCGTACGAGCAAAACGTACTATACGGCCAACTATCAAGGCGACTGCGATGCCAACGGCGATTGCTCCACCCTCGATAAGGTTGCGGTTTTGCCCGAGTACACGGATCAGAACAGATTCACCGAGACAATTGGAAGTCCCTGGGTGTCAAGCAAGATTCAGTGGGCGAGCAAATTCCGGTCGATCCTGGCCCTGCGCGGCGACTACGGCCGGGGTGTCATCACCGACTTTACCAACCCCACCAACCCCAGTTATCCCTTCGATCCCTACCCCGCCAACTTCAATCCCAATACTCACCAGTCGATCGCCAAGTTTCTGCCCAGCCCCAAGGCAAGTTTGATCTTCGGCCCGTGGGCCAGCACGGAGTTCTATCTTCAGGGCGGATTTAGCTACCACACCAACGACGTTCGTGGCTCAACGCAACTGTATGAGCCGGTTTCGCCGGACTATCCTTACTACAATTCGCCCACCCCCGTTCCGGTTCCTTTCCTGGCCCAGACCAAGGGCGCGGAAGTCGGCGTGCGCACTTCGGCCGTCCCACATCTGCAAAGCACCGCTGAGATATGGTATCTGCACAGCAACTCCGAACTGCTTCAGGATGGCGACACCGGAGGCACGACTCCCTCGATGCAGTCGAGCAACCGCTATGGCTTCGAAGTTGGCAACTTCTACGCGCCTGCGGAACATTGGGTTTTCGATGCGGACTTTGCGGACTCCCGCGCTATTTTTACCCAGAACGACCCATACGATTCCACGTTTTACACGAACGCATCGGGGAGCCAGCAGCTTTGCGCACATAACTCGAATTGCTATGAACTGATTCCGACCGGCTCGACGCCCTCAGGCGTGGTGACCCCCGCGACCATCAGTTACGGAGATAGCGGATACCTGCAAAACCCGTACGGCAGGGATGTTCCCGAAGCAGTCCGCTGGGTGGTTTCAGCGGGCGCCACGCTGAAGGACTTGAAAGGGTTTTCGTCGAGTCTGCGCCTTCGCTACTTCGGACCCCGCCCTTTGACCTCCGACGCGATTTATACCTCGCCCTCAACGACGCTGGTCAACCTCGAAGCAAGTTATAGATTCAACGGGAACTGGAGTCTTGTGGGCGAAGTGTTGAATCTGTTCAACCGCAAGGACCACGACGTTGACTACGCGTATGTATCGCAAATAAATCCAGCGGCCACCCTGCAGTTTCAGGGGCAGCCGGTTCCATCGGCCCCGCCAACAACATTGGCAGGGCAGGAACTGGTTGCGAACGCCATCGATGCGAACGCGGCATTCACAAGAGTGATGCATCCCGTCGAACCGGTTCAGGCGCGATTCACTTTGCGCTACACGTTCGGCCGTTGAAGCAAGCATGTTGCCGCCCAATACCCCCACCGAACCGTTTCTGGCGCGATTCTCGTTAGGAAGATCCTTTTGACAGATGCCGTCCTATGCCAGCATCAGTTTGACCTACTGCTTCGGTAAGTCGAAAGCTAAATAAGAGATTGCACCGCAAGAAAAGCGGCCGGGAAGCGAATGCTTCCCGGCCGCCTTTGTTTCTTCTCCCCGCCGATCAGTGTTTATGCGAATGCGGGTGTTTGTGCGCCTTTTCCGAAGGTGCAGCCAGCGCCTGCGCGGGAACGGTCATCACCAGCTTCCCATGCTGCACGCCTTTCAGCGCAATGAGATTGCTGGCAAACTCCTCCACCGCCGCCGACTTGCCATGCACAATGAGCGCCTCCAGGCAGGAGTCGTGATCCAGGTGCGCGTGGCTGGTGGAGACGACCAGATCGTGACGCTCGTGCTGCAGTTCGGTCAGCTTATCGCCCACGCCGTGCGCATGGTGGTCATAGATCAGGGTGACGGTTCCCACGACAACGGCATTCGGAGACGATGTGCGCTCACCGACCAGACGGTCGCGAATCAGGTCGCGGAACGCCTCGGAGCGGTTGGTATAACCGCGCCGACGCATCCACTGGTCAAACTGTTTGAGAAGATCGGAATCCAGCGCCACGCCAATTCTACTTAAGATCCCCATACACCCTCCTGCAACCACAATCGATTGTATGCCAGAGCGAAGGGCGTAGCACGATTTTTCCTGTGCGGATTGCGGCTAGGGCTGTACTTCGATCTCGTCCAGCCGCTGCCACTTGTAGATCGCCAGGGAGACGATCCAGCTGAGCGTGAACAGCCCGACAATGCAGTAGCCAAGCACGCCAAAGTTGTTGTTGAGCCTTTGCACCTGTGTCCAGACGAGCCCCTTCAGATGAAACTGATCGGCCAGGAGCCCCAGAGCCTCGATGCCGCCAACGATCAGGGCCACCAGGACCGATACAGAGGTGATGGTCAGGTTGTAGTAGAGCTTGCGCACCGGCTTGATGAAGGCCCATCCATAGGCGCCCAGCATAAGGATGTTGTCGGTGGTGTCGATCAGCGACATACCGGCGGCGAAGAGCACCGGAAAGACCAGAATGGACCACAACGACAGCCCCTTTGAGGCCTCCGCCGCGGAGATGCCTAGCAACCCGATCTCCGTTGCCGTATCGAAGCCCAGGCCAAACAAAAAGCCCAATGGATACATGTGCCAACTGCGCGTGATCAGGTCGAACATGGGGCGGAAGAGCCGGGAAAGAAACCCGCGATCCGCCAGGAGCAGATCGAAGTCTTCTTCAACATACGGGGCGCCGGCGCGCACCCGCACAAAGGAGCGATAAATCGAGCGCAGAACGATCAGGTTGGCAATGGCGATGGCAAACAAGAACAGCGTCGAAACCAGCGTGCCAATCACTCCGCCTATGGCGCGGGCGGCGTCCATGCGATGTTGCAGCGCCACGGCCGTTGCCGCGATGGCCGCCGATCCCAGCACCACGATCGTCGAATGACCAAGGGAAAACAGGAAGCCGACGGCGACCGGACGCTTGCCCTGCTGCATCAGCTTGCGCGTCACATTGTCGATGGCCGCAATATGGTCGGCATCGACGGCATGGCGCAACCCGAAACTATAGGCCAGTAGCGCGGTGCCCAGCAGCACCGGATAATGCCGGAAAGCGACGATGGCCCAAATCCACGCCGCCGCATTGAGAATAAACAGGATTCCGTAGACACCGATGACTTTGCCGCGCAGGTGGCTGGCCGAATCGTTAAACAAGCTTAGCAGCCCGTGCAGCGGGAGGCGCTTGAGGCGCGGACTCGCTTCGGGCTTTGTGGACCGTGGCCCCATCGACGGACTCCTCTCTGCCGGCACGCGCCGCGGCGCCCGCACCAATTCCGTATCCTCTT